>Ga0209427_10003581_pt1 | contig 18168 bp, 18 predicted proteins | sample DeeMarSWOR136_30_FD_187465 | JGI IMG/M metagenome (GOLD analysis project Ga0209427, IMG submission 187465) | Marine sediment microbial communities from White Oak River estuary, North Carolina - WOR-1-36_30 (SPAdes) (version 2) | ecosystem: Environmental > Aquatic > Marine > Intertidal zone >...
ATTGATCTCATTGCCATGTCCACCCACGGTCGAAGAGGGGTTAAAAGATGGGCACTAGGGAGTGTGACTGATAAAATAATTCAGACCTCCTCTGTTCCTGTGCTTCTCTACCGAATCATGGGGGAGAAGGTGACAAGTTCTCATTATAAGAATATCTTAATTCCTGTAGATGGTTCTCATTTCTCTGAAAATGTCTTTCCCCAGGCACGATATGTAGTAGAATTGTTTAAGGCTAAGGTGTGGTTTCTCCATGTCATCGATACACATCTAGTGGAAAGCTTTGCCTCACTGAAGGATAGTATTACTGAAGAGGAGGAGAAGTCTACAGAAAATATTCAGAACTATTTTTCTGCTCTGGGAAAAAGGGTTAAAGAAACACAGGTTAAGTACGAACTAGTAATTAAAAAGGGGAATCCAGCAGAGACTATCTGTGATTTTGCAAAGGAAAACGAGATTGATCTCATTGCCATGTCTACCCATGGACGTGGTGGAATTGCCCGATGGGCATTGGGTAGCGTCGCCGATAAGGTGGTGCAGAGTTCATCCAAACCCGTTTTACTCATCAGGGCAATGAAGTAGGGGAAAAAGGGGTAGTGTAGCTATATTATATTTACCCCGTTAGAAAAAAGCCTTGTAAAATAATTTTGCTTGAAAGTGTGGGGTTTCGTGAGGTTCATATTTAACAATTTAACAGAGTAAAAAAAAGCAATGAGTTTGGCCGAGGTTTAAAGCTCTATCCAAACTTTCTAACGGGGTTTACAGCAATATTGATTATATGTTATTAAATAATATATGCATGCGGAAGGCGAGACCAGGCATTCTTCTCGTAATGGTTTGGGTAGTGATATGAGACCAGATCTATAAGTGATACCTTTTGAAAAATTTTAATTTTCCTCAGATGAAGATCTTTAAACAAATAGTTACCATTCTAGTTGTATCGTTTATTTGCGGTTTTGGTTTTAATGCGTTTTCACCACATGGGATTGATATCTTTGACAATCCCTGGTCGAAGCATGCTAGTAATGATCCACATTATCAAGTTACGCACAATAGTCAGCTAAGGGAGGAGGGGCCCATTGTCTTTGTCGAACTTAATCGAGCTTGTCAATTTGTCGAGGATAAGAAGGGGATGGTACTAGATGTCAGGACTCCAGAGGAATATGCGAAAGGGCACATTCCCGGTGCACACCTCCTCTTTTTTTACAATATGTATGACTATTATCCGCAGCTGGAAGATCAATTAAAGGAATCTACTGCGATACTTGTCTATTGCGGGAATATCGATTGTGATGATAGTGAGTTTTTGGCCAATGAACTTTTTAATTTAGGTCATGCACCTATTTTGGTCTATAAGGGTGGTTTTGAAGAGTGGAAAGCAAGTCAATTGCCAGTAGAAAGGGGTGAGGGAGAGACAGAGGGGAAATGAAAAGGTTACTGTTACATCCCTTGGTGGTGTGGGGCTGCAGATTGGCTGTGGCGGCTGTCCTTTTATACGCAGGTGTTCAAAAAGTTTGGATGCCTTTAGAATTTGCTCGATTACTTAAGGAATATCACCTCCTGCCTGATCAGATTCTGAACCTCGTTGCTGTTCTTTTACCCTGGGTTGAGATTATATCTGGATTGTGCTTTTTCTCAGGGCTTTGGTTGGTGGGAGCTGCCGTTTTACTAAGCGGTATGAACACAATTTTTGCGGTAGCCATTGCCTATCGTGCCTGGCTTATTATGTCAACAACAGGTAAGGGCTTTTTTGATATCAGCTTTGATTGTGGTTGTGGTTTTGGTGTGGTTTATATACCGACGAAAATTTTAGAAAATCTTATTCTGGTGGGGGTTGGCTTGATTATTGCCCTCTCCAGACAGAGAGGTGAAGCTGAAAGCAAGGTTAAATGAACTGTCCTCTTAGGGAGTGGAGTATCTTTTCTATTGCTTCTGGATTTTCCTCCTGGATTCTCTGAAAGGTCCGTTCCACCTTGCTGATAAGAACAGGATTATAGAAATCACCAAGGGTTCGGAAATAGTTCATACGCTTTCCAAGATTGAATGTAATCTTCTCTTCCTTGGTGAGATTGAGATAGCGATCAATGGTTTTTAGCATTTTTTCTTTTTCTTCAGGAAATCTTCCCTCTACCTCTTCTAAGAGGTTGAGGATATGATCGCTGACAAGGGCACTGGTGATTCCTTCTAACTGTTCAATCAGCAATCTTTCCTCTCTTACTATTTCTTCTTCAGAGAGCATCTCAAATTCTCCTGATGCCAATTTATTATAGAGCGGCATGGCTGGAGTGATGGCGAGTGTCCTCACCCTTATGAACTCTGGATTGATCTGATTGAGCACCTTTGCTGTTTCAAGTGCATGTTCCCTCCACCATTTTTTCCCACCTAAACCCAAAACCACGTATTCCGAAAGTGAAATGCCGGCTTGCTTAATCTTTCTACCTGCCTCAATGTGCTCCTCTGCAGTTACGCCTTTTCGCATATATTCTAGTAAAGGGTTATAACCGGTTTCTAGACCGATATGGAGCCGTGAGAACCCTGCCTCATGAATTGCTTGTAACTCTTCTCGCAGTTTCTTTGATATGGTTTTAGAACGGACATAGCTGGTTATCCGATTAATCTGGGGAAAGGTTTCTTTAAGGAAGGTGATAATTTCGATTAAATCTGCTGTCTTAATTACTAAACTGTTAGCATCTTGCAGAAAAACCTGGTTCCCACCGTGGTAGAGCCAGACAACTGTGTTTCGGTGGAGGTTACTATATAAATGTGGATTTCCATAGATGAAATTGACTACTTCTTCATTGATGATGCCACTATAACCGTATTTCCAGGAGATTTGTATAATTTCATCATGGACCTTTTTAATAGTCTTAATCTCTCCTTTTACTTCTTCGACTGACCTTCTGCTGAACCTTGTTCCCACATAGTTGTGACAAAATTGGCACTTTCCCCAGGGACAATTTCTGGTTACTCGAATAAGTAAGCTCTTTGCTTCACTTGGTGGTCTGATGGGGCCCTGTTCTATCTGAGAGTTCTCTTTGGTTCTGTCCATACTTTGGCCATATAAATTTTTATTAATAGTACTACACATTACCACCATGTCAATGCAATAGTAAAGTTTTGAGCCACTACTTGACAAATATTTTGAATATGTTAGAAAATAAAAAAAACTTTATTCTTAGGCTCTACCATGTCATATTTAGGCATCTACATTCATATTCCCTTTTGCCTCAGTAAATGTCCCTATTGTAGTTTCAATTCATATGTTGCAAACCCTGTACCGGAAGATATATATATTAAAATCCTCCTCTTAGAGATAAGATTGATTTATGTGGAACGTTTCTCAGACTATAGGATGGTAGATTCTATCTATTTCGGAGGTGGTACCCCCTCTTTTTAGGTTTAAGACAGCTAAAAGGAATAAATACATATGATTTTAAAAAGAATTTTGGCATGTCGCTGGATAAAGCTTATCCAGGTGTTGTTTCCAGTTTAGTCGATGTGGGTCTTTTAGATTTGGCTCAAGATAATCTTAAGCTGACCCCTCAGGGGATACTCCTCTCTGATGAGGTATTTCAAAATTTCTTTTAAGGGGATAACATTGAAAAAAAGAATGACTATTATCACTTTGATACTACTGCCATTGTTTTGCCTGTCTGCGTGTGCGGTAAATCCGGTTACCTTAGAAAAGGAATTTATGATTATCAGTGAAGAGAAGGAGATTTCCATTGGGAAAAGATCAGATCCTTTCATTTTGCAGCAGTTTGGATACTATGATGATCCTGCTCTGCAGGATTACATCAAACGGGTAGGTCAAACATTGGCAAGAGTCTGTCCCAGAAGGGATATTGACTATCACTTTAAAATTCTTGATAGTGATGACATAAATGCCTTTGCTTTGCCTGGGGGATACATCTATATTACCCGTGGTATTTTAGCGATTATAAATAGTGAGGCTGAACTGGCAGGGATTTTAGGGCATGAGATCGGACATGTAGTGGGACGTGATAGTGCCAACCAAATTTCTCAACAAACCTTGTTCCAAGTAGTAGCAATTGCCGGGATGGCAGCTGGTCCGACTACCCGTGAGCTCGCAATGGCGGGTAATTTACTGTTTAATTCCATCATGTTAGGCTATGGAAGGGAAAAAGAGTTCCTCGCAGATTCCCAAGGAGTGAATTATATGTATAAGGCAGGTTATAGCCCTCTTGAGATGTGTAAGTTTCAGCGCACTTTGTCAGTTATTAGCCAGGGACCAGCTGGATATGCTCAATACTTATCAACTCATCCTGATATCTTTGATAGAATTAACAGAACGGAGGCCCAGGCTAAGGTACTCTGTGCCATGCAACATGCACTCTCAAGAGAGAAAAAAAACGATAAAGATCAACAAGAAAGAGGTAAGGTCCTTGCTGATGAGTATAAATCTCGTCTTGATGGTTTGGCGTATGGTCCTAGAGATAGTATTCGTCGCATCAGGATCTATGAGGTAAAAGGAGGTGATACCTTAGAATCAATTGCTGCGAAGGAAATGGGTGATGATAAAGAGGCAAGAGAACTTGCTTTTTTGAATGGTCTTGAGATTGGTGCTCAACTGCATACTGGTCAAAAACTAAAAGTGGTATATTAAGATAGATAAACGCTTCTATACGTTTAAGAATCCTTGACAATTCTGATTTTATTAGATAGAGTCTCAAGCTGATTATTATTTAGTAAACGACATATTAAGGGAGAATGAAATAATTAACATATCATTTCGAGTAGTTTAGCGAAGAAGCACTCTAACTTACGACTAGAAATGAGAGTGCTTCGCTTTACTCGCAATAACTAACTAAAACACTAATTAAAGTAAGGGAGGTATTGGATTATGGATGTTATAGGTACTAGAAATCTAAGGTGGCTGGTTGAGATGAAAGCAAATGATTTTGCTGATAAGGAGTTTATCGTGTTTGAAGATCGACTCGGAAATGTTCATCGTTATACCTATAGAGAGTTTGATGAAAATGTCAACAAGTATGCTAATATCCTTCACGGTTTGGGCATCAAGAAGGGAGACAAGGTAAATGTCCACCTGCTCAATTCTCCTGAGTATCTCTTTTCATGGTTTGCCATCGCTAAGCTTGGTGCCGTTATGATACCCACTAATGTTCTCAGTGGTGCCTTTGAGATGGAATATTTTCTCAATTTCTCGGACAGTGTTGCCATCATCACAGAGCCAAATTACATGGATATGTATAAGAGTATTCTAGATAAGTGTCCTCATATCAAGAATATCTTATTAGCCCGAACCTCTCCCCTCTATCCCAATAAGAAACTCTATCCTACCACCATTATTATTCAGGATATACTTAAAGATACTTCTCCAGAGGTTCCTCCAGTTACTTTTGATCCCGAAGATGATCTGATGATGCTCTTTACCTCTGGAACCACAGCACGACCTAAGGCGGTACAATTAACCCACGCCAATGCTGTTTACGCAGGTATCTTCGGGTCTCAGGGTTATAAGGTAGTACCTGAGGATCGCCATTTTATGGTACTTCCCCTTTTTCATGTGAACGCTCAGTTCATCTCTGTCATGCCTACCCTCACTGCGGGGGCAACCTTGATTATGGCAGAGCAATTCAGTGCCTCTAGGTATATGGAGCAAGCTCGTCAACATCGAGCAACTACAGCCAGTCTGGTTGCCGCTACTGCCAAGATGATTCTTGCTCAACCTAAAAATGAGCTTGATGGTAAAAATGATTTTCGCCTCATCATGTATGCTATTGCCATTCCTGATGAGCAGTGGGTGGAGTTTGAAACCAGGTTTCAAGTAAAGTTGAGTGACCTTTGGGGGTTGACAGAGACTTTGGCGGAGACCACTATGAATCCTGTTGACTTAGAGATGAAGAGGAACTGTATTGGACTGGCCAGATTGGGTAATGAAGTTAAGGTGGTGAATGAAGAGGGTAAGGAGGTTCCTCCTGGTACCATTGGTGAGCTTGTAGTAAAAGGTGTACCCGGTCGTACTATAATGAAAGGGTACTATAAGAATCCTGAAGCGACTGCAGAGACGATTCAAGATGGGTGGTTGTATACGGGGGATAACGCCTATATGGATGAAGATGGTTATTTCCATTTTGTCGATAGAAAGAAGGACATGATTAAGCGGGGAGGAGAAAATGTGGCTGCGGTTGAGGTAGAGTATGTCATAAGTCTCCATCCTAAAGTGCAAGAGGTTGCAGTCATCGGAGTGCCTGATCCCATCAGGGATGAGGCGATTATGGCACTTGTTGTTTTGAAGGAAGGAGAAGCCTCCGACGCAGATGAGATTATTGATTTTTGTAAGGAGAGGCTAGCCAAGTTTAAGGTTCCAAGTTTTGTAGAGTTTAAAGATAGTTTTCCCAAGACCTCTATAGGAAAGATTCAAAAAAATATTCTGCGGAAAGAGGAACTAAAAAAATTTGAAGAGAAGTGAATGAGATAGGAGATAAGATGTAAGATATAGGATATGTGATGAGAGATGTAAGATGTGTAATTAAGAAATAGATGAGAGGATTAAAGGATTTGGGAATTATGGGATTTAAAGATGATGATTTAGAAGCGCGAGATGTTTTAAAGCATTTGATATTTGAATTTGTTTCGGCCCGCCCTGGTGCGACGTTGATCTGGAATAGTCTATTAACATTACGACATCTTAGAGGCAAAAATGATAGAACTTAGTCATTCACAGTCAGGTCTGGGGTAGGAATTTCGACCTGCCCCGTTAAATAAACTTGTTTTATTTAACGGGGGTATTCGTATTTCGGATTTATCTAAAGAATGTTTTCCTTTAGTTAAACGCTCTTTACCTGTTAGAATTTTAAAAAACTAGTTGTGAAATAAGGAGGATAAACAATGGCAGAAATTTTAATTATCTACTTTTCTAAAACAGGTAATACTGAAAAGATGGCACACCTAGTTGCAGAAGGAGTCAAGGCAGAAGGAGTTGCAGCTGAGGTGAAAAAGGTTGAGGATACCTCAGTAGATGAACTTTTAGATGTGAAGGGTATTATTATTGGCTCACCCACCTATTTTGGTACAATGGCAGCCGAAATCAAGTCCTTTCTGGATGAGAGCGTTAAACACTTCGGTAAGCTTAAGGGAAAGATAGGGGCAGGGTTCTCTTCCTCTGCGCTTATAGGTGGAGGTAATGAAACCACAGTGCTCGCTATACTTAAAGCATTTCTTATTCATGGAATGATAGTACAGGGAGAGACTGAGGGGGGTCATTATGGTCCTATTGCCATTGGTGCACCTGATAAGAGATGTGGAGAGGAATGCAAGAGGTTAGGACAAAAAGTTGCAAAATTGGTGAAGAGATTGGATTAAACCTACTATGTAACTTATTTGCGTTTGGACGATATCTTGTATCCAGTGACACTTCTTACTAGCAAACATATTTAATGGGCGAAGAATAACGTTGTAGAGTTTAATGGTCTGTCTTTTTTTAGTGTTATGAGAATTTTAGGGTTAGACGTAGGTAGCAAGACCGTTGGAGTAGCGTTAAGTGATGAACTGAGTCTCACTGCACAAGGGGTAACCACTCTGAAGCGGAAAGGATTACACCAAGATATCAAGCAGCTTCTCAAACTGATTGAGGAACATAGAGTCGAGAAGATCATCGTGGGTTTGCCCAAGAATATGAATGGTAGTCTTGGTCCATCTGCTAAGATGGTTCTTTCTTTAATAGAGGAACTTAGAAAGTCCCTTGACTTACCTATCATTACCTGGGATGAAAGGCTTTCTAGCGTTGCAGCCCAAAGGGCTTTATTGGAAGCCGATATGAGCCGGAAGAAGAGAAAACGAGTTATTGATAAAGTTGCAGCACTTCTTATTCTCCAGGGTTATTTGGATAGTCAGGCAAGGATGAAAAGCCCTTCGTAATATAATACCGTGAAAAAAAATGTATTACTGATTCTGCTCATTCTATTAACTATATTTTTAGGTCTCTCCTGGGGTCTATGGAGCTATCTCAACACACCGCCTAGTAGGGATAGGGATATTCGGTATGTTGAAATTTCTTCTGGAACACATTTTAATCATGTAGCTGATATTCTGGAAAGAGAAGGGATTATTACCGGGATCAAGAGGTTTCGGTTGTTAGCAAAGCTGAAGGGGGTGGAAAAGGAGATTAAAGCGGGTGACTATCTCTTTCATACCGCAATGACGGCTTCGGAGGTTTTAGATAAGCTCGTAAGAGGTGAGTATAGAACTCACAAGGTTACTATCCCCGAAGGCTTTACTATGTTTCAGATTGCTGATTTGCTGAAAGAAGAGGGATTGATAGAGAAAGAGAAATTTTTAAAGTGTGCGTCTGATCCTGTTTTTGCTCACTCACTGGGCATTAAGGACAGTTCTATGGAAGGATTTCTTTTTCCTGATACCTATCTGTTGAGAAAAAGTATGGGGGAGGAGAGTATCTTAAGGAAAATGGTTGCTCGGTTTAATGAAATGTTTAAGCAGCAGTATGAAAAGAGGGCACAGGAACTCAATATGAGTCGAGAAGAGGTGGTGACGCTCGCTTCAATTGTGGAGAAGGAGACATCTGATTCCTCTGAAAGGCACTTGATCGCAGCAGTTTTTCATAATCGATTAAAAAGGGGGATGTTGCTTCAGAGTGATCCTACAGTCATCTATGGACTGAAAGATTTTAACGGAAATCTTACCAAGGAAGATTTAAAGACTAAAACGCCTTACAACACCTATCTGATTAGGGGCTTGCCACCCCAGCCCATTGCTAATCCTGGTGAAGAATCAATAAGAGCAGTCCTCTATCCCTCTCCCAAGAACTATCTCTATTTTGTGTCCAAAAATGATGGTACTCACCATTTCTCTGCTAGCCTAAAAGAACACAATCGGGCAGTAAATAGATATCAAAGGAGAAGTGATAGCCCTGCTTCTATGCACTAACGCAACTTTTCCTTCATCAATCTCACCGTCTTCTTACAATCCGCACTTTTAAAGACAGCAGAGCCTGCAACGATTACCTCAGCTCCTGCCTGAGAAACCAGGCTAATATTTTCGAGATTAATACCTCCATCTACCTCGAGTTCAACTGCGAGGCTCTTTTCATCAATAAGCCTTCTCAATTTTTTTATCTTGGGTATCATTCGAGGTATGAATTTCTGCCCACCAAAACCAGGATTGACAGTCATTAACAGCACCATATCTACCTCTTCTAAAGTGTATTCCAAAGTTGAGAGGGACGTTGAGGGATTAAGCACAACTGCAGGTCTCACTCCTAGCTCTCTTATGTAGTTGAGAGTTCTTTGGATATGGGGACATGTTTCCATGTGTATAGAGAGTAGATTACTTCCTGCGTGAATAAAGTCTTTGATATATCTGTCAGGATTAGTAATCATCAAATGCACGTCGAGGGGGAGAGAGGTAATATTCTTAATTGCCTCCACTATCAGAGGTCCAATAGTGATATTGGGAACGAAGTGACCATCCATCACATCAATGTGTAGGTAATCTGCTCCTGCCTCTTCCACTGCTTTTATCTCATCTCTTAATCGTGTGAAATCTGCTGATAAAATAGAAGGTGCAAGCTTTTTCATGTTTCCTCCTCTCCTTTTAATGAGCGTTTCACTCAAGGAGCACTTCGCTTGAGGAGCGTTACACCTGAGGATCACTTCGCTTGATGAACGTTATACTTAAGGAGTGCTTCACTTGAGGACCGCTGAGCTTGAGGCAGTAGGTTAACTCTTTCCTTTATCCTCAAGGCCGAAAGACTGATCCTCTTTCTTTGCAGGGCTGCTCCTTAAGCGAGCGTGCTTTGTAACAATAATACTGATCCCTTAGGTTAACGTTGTGCCTATCGGAATAGGATTACCCCTCAAAAACTCTGCTGCGTGCATCTTCCTGCGATCCTGAAGTTGAATCTCAGTAAGCAAAAGGTATCCTTTGGCTGTGGCTACTTTTATTCCTTCAACACTCACCTGGGATATCACTCCTGGAGGCTCCTGGGTTTTATTCTCAATGACCTCACTTTTAAAGATTTTTAAGAACTTATTTTTCAGGTTTGTGAATGCACCAGGCCAAGGAAGGGTACCACGAATCTGGTTATGGATAGCCTGTGCATCTCTTCTCCACTCAATATGCCCATCCTCCTTTTTCAAAACTGGTGCAAACGAGGCTTTGGAATGATTTTGAGGCATGGGGGTCAAGTTTCCCTTTTTTAATTGATTGGTGGTTTCCAACAATAATTTAGCTCCCAAAATAGATAAACGCTGGCTTAAGGTTAACGCATCATCTTTTTGTTCAATTTTTGTTTCTCTCTGTAAGAGGATATCCCCGGTATCCATCCATTCATTCATGAGGATAGTAGTAACTCCCGTTGTCTCCTCACCGTTAATCAATGTCCAGTTGATGGGTGCCGCACCTCGATATTGAGGAAGCAATGAGGCATGGAGATTGATGCATCCATAGAGAGGTATCCTCAAGATTTTGGGGGGTAAGATCTGTCCGAACGCAACAACCACTATGAGATCAGGTTTCTTACCCTTTAACCATTGAATGAAATTTTCTTCCTTAACCTTTTCTGGTTGTAATAAAGGTAATCCATGGTGTAGTGCTAATGTTTTTATAGGAGGAGGTTGTAGCTTTTTTCCTCTTCCCTTGGGTCTATCTGGTTGAGTAATAACGCCTGATATAGTATTATTACTCGCACTCAACATTGCTAACGAAGGAATTGCGAAATCAGGGGTACCCATGAAGATGATATTCAATTATTTAACCTCTTTTTCCAACCTAAATTTCTTTAAAAAGTTATGTAATGCTTTTATAGTATTATTTTTTAAAAGTCAATTGATTATAGTAAACGCCATAAATAAGTACACATAGAAAATGTCATTGTGGTGAGCAGAGGTCACGATTACAATGAGTGGAAAGTGGAGCATCTCTATTTACTACTTGGAGCATTTAATGGTTTACAGAATACCGAACCGTCATTACACGCAAAGCAAACCCATTTTGTGGTCATGCATTAGATTGCGGAGCCTCGTTTAAAAACCTTTTTAAGAGATTGCTTCGGTTATTTCCGTTAACCTCTCACATGACAGGCAAGCTCGTACATGCTGATAGGCGAGGCATTTCGCTCCTCTCAAATGACGTCTTTCTTTTTATTGTCAACTACTAATTAACCAATTGTGACAGAGGAACAATCGTAACACCTTGCTCTTTTAAAAAGGGAATGGTTTTTTTAAGAGTATCAATGGTGGAGGAGTAGGGGTGTCCAATTGCGACCGCATATCCACCATTTTTTTTGGCGAGAAGTGGTAATTTTTTAAGCTGTTTCTCAATTGAAAGTAATTCTCTGCTGTTGTCGATGAAGAGATCACGTTTAGCAGTCCTAATACCCAATTCTTTGGCGAGTGCATAGCCAACTGTCTTTTTGGTGGTACGGCTATCTAAGAAGTAAAGACCCTCCTCTTTTACCTTTTTCAACAATATCTCCATTTTGTCTCGATCCTCAGTGAATTTTGAGCCCATATGGTTGCTTATTCCGACGATATGAGGCACTGAATTAATATCCCTTTCTAATTGAGCAAGGAGTTGGTCCTTTTTCATGCTGGTTAGCAGGAATCCATAAGTGAATGCTTGATTGACATTACCCCAGGGTTCTAAAGGCAAATGGAGGATAACTTCCCTGTTTTTTTCATAGGCTTCATGAGCAATCCTAGTGGAATGAGATTGAAAAGGAAGAATAGAGTAAGTGAAAGGAATATTCATCGCAAGAAGTTTTTTAAAGCTTTTGTAGTCCTCTCCCAGATCATCAATAATGATAGAAACTCGATACACATCTTTTGTTGTTTCCTGCTCATTCATGGACGATGAAGGGTAACTGAAAATCAACTGGTGAGTTTTAAATCCTTGAATTGACACATCAATTTTTAAACAATTAACATCACTATAAGAAAAGTGCCATTTAAGTTCTTCTATCTCAAAGAATGTAAACCCCCTTTTAAAGGCATTTTTGACCTGATTAAGGGTAATGCCAGGAGGTAGGATAATGTTAGTTAAACTGTAATTCCATTCAATTAGTCCATCTTTCCTTTGAAATTGCTTTAAGGAAATATGATCCTCAGTGATAGAGAGTTTTGATAATTGCTGAAAGATGATCTGATCTATGGCTTGTATTTTTTCAAGCAGGTTTTTATTAATGGTTTGGGGGGAGGAGGTTGCGAGAAGATTTTTTAATGCTCCTCTTTTCACATATGCTACCGTAAAAATAAGTAGCACACATAGGGTAATGATTCCGATTGATCTCCACATCCAGGAAGTTTTCAGTTTTTGTAGATCAGGAAGATGAGTGATTTTAAGAAGAGATTTTTTCAACTTCTGCCAATTAATCATTGTTCCGATACGGGTTGATTTCTAGATTCGAGCTCTTTGAATATATACCAGCTTTTTAGCAATTGGATGGCACGAGCCAGTGGGATGTCTTCCTCCTCCTCTTCAGTGGGAGTGATTTCTTCGGTTTCTTCCTCGGGCTCGAAATGGCCTTTAAGATCTTTTTCTTTTATAAATTTTAATTCTTTCTTCTCCTCCTTCCTGTGGAAAACTTTCTCTTTTATAATAACATCAGGTATAATGCCTGTTGCTTGTATGGATCTTCCCAGGGGAGTATAGTAAAGTGCAGTTGTCAACCGCAGTCCTGATCCATCTTCAAGAGGAACGATAGTTTGAACTGAACCCTTTCCAAAGGTTGGAGTTCCCAAAACAACCGCTCGATTATGATCCTGAAGAGCACCTGCCACTATTTCTGATCCACTAGCACTTCCTTCATTAACCAGTGCTATTATTGGATAGTTATGAGGCTTTTTGTTGGGATGGGCACTAAACTTCATCTGCTGTGCCTCATTTCGACCCTGGGTATAGACAATGAGTCCTTGCTCAATGAATTCATCGCAGACTTTTACTGCTTGATCCAATAAACCACCAGGATTATTTCTCATGTCTAGGATGAGACCTCTTAGTGGCTCATCACCCTGTTCTAGGGTGTCGAGGGCCTTATTGAATTCCTCTTCTGTTCTTTCCTGAAATTGACTTATTCTAATGTATCCTATATTGTCTTCTAATGCCCTATGTTTAACGCTTTTTATGCGGATTATTTCTCTGGTGAGGGTAAAATCCTCAGGCTCGACAAAACCTTCTCTAATGATAGAAATGGTAACTTTTGTTCCAGCAGGTCCTCTCATCTTTTTTACCGCATCAAATAAGGTCATATTCTCAGTAGATTCTCCTTCTATTTTCACAATTTTATCTCCAGCTTTCAGTCCAGCTCTAAAAGCAGGTGTGTCTTCAATGGGTGATACAATGGTTAAGACTCCTTTCCTGATAGTGATTTCAATGCCAATTCCACCAAAACTTCCCTTGGTTTCTACTTGTAATTCTTTATATACATCTGGAAGCATAAAGGAAGAATGAGGATCAAGGGTTTTTAACATACCATTAATCGCACCATAGATGAGATCTTCTGATTTGGTCTCCTCAACATAATTTTTCTGGACGATGCTGAGAACCTCAGAAAATATCTTTAACTTCTCATAAATTTCATCTGAACGTGCTCTTACACTACGATACGGTATAATAACACATACTATTAAGGATGAGGTGAGGATAATCGATAGTATCATTTTTCTCTTTTTTGTGTTCAACATTTGACCCTCCTGTTCTTCCTTAGATTATTGTTAAAACTTCACCACAGAGATTACAGAGAAAAAATCTATTTAAAAAAACTCTGTGGTGACATTCTTTTCCTGTGGTTTCATATTCTCCTTTTTTTATGGATTTTTGATAGTATACTATTCTGCTAACAATGGTTGACGAGACACACAAAAAGACTTCGATTTACCCCGTGAGAAATAGGAAACGCTTCATAAGATTCTTAGGATTATGTCCTCTAAAGCGTTTCCGTAAGACTTTGAATTTCCTGCATACACACTTCCTCTATGCTACTCCAACAAAACCACTTCATTTCTAACGGGGTTAAACGTCTCGTCCAAACCTCTCACGGGGTGTACTCAATAGGTGCGTAACCATTTTAAGGGATCTAATGGTTTTCCATGATGTCTGAGTTCGAAGTATAAACAAGGACCCTTCAGTGAACCAGTATCTCCTGCCAAGGCAATTACTTCACCTGCTTCTACTCTCTCTCCAGCACTTTTAAATACTTTTGAGATATGGGCAGAGAGGCTGTAGTAGCTATCACCATGATCAATAATAATGATATTTCCATACCCCTTAAACCAATCAGCATAGAGTACTATACCTTCATAAATAGCTTTAATCTTTTCACCCCACTCAGTTGAGATTTCGATGCCCTTTTGAAAGATTACTGTATTCAATTGAGGATCAGTGTGATTACCATAGTAGCTGATAATTTTCCCAGGAACTGGGAAGAATAATTTCCCCTTAAGCGCCGCAAATCCCTTGCCATCTTCAGGAATAAAATATTTTTTCTTCATCGCTATCTCTCTTTTAAGGCGATCAATGAGAGACTGAAGCTCATGAGAGGACTTTTCTAGTTCCCTAACCGCAATCTGATATGTCTGCTTTTCACTCCTCATCTTCTTTAAAAAAGCTGTTTTCTTCTTTTTCTGCTCGTTGATCTGGGATTTCTTTTCAAGAATGTTGGTTTTTACTTTCTTCAAGTCTTTTTGATTTTCTTGTAGTGCTGCTTCCTTTGCTCTGATGAGAGAGAGCTTTTCAAGGAATTGATGAATCATCTGAATATCAGAGTTGAGGATCATACCTATGAGTTTTGTTCTCTGTGATAACTCCGGGTATGAGTGAGAGGAAAAGATCACTCTTAGTATACCTCCACTGCGTTTATATTTATAGAGTGCAATGACCCTTTCACTAAATAGTTCTTTTCGCTGAGCGATATCCTTCTGGGTCTGATTAATTTGGGCATTGATGGTGAGAACTTCTTTCTCTAGATTCTTTAATCTACGATTTAACGAGTATAGTTCGTTGCGATTTTTTGAAAGTTTTTTATCAATAACATTCAGTTGATTAATAGTTGAGAGTTCTTCCTGCTCTACTTGTGTAATTTTCTTTTTCTTCTTTTTTATCTTCTGGTCAATATCACTTAGTGTTTCTTTCCTCTTGATAACTTCATCTTCGAGCTTTTCTAAATCTCGTTCAGCATAGGCACTCAATGATAAAGAGATGATAAACAGGAGGTATATAATTTTCTTCATCATAGATTAGCTAGCTATGAGGTCTCTGTCTCTCTATTTTTAAGTTCAGTGCATAGTCCCTATTTACATCTTCTCAAGCCTTTAAAAATCTTCCCATTGAGAGAGCACAACCAAATATCCCTAAGAGAATCCCAAAGAATATTAGTGCGATAACCAACTTCTGAGGTAAGAAAATGAAATTAAAAGCGCCAAGGTAGAGGCTATAATCAGAAATGATTTTGCTAATGAGGATTTTATAACTCACATAAAGTATGCCAAGCGCCAGTAAAGAACCACAAAGACCTTGGATAAATCCTTCAAGAAAGAAAGGAATCTGAATGAAAAAGTTGGTTGCTCCAACTAGCTTCATAATCTCTATCTCTTCCCTTCTGCTATAGATAGTTAATTTTATGGCATTGGATATAATGAGAATTGTGGCAAGCAAGAGGAACGCACCAATACTTACCCCCACTAGTTTAACAATACTAATGAAGGCAGAAAATTTTTCCAACCACTCTTGTCCGTATTCGACATCACTAATTGTATCAATTCTTTTGATCTCAGCAACAAATGTCTTTAGACTCTGAGTATTCTTATATGCTTCTTTTAGCTGAATCTCCAAGGATGCAGGTAAAGGATTTTCATCAAGATTTTCCAGAATTCCATCCTGACCTTTTAAGCTTTCTTTAAGTAGAGCGAGGGCCCTCTCTTTTGAGACATAGGTAACGTTTTTAGTGTGCGGAAGATTGGCGATTCTTTCCCTTGTCTTTTTAATCTCTTCAGCATCGGTGTTTTTACCCAGATAAGCTATCAGGTGTATTCTCTTTCCCCAATCATCAAAGATTCGATTGAGATTAATGACCGTGACAATAAATATTCCAAAAGTAAGAAGCGCAAAGGTTATAGTACCGATAGTTACAAGATGAGTAAATCTATTGATCTTAATACTTTGAAAGGCTTCTCTAAAAAAGTAGAATAATCTATAAAAAAACATTGCCTACCATTCTTGTGTGTCAAGTCTCATGCCTTTATCTAGTATAATATGTTTATTGGAGTACTGAGAAGCTAAATTTTTGTTGTGGGTTGCAATCACCACAGTGGTACCTCGATCATTGATGCTCTTAAATAGTTCCATTATATCTTGAGTTATCTCAGAATCAAGATTCCCTGTAGGTTCATCAGCAAGAAGGATGATTGGATTGTTGACTATTGCTCGGGCGATAGCAATCCTTTGCTGTTCACCACCAGAGAGCCCCAGGGGTGTTGCATCCAGCCTGTTTTGGAGTCCTACTAATTTTAAGACTTGCCAGGCCTTTCGTTTAATCTCTCTTCTATTCGTTCCTATAGCTTCTAGTGTAAAGACTACATTTTCATAGACTGTTCTACTATTTAAAAGTTTGAAGTCTTGGAAAACAACACCTATCTTTCTCCTGAGGTGGGCAATGCTAGATTCTTTTATTTTAGCAAGATTTATTCCTTGAACGATTATTTGTCCTCTGGTGGATCTCTCAGCACAGAAAATGAGTTTTATCAAGGTAGTTTTGCCTGCACCACTGGGTCCCGTTACAAAAACAAAGTCACCCTTTTTAATATGTAAACTGATATCAGTGAGTGCTGGGTGATTGTTAGGGTAGAACTTGTATACATTGAACATCTGGATCATATAAATCCTGATTAAGACAGGAAGGATTTACTTCTGTTGTAGAATTTCTTTAACAGCTGATATGATATGTTGAGGGTTCAATTGATAGTAATCCAAAAGTTCAGCAGGACTTCCTGAGGTACCAGGTTGATCTTTTATCCCTATTCTTTTCATGGGAGTTGGACAGTGCTCAGATAATACCTCTGCAACTGCACTTCCCAGACCTCCAATGATAGAGTGTTCCTCAGCTGTAACCACAGCACCTGTAGTGCGTGAAGCATTGATAATCAATTCCTGATCGATTGGTTTAATGGTTGAGATATTAATAAGCTGAGTTGATATACCCTCATCTTCTAATTCTTTGACTGCCTTAAGAGATTGAGAAACCATAAATCCTGTTGCAAAGATGGTTACATCTTCACCTTTTCTAATAACATTTCCTTTGGAGATCTTAAAATCATAGCTCTCATCAAAAATCACTGGAAACCTCATTCTTGAGAGTCGCACATAAACTGGACCCTGATATTCAACTATTGCTTCTATTACCTTCTTTGTCTCTATGCCATCTGCAGGAACAATCACCACCATGTGAGGGAGAATACGCATAAGTCCAATATCTTCAATACATTGATGACTAGCACCATCTTCCCCTACCGTAATCCCTCCGTGAGTAGCTACAATCTTTACGTTGAGGACTGGATTGGCAATGGATTGCCTTATTTGTTCCCAGGGTTTACCAACTGCAAAGATGGCAAAGGTGCTGACAAAAGGTATCTTACCGGTAGTTGCTAATCCTACAGCTGTTCCTATCATGTCTTGTTCAGCAATACCCATATTGAAAAATCGATGAGGAAATTTCTTATGGAATAGATTGGTTTTAGTCGAACCAGATAGATCTGCATTGAGCACAACAATATTTTTGTATTTTTCTCCTAATTCAGCCAGAACTTCCCCATACACATTTCTCGTGCCCAAAAGTTTAGCCAACTCTTCTCTCCTTTCTGCCTTTACACGCATAATTCTTTTAAAGCCCTTTCAAGTTCTTCATCTGTTGGTGCTACACCATGATACTCAACTTTGCCCTCGAAAAAGGAAACACCTTTCCCCTTTATCGTATTACAGATAATTATAGATGGTCTGCCTTTAATCTTTTCAGCCTTATGTAGTGCATCGAGAATGTATTCCATATCATGTCCGTCTCCCTCAAACACATGCCAACCGAAAGACTTCCACTTGTCTGCGAGGGGATTGATATTCATTACCTCTCTCACAGGTCCATCAATTTGTAAACCATTATAGTCCAGCAGGGCGCAGAGATTATCA
>Ga0209427_10003582_pt1 | contig 18165 bp, 16 predicted proteins | sample DeeMarSWOR136_30_FD_187465 | JGI IMG/M metagenome (GOLD analysis project Ga0209427, IMG submission 187465) | Marine sediment microbial communities from White Oak River estuary, North Carolina - WOR-1-36_30 (SPAdes) (version 2) | ecosystem: Environmental > Aquatic > Marine > Intertidal zone >...
ATCGACGATTCGAGATCGTCGGGAGGTAGGATCATCCCTCGTCCGACGTATCTCCTCTAGGACGACCTTTCTCTCCTTCTCGAGTTCGGGGAGAGGAAACGTCGAGGAGAACAGCATCTCAGAGAGAATCTCGATTCCCTGCTCGAGGTGCATTGATGGAATGAGAATGAAATATACGGTGGTTTCTTTTCTCGTGAACGCATTGAGGAACCCACCAATGCCGTCTATCCAATCACTGATCTCCTCCCTCGAGTAACGCTCGGAGCCGTCAAAGACGAGATGCTCAAGGAAATGTGAGATACCCCTGGTATCCGGTGTCTCGTAACGGGAACCCACCATAACCGAGACCATGACACAGACGAGATCGGAGCCTGCACGAGGCTCGTATATGACCTCTGGGCCGCCGGAGATACGCTCAGTAAAGCGATTGAACGACTCTGAGTCCACAGCGAAAGTCTGTACCGGATGACCAATGACGAGGAGAACAGCTGATCCCAAACAGAAGGCCAATCTGAAAAATCTTTTTACCATGTTACACCTGCAGCATGTTCCGTTTCGAGAAGAAGGGGTCCTCGCAAAGCGGTATACCAGAGAGCATCAGCGAGCAACATTTCTCAGTGCAGCAGATGGATCGCCCTCCCGCGAGCTGACTCTACTGCTTCGGTGAGAGACTCGGATAGTGTCGGATGCGGAAAGACAGAAGCTGCAAAGTCATCGACAGTCATCTCCTGTTCAACGGCGATGATGCCGGCCGGAAGAAGCTCTGTCGCCATTGGTCCGATGATGTGCAATCCGAGGAGCAGCCCGTTCTCTTTCCCTACTACCCACTTGACAAAACCATCCTCCTCTCCGAGTCCCTTTGCCTTGCCGTTCGCGGCGAAGGGAAACCGTCCTGTGGTAATTTCAATCCCCTTCTCCCTCGCTTCATTTTCGGTCAATCCCACATGTGAGACCTCGGGCAGCGTATATATCGTAGAAGGAATTGCCTTGTAACTGACCTCTTCCACCGTACCGAGAGCATTCGCTGCTGCGACAACCCCCTCACGCGTCGCTACATGCGCCAGCATCAACCCACCCACGACATCCCCCGCCGCATAAATCCCGCTTACATTCGTTTCCATTCGGTTATTGACTTGCACTCCCGCACGGTTGACTGCAGCGCCAATCTCTTCGAGACCGATACCAGTGACATTGGGGCGCCTGCCGACCGAGACGAGAACGAGCTCGGTGACGACCTCTTCTCCGTTGTCTAACAGCGAGGTAACCCCGTCGCCTGTGACAGCTGTCTCCGATACCTTTGTGCCGAGGTATACCTTGATCCCACTCTTGCGGAACAGTACCTGGAGCGTCCTGCTGATCTGGGTCTCCTCTGTCGCAATAATGCGGGGGAGCATTTCCACAACAGTCACATCAGTCCCCAGAGCGTTGAATATTGAGGCGAACTCGCAGCCGATGGCTCCTCCGCCGATGATCAAGAGGCTCTTCGGAATACGACCGAGATCGAGTATATTCTTACTGTTGACGATCCTCTCGCCGTCGAAGTCGATACCAGGCAGTGAGACCTCTGATGAGCCAGTTGCGATGATGATACTCTTTCCCCTGAGGGTTCCCACACCATCAACCTCAACGAGGTGTTGACCTGTTACCCTACCCTCGCCACGTACGACATCTATCTTCCGCGCCTTGAGGAGATGCTCAATGCCCGCAACCAGATCCTTCACCACCTTCTCCTTATGATGGAAAAGGGTCACGGGATCAGGCCTCATGGACCCCCCCGCGCCGAGTTCATTGCCCCGCCGGGCCTGCACGAGGAGGTGAGCGAGACCGTGGAGAGTTTTCGTGGGGATACAACCCCAGTTCAAGCACGTCCCACCTAACGATCCCTTCTCCACCAGACATACCCGAGCGCCGAGCTGTGCGGCACGAATCGCGGCGGGATAACCTGCCGGGCCACCGCCGAGTGTGATCAGATCGTATTCTCTGACCACGGAAAATCCTCCTATAGAGATCCTCCAACCTTATTCTTGAGGAGCTTCGCCTGAGATCGTGTGAGCCTTACTTCTGTTTTCGCTGCATCATCCAAGGTGAGGAGATAGTGCCCTCCGGACCAGGGAACGATTCCAGATACCCGTCGGAGATTAATGATGTATTCACCACCGAGTCGAATAAATATCGAGGGGTCAAGCTGTACTTCTATCTCATCGAGATTACGGTAGTTCGTCATGAAGTCGCCGTCACTGGTGAATGCCTTGACGTGCAGCCCTTCCTGCTGCAGCAGCGCCACCTTTTCAACCTCGATGAGGGTCACTGCCTCGCCCTTCCGAAGAACGAGCTTGGGGAGAAAGCGGGTTCCGATCTTGATGCTCCCTGCGAGTTTTCTGATCTTTTCCGTGAACTCTTCCTGCCTCGGAAGGACCCGCCTGGCACGATCGAGCGCTTCTCTCAATCGCTTCTTTTCGATCGGTTTGAGCAGGTAATCAAGTGCGTTCACCTCGAAGGCCCTGATTGCATACTGATCATAGGCCGTGGCGAAAATGATGAGAGGAACCGTCCCGGCATCGAGGAGAGCTTGCATGACTTGAAAGCCATCCATTCCCGGCATCTGTATGTCGAGGAAGATGAGATCGGGACGCTTTTCCTTTACCATTCGGATGGTTTCCTGACCATCGGCGACCTCACCAACGATCTCGATATCCTCCTCGTCGCTGAGAAGGTACCTCATCTCGTTGCGGGCCAATTCCTCGTCGTCGACGATCATCGCCCTAATCTGCAATGATCTTCCTCCTCTCACTTATGCCGGGAACGAAAAACCTGACCACAGCTCCTCCCCCTTCCCTCAATTCAATGCTGAGTTCTCCTCTACCGCCCGTATATATGTTCAGTCTTTCCATAACATTCCTGATCCCTATTCCTTTTGACAGCACCTCTTCGAGCTGTAAGGGACCTCTGTCTGGTCCCTCGTTTTCAATCTCGATTTCAACGCCGCTTCTTTTCCTCATCGATGAGATCTTCAAGATCCCTCCGTCCGTCTTTCGTGACACACCATGCTTGATAGCGTTCTCAACGAGTGGCTGGAGGATCATTGAGGGAACCTCGCAGTCAAGTGTTGACGGATCAACTTCCTTGAGAACTTTCAGCTTCTCACCGAAACGAACCTTTTCAATCGAGAGGTAATCATCGATGAATTCAAGCTCCCGTCGCAGGGAATGGCTGTCCGAGGCGTCCTCCAGTGACTTGCGAAAGATAGACGAAAGCTTCCTCGTCATCTCCCTCGCCTTTTCAGCATCTGTTCTGATGAGCGCCGTAATCGAATTCAATGTGTTGAAGAGGAAATGCGGATTCACCTGGCTTCTCAGGGTCGCCAGCCGAGCATGGATGAGCTGCTTTTCCTCCTCCCGTATGATGACTTCCATGCGTGCATTGCTGGCTATCTTTAGTGCAATTCCCAGCGCGTAGACAAGGACACCGAGATCAAGCGCCAGGAGGAATCCGTCCTGGGGGAGGTAACCGTACAACAATCTTCTGGGCCCGAACCGATCGAGCAGGTTGTACCGTATCCCCATAAAAATGAAACAGAGCGCAAATGGGATGAAGTTACGATCGAGCCGTCCCCTGGCCAATCTCTCGATGAAGTTATAAATGATGAGAAAGGGATTGAGAGAGTAACTCCAGATCACACCTTTCAGGCCGAGTGTCGTAAAGAGAAGTCCACTGACCAGCCCTGCCGCCGTGTAGAGGGGAAGGGCAACGACTTCACCGAACAGGTAGCAGGCAGCACCGATCGCAAAGCCAACTCCCATCCCGACCCACACACCCCCCAAGAAACCTGCAAGGAGGGCTCCCTCGAGGGACAAATCCATCGCACCCTGGTCCACGAGCGCCCTCACGACGACACCGATTATGAAAATCGAGGCCAGCAGCACAGTCATCTTCATGCGTGCAACTGTCGATGCCTGCACCCGCACGAGCAGCTCGACAACGAATCGAAATCCCATCACCAGGCTGATAATACCTGCCATCACCGCAATGCGGAGGAGCAGGTTGATGAGCAGAAGCTGATCTTGTGTGAGAGGTTCAAGCATAATACCGAAGTTCTAGAGACTACAGCCGCCTTCCAAGGATCACGTTGATTTTATCTTCATAAAACTTCCTCGGTCGGGCCCCTTCGATACGTGTGAAGACCGACCCGTTCGACAAGATAATATACATCGTCGGCAGCTTCCTGATACCACCGAATCTATTCACGATTTGTTCTCCGTTCACGAATACGGGATAGGTAACACTGTGCTGCTTCACGAAGTTTCTGACAGCAGCTGCACTACCTCTGTCCATCGAAACACCGAGCAAAGCCAGCCTGTGACCTCTCAGATACTTATATTGGATCGCGTTCAGTGCGGCTACCTGCTTCTTGCAGTCCTCGTTCCAGGTAGCGAAGAAGTTCAGGAGTACCACCTTTCCCTCGTATTCGCTGAGCCTCACGGTTGTACCATCCATCCTTTTCAAGATGATATCCTTGCGGCCACCGTCCCTGGAGGCTGTGACCTCACCCTTCCCACCACTCGAGGCTTCATCCTTCGACGATTCCTTCGAACAGGAAGGAATAACTACACAAAGAGCGAACGTCAACAGGAGCATCCACCATCTGAATTGCAGAACTTCCCTCTCGTGCATTTCTTCCCTCACTTCCCTTTTATGATTTGGCTCGCAATCGTGTTTTTCTGGATTTCTTTCGTCCCCTCGTATATCTCGGCGATCTTTGCGTCCCTGTAAAAACGCTCAACCTCGTATTCGGTCATATAGCCGTACCCGCCTAGAATCTGAATGGCTTCGTCGGCAACAACAACGGCACTGCGAGCAGCAACGTATTTCGCCATCGATGTTAGTTTTGGATCGATTCTACCCTGATCGAAGTTCCAAGCTGCCTTGTAGGTCAAAAGTCGCGACGTCTCGATTGCGGTCGCCATATCGGCAAGCTTGTGCTGCGTTACTTGGAAATCTATGAGCCGCTTGCCAAACTGCTCCCGCTGCTCTGCATACTCGAGGGCTCTGTCGAACGCCCCCTGAGCAATACCCAGTGCAGTGGCAGCAATCTCGATACGGCTTTCATCGAAGAATTCGAGCACATGGTAGAAACCCTTCCCTTCCTCACCGATGAGATTCTCAATGGGTACTATTACATCACTGAAGGAAATCTCCGCCGTCGAGGTCATCTTGATCCCCATCTTGTCTCCAACCGACTCGGCGGTGAGGCCTTCGGTGCCCTTTTCAACGAGAATGGTTGCCATACCTCTGTACGCCGGTTTGACCTCGAAATCGACCTGGCAGAGAACGATGTAAAAATCGGCAATGGTTCCATTCGTGATGAATGTTTTCGTTCCGTTTATCAGCCAGCTGTTGCCTTTTTTGACCGCTCTCGTATCCATCCGGGTGATATCGCTGCCGTGATTCGGCTCGGTGAATGCTCCGGCTGATATCATCTTTCCTGAAACAACGTCAGAGAGAAAACGTTTCTTTTGTTCCTCCGTTCCGAACCGCATGACTATCTCGGAGGCAAAATCCCCCAGTGCTATGGCCGTTCCCACACCCGAATCTCTCCGGCAAAACTCCTCCACAACAAGAACGTTCTCCAATACACCGAGCCCTTGTCCCCCGCACTCCTCCGGGAAGTGAAGGCCAACAAATCCAAGCTCGCAAGCCTTCTCCCAGAGAGAACGTGGAAATGAATGTTCGTTCTCGTGTTCCAGGGCGATTTCCCTCGTGAATTCACCCTTGGCAAACTTTCTTGCTGCTTCCTTGATATCCCCCTGCTCGGTGGTCAGCTCAAAATCCATTATCTCCTCCCTGAACGTTACTCTACCAGTTTCTCATCTTAAAAGATGCGCACTCTCCCCTCTACACCGTCAGCATCATGTGCGGCTGAATGTACTAGCTTCCCAGATCATGAACGTGGGCGATTCTATCAAAAGCTCCTTTCATGAATCAATATATACTTACCGTACTGGTAAAGACAGTTTATCCAAATACTGGAACAGTATTTGCCATAGATATAGATGAGGAGGAAAACGATGAAAATGCTCTGGGTGTTTCCCGCGATATCCTTATTGTTGCTTCTCCTTACGAATACGGCTGTTGAGGCTCAATCGGGGCCTCGAGAACAGGCTGAGTACCTCTTCGTAGAGGCTCAAAAAGCCCTATCGAGAGGAGACGATGAGCTTGCAGAATCCCTCCTCAAGGAAACCTTGCAGAAGGATGCGAGATTCACGTCTGCGATCTGGCAGCTGGCACAAATTTTCGAGAAAAGGGGAAAATTAGAATACGCGAGGGAACTCATTCTGCGAGGTTTACAGCAAGATCCCGGGGCCACCTGGGCGAGAGATAAACTCTCTCAGCTGGAGACGGTTCTCGAGCGGCAGCTGCTGGCCGAGGCAGAAAATTACATGGCAACAGGAAAATACGATCTCGCGATACCGAAGCTTTCACTCTCACATTCGATAAAACCTCGTGATCAGAATCCACTCATCATGCTGGGAAGATGTCATCTCGCACAGGGAAGCTTTCAGGTCGCGAAAGAATACCTCATCAAGGCGATCGAGATAGATCCATCCAATGGCGAAGCCGCCATGCTCCTCAACGAAGTGGACGAAAGAATCGCTCATACATCTAACGATGCGCTGTTCAGAAGAGCCCGGACGCTCCTTGCAAACTATTCCCCCGAAACGAGGCATAAGGTGAGAGAAGCATTAGAGGCAATTCTCGAAGTTGAGCCGGGGAATGAATGGGCCCATGAAAAGCTAAAGGAGCTCGACCTGCTCACGGCACGAGAAGAACACACCGAAAAGAATCAGATAACGGATAGAGTGGTCGAGAAGGGTGCCTCAGTATGGCACCGCATGAAAGAAGCCTTCCAGAAAATCGTGAGCTTTATCACTGAACACCACTTTGTCATCGTTCTCGCCGCAGCATCGATCCTTCTCGCAATCGATATCAAGCGCAAGGTGGAACGAAAAAGCTACCCGCTGCAGGGCAGCCTCAACATCATTCCGATTCTCGACGTTGTTTCTCTCCTGAACAGCAATTTAAAAACGGGGAGATTGCTTGTCTCATCAAGCATGGGGAGAGGGGAGATATTCTTGCAAAAGGGGGAGGTCGTACACGCTCGCTGGAAAGATATAGACGGTAAGAAGGCTTTCCACAAGCTCATGGAGCTGCGGTCCGGGGACTATTTCTTTTCCAATCATCTCCCGAATGTCCGCCATACGATCACCGAGCCGTTGAGCCTGCTCTTGCTCTCGTTACGGATGAATGATCAAAACGTGGTTGCGAGGAAAAAAAGAAAGAAGCAGAAGGAAAAAGAGGAACTTACCACCCCATCCCCTCATTGACACAAATCTATACAAGCTCTTCAACCAGGCAATTTTCAACCGGTTGCTCCGCCGAGCATTGGGTGCGACTGTACCGTATTTCCCATCGGATTGAAGGGTAAATTTCTTCTCCCCGCTCACGGCATGATTTCTTGAAGCGTTCGTGGATACACTTCATAACATCGACCACGTCATCGGCGGATTTGTTCACGAAAAATATCGAGTAGCTTATTGGCTCTTCACCCCGAGAGACGAGTCCATCCTTGGAAACGAGTGCACACAGGCATTCTTCGAGAATCTTGGTAAAACGAACGCTCCCATCCATGACACCGACCATCCGTAAATTCGCCAGGTGGAACTCTCCACCCGACAGGTCGGCTCTCTCGAGCATCATATGGAGCGGATGTACGAGATCCTTTTCGTGATCGAGTGGTGGATCTAACGGTAAAAGGAGACTGATCGCGTTCCTCTCATGAATCTCGATCTCACCATCAAGTGCAGTAGCGAGCCTGGTGAGAACCAGTCCCAAATGGGCTTCATGATAGGAAAGGAAGTCTTTCAAACTCATCCCGCATTCTCTCACTCGGAGGCCCGGCCGTGGCCGCAGAGAAATCTTGAGCCTCCTGTCAACACCACCGAGGTTACGAAAATCCTCCCGAATGGATGAGATGCACTCGATGAATGGTGCTTCTTGCAACCACTTCTCGAAGGCACTGACCACCGTTGTAACGAAATCCTTGAGCCTCCCGCGCCCCGTGATAATTGTCAGATCGGGCATTTTCAGTTTGAACCCGTTGATTCTTCCATCACGTTCCAGGTCGCAAAGGACAGGCTTCAGTTCACTTTTTACCTTCAACAAGGTGCGGCAGACGTTCATCTCTTCGGATTCAATCATGAATATCTTCTGCACCTCGTCCAGCGAGGATATTAACTTTTCGATATTGCGGCTCCCGATGTCGAGTAGCTTCTCCTTCTCTCCGTGGTCGAGCACCTCGTTCTCCTCGGTGAGGATCTTCAATGCGTTACGCATCACGGTGAGCGGTGTTCTCATCCGGTGGGACAGATAGGTCGCAAACTTGGAACGCAGCTCGTCAAGTTTTCTCCATTGTGTAAAGTCTCTCATCAATAAGAGATAGCAAGGGGATGGGAGTAAGGAATCGAGATAGTACACTTCGAGCCCGACGAGGTTTTGTTTATCCTGACTAGAACGATTGATCTCGAGAAAGGTCGTTGCGACACGCCTTTGCTCACTTTGTTCGAAGATGCGCTCAGGGCAGCCGTTCTTGATAATCCCCCCTACTTCTTCCACCGCATCGGCGGCGAGAATCTCACACGCCCGCTTATTCGCGAACACGAGGTTAAGATTTTCATCGGTGAGGATCACACCCTGCTCTATTGGCTGCAGTATCATTTTCAAAGCAGTAACGAGGGATTTATTTTGAGAAGATCTGAGGCGTATCTTCTCCACGATGAGTTCCAGCTCAAAATCCCGCACCGGCTTGGATAATACATCATCCGCCCCCGCCTGTATTGCTGATACGATCAGATCGCTGTCCTTGGAGAGAGTTGCCAGGACCACATGTCCTTCGTAACCTCTCTGCCGTGCCATGGTGATCATCTCGGTACCATCCATGCTCCTCATTTCGAGATCGACAAAAATCGATGTTGGTCGTTTCGTTTCGAGTTCCTCGATCAATCGCAGGGGATCATGAAAGACACTGACGCGGAACGAATACTCCGACAGCTTTCGCTCCAGTAAATCGAGCTGCGTGGAATCGTCGCCGATGACAAAGATCGCGGAGACGGACGGTGAGCCGTGATCCGTTTTCTTTTCCGGCATTACTTCGGTTTGTCGTTCTAACATCCGGTGCAGTCCTCCGACCAAAGTGAACCGGCTTCAATTTCGGGAATACGCAAATGATGTGCCTTGAACGTGAGGGAATTTTACCGGACAAACGATACCCGTGCTGTACTATGAGGAACAATTGGAGCATCGGTCTTTTGCAATATGCACCAGCCCATTATCTATTTATCAACACTGCTATCTGAACGGGACGGTAACTTGTAGGTGAGTGCCAATGAGAGGAGTGAGTTGAATACGCGCTCCTCATCCTTTCCAGCCTCAAGGGCGCCGTTGAGAATAATCCTGAGCTCCTGTGATATCGCCTGAGTAAGGGAGATACTGTACACTTCTCGTGCCCCTCCGCCCCTGAACACCAGGTAGAACATTGTGAATGCAAAGGAGGTTCCCTTCCGAACGTTCACCTCCAATGATGGAGAAAGCAGAAGAAAGTGTTCATGCAGGAACGAACCGGTCTCGCTTCGCTCCCCGACAAGTGTATAAGTGGTTGCTAACCTGAACTGGAATAGTGGTGTTTTTCGTCTGCATTCGAGACCCACACCCCCGTCCAGTGAACCGAATGAGAAGGGTTTCAGCGCCCGGGAGCCCATTGGTGCTCGCATATTCGCGCGCAGGAACAAACCTGACAACCCAAGAGTGTCTCCAGCTACCCTCACCGTACTTCTGATCATAGCGTCTCCGACGCCGTGGATGATATCACGTTCACGCTCAAGAGCCGGATAGGAGAGGATTAATTGGAAGTCGATCCTCCTTCGGAGCCGGAGAGTGAACTCACCGGCGAGCACAGCGGCGCGCCCTTCGTCGCGCTGGAGTTCTGTCTGCCTGAATACGAAAATGAACCTCGTCGTATCAATGACAGAAAAGTGTGATGGGAGATCCTCATAAAGACCAATTGCATAGAGGGGGAGAGTTGCACAGAGGAGAACGGCGAGTAGAATCACGAGAAGGATACATGAGGAGCGTTTATTCAATGTGGAGCCCTTTTATGCCACTCCCTCCAAAAGACGGATTCTTCCCTGGTTGACAAATTGAACAACGATTGTCTTCCTATGTCCCGGGAGGGTTTCCTTGGATACCACTTTCCCGTAGTCGTTCCATGAACGGTGATAGATGATCTCACCGATTTTATATTCGTTGGATTCCCGATACTCCCGGGCTTTCTCCTGGTCTATATCCTCGAGTGCCAGGTCATCTGCATCTGCCTGCGTTGAGACATCATAGTTTTTGGTGCCTTCTCCGGACATGACATTATCGAGCATATAGGGTAAAAATCCCTGGCATCCAGGACATTTCAGCCAGATTACGTCATGATTATCGGCTTCCTCCACCACCGGCATTTTAAAGGTTCTCTTACAAACGGAGCAATATTGCTCGATCTTTCTGGTACTACTGCCGGCACCCTTCACTTTCTTCTTTGCCAATAAAACCTCCAGATGAATCGTCACCCGTTCCTGACTCTCGGTGCTCCCCACTTAATCTGCAATTATCCGACAGCAGTCATCTGCCTCCCTGGCAGATAGGTAGCGCATGCCACAGACAGGACATTGGTACTTACCATCTAGCCTCCCTTCCGCCTCCGCCTTGGCAAGCAGCCTGTGGAACTTTACATAATTCTTATCCTTCTGCAAAACCGAAGCGTCCTTGCCGTCTTGCTTCATGGACCGCTCCTCCCTTCCCTGGATAAGAAGTAGATCTCTACACACTATCATGTGCTACGAGATACCGGCCATACTACATATGGTGGTTCATAGCACGTCCAGGTGCTGTCGTCAACAAAATTTCACACGAAAACATCTCGCCCGACTACGTGCAGTAATATATCATCTAATCGTTGACTTTTCAAGTGAGTCACAAAAATTGTACTCTCAGCCGTTCAGGCATGTGTTCTAAAAATGATAAGGATGTACCTCGCTTACCGACGATACGTGCAGGAGCGAGTCTGGCGAATAAATTTCTGAACAGTTGTGATGGGCCATACTGATGGCAACAGTAGCTACCGGATAATCACTACTTTTTTGACTTCCGTTTCACCACCAGCGTGAACACGTATGAAGTAGATCCCTGGGGATACGGTATGCCCGAACCTGTCAAGACCCTTCCACGTAAATGTTTCAAGCCCTCCGAATCGATCTCCAGAATATATTGTTGAGATTCGCTGACCCTTTACGTTATAGACCGCGATATCGAGCTCGGTTTGGACCTCAATCAGTCCCGGCGCACCGAGCATTCCGTGGCGGGGTGAAGCTCCCTGATGGCCTGTGGGGTCTTCGAACGTCTTTGGAACATCGACGGTAAACGTCGTCTGGCTGGATGTCGGATTCGGCATGAGATAGGAAACCATGCTCGACCCAACCGGTATCAGGGAGGTTTTGAATATATCCCTCGTGGGGAACTCGAAATCCAGAATCTCATCCCCAATCTCGAGTGAGAATTTTGCAACCACCCTGTACCGGTATTCGTGTCCCGGCTTTACCCTTTCATCTTGATACCGGTAGTATCTCCTGTCCTCTCCCACTTCGTCGGGCGTGGTGACGGTATCAATTACCTCTTCCCCCGTTCCGAATTGTAAATCTTCCCTTACGATATGGAATACGGCCCCAAAGATCTCTGGAGTTGTGGACCAGCTCAAATCGATACGGTCGGAATGTGCCTGGGCTGATGTATAGAGGTACTTGATACCGATATAGTAGACATCCTTCTGAACCTCTGTGGTGAGACCGATGCAGTTTTCAACCTTGAATGTCAGTGTGGATTTACCTGGATTAAATCCGGACAAGAAATATCCTACATTTTCTCTCGATTCATTCCACTCCCCATCCGTGCATACCAACGGCTCATCCCAACTGTTGTCAATCCTATAGTACCCCGCCTCCAACCACGGCGCGTAATCGATCCGCTGGGGGTCATCAACCCATCTTGGATTCAGATTCTGTTGTGCATCATTCCATGTCTTCAATGCCACCACGTATTCATCATCATATATTGTATCCAAATTCGTCCCTGGTATATTCATGAACTCAATGGTGGGGGGGATCTCGTATATATCTGGTCTGGAGTTATAATTCTCATCCCACAACCCTACTTGTCCCATCGTGTACTCACATATCGGAAGCGGTTCCTCAATCATTGCGTTGTTCATGATACAGGGAACGTAAGGAACTATGCAGCCCTGTCCTCCTAACCGAGAGTTTTTGTTCGGAACAGCCATATATCCTGACACTGCATTACAGTACCAATCAGCATTTGGATTGACGGAAGTGTATTCGTCCAGGGCCCAGAACGAGTGACTCATCTCGTGGATGAATACGTGTGCAAAATGAATTCCTTTCCCAAACCTGCATGCCGGATACGGAACCAGCATCAACGGCCCGCCCAGGTAGGAATACGCAACATAGTTACCTTCAGGTCCCTGCCAGCACTCATTATTGCTCGCATCGACCACAAAGGCGGTAAACACCCAATCGGTACGGTACTCTGCTCTCATGGCATTGTTGAGTATGTGTGCCTGCCACAAGTAACCCCATTCATGATCATATCCGATATAACCGAGTGCGTCCATCATCCACAGGTAATCGACACTCCAATCCCCTTCGATAGGTTCCCTGGAGACAGGGACCCGTTGGTAGTAGTTATAAAGAAAATTCTGATCTACCCAGTGTGCCTTCTGCTGGTACTGTGAGATGCCCAGCGCGATGTTACTCATTACCTCCTCAATCTCGTCATCGGTCCAGTCTTCGGAGCCACCAGAACTCTCGGGCAGGATGATGTTAATGAGAATTGACCCGATCATGAACTCGCTGTTCTGATTCATGTTCCGCTCCGCCATCTCCCGCGGAGAACCCATCCGAGGCCCCTCATACTTGGTCCGTTCGAGCATCTCTTTCGGAACCTCTAGAACCATGTCATCGAGGGGAGGGATTTCGGTTGGAATCCAACTTTGCAATATCTCTCTCTCACGGAAGAGTGTACGAACAACGCTCTGCTCAATCCGGTTCAGCACCCCTGCCGGGAGTTCAGAGATGGACCGGACAATATCGACCTGAAGTCCCGGAAAATCACCTTCGTCGAGGGAATCTGGAAATCTGCCGAAGATAACAGCCGGAGGAAGACCCTGCATGCCGCGTGCACCCCTGTCTTCAAGGATCCTGTGAGCCTGCTGGAATGAATCGATGTTACGGTCATTGATGATGCAGACTCCGGGATGGAGCCCGTAGGCTTCGAACGTATCTGCAGCCGGGGAGGTCCATCCCAACCACGCAACCGCTAGTACCGTCACGAAATAGATTACATGTCTCCTCACATTTCTCCTCCATGAAAAAAATAGGGTAACTCTATATAAACAATATAATTTTAGAGTTCCTTTCTGGCAAACAAAAACCTTCGGCATGCGCTTCGCCGAGTACCGAACGGTCGGCCACGTATCCTATTTCGATAGTACGGGCCACGAATATTAATTGTTCCGTCTTTTAAATGAGAGGAGTATCGACTCCGTGACGGTAATCCGCGGCTCCACCTCCCGCTGCCTACCGGGCATCAGGATCTTCGTCGCCGTTCTCCTCTCCACCCTGCTCTGCACAAGGCCCCAGAAGGGAACATCAGGGGAAAGCCAGAGCGTGCTCCTCTCCTCCTCCATCCTTTCGGCCTGTATTCCGCCCAGACTGACCGGTCGTACATCGCTCCTCCGTAATTCTACCTTCTCGCATGTAAAGTCACCCACCAGCGTTTCTCTTATCTCTGGAGGATGTACCGTCCGCTCCATCCTCTCACCCGCGGGGAGAAACATCTTCTCCAATTCAAAATCCTCTATCTCATCTTCGGTTGGACTGCGAAAAGGTTCACACCCGTCCCGTACGTGTATCTCCTTCAAGTAGGTGTAAAATTCGTCGGGTGAGGTGATTGTCTTGACATCCTCTGCAATGCGAAGCCTGACGGTGATCGTTTCCTCTCCCGATTCAGGGTACGGAGAAGATGCAATCTCGAGGACGACATCATCCCCCACGAGATCGATTACGGCGAGATGGACAAGGGAGGAATCTTTTTCTCCATACGCTTCTGCAATAATGAGATACGTCACGCTGGTCCCAGCATCGAAGGAGACCATATCAAGTGATACTCCAGGGACGAGAAAGTCCAGCTTCTCACCTCGAGCTCCCTGTGGGGGTAACATGAAAAGGCAAGCCACTACCCATAAAATCCATCTGGAAATTGAATTCCCGTAAGTCTTCATTCTTTCAATCTGCAATCACATGCTCCCACACGATGTTTCCTGGTTTCCACGATTATATGACCAAAGAGAATTGCTCACAGCATCAATGAATCTCCCTGTACCTTGTTGAATCATCACCTCCGCAGTGAGCGGCTCTCTTCCAATATTCTTCGAAGCTAAAATCGGGACTCCATTTCGATGTGTGACATTCACGACACGTTCTCTCTGCCACCGCACGGTATCTCCCATCTCTGGAGTGTTTCGTACCAGGTCCATGGCACGACTCGCACTGGACACCGCGAAGGTTTATCCTACCCTCCTTCTCAGCGTCCGCGTCGTAACCACTGAACCGACCAAAGCCCGTCGTGTGGCAAGGGAGGCAGCGACGATCTTCTTCCTCTTCTTGGAGGGTAAGGGTTTCGAATGCTCGGAAATGGCGGCTCAATAGAAAACGGGGCATCAGATTCATATGGCATCTCCGACAGATCTCAATACCAAGGTACCGTTCCTTGATTGTACCAGTCACCTCATCACGGGATAACACCTCGCTCAGCTGCATCTCACGCCGCCGTAATCCCTCCTCCCGGTAAAAATCCCTCAGCCTTGAAGCGACTTCTTGATCCTCCCCTATCGATCGATCGAGATAGATTATCTTTCTCTCCACAATAACCGGTTCTTCTCCATTCACGCTGGCCAACCGAACCTTACCGATGCTCCTCCCCCTATTACCGGCGAAAAGGACGGCGACTCCCACATCTTCGAATGTTCCTCCGAGCGTATCGGCGCAGTCCTCGGCCACAGCGACATCCCCGACCGAGTGACCGCGAACGATGAAATCAACGTCGTCTAAGTGAGGAAGAATCGTGAGAAGCTTCTCCCGTTGCATATGGGCGAGAAGAACGATGATATCGCATCCTTCATCCTTGAGCTCCTTCACCGCGATGACTCCCTCATTAACAGGATCACGGAGCTCCAGCTCCTCCATCTCTGGTGGCTCCTCACCGAGTAGTGCGAATATCCCGACCTTCCATCCCTTGATTCTCTTCACCACAGCCGCAGGAAAGACGCGCTCATCATGGTGATACAAATTCGCACAGATCACGGGAAGGCCTTGATCGACATCAGCGCGGACAGCGCGTAAACTGGACCCAAGTTCCATGTCACCGAGGGCAACCGCTGAGTACTCCATATCAATCATTATTCTGGCGAGGAAACGGCTGCGGTACATCTCCAAGATTCCCCGTTTGCCGTAGAAGTCACCTGCAGAGAGGAGCAGGAGATCGGGATCCTCTACACGTTGTCGTTTCAGCGCAGCAGCCCGCCGGGCTACACCGCCAAAGGCGTTGTCGCCTCATCCGGCCGGCCTGAGCCAGCCTTTGACATCACCGGTGAAGAGAATCGTGATCTGGCCTTTTTCATGGCACCCGAAAAACGAAAGGAAACAGAGTGCGCTCAGTAAAAGGAACAGGAATGACCGCATGAGAGATAACCTCTTCTTTCGATCAAAATGAAATAGCATCGAACGCATGCTGTAATACCATGACATGAATATAAAAAAGGGGGCAAAGGGAATCTACACTCTTTGCCCCCCAATGCATGATGATTGCTCTTACTTAGCAATACGGGCTTTGAGAGCCTTGCCGGCGGAGAAAGCCGGGAATCGTGAAGCAGGAATGGTAATCGCTTCACCGGTCTGCGGATTACGGCCCATGCGCTTCTTGCGACGACGCGGCATAAACGTTCCAAAACCGGTGATCTGAACTCTCCTCCCGGCGGACATTTCCGTCGCGATGATTCCTTCCTTTGGAGCAGTGCTGAAGATTGCATCGACAGCCGCCCTCGAATCTTTCAGTGTCATACCCGTCTTCCTGGCGACTTTTTCAATCAGTTCGGTCTTGTTCATCTCCCACCTCCTTTATTCGACCGTCGATTTAGCGCAACATTACTACCACTTCTCACAACTGTCAACCCTTTTATACCGTTTTTTCCCCGTTCTTATCGTCTATTCACTGGCTCGACCGGGCGGCCAGGAAATCGATTTTTATCGAGTGCCCCCACGAAGGCAGTCATTAGAATCCTGTGACACCCTGCAATCCCCTCGTCCCGTGCTCGTACATGATATCCGGATGAGCCTTGATGGCAATCTGGAAATAGTACCGCCAATCGTCTCCGAACTTCCTGTGGATGAAGCTCGCCTGCCAGCAGTGGAGATCGCGTCTGATACTGTAACTCTGTTCGGTGAATTCACGCGCTTCGACGTCATAGTAAGAGCTGTAACTTATTTTCCAACCACGTGTTAACTGGATCTGACCTCTCAGCGTCAGTTTGCTGTCCACCCTCTTCGACTCACCCATCCCCGTCTGGAGTACGGAGTATCCAAGACTAACAGACCATGTCTGCTTCTCTCTCGCTCTGCTGGGATCGAATCCTTTCACGAGACTCTCTTCACCCTGCTCAGATTCATCACGCGCGGCAGGGACCCTTTCTCCCAGATCCACCTTCCACGTCCCGGGATAAGAAAACGAGCCGCTCAGGTTTACATTCACATCCGTGTTGATGGTGGTTGAAAGAATCTTCTTCTTGTGTGGATCGTACGTGTTACTGATTCTCAGCGATGCCAGGCTCCCGATACCAGTACGAATGTTGCTCCTGATGGTCGAAAAACCCCGTTTCCAAGGTAACAGGGGGTTGTAGCTGCCGCTCAGATCCCAGGAAATAACATTCGGCTTCTTCACCTCACTACCTCCCTGCATAACCTTGAGATCAATCGTATTCCGGATGGAATAGGAAAAGCCCTGTCTCATCACCTGGTTTTCACTCAGCTTCGGTGTGTACGAGTATGTCACAGTGGGATTAAACGTGTGTCGAATTCCCCGAAGCGGACCGATATTCGGATAAAAGATCCCGTATATCGTGCTGCCCAAACCGGAGGAGAGGGTCATGGAGAATTCGTTCTTGTAGTTCGTATCCTTTGTAGGACCGGTATAGTTCGTTCCCTGCTCGATGATATCAGGTATCACACCGATGACGCCATAGATCGCTCCTGTGGCGACCGTTTCGAATACGATCGATGAAGCGGAGCCAGAGGCCCGGGATGCAAATTCGAAGTGTCCCGTCGTATCGCTCTCATCAACGAACCGCACGTCTACCAGTGAACCCCATAGCGAAGCGTCGGCATTGATCGTGCCTTCGAGCTCTGATGCGAGCGCCTCACCCGATGGATACGTTCCCGTTGATATGGAGAGCTCGGAACTGGTTTCGCCATTCACCGTTATCTGCAAGCGGTTGTTGGTATCATCTATGACGACCGGTGAAGAAACACTGGGCGAAGGAATCGGCGTGCCAGTGAGCGTGGCCCTCGTCGCCGCTCCGTACGTGGGATCTATACGATCGTACTGTACCCTGTAGTAATCCCATTTCAGGCTCATGGCCGGTCTAAAATTGAGAAATAAGAGCTTTCGCTGTTGGCTGAAGCTTGCGCTTGAACTAGCAGTGAGTGTGGCCTTTTCTCGGACATCACTCTCCTCGGTCTTGCGAGTCGCTCTCAGGTTCGGGGTAAACATGATGCTGCTGAGAGCACGCTCCCACACACCTTTCTCCCCCTTCTGGTGTTTTTCACCGAACCAGAAGGATGTCCTCGGAAAGTTTAACGAGAACGAAGGCATGGTGGTCGTGATGCGATTCTGTGTCAGGGAGGTTACATTAAGCGTCTGGTTTCGAGTGGCAGAGAGACTCAG
>Ga0209427_10003583_pt1 | contig 18157 bp, 15 predicted proteins | sample DeeMarSWOR136_30_FD_187465 | JGI IMG/M metagenome (GOLD analysis project Ga0209427, IMG submission 187465) | Marine sediment microbial communities from White Oak River estuary, North Carolina - WOR-1-36_30 (SPAdes) (version 2) | ecosystem: Environmental > Aquatic > Marine > Intertidal zone >...
GATCAGGTCAAAAGCACAGGTCTCAGAGGCGATGACTGGTGCATCTTTCAACTCGCCTAAAACGAGAGGTCTAAAGCCAAAGGGGTCTCTTGCAGCGACCATTTCCTTCTCTGTGAGAAAGAGCAGTGAATAGGCTCCTTCAACCTTTTGGAGTGCTTGGATCGTCCGTTCCGTGAAGGTCTTTTCTTTTGAACGAGCAATGAGATGGACGATCACCTCCGTATCCATATTGGATTGGAAGATAGAGCCGCTCGATTCCAGGTCGCTCTTGATAAGAAAAGCGTTCGTCAAGTTGCCATTGTGAGCAATAGCTAGGCCTCCTTTCACATAATCTACGAGAAAAGGTTGGGCGTTCTTAAGCTCACTCGATCCAGCTGTCGAGTATCGGACATGGCCAATGGCACTCTTTCCGGAGAGCCTTTTTAGAATATCCCGGTTGAAGACTTCAGAGACCAGACCCATTTGGCGGTGATGGTGGAGTTGCTTGCCATCGGAGGAGACCATCCCACAGCTCTCCTGACCGCGGTGCTGGAGAGCATAGAGGCCCAAGTAGGTGATGTTAGAGGCCTCAAGATGACCAAAAATTCCAAAGATGCCGCACACTTCTTTCTCCTTTTAAACTCGAAATCCGAATATCGAAATCTTTACCCTGTTAAATAGTTTTGTTTAAAATCGATGATTTTACTTTTCGAGAGCTTCGTGATAAATCAAACCAGAGAGTGACTCGATTCATATTTAACAGGGCAGGCAATATCCAAATTCAAATGATTAAATTTGCAAGATCATTATTATCATTCTTTGTTTGGAACATTTTGATTTTGAACATTTGAAATTGCTTCGGATTTCGTGCTTCGAGATTAATCTTTATCTTCGTAGCCCTTGGGATGTTTTCTGTGCCATTGCCAGGCGGTTTCGACGATTGTTTCCAGGTCAGGATATTTTGGAGTCCATCCCAGTTCTTTCTTAATTTTTTCTGAACTCGCCACTAGCCGGGCGGGATCGCCAGGTCTTCGAGGTGACGCAATGGTGGTAACGTTTCTCTTGGTCACCTTTCTTATCATTTCAACCACTTCCCTGACAGAATACCCGTTCCCATTTCCTAAATTGTAACTTCCTGAATTGCCTCCCCCTTCTAATCTTTTAAGGGCAAGGATATGGGCACAGGCGAGGTCAGTCACATGGATGTAATCACGAATGCAAGTTCCGTCAGGGGTATCGTAGTTTGCTCCAAATATTGGAATGGAATCTCCAGTTAAAACCGCCTTGATGCCTACGGGAATCAGATGGGTTTCCGGAGAATGATCTTCCCCCAGTTCACCTGCGGGATCGGCACCTGCCGCATTGAAATACCTGAGGGAGATGAAATTGAATTTCCCCGCCTCAAGATATGCTTGTAAAACCTTTTCAAAAATCAATTTGGTTTCCCCGTAAGGATTCGTGGGAGAACACGGGTGCTCTTCTGGAATGGGAATCTTCTTAGGTTCACCATAAACTGCAGCAGAAGATGAAAAGATGATTTTCCTTATATCAAATTCATCCATAGTCTCAAGAAGTTGGATGCTGTTTTTAACGTTATTTTTGAAATATTTTAAAGGATTTCCTACCGATTCTCCAACCAGGCAATCGGCTGCAAAATGCATGATGGCATCGATGGAGTAAGATTGAAAAGTCTTGTGGAGTTTCTCTGAATCCGCTAGGTCTCCTTCAATGAATAAAGCATTCTTGACTGATTTTCGATGTCCGGTTTGAAGGTTATCATAGACAATGGGTTGGTAGCCTTGCTCGGGTAGTTCCTTAACAACATGACTCCCGATATATCCTGCCCCTCCTGTGACAAGTATGCTCAACATTTCCTTTTGAAATTAAGATGACCGACCACTACTTTATAAGGGATTTAAAGCCTTGTTGTCAACGACACAAAAGGAGATTCGTAAAACCAGCAGTTCTGTCATTATGGGCGAAAGCCCTGCATCCTGCCTACTTTGCCCACCGGTAGGCAGGCGCACGGTGTCCAGGACGAAAGCGAAGTATCCAGCCATTCAGAGCCTTTGAGGAGTCCATTGACGTAGAAGATTTAATTTTATAAAATCGGGTCAACTTAAATCTGAACAGATGAAGGCCAGGTCTATTTGAGGGAAATGATGGCCCAATCAGAAAAATGTGACATTGTGATTTTAAGCGATTTACACCTCAGTGAGGGTCGAAATCCAGAGACCAAGAGGTTTAATCTCAACGAGGACTTCTTCTTTGATGAGGAGTTCGACCGGTTCCTCGCTTATCTCGACACGGAATCTGAGCGTCGAAATAGGAAGTGGCGACTCGTCTCTGCCGGCGATATGGTCGATTTTCTTCAGATCACCAGAAAACCAGGAGAAGCTGAGTTTGAATTGAGAAAGAGCGAAGAGGATTATGGCCTCGGCACGTCTCCCGATAAAACAATATGGAAGATGAAGGTGATGATGGACGGCCACTGGATCTTTTTCAAAGCCTTGGGGAGGTTCATTTCCAAAGGGAACAGGTTCGCCATTATCAGCGGAAACCATGATATCGAGTGGACCGTTCCTGAGATCCAAAAGGCATTCAGGGAAGAGATGAAGAAGACATATCTTCCTGAGGGAACTAGTGATCCTGACAAGGTGGTTTCCAATGGAATAGAGTTCTACCCGTGGTTCTATTATGAACCGGGCCTGATCTGGGTCGAGCACGGTCAGCAATATGACGGCATGAATTCATTTGATTATCTATTATTTCCATATCTCCCGAGCAGCAATGAACTGATGTTGCCGGGTGGCTCATTCTTCGTCCGGTACCTATTTAACAAGGTTGAGCAGAAAGATCCTTTTGCAGACAATATCAAACCCGTGTCTGCTTACCTTAAAAAATATGCAGTGAGACTTTTATTTTCTAAGGAGATAGTTAAACATTTCCGAAACTTCTTAAAAATCGTTTCAAAGGTAAGGAAGTTTTCAAATAAGGAACTAGAATACTTAGGTCAGAAAAATGAGGAGGGAATAAAGGCAGAAGCGCAACGTTTCGGGATCGACCTAAAAAAGCTTCAGGCTATAAAGCGTCTTTGGGTTCCGTCTTTTCTCTATAATATGGGAAAGTTAAGAAATATTAAGAACTTCTTCACACACCAACCCGGGGAGATTTATCAGGATAGGGCATCTATCATTCAGAAAAAGCTTGGGGTAAGATACATCATCATTGGACACACTCACGAAGTGGATTTGGCCGTTTTGAATCATGATGGAAAAGTCGAATATTCAAATTCAGGCACCTGGACAAAGATTTTCAGCACGAACCCGGGTGAAAGGTTGCTTCATGAAGATCATGAATCGATATTCGTTCAAATCCTGAAGGATCAGGGCGATAAGCTGGAGTTGATGAAATGGAGGGACGAGCTGGGGCAAGGCGAGCGGGTCAAACTTTTTGATAAGAGGCTATGAAGGAATAGAAACCTTATGTTGGCGAGGATGCTGCAGCATGCCATGTCCCGAAGACAGAAAGGTTCGCAAACATTTCAGGGTTTTTCCCAACGGGCCGCCACAAAGGCGCCAGTATCAAGACCCTTCCCATCTCCTTCGAGCTCAATTTCAGACACTTTAGCTGGGTCCTCTTTTTTTTGAAAGTGTATCGCCGTCTTAATGACACCATCGACAGGAGCCATCGAACGTAATTCCTCCGGAGACCTAAAGATTGCCCTTTGAAACAGCGGGTGTCCCTTCGCTGCCTGAGCCATTCTCCGCGTAGCCCAAGGGCTGAGGCTATTCAATGTGGCCACCACGATGGTTCCTCGCCTTTTGGAGACCTGGAATAGTTCGCTGATGGCAGCCTTTCCATTCTCAATGAACTCAAGGGCAGTTACCGAGACCACCTTATCGAAGACATTTGCCGAGAATGGAAGCGATGAGATGTCGGCCAATACTGTTTGGAAGGGATATCCTCTGGCCTTCTGCGCTGCCCGCAGGAGCATGGGCAGAGAGATATCGATCCCGATGACACGTGCCCCAAAGGAGAGAATATCCAGTGTAAACACCCCAGTGCCACATCCCGCATCTAATATCGTTTCTCCAGGACCGGGCTTCAATAGATCCAAAATCAGCTGAGCCTCATATTTTTTCACAAGGGCCCCAATGGGTGTGGTAAACCATTGGTCATAGTTTTCAGGCCATTCATCAAAAAGTTCAGCCTTTCCTTTTTTCGGTATCAGGTATCTGCCCTCCGTAATCTGAGAGGCTGTGAAGTCTCTTAGTTCCCAAATCTCTCTCTTAAGATTTGCAATGCCTCCTCCCTGGTTTTGATTTCACCCTCAATCTGCTTCTCGCGGACGAAGTTCAGAATTCGACCAACTTTCGGTCCCGAAGAGTAGCCCAGGGCCATCACATCGTAGCCTGTGATTAGGGGCAAGGGACGGACGCTCTCTTTTTCATTGAATAGGTGTAAGATCCGAAGGCAATGGCCTTCCACCACCTCATCAATCCGAATGGATAAGATGCCACGACTGGCCTCTTTATCAGCGAGGGTGAGGAGGATGAGCAAAGGGGTTTCTTCCGCCAGGTGACTGACCAGCCGTTTGAGAGCGACCTCTTTCGTCTCGCGAGATAAGTTGAGAATTCTCATGTGATGCTGAATGAGGCGGAGGATTTTGTTCCTCATCGCATTGGAGAATCGCAACCTTTCCATGATCCCTCCCGCGGCTTGGCAAGAAAAGGATTCGTGATGGTAGAAGTGAACCCTTCCTTTCTCATCCCTCGAATAGGTATCCTGTTTCCCAAGGTCATGAAACAAGGCAGCATAATATAAAGAGAGCCGATCCTCTCGGGAGACAGAGATCTCTTTTCCATGGAGCGCCATCCACTGGAAAGCCCATGAGATCTTTTCAACCATAAGGAGAATGTGGGGGAGGACGTTCAAGTGATGATGCTCATTTTGGACAAGGCTTTCTAGACCTGCGAGCTCTGGGAAGAGGGTGAGCAACAAGCCGACTTCATAGAGAGATCTCATTCCAAGGGCGGGCTGAGGAGAGAGAAGAATATGGTCCAGTTCCACCTTGATCCGTTCCCCTGGCAGTTTCCGTGTCAGTTCTTTCTTCTGGGATATTTCCTCCTTCAAGGTTTCTTCCGTGATGAAACCGTCAAGGGTGCAGAGGTAACGGATGGCGCGCAGCATCCTCAATGGGTCTTGATCGATGGAGTGGTTTGAGACGGTGCGGATGACCCTTTTTTCAATATCCTCCAAGGCCCCTCCAACCCCATGGAATGTCTCGTCCCGCAGGGAGAACGCAATGGCATTGATCGTAAAGTCCCTTCTCTTCAGATCCTCTTCGATCCCATCACCCTGGAGGAATGTGAGATCAATAGACATGTCCTCTTTGATGATACGATAAGTGATGGTGTCGATCTCCTCTTTCCCGACTTTGAAGAAACGTAGCTGGAGGGCCTGCTCGATCAACGAAATGAATGGAGCGTTCCCTTTGGACAAGGTGAAGTCATAATCTTTTCCTACCTGTTGAAGCGTTCCGAGAAATAGATCTCGAACGTAGCCACCCACCAGGAAAAGAGGTACCTTTTTCTCCTTGGCAAGATTTGAAAGTTTGGAAAGGATCTGGTCTTTGAGGATTCTTGCCCTTATTTCATTCAAATCCATCGGGGGTTCAATTTGATAAAGTCTTTTTTTTATGGTACGTTATCTTCAACAAGCATAGTCGATCGAGTGTCGCCTTGTCAATGAGGTGTCCGCAATCAGCTGAGCGCTCACGGCTGACTGGAAAACGAAGATGGCGAAGACCATTCGGGAAACGTTAGAGGAACAGGAGAAGTTGACTCTCTCTCCTTTCGGAACATTGAGTTCAATGACAAAGGGACGCCCATCCTTTGAAGAGGAATGTCCTCTCAGGCCACCCTTTCAGCACGATCGAGACCGGATCATTCATTCCAAATCTTTTAGGAGGCTGAAACATAAAACCCAAGTCTTTCTCGCTCCAATGGGCGACCATTACCGCACTCGACTGACACATACGCTCGAGGTTTCTCAGATTGCCCGGACCATCTCCAAAGCCCTCCGCCTCAATGAAGACCTGACAGAGGCCATTTCATTGGGCCATGACATCGGTCATACGCCCTTTGGGCACGCAGGGGAAGATACGCTCAATGAGATTGTTCCGGGTGGGTTTAACCATGCGGATCAGAGCCTGCGAGTCGTCGATCTCTTAGAAAGAGATGGGAAGGGATTGAATCTCACTTTTGAGGTGAGAGATGGGATATCGAAACATAGTAAGGGGAGGGGGGAGGTCCTATGCGAGGAACCGGCCTGCATGGCTTCGACCCTTGAAGGACAAGTCGTCCGTGTTGCGGATATCATTGCCTATATCAACCACGATATTGATGATGCCCTTCGAGGTGGAGTGATATCCCAAGGCGATATCCCCAAGGACTGTCTCAAACGATTGGGTGATACCCATTCTAAGAGAATCAACACGATGGTTAATGACATCATCACAGAGACCTTACGGTCGGGCGATGGGAGGCTCCGCATCACAGAGAGTGTTCTCTCAGCCATTCTGCATCTGAGGGAATTTCTGTGGGACCGGATCTACGAAAATGAAACTGTCCATGCGGATTTTCATAAGGCCGCTAAGATCCTCAAGGAGCTTTATCAATATTTGATGGACCATCCAGAATATTTCTTAACGTTGATCGAGAAGGAATCGCTTTACGACTCTTTGAAACGATGTATATGCGATTTCCTAGCTGGCATGACAGACCGTTATGCTTTCAATCTCTATGAAAAGCTTTTTCTCCCCCTTCCGTGGACCGTTCTGTGAAAACGATGGACCGAAAGGCCGATACAGAAGATAAACCCGTTCGGGTGATCATTCTTGGGGCAGGGGGGAGGGATTTCCATAATTTCAACACCTTCTTCAGGAACCAGCCCTACTACCAGGTTGTCGCCTTCACGGCTACTCAGATTCCCTTTATCGCGCATCGAAGTTATCCTCCTGAACTGGCGGGAGCCCATTACCCTGACGGCATTCCCATCTATCCGGAGGATGAGCTGTCCCGTCTCCTTTCAGAATACCGTCCTCACCAGGTAGTGTTTTCGTATAGCGATGTCTCTCATGAGGAATTGATGGATAAGGCCTCTCTCGTTCTCTCCAAAGGGCAGGATTTCGTCCTTCTCGGTCCTGAAGAAACGATGATCAAAAGCCGGGTGCCCGTCATTTCGGTCTGCGCCGTTAGGACGGGCTGCGGAAAGTCGGTTATCACCCGCAAAATAGCCGCCCTTTTGAAAAAGAGAGGTCTCAAAGTGTCGGTGATACGCCACCCCATGGCTTATTGTGTCTTTAAACCGGTTGCCCGTTTTTCTAAGATGAAGGATGTGGACGAGGAAGCCTGCACCATTGAGGAGAAGGAAGAATTCGAACCCCTCGTGGAGATGGGGGTTACCGTCTACGCAGGGGTCGATTATGGACAGGTTTTAAGGGAGGTGGAAGAAGAGAGTCAGATGATCCTCTGGGACGGGGGCAACAACGATTTCCCCTTTATCCGGCCGGATTGGGAGATTGTGCTTTTGGACGCGCTGAGACCAGGGCATGAAAAACTCTACTACCCCGGGGAGGTGAACCTGAGGAGGGCTGATCTTCTCATCATCACAAAGGTCAATGAGGGGAGGGAAGCCTCTCTGAAAGAGATTCGTAAGAATATCTCGTTGTTAAATCCCAAAGCTAAGGTTTTGGAAGCACCCTCTGTGACCCAACTGGATCATCCGGAGCGCGTAAAGGGGAAGAGGGTATTAGTCATTGAAGACGGACCCACCATCACGCACGGTGGGATGCCTGATGGAGCAGGCGCATCTGCTTTGAGAAAGCTGGCGCGCGAACTGGTCGATCCCAGGCCCTATGCGGTAGGCTCCCTGAGAGAGGTCTACGAAAGCTATCCTCACATCGAAAAGGTCCTGCCCGCCATGGGCTATTCAGAGGACCAGATCAAAGATCTCGAAGAGACGATCCGTCGCTCCGACTGCGATGCGGTGGCCATTGCAACACCGACCGATTTGAGAAGGAAGATCACGATCGGTCAATCGACCGTGAGGGTCCATTATGATTTTGATGTCGATCTCAATCCTCTCATCGACCAGTTTATAAATGAAAGACTGTGATTTTCTTGACATTGTGACTTCCTTGTGATAAAAAAATTTTAATTAAAATATTGTCCTTAGATTTTCCAATTCCTTGAAGGAGAAGCATAAGTGGCCAAGGAGATCCTGATTGCCGATCCTGATAAGTCCGATCAGGAAAAGTATCAGAAAATCTTCGAAACGATGCATTATCATCTCATCTTTTCAGAGAGCGGTGAGGATGTTCTCCTTCGGATAAAGCTCTTCAAACCGGATTTGATTATTGCAGGGACAGCGCTCAGCGAAAAGAACGGGTTTGAACTGTGCGAGGCCCTCAAGGGTGACCCGGAATTCAGGTATATACCATTTATACTTCTGTTAAGTGATTTTGAGGAGATCTCAGAGGAGGAGAAAAAGCGCCTTAAGCCGGATGGGGTCCTTTCTAAACCACTCCACGCAGGTGAAATCCGAAACATGGTGAACCGTCTGCTGGAAGGGATGCGGGCCAAAGGAGAAGGGATTCCTGGAAAAGAGGGAGGATGGGACTCCTTTGCGGACATGAAGAAAGACGATTTACGACTGGATGAACTCACGGAGAAGGGAGAAGGGGACATCATTGATTTGGTGGATGTGGTGGAGGAAGCAGAGCCAAGGATGAGTATCAATGATTTTGCCATTTCGGGAAAAGAAGAAGCCTACGGAGAGATTACTTCCTTGGAGTCGTGGGGCAAACTGGAGGAGGAAGAAAAATTCGAACCGGATGAAGGGTTCGTCCTTTCTCTCAAGGAAGAGGAAAAAGAGAAAGAAGAAGTCCCTCTCGCGCTGAAAAAAGAAGTTGCCCCCAAGCAGGCTCTTCAAGAGGAAGACCTGTTTGAGAAGATTGAATTGAAGGATATAGAGGATATACTCGACAAGGTGGCGCAAATGGAGCTCCCTTCAGAGATGGAGACGCCCCTGGAAAGAGGTGTAGGTGTTGTGGAGGAGGCACCCTCCACAGGCAAGGAAGCCGAAGAAAAATTATTGGGTCTCGAGGAGTTCGAATCACTCCTCAAAAAAGGAGTCGAGGCGGAGGCTGAGGCTACAGAAGGTGAACCCTTGGGGGAGGCACTCCAACCTTTCTCCGCGGAAGCACAACAAATGGAAGTTCCTGAGGAGATCATTCCCATAGAGATACCGGAGAAAGAGTTGGAAGAATTTGCTGAGGAGAAGTTGGAAGGGTTGGTTGAGGAAGCGTTTGAAGAAGCGGCTGAGGAGGAATTTCCGGAAGAGCTGTTGGAAGAGGCTCTGGGAGAGGAGAAGGTTGAGGTAACTGAGGAACTGGAGGAAGAAGAGTTTGGGGAGGCAGAACCGGAGGAGCTCGAAGTCATTGAGGAACCCATGGAGGAAAAGTTTGATCTTTTTGAAGGGTTAGAGTCTCCCGAGGTTTCAAAGGAGGAGATAAGGGCTGCGGAGGAACAAAGGCCAGCGGGGATCAGGAGGGTTGAAGAGGTCGAAGCTCCGGCGATCTTCAAAGAAGTGATAAGCCCCCCCTCGAAGAGGATGGAGCAGGAGGTGGGAGGGGTCATCTCAGAGAGGGTCCGTGTGATGATGGAGGAATTCATTGCGAAACATGTCCCCGAGATGACCAAGGATATCATCGGGCTCACCATTGAGCGGATTGAGAAGATGGTGAAAGAGGTCGTACCGGACCTAGCAGAGAAGATGATTGAGGAGGAGATTAAACGGCTCGAGAAGGGAGAGAAGGTTTAGGGAGGAAGAAGGGTGCGTCAATGGCCTCGAAAATCTTGGACAAATCTTATGACCCCCGTCGAGTGGAGGGGAAATGGTACCGTTACTGGCTGGAGCATGGCTATTTCAGGGCGGATGAAGATTCGGAACGGAAAGCCTACTCCATCGTCATCCCACCGCCAAATGTCACAGGTTCACTCCATATTGGACACGCCTTAAATAATACCCTGCAGGATATCCTGACACGGTTCAAAAGGATGCAGGGCTATAATGCCCTCTGGATGCCGGGGACTGACCATGCCGGCATCGCCACCCAGAACGTGGTGGAGAGACAACTCGTGGAAGAGGGTGTCGACCGCCATACTTTGGGCAGAGAGAAGTTTATTGAACGGGTTTGGATGTGGAAGGAACAATCCGGTGGTACGATCATCGGCCAGTTAAAGAAACTGGGAGCTTCTTGCGACTGGAGCCGTGAGCGGTTTACGATGGACGAAGGCCTCTCCGAGGCAGTCAAAGAGGTCTTTGTCCGACTCTATCAAGATGGGCTGATTTACCGGAGCCATTATATCATCAATTGGTGCCCGCGATGTCAGACCGCCTTGTCCGATCTAGAAGTGGAACATCATGAAGTCCTAGGGAAACTCTATCATCTCAGATATCCCTTCAAAGAAGGGGATCATTTCGTGGTTGTGGCGACCACGCGTCCGGAGACGATGCTGGGTGATACGGCCGTCGCTGTCAACCCAGAAGATGAACGATATCAGAAGAACATCGGAAGGAAGGTAATCCTCCCTGTGGTTAATCGGGAAATTCCTCTGATCGCTGACCCCTATGTCGATATTGAATTCGGGACCGGATGCCTCAAGATCACGCCTGCCCACGATCTCAACGACTTTGAGATTGGGTTAAAGCACGGCCTTGAACAGATCAAGGTGATCGATGAAGCGGGACGAATGAATGAGAATGCGGGTCCCTATCAAGGGATGGATCGTTTCGAATGTAGAAGACAGATCCTTGAGGACTTTGAGCGGACGGGCGTGTTTTTAAAGACAGAGGACTATCGCCATATGGTGGGTCACTGTTACCGCTGCAAGACGATTGTCGAACCCAATCTTTCGCTCCAGTGGTTCGTGAGGACAAGGCCTTTGGCCAAGCCAGCTGTTGAGGCAGTGCGAGAAGGCCGTACACGGATCGTTCCCGATGTCTGGGAGAAGACCTATTTTGAGTGGATGGAGAATATAAGGGATTGGTGTATATCCCGCCAGATCTGGTGGGGCCATCGCATTCCAGCCTGGTACTGTGACGCATGCGGCGAGGTCATCGTAGCTAAAAGGGAGCCGACCTCTTGTTCGGAATGTCATTCGGACCGTTTACGACCCGAGACAGATGTCTTGGATACTTGGTTCAGTTCTGCTCTCTGGCCTTTCTCCACAATGGGTTGGCCAAAGGAGACCAAAGAGCTGAAGCGGTTCTATCCGACCTCTGTCCTGGTGACAGGCTTCGACATCCTCTTTTTCTGGGTGGCCAGGATGATGATGATGGGTTTGAAGTTTATGGGTGACATTCCGTTCAGGGATGTCTACATCCATGGTCTGGTGAGGGATGAGCGAGGAGAAAAATATTCGAAGACCCGAGGCAATGTGGTGGATCCCCTTGAGCTGATTGATCGCTACGGTGCAGATGCTCTCCGTTTCACCTTGGCGGCCCTGACCATGCCCGGAAGCGACCTGAAACTGTCTGAGGCAAGGACAGAGGGTTACCGCCACTTTGTCAATAAGATTTGGAACGCTTCCCGGTTCGCCCTGATGAACCTAGAAGATTTTGAAATCAGTCGTGAACCTAAGAGTACCGCGTTGAGTGATTATAGCCTTCCTGACCGGTGGATTCGGAGCAGGTTGAATCAGGCGATTCGCTCCGTTGAGGCGTCATTGGAAGAATACAAATTTAATGAGGCCTCCCACATCGTCTATCAATTCGTCTGGCATGAATTCTGCGACTGGTACCTGGAACTGATCAAACCATATTTTTATCAGGATAAAGATCGAGAGAGGAAGAGACGTACACAGGAGATCCTCCTGGAGGTTCTCGATTCGATACTCAGACTCCTTCATCCCTTCATGCCCTTCGTTACCGAGGAGATATGGCAGCAACTCCCGCTAAAAAGAGAGGGTGGGGCTATCATGATAGCTGAGTTTCCGAAGCCAGAAGGGCGATTTGATGATGACCAGGCTGTAGATGAGATGGGGCTGGTCATTGAGGTCGTCAGCGGTCTACGAAATATCAGGGGAGAAATGAATGTCCCTCCGGCAGAGCAGATCGATGCCCTCCTGCATCCCAAAGGAAAGGAGGTCAAAGAAAGACTCATCAAGAATCAACTGTTCATTCAAAATTTGGCAAAGGTGAAGCGCCTGAAGGTCGTCGAGAAGATCGAAAAACCGGCCTATACTGCCTTCGCGGTTGTTCGAGATGTGGAGATCTTCGTCCCCATGGATCGGTCCAAAATGGAAGAGGAGGCGAGAAGGCTTCAGAAAGAGATCTCAAAGATCGAGAAGGAGATTGCCTTCGTGAATCGGAAACTTTCGAATGAGCAGTTCCTCTCCAAAGCTCCATCAGACGTGGTTCAGGAGGAGAAGGAGAAGGCGAACCAATATCAAACCGTCCAGGGAAAATTGGAAGAGAGTCTGAAGAAGATCAAAGAAGCCCTCTCCGGGTAAAGAAATTGGAAATGAAAATATCTAAATCTTAGCCCGCAAGGAGTAAAGGGTGAGACTACTTACAACTTGCAGCTTACGCTCTCACGGATATTTTCCTGCCAGTAGGCAGGGATTTGGTGCTTCGGATTTGGGAAATTGGAGTTCAGGGCATGAAGATGGACATTGAAAAGGTGGCGAGGTTGGCTCGACTCGAATTATCGGAGGAGGAGAAGAGGACCTTCGGGAATCAGTTGGAACAGATCCTCACCCATATGGAGCAATTGAATCGGCTAGATACCACGGAAGTGGAACCGACGTCCCATGCCATCCCGATTCATAATGCCTTCAGAGAAGACGAAACAAAACCGTCTTTTCCACGGGAAGAGGTTTTGGGCAGTGGGCCCGAAGAAGAGGATGGGCATTTTAGGGTGCCGCGGATCATCGAATAACAGGAAGAGAAAATGGAGTAGTGGAGTAATGGAATAACGGATAAGTAAAAGGTTGAGGTTAAGGCTAAGGTTTAGATTGATTTTGAGAAATTCTCAACCTCAATCTAAGCCTCAACCTGATCGTATTTCATCATTCCGATATTCTAATGGAAGCCAATCATGGATCTTTACCAACTCACTATTCATGAACTTCATGACCTTCTGGTCAAGAAAGAGGTGACCTCGAGGGAGGCCACGGAATCCCACTATCGGAGGATCAGAGAGTTAGACGGAAAGATTGGAGCCTATCTCCTGCTGACCGAGGAGGAGGCCTATCGGCAGGCCGATCAAGTGGATCACAAGATTGCCAGAGGGAAGGAAATTGACGATCTGGCTGGCATCCCCTTGGGGCTTAAAGATATTCTCTGCACGAAAGGGGTTCGGACGACCTGTGGATCCAAGATACTAGGGAATTATGTTCCCTTTTATGATGGGACCGTGGTGAGAAAGCTGAAAGAGAGAGAGGCCATCTTTTTGGGGAAACTGAATATGGATGAGTTTGCCATGGGATCCTCGACGGAAAACTCTGGATTCCAGGTTACCCATAATCCTTGGAGTCTCGACCGGGTCCCCGGGGGATCCAGCGGCGGTTCGGCAGCCGCCGTGGCTGCTGATCTATGTATTGCCGCCCTCGGTACGGACACAGGAGGCTCGATCCGGCAACCCGTCGCCTGCTGTGGAGTCGTGGGACTAAAACCGACCTATGGAAGAGTGTCGAGGTATGGGTTGGTGGCGTTTGCGTCTTCGCTGGATCAAATCGGACCGATCACGAAAGATGTGGAGGATTGTGCGATCCTGATGAACGGGATCAGTGGTTACGATCCATTTGATTCAACTTCCGTCAATGTGGAGGTTCCAGATTATAAGAGATTCTTGGTCAAGGATGTCAAAGGAATTCGAATCGGTGTTCCCAATGAATATTTCATTGAGGGGATAGATCCTGATGTCGAGACGGCGGTAACGCAAGGGATCGATCATTTTAAGAAGTGGGGAGCTGAGGTAAAGAAGGTCTCTTTGCCTTATACCGAGTACGCGGTAGCCGTTTATTACATCATCGCCACAGCCGAAGCCAGTTCCAATTTGGCTCGATATGATGGGGTGAAATACGGATTCCGTTCGAAAGGATATCGGGATCTGATGGAGATGTATTCTCAGACCCGGGCAGAGGGGTTTGGTCAAGAGGTAAAAAGGCGGATCATCTTGGGGACCTATGTCCTGTCGGCGGGCTATTATGAGGCCTATTACCGGAAGGCCTCTCAGGTAAGGACGTTGATGAGGAAAGACTTTGAGGATGCCTTCCGCCAGGTCGATGTCATCATGGCTCCTACCGCACCCACGCCAGCTTTTAGAATTGGTGAGAAGACAGAAGATCCTTTACAGATGTACCTTTCCGATATTTTCACGATTCCAGTGAATCTGGCAGGGATTCCTGCGATCTCCATTCCCTGTGGATCTAGCCGTGAGAACCTTCCCATTGGTCTTCAGATCATGGGGAAGCACTTCGATGAAGGAACACTCCTCAGAGTTGCCTACGCGTTTGAGCAGAGCACGGACTTTCACCTTAAGAAGCCGGCGTCAATCGCTTGACGAGGCGGGCAACTTTTTCTCCCAATTGTTTACATTCTTTTTTCGCAGCCGCGTTGGGTCTTCCAATGGAGACCGTTCCATAATGGGAACCCCAAGGGTCTCCCTGAACCACCATGCCATGAATGAGCATGGCTTTCGTGATGTCGAGGACAGTCGTTTCCACCCCCCCTCCCAACCCGCCGCCGGAAGAAAAGGCTGCTCCAATCTTTCCCTCCAACTTTCCATGATACTTGACACTTCTGTCTATGAAGGCCTTCAGTTCAGCAGCCATGGTTCCATAATACGTGGGAGAACCTAAGATGATTCCATCTGCTTTGAGGAGGTCCTGGAGGGTGACACCTCCCACTTTTTTCCTGACCACCTTAACCCCTGCGGACCTCGCTCCCTCTTCGACAGCCTTAGCCATCTGCTCCGTGTTGCCGCTTCTAGAATGATATACAATGAGAATTGTTGGCATAATGACCCCCTCCTTGCATCCTCCAGAATGTTTCAGATTTGAACTAAGCACCAAATCCCAAGCACCAAATAACAAATAAGCTCCGGTTTAGAAATCCCTAAACAAAATCGTTTTGGTCATTTGCGATTTGAATTTGGAATTTATATGGAATTTGGTTTTTGGAATTTGGGATTTGATATCTCCGTCATTTCTTTTAGCCAATTAAGATAAGACGAAGCGCCTTCTACTATGGGAAGAGCGATGATTTCAGGGACGGAATAGGAATGGAGGGACTTTACCTTCTTCTCCAAATCTTCAAACCTTTTCTTTTGTGTCTTGATGACAAGGAGCCATTCCCTCTCATCCCAGATCTTTCCTTCCCATCGATAGAGTGAGCGAACAGGGGAGATGATATTGACACAGGCAACCAGGTGCTCCTCCAGCAGTGAACGGGCGATCTTAAGGGCTTCTTCTTCAGAACCACAGGTTACGAAAACCACTATGGCTTCAGCCAGATGTTTCACTCACTCACCAGGGGGTCATTAAACATCGCTATTTTTGCGTCTTTAACCCGCCCTTCTTTTGTCCAATCTCTCTTTTGATAATAGATATCCAAAATGGCCTCATAATCTTCCCGTTTCAGTATCTTGCCTGCATGGGGGCCCTCGGTCATTGGCATATCGAAGACCCTTTCAGGAGGATAGTCGTCCTTTCGAGAGATCCCAAATTCCATATTGATCGCCCGGGTGAGGTCGTAGAGGTCCATGGAGCGCTGAAGAAGTTGATTTAATGGGGTCTCGAATCCCGTGACCGCTGAATAAAATTCTGCATATTGATTCTCATCGAAACCCAGTTCGATCCAAGGTAATCGACAGACCCCTAGCATATCGAACAAAGGCCGGAGCGTCTGATGGTAGATCACCAGATCGGCCTTTTTCTCCAAAGGCCAATCCATGCCCATCTCTAGTTCCTTGGCAATGGTCCAGGCGCGAGTATGATGCGCTCCAATATCTGAGGTCCCATATCCTAGTGCCATAGAAATGGCAACCCTTGCATCGTAAGCGGATTGCTCTAAACCTTTCACCTGAGAGATGATGGGTCGAAGGTGAGGCCATTGTTTCATCACACCACGGCTTCCCTCAGCTAGAATATTTCCAATTCCCTTTCGATGGGCAATGCGTTGAACGGTTTCTAAGATTGCCTCCTCAACACCCCATTTGAAGTTGAGACCATCCAAATCTTTTTCAGAGAGCAGACCGCTCTCTTGCGCCTCTATGAGGACACCAATCAAATTTCCTGCCGAGATGGTGTCCATTCCCAGTTCGTCGCAAAGCTGGTTGGCCTTCAGAATAGCTCCGAAATTGTGAACCCCTAGATTGGGTCCAAACATACAGGCCGTCTCATATTCCGGTCCCTCCACCACCGTTCCCCTGTATTTTCCTTCCTTCACCAAGCACACATTTCCACAGGCCATCGGACAGGCAAAGCATGCCGTATCCCCAATCTTGTATTTTGAGAGCATTTCGTACCCATTGACCTTTTTCGTATGTTCAAAGACACCTTCCTTAAAGTTGAAGGTCGGCATCACCCCCGCCTCATTGACATAATCGACAACAGACATCAGCCCCTGTTCCTGCCAGAAGGTAAAGTTCTTATTCTGCCTCAGATCCCGAAAGGAGGCTTCAGAGGCTATTCGCAGTCTGGGAAGGTCGAAGACAGGAAGATCCTTGGAACCCCTCACAGCGATGGCCTTGAGATGTTTGGATCCCAGGACAGCTCCAATGCCAGTTCTTCCAGCGTTTCTTCCCCAATCTGAGGTGACACAGGCAAATCGGACTTGATTCTCACCTGCTACCCCAATGGTTAGCACTTTAATATGTTCATCCCTTAAATCCTCCTTGATGATTCCCTCACTTTCTAAGCTTCCTTTTCCTTTCAATTTTTCATTGGAAATGATTTTTACCTCTCCATTATCGATAAAGAGATAGGACAGGGTTTTTGCCTTTCCAGAAATGGCCAAGGCATCTAAGCCGGCTTGTCGGAGTTCCGTGCCCAAAGAGCCTCCCATGCTCGAATCGCCATAAATTCCAGTCTCAGGAGAGATGGAGACAAACGAAGTCTTTCCGGCCGCAGGCAGATAGAGTCCAGCGAGAGGCCCCGGAGAGATGACCAAGAGATTTTCTGGCCCCAGGGGATCGATATTTACCTTTTGGAGGCGATCCCAAAGAAGCTTGGCTCCAAATCCCCTTCCTCCGATATAGTTGAGGGCAAAGGCTTCATCAAATTCCAAGAATCTTGTTTCTTCTCGATCGAGGTCGATCCAGAGGATATTCCAGAAATAGCCGCCCTTAATCTTCCGTCGTTCCCTTTTCGATATCCGCATATCTCAGAACCTTCTTTTCACCTTTCTCAACATATTCTACTTCTTTCATGTGACCATATTTCAATACACTCGCCATTCGCTGAGCCTGCCCCAAGACATGTTCGGGTAAGAAGAGGAGGGCATTTTTGGGACAGGCATCCACGCAACTGGGAGTGCCGCCACAGAGATTGCATTTGAAAGGAGTTTCCATTTCTTCGTGTAGGAAAATAGCCCCAAACGGGCAAGAGATGACACACTGCTGACAAGAGATGCACTTCTCTTCATCAATGTCATAAATTCCATCCTTTGTCACAATGGCACCCGTAGGGCAGTTCTCCATACACTTTGCCACTTTGCATTGTCTGCAGACGATAGGCATTCGGATAATGGGATGGGGATAGACGACCATCACACGAATGGAACTCTTTTTTGGATTATTCACTCCAAAACGTTGAATGGAGCAGACCAATTCACAAATCCTGCATCCGGAGCAGCGTTCCGGCACGACTGCCAATTTCCAAGACATTTTTCCCCTCTTCTAAAAAACCAATATGAATTTTTAGAACTCAATCACATCAACGAAAAACTTTTTTAAAGGCTTCCAACGCAACCTCAATATCCTCACCGGATACATCCAAATGGGTAACCAGACGGATTTGTGTCTTTCCAAAAGCATGGATGAGGATCCTTTCTCTTTTCATTGCCTCAGATACCTGAGCAGCCGTCATCCCGCTCTCGGCCACAT
>Ga0209427_10003585_pt1 | contig 18153 bp, 14 predicted proteins | sample DeeMarSWOR136_30_FD_187465 | JGI IMG/M metagenome (GOLD analysis project Ga0209427, IMG submission 187465) | Marine sediment microbial communities from White Oak River estuary, North Carolina - WOR-1-36_30 (SPAdes) (version 2) | ecosystem: Environmental > Aquatic > Marine > Intertidal zone >...
AATAGACCCCCGACGCGAAGAACAGAGCGCCATAGAGGCGCTTTCTATCAAGGTTGGTTACGGCGAAGTATGTACCTAGAATCCCTAAGGCAAAGGATAGACCGAACTTCCCAAAGAAGTCAGTCCAAACAGACCGCTTGTGCTCCGCCACGGAGGTATAAAGCGGACTAGCCTTAGCCAAGATGGGATAGATTACCCTGAAGAATTTATTTTCGAAGGGGCGTATTAAACCCAGCGAACTCAGTGCAAAAATTGCCACAATAAAGACAAGGATCAACCCACCAAAAACAAGCAGAAGCTTCTGTGTATCGATTCTTCCCTTAAATACCTCATAAGCCACTAATGAAAGGGCCACTAAGTATACTACTACGCTGTCAAGTCGGAGGAGATAGTCTACTCCTAGTTTTGGGACAAGGGTGCTAAGGGAAAGTCCAACGGCCATGGTGAGTAAGTATGAGAAAAGGCAGCCTCTTTCATAGAACCCGGTCAGAAGAGAGGCCAGCACGAAGAGGGTGATGAGGCCAACAACGTAGCGGGATGCACCCCAGGACGCGAAGATGTAGGCGAGGGATAAGCCGGCTCCTACAGCGTATGCCAATTTCTTCCATAGGGCCCTCTCATCGTCGATGGAGCGGAGGAACAGGAATGATGTCAGGGCCATGCCGAAGATCCCTATGTTCTCGGTGTCGAAGAAGCCGAGGGCCGTCCTGCCGATGAAGGCCTCGCTCACCGCCATGAAGAAGGCCGAGAAGAGGCCAACGGCGCTCCCTCCGATCTCCTTGCCGAGGAAGTAGACGACAATGCATGTCACCGCCCCCATGAAGACCGGGAAGAAGAGGCAGACGTCGTAGATGGACACCCTGAGCCCAAGCAGGTGGAGGACCTGGTAGGCGAAGGCCGCGGAGAACGGGACCCCGGGGTAGGAGCTGGTGGCTATGTCCCTGCCCATCGGGTACCAGCTCAGGGTGTCGTGCCAAGTAAACCAAGCGGCGTAGCCGTTCTTCACCACGTACTCCGTGACCCTGAGCTGGAAGAGGGGGTCGTAGGCGTCCATGTAGGGGCCCCACCGGATCTTGATCATCCTGAATACGACGGCGAGGACGAGCACCAAACCCAGGGTAGAGGCCTCGAGGAGGGCCTTTGTGCTCAGCCTGGGCAACAGGGAGCCGACGCCCCCGAGGGCGCCGCCGAGCCTGCCCCGTAAACCCGTTTTAGCCATTTTTTCCCGGCCTCCACATTAGTGATGTAGGAGGCTTTTATTTAACTTCCTATAGCCCTCTGATAGCCATATTTATTTCTACATATAAAACGAAATAACACGTGCGTAAGTGAAAAAATCTAATGACAATATAAGGTAGGGAGCTTGCACGAACAGCGAGTTTCCCGGGTTTGGAGCCAAATGTGAGCTATCCCAGCTAAGGCGATTATTAATACCAAGCTCCGAGGTAGAACCCGGGAAACTCTATGAGTGGTTGAGCTATAGGGATAAATGCGTTTTGATACGGTTAGAACAACGATAATGAAAAGTGTTTCATGTAGAGCGAGGGTTGAGGGCGTATCGCTTTTACGCGGTTACGATACTGGCGGGAAAAATGACCAGAGGGGAAAAGGCCTCCGCCGCAATACCATAAACCCTCTAAGACTGCCAAGATGAAAAAAATAGTTTACCTTCGCGTGTGCATCACACATAAAATAGGAATATTATGACACGCTTTTACAACGTTCGTGACTTGACCTTTTCGAATAACTCGTTGCGAATTCCTCTAGCAAATAATACATCAGACTCCATTGAATCGCTTAGATTTTCGCAGAGATTCCTAAATCCATGGGGATCGTCTCTCAACAGCCTCATAATATGCTTGGATTCGTCGATGAACCTGATCAACATCTCCTCGGAGAACATGTTTTCCTTTATCAACGACTCTATTAATTCAGGCGATTCTCCGACGATGCTCTGAGTGACGGCCAGTTGGACGGTGAAAGTGGTTCCCGCAAGTTCTCTCATGATGCTCAACTTCTCAAGGGATAGTGTGCAGGCGAACGCCAGGTTCATGAAGTAGGGGAGGGCCAGTATCGAGACCATACATCGATCATGGGTCTCGGCATCAACGACAATGTTTTTCGTATCAGGAAATAGACTTCTCGCCATGTGAGCTTCCTCATCTCGGTCTAACACCGGCACGACCACCACGGTTTGGCCTTCAATTTTTTCTACGTCGGGTCCAAACATGGGGTGAACAGATAGTGGTCGAACACCACGTTTCTTAATCCTCCTGAGGGTGGCTACAGTTCCTGCCTTCAGGGAGGCTATCTCACACAGAATAGAGCCATTCTTCATGCGGGGAGCAATACGCCGAATAATTTTCGGGATCTCCCTAATTGGAATGCATAGGAAAGTCGCGTCCGTGTCGGCTATGACATTGTGAAGTGAGTTGGACCATTGGCAACCATTTTTCTCAGCTAAAGCCTGTGCTTTACTACAATCAATATCGTAGAGTTTTAGATTGTGTCCTTTGCTAATCAGATACTTTGTAAAAGCGTTCACCCATTTTCCCTGTTCCTATCACTGCGACCTCCATTTCAGAACCTCCTCATCGCATGCAACATAGTGTGCGAAGTGTATTGCATTAGGAGATATTTCAATGTGCTCGGCAGGTAAACCTATCCAATGCGCCCTCGGGTAGAATACAGAAAAATCTGGGGCTAAAGGCAAGACCAAGCAGAGGATCACACAGAATGGTCTTAGAGTAGCGCGCTATGTTCTCAGATTATTCCCGATAGATTGGATGAGACCTGTGACAATTATAGGTCTCTTACTGAATTTCAGCTATTGAACGATCAATGCGAATACATATGCGCAATATTTAGAACAATTATATTATAATTTGTAACACCTACGTCATAAAATATATTAATGTATTAGTGAAAGCATTCCTCATGAATCCATGCAAAGAGTGTTTGAATACTTTTGGGAAGGCGCTCTGTGAAGGATTGAAAGGCTGTGTTTTCGAAGACGTCCCAAACCCAAAGGCCGATGATTTTTTCAAAGACTCAATGCATGTGCTTATTCAGGATAAGTAGATACTGAGTCAATCGCAACAAGGCTTCAAGGAGTATAGGACATTCTGGAAGTCTTGTCCATAACCCTCTCTTTTCTCTTGCCAGTGAACCCTACTTGGAATTTCATCACAAGCAGCATACACGTGAGGGAGTACCCGCACTTTTCAGGTATGGATCTCCTTCAGTCGGTTGTTCGCACGTGCAGGTACGCAACTATCTGAAACAGACATCGCATAAACACGCTCCATATAGAACATTTACGTTCTAAATTATATTATTTGTGTCATAAATTTTATAAACATGTTTCTTATGATTTTTGGATTTAATGAAACTCGGATTAAACACTGAATATCTCTTCGTTCCTATTAATTCAAATTACTTTTTGGCTACTTCAATTCTTCCATCCCGTTCTAGGACCCAGGAAAATGAATCTGCTTGTGGGGTCTGACTTGCCCCGCATTGATGACTTGAAGAAAGTACTCATAATTGGTAGCGGAGCAATCAAGATAGGCGAGGCTGGCGAGTTCGATTATTCAGGCGCCCAGGCCATCAAAGCTCTGAAAGAGGAAGGAGTGGAGGTTGTCCTAGTGAACCCCAACGTCGCCACTATCCAGACGGACCGGAAATTCGTCGGCGAAAAGGCGTACTTCCTCCCCATAACCGTCGATTTTGTGGAGCGGGTAATTATCAAGGAAAGACCCGATGGCATCCTCCTGGGTTTCGGCGGTCAGACGGCCCTCAATTGCGGAACCGAGTTGGCGGAGAAAGGAATACTCGAAAAGTACGGAGTTAGGGTTCTTGGGACAAACGTCGAGGCGATAGAGCGGGCCGACAACAGGCAGCTCTTCAGAACAACCATGCTTGATGCGGGAATTCCAATACCTAGAAGTAAAAAGGCCAACACCGTCGAGGAGGCCGTCGCCGTGGCGGAGGATATAGGATACCCCGTAATGATCAGAGTAGCCTACACCTTGGGCGGGCAGGGCACAGGAGCCGCCTACAACAGAGAGCAGCTGGAGAAGATCGTGGCCATAGGCCTCGCTCACAGCAGGATTTCCCAGGTCCTCGTCGAGGAGTATGTCGGTGGGTGGAAGGAGATCGAGTACGAGGTCCTCCGTGACCACGAGGACAACTGTATGATCTTATGCAGCATGGAGAACTTCGACCCTATGGGGATCCACACCGGAGATAGTATCGTCGTCGCCCCATCCCAGACTGTGAGCGACGAGCTATATCAGAGGCTTAAGGCGACCAGCTTTGCCGTCCTAAGAGCCCTCGGCCTTGTCGGGGAGTGCAATATCCAGTTCGCCGTTCACCCTGTGACCGGGGAGTATAAGGTCATAGAGGTCAACTCCCGGCTCTCCCGGAGCTCGGCCCTCGCCTCGAAGGCGACGGGTTACCCTATCGCGTACGTTACCGCCAAGATATCCCTGGGCTACAACATACCTGAGATCAGGAACCTTGTCACCGGATTGCCTGCGGCCTCCCTGGAGCCCGACATCGACTACGTCGTCGTCAAGATGCCCCGGTGGGATTTCCACAAGTTTAAGAAAGTTAACCGGAAGCTAGGGACCCAGATGAAATCCGTCGGCGAGGTGATGGCCATCGCCAAGACCTTCGAGGAGGCCCTGCAGAAGGCCGTGAGGATGCTAGGTACCAACGAGGAATTGACGGACGACGCGCACGCGAGGGCCCCGCTGGAGGAGATAATAGAAGAGCTGTCGAACCCTACCGATAGGCGGCTCTTTTATATCGTGGAGGCCCTGAGGCGGGGGATGACTATCGAGGAGATCCACGGACTGTCCAAAATCAACAAGTTCTTCCTCGAAGGGATGAAAAGGATCGTGGACTATGAGGATGTCCTGAAGAAGGGTAACCTTTCAACGGATGTCCTCAGGAAGGCGAAGTGCCTCGGCTTCTCTGACAGACGCATCGGGGAATATACAAGGAAGACCGAGGTCGAGGTCAGGACCCTGAGGGAGTCCCTCGGCCTGGTACCCTACGTGAAGCAGATAAGGACGGCGAAGAGGTTCTCCGACTCGGCGCAATACCTCTACTTCACATACAACGACGCCTCTGACGACATAGAGTTCTCCGGGACGAACAAGATGGTGGTTTTGGGCTCCGGCTGCTATAGGATTGGGTCGAGTGTCGAGTTCGACTGGTGCTGCGTCAACATGGCCTGGGCTCTCAAGGAACACGGGGTCCCTGAGGTTGTGATGGTGAACTGCAATCCGGAGACGGTCTCCACCGACTTCGACGTCCTGGACAAGCTCTACTTCGAGGAGCTCACCCTAGAGAGGATCCTTGACATCGTGGAGAAGGAGAACCCGGAGGGGGTGGTATCCAGTGTTGGTGGCCAGGTACCAAACAACCTCGCTATGAAGCTTGCGAACAGTGGCGTTAAGATCTTGGGAACCTCTGCAGAGAACATTGACCGGGCCGAGGACAGGTCCAAGTTCAGCGCGCTTCTCGACTCCCTCGGTATCAAGCAGCCGAAGTGGAGCAAACTGGAGACCATCGAGAACGCCAAGATCTTCGCGAGCGAGATAGGCTTCCCCGTCCTGGTCAGGCCCTCCTACGTTCTCTCGGGGACTGCGATGAACATAGCCCAGGACGAGGAACAGCTTGAGAACTTCCTCATTAAGGCCGCCGTGGTCTCCAGCGAACATCCCGTTGTGATCTCAAAATTCATGACTGGCTCAAGGGAGGTCGAGGTCGACGGAGTCTGCGACGGCGAGAACGTCTTCCTCGGTGCAATAATCGAGCATGTTGAGGACGCGGGCGTACACTCAGGGGACGCCACTATGTTGATCCCTACCATCACTATAAGCGAGGTTGAAAAGGATGAGATCAGGAGGACATCAAGGAAGATAGCTCGTAGTCTCAAGATCAGGGGGCCTTTCAATATTCAGTACCTGGTAAAAAACGGCGAAGTCTATGTGATCGAGACCAATCTGAGGGCCTCGAGGAGCATGCCCTTCGTCTCCAAGATCACGGGCGTGAATCTCATAGCCATCGCATCCTCCGCCATAGTCGGCGGGAAGATCGACGAGGGCGAGGCTACAATAGATAGGTTCGGGGTAAAGTCCCCCCAGTTTTCATTCATGCGGCTGGAGGGAACGGATCCGCTGACTGGAGTTGAGATGGTCTCCACTGGTGAGGTAGTGGCTTTTAACAAGAGCTTCGATGAGGCCTTTATCACGTCCCTCGTCGCGAGCGGTGTGAGTCTTCCTGTGAGAGGAGATGCCATGCTGCTCAGCGTGGGCGGGGACAAGAGTAAAGCCATAAAGATAGCGAGAAAGTTGGCATCAATAGGGTTGAAGATATATGCGACCAAGCACACGGCCGAGGCGTTGAGGAGCAATGGATTGCACTGTGAAACCATCTACAAGATCAGTGAGGGGAAGAAGCCAAACGTGCTGGACTATCTGGAGAACAGGAAGATCAAGCTCGTGATCAATACGCCGAGCCCAGACAACATAAGTACCCAAGTGGTCAGCGATGGTTTCCTGATACGGCGGAGGGCGGTTGAGTTTGGCATCCCGATTATCACGAACTTGAAATTAGCAGATACCTTCGCGGACACATTGCACGCGCTCTCCGTTTAATTTCACAGTTACGGGGATTACCGTTCTCTCAATATTTGGTTTCTGACCTCTTCCCACGTCTTTGAGAGACGACGGTGCTTGAAACTATTTGAAAGGCTGTCCACATAAGAAGAGACGACCTGATTGGAACCCACCAAGTAATACTTGTAGATCGTTAGTCCGTCAAGCCCCGTTGGGCCCCTCGCATGGATCTTCCCTGTGCTGATGCCGACCTCCGCGCCCAGGCCATAACGGTATCCATCAGCGAACCGCGTAGAGGCGTTCCAGAAAACACTGGCGGAGTCCACCTCTTCCATGAATTTCAGGGCGGCCTCGCCGCACCGTGTGATAATAGAATCTGTGTGATGGGAGCCGTACCCGTTCACATGTTGGATGGCCTCCCCTATATCGCTGACGACCTTGACGGCAACGACATAATCGAGATACTCAGCCCCCCAGTCGTCCTCCGATGCCAGTTTCACTCCCTCGCCGAGCAGTCTCACAGTGGCAGAGCAGCCCCGGACCTCGACGCCGAACTCCTTGAATCTATCTAGCATTCGGGGGAGGAATCCCTCGGCTACTTCTTTGTGTACGAGGAGGGTGTCTACAGCATTGCAAACGGCTGGGTACTGGACCTTCGCGTCGAGGCACACCTCGACAGCCTTTTCGATATCGGCGTCCCTGTCGACATAGATATGGCAGACGCCCTCCGAGTGGCCCAGAACCGGTATCTTAGTGTTCTCCTCGATGTATCTGACAAAACTGTTGCTGCCTCTGGGAATGATTAAGTCCACATACTCGTCAAGATTAAGGAGTTCGGCGACCTCCTCCCTTGCCTCCATCAGCTGTATCCAATCTTCAGGGCATCCTGCCTCCAAGGAGACTTTCCTTATCACGTTGAACAATGCCCTGTTCGAATTTGAGGCCTCGCTGCCACCTTTAAGCATAACAGAGTTCCCAGATTTGAGGCAAAGAGAAGCTATCTGAGGCAGAGCATCGGGGCGGGACTCGAAGATCACCCCGACTACACCGATAGGGGACGAGACCCTGTAGAGTTCTAAGCCCTCGTCAAGCTCCACGGCGTACTGGGTCTTACCGACTGGGTCGTCTAGGGCGGCGACATCTCTCACCATTTCGACGACCTGCCTAATCTTCTCCTCGTCCAGCTTGAGGCGTTTTACTACTGCCGTTGAGACCTCGCCGTCTCTCTGCAAGTCCTGCAACTTTATGAGGTCCTCTTTGTTCGCCCTTTGGATTGCTTCCCTCTCTCGCCATAAGGCCTCCGCGATGGCCAGAAGGGCGCGTTCCTTCTGCTCAGATTCCAATGTAGCCATCTTGATGGAGGCCCAATGTGCCCTCTCGGCCTTCTCCTTCACATCACCCATCGGACCGCCTCCATCGGGGCAGGAAGAGCGTTCCGACAGTGCCGTTCATAGCCTTCTTTATCGCGTCGGACTCCGCCCCGTTAACTATCACTGTGTAGATGCCATTCTCTGCCAGCCTTTTCGCGGCCTGAACCTTCGTGTACATGCCCCCGAACCCCTTCCCGGCCTTGCTGGCCCATGACTCAACCTCGTCAGTGATCTCCTCGATGACCCTCACGAGTACGTTTTCTTGTGACTCTCTGGGGTTCCCAGTGTACAGCCCATCCACGTCGGTCAGGATGACGAGAAGCTCTGCGTCTATACCGAGGGCAAGGTGAGCGGCCAGCGTGTCGTTGTCTCCGACCTTTATCTCCTCAGTGGCCACGGTGTCGTTCTCATTCACAATAGGGACAACTCCCCACTCTAGGAGGGCTTTCAGGGTCATCCTCAGATTCTGGTACCTCTCGGGGTTCGTGAAGTCGTTCTTGGTGAGTAGAAGTTGAGCCACGGGTTGCTCGTAGTTACTGAAGAAGAACTCGTAAGTCTGCATGAGTAGTCCCTGCCCGACGGCCGCTGCTGCCTGTAGCTGAGGCATGGTCTCTGGCCTCTTGCGTATACCCAGTTTGCCCATGCCTGCGCCTATGGCTCCCGAGCTCACGAGGATCACCGTCCTTCCCAGCCTCTTTTGAGACATCACCTCGGACACAAGCTTCGCGATCTTACCTACATCGAGCTTGGAGTCCTCATCCGTGAGGCTGCTAGTTCCAGCCTTGACGATGATATGTCTTACCTTTTCCAGTCCTAAATGGTCTACTTTGGTCACTCTCCGCGTTCTATATCTATTAATAAGAGGTTCATGTATTGGATGCTCAGAGAATGTGAATTTGGATGCGATGTTTGGGTTAGACGCCGATATGCTATTAGATTAGAATTTTCGATAATCGATCGGAATATAGTCACCCATCTAGACCACTCAATGAGATCTTCTGAGTGATTTAACCTTTTCGTTCAGCATACCAGAATGAGGATTTAGGATTCTTGGCCTCTTGTGTCATGTTCCCTAGGTGCTACCCCGCACGGCAGGAGAATAACCTCATTTTATTAGTATTCGTGACCCACGGAACAAGAGTGTTATGAGACCGCAGCTATCTTCCTATAAGGATGGTGGGACGCGAGTTGCGCATCGGGCTCATCGTAAACCCCATAGCCGGGATGGGCGGCCGGGTGGGCCTCAAGGGGACCGACGGGGAAAAAGTGCTAGAGGAGGCCCTGGAGAGGGGAGCCGAGCCTTGGTCCCCCGTGAGGGCCCGGGAGGTCCTGGAGGGGCTCGGGGACGCAGCGGGCAGGGTCGAGTGGCTCACGTGGGGCGGGGAGATGGGGGCGGACCTGCTCGGGTCTCTGGGGTTCGACCACCTGGTCGTGGGAGGGCCTCGGGCCAATAGGACGACGGCCAAGGACACAAAGGAGGCTGTCCTCGAGTTGGAGAGGAGGGGCGTCGACCTGATACTCTTCGCCGGTGGCGACGGAACGGCCTCCGACATCTTGGAAGAGATCGACATGCGGGTGCCCATACTGGGGATCCCCTCGGGGGTGAAGATGTTCAGCGCCGTCTTCGCCTCCACGCCCAGGGCGGCCTCCCGGCTCGTGCTGAGGCTCCTCGACGGCGGCGTCGAGTTCGTCGAGAGGGAGGTGATGGACATAGACGAGGACGCCTACAGGTCGGGCAGGCTCTCCGCCTCCCTTAAGGGATACGCGAGGACCCCCTACGCGGCCGAGCTGGTCCTCAACGGTAAGGACATCTTCACCGGTGCCGATGAGGAGCTCATGAAGGAGGCGGTTGCGGCGAGGGTCGTCGAGGAGATGAGGCCGGGCTCGACATACGTCCTGGGGCCCGGATCCACTGTCGCGAAGGTCGCCGAGATCCTCGGCGTCGAGAAGACGATCCTTGGCATAGACATCTACAGGGACGGCGAGCTAATCGCGAGGGATGCGGACGAGGGGAGGCTCCTCGAAGTGGTCGATAATGACACGTGGATTGTACTTTCTCCGTTGGGTGGCCAGGGCTCGATCCTCGGCAGGGGGAACCAGCCCATCAGCCCCATGGTCCTCAGGAGGGTGGGGCTGGACAGGATCATAGTCATCGCCACGCCGGTGAAGCTCCAAGGCCTGAGGGTGCTGACCGTGGACACAGGGGACCCGGAGCTCGACGAGCAGCTGAGGGGCTTCCGGCGGGTCGTAGTGGGCTACCACGAGGAGAAGCTCATGAGGGTGGCTTAGACGAAAACTGCTCTCTCGTCGTCCATTGAGCGCGCTCAATAGGATAGGATGAAGAGAGAGAGCGCTGGCGAGAATGGTCGGCGTGAGGAGGGAGACTATAGTCTACATGGAGAAGGGCAAATATAATCCCTCATTGAAGCTGGCGCACGACGTGGCTAAAGCACTGAAAAAACCATAGACGAACTGTTCGTTTTCGAATAGGCCGCGACTGGTAGCTTCCATCGGGTGTAGGAGATGCTCAGAACTACTCGAAGCTTGTGCGCGCCGCGCGTCAGTAGCTTGTCAGAATGAAAATCCGGGAATGTGATGATTTTCGGGGTTTCGTTGTTGTGCCTTCACGTGAATTTGCTTTCATGTGGATGCTGTTTCTCAATTGTGTTTTGAATCCGTTTCCGTTGTTCCTGTGAATTTTGGGGGTCAGTGTGGGGTTGTTCGCGGCGTTGGAATTTCTCGCATGTCCTCGTAGGACCAAAGAGCGCGCGGGGTTATGCTGGTGTCCTTCATGGTCTTGAGCTTCGCCACGCAGCCGCCCGGCTTCATAACCGGGCTGCTTCTGATGGAGATAGGCCTCACCTTCGCAGCAGGTGGACACATCCGGTCAGATCCAGACCCTGTCCTGCGCGCGCTGCTGTATGCTGTGGATCTGACCCCCCTCTATGTCCTGAGGCGTCCGTGTTCCGTTTGGTTTTCTCGTTGCTTTACGTGTTCGGCTGGGTTTTCTTGTTGGTTTTCGATGTTGTTTGATACTGTTCTGCTACTGTTCTGCTTGAGGAGGTTTGTGCTATTCGTGGGGGATGGCGCGCGCTGACGTTTACCAGCCTTGGAAGAGCCTTGCGGCGAGCATCTCCGGGATCCCGAGCCTGCGGATACGCGTGGCGACCGCCTCGATGTCGTATTCAACGCGCCTGTGCTTGACCTCTATTCCTCTGTTGTCGAGGTCGACGAGCATGTAGCTGGCCCTCGGGTCGCCGTCCCTAGGCTGGCCGACGGAGCCCGGGTTCAGGAGGACGCGGGAACCGGACCGGTGGATGAAGTGGACGTGGGTGTGGCCCATGATAAGGAGGCCGGCACCGGTGGCCTCGAAGAACTCCTCGGCCCTCATCCGGGCCTCGGAGGGGTACACGTACTCTATCAGGGGGTAGTCGGGGCTCCCATGGACGACGGCGACCGCGACCCCCTCCCGTTCCAGGGCGAGGCGCCTAGGGAGCCCCCCGAGCCAAGACGCCTGCCCCGGGTTCATGAGTCGGCGGTTAATGGCGATGGCCTCAGCGGCGTAGACGTTGAGGTTGGAGGAGTCGCCGGTGGAGGCCGCGAAGTCGTGGTTCCCCGAAACGCACATCGCCCCCAGCTTCTTCACGGTCTCGACGCAGATGCCCGGGTCTGGGCCGTAGCCCACGATGTCCCCGGCGCAAATAAGCTCGTCGAAGCCCCCAGCGTCCTTCAGGACTCTCTGCAAAGCCGTGAGGTTGCTGTGAATGTCCGAGACGACCAGGAGCCTCAAGGGGTCCACCGGTTCCTCAGGCCCTCAGGGGCTTTTAACGCTTTCAGAGAAGGGAACCCTTAACTGGTCAAAGGCCCTAAGAAGGGACCGAGCGCAGATGGGAATCGAGTTCTCCACCCGCGAAGCGCCCTTCAGGGACAGGGTTCTCCACGGCGCCCTGGCGGAGCTCGGGAACGCAGTGCTGGCGCTTTTCTGGGAGGGGGAGGAGCCCAGGCTCGGGACGCTGACGGTGACCCTCCCTGACGGTTCCTCCTCCACCCTCCTCGGGGACAGGGACGGCCAAATCGGGCAGATCCTGGGGATGCACCTCGCGTCCGGGAAGGGGAAGATCGCCCTCGTCTCGGTGAACCTCCCGCTCTCCATCGGGAGCGCGGCGGGCAGGGCCCTGATAGACCTGGCGAGGCATCTGGTGGGTGGGAGCGAGGGGTGATAGGATGAGGGACCTTAGGGGCTTCATGGAGGAGCTGGAGGCCGGCGGCGAGCTCGTCAGGGTCGAGGAGCCGGTCTCGCCGCGGTACGAGATCCCAGCGATCCTCAGGAGGTTCGACGGCGGTAGGGCCGTGCTCTTCGAGGACGTTGAGGGCTACGACGCGATGGTGGTCGGCGGGGTCTGCGGCACCCGTAATCGGATCCTCGGCGCCCTCGGCGTCAGCGCTGGGGACCTCTATGGACGCCTGCTTGACGCCGTCAGGAACCCCACGCCCTGCGAGGTGGGGGACGGGCCCGTCAAGGAGGTGGTCGACGAGCCGGGCCTCGGCGACTTCCCGATACTCACCCACTTCGGGGCGGACCCCGGGCCCTACATAACCTCTGGCATCCTGTACGCCCGGAGCCCCGACGGCTCGGTGGAGAACGTCTCCTTCCACAGGCTCCTGGTCCTAGACGGGAAGAATATGGGGATCAGGATAGTCCCCCGCCACCTGTACAGGCTCAAGCAGATGGCCCAGGAGGCCGGGCTGAAGTCCATGGAAGTGAGCATCTCCCTCGGGCTTCACCCGGCCGTACTGCTGGCGGCCTCTTCGCCCGCGCCATTCGGCATATGCGAGTTCAAGGTCGCGAACACGCTGCTCGGGGGCGGGCTGAGGCTGACGGAGTGCGAGCACGTGGACGCCCTGGCCCCTGCGGACGCCGAGCTGGTGCTGGAGGGGAGGCTGCGCCTCGACGAGGAGGCCGCGGAGGGCCCCTTCGTGGACCAGTCGGGGACCTACGACATCGAGCGCCGGCAGCCCGTCGTGGAACTCGTTGGGGCGATGCGGAGGGAGGACTACGTCTACCAGGCGCTGCTCCCCTCGGGAGCCGAGCACAGGCTACTCATGGGGATGCCCAGGGAGGTCAGGATCTGGGAGTACGTCAGGAACATAGCGCCCACGGTCCGGGGCGTCAACATGACCCTCGGCGGGATGGGGTGGCTCCACTGCGTCGTCAGCTTCGAGAAGTTCAGGGAGGGGGACACGAAGAACGTGCTCATGGCGATCTTCGCCGCCCACCCGAGCCTCAAGCACGCGGTGGTCGTGGACTCGGACATCGACCCCTTCGACATGGAGCAGGTCGAGTGGGCGATAGCCACTAGGTTCAGGGGGGACGAGGACCTGCTGGTCGTGCCGAAAGTGAGGGTCTCGAGCCTCGACCCGGCCTCCGACCAGGAGAAGGAGCTCGGCTGCAAGGTGGGTGTGGACGCGACGCGGCCGCTCTCTAAGCCGGCGGAGGGCTTCAAGAGGGCGGAGATACCGGCATCCGACAGGGTGAAGAGGCTGCTGGAGAAGTACGCCTCTGGTTCCTGAAGCAAATGAACGTTTGGACCCCTTGGAACTTGATATTATAGGGAGCGTGAGGCCCTGCCCGGACGGGAAGAAGCGGATTGGGAGCACCCCTACACGGACGATGTGCAGTACGGAATGATGCTGCTTTTCCTCGCCGTCTGGGTCGTCGACTCCTTCCTCTTCAACCGAACGACCTTCCTGGCCCCCTCAGTCCCGTTGCCAGTTCGCACCCTGCTGGGTGCCTGCCTTTTCGGGGCGGGGGGATACATGGGTTGGAGCGCCCACGAGATGCTCTTCGGGGAGAAGGGCGACCCCAAGCGCCTCATGGACTCGGGCGTATTCGGCCTCTGCCGCCACCCCCTGTACCTCGGGGTCCTCGCGTCTTTTCTGGGGCTGAGCGTGAGCACCTTGTCGCTCGCCTCGATGGCCGTTTTGGCCGTGTTCATCCTCGTGTACGACAGGTTCGCCAGCTACGAGGAGAGGCTGCTCCTGGAGGCCTTCGGGGAGGAGTACAGGGAGTACCAGAGGAGGGTGCCGAAGTGGTTGCTCGGGTGAGCCGGGGCCGCTGCCATGCCACCGGATGGATTATTTTTTTAATTAAGGGCCCGTGGCTGTGATATGATCTGGGGGTCGCGGTCTGTACCTCAAGGCTGAGGAGGAGAGGATGCTGGCTGGGGAGGAGGGCCCCGCCACCGCAAGGATGCTGGAGCTCATCGTTGCCCTCGGCGAGGTGTTCGGCGCCGAAAGGCTCGTCCCCGTGGAGAGCGCCCATGTCTCGGGGGTCTCCTACAAGAACCTCGGGGAGGCGGGCCTGGAGTGGCTCGAGGAGCAGGCCGACCTCGGGGCCAAGACCCGGATAAGGGCGACCCTTAACCCCGCCGGGATGGACATGGACCTGTGGAGGGAGATGGGGATCCCGGAGGAGTTCGCCCGGGGGCAAGAGAGGGTCATCAGGGCCTTCGAGAGGATGGGGGTCGAGCCGACCTGCACCTGCACACCCTACCTCATCGGCTACACACCCGGATTCGGCTCCCAGGTCGCGTGGTCAGAGTCCTCGGCCGTCTGCTTCGCCAACTCGGTCATCGGCGCCAGGACAAACAGGGAGTCGGGCCCCACCTCCCTGGCGAGCGCCGTCACGGGCCTCGCCGCTCTATACGGCTACAGGCTGGAAGAGGACAGACGCCCGGGTGCCGTAGTAAATGTGACAGTCGAGCTGCGCGACCCAATGGACTACAGCGCCCTCGGCTACCTAACGGGGAAGCGCCTAGGCACCACAGTGCCCTATTTCACTGGGCTAGGGCGGCCAAGCCTCGAGTCGATGAAGGCTCTTGGGGCCGCGTGCGCCACGAGCGGGGGCATCGCCCTATGGCACGGGGAGGGGGTCACGCCTGAGGCCGAGGCTATGGAGGGGCATCTGGAGGGGCTGGAGAGGATCGCTGTGGGGAGGGCAGAGATCGAGGAGGCCGTAGCTTGGCTCACCAAGCTTCTCGACGACCCGATCATCGCCCTGGGCTGCCCTCACTCGAGCCTAAGGGAGATGGAGGAGATAGCGGGCCTAATCCGCGGCAAGGACCTGGGAGGCAGGCTCTGGGTCTTCACGAGCAGGGGGGTTTACGCAGAGGCCGAGAGGGCTGGCTATGTCGGGGCCATCGAGGAGGCGGGAGGTAGGGTCTACAGGGATACCTGCATGGTTGTGGCGCCCCTCCGGGAGATGGGCTGGACCGAGGTCGCGACGAATAGCTTCAAGGCGGCCCACTACTTGGCGAGCATGGGGCTGGAGACGAGGATAGGGACGATCCGCGAGCTGCTGGAGGAGACAAGGGGATGAGGCTGAGGGGTAGGAGGGTGGTCGGTGGATACGCCGAGGGCGAAGCACTGGTGAGCAGCGACCCGGTCAGTTTCTACGGCGGCGTTGACCCCGAGACCGGGGTAGTAGTCGAGAAGGGGCACGCCGTCGAGGGGGAGTGCATCTCAGGCAAGGTATTCGTATTCCCCACCGGGAAGGGGAGCACCGTCGGAAGCTACGTCATCTACCGGATGAAGAAGCTGGGGACCGCGCCAGCGGCCATCGTCAACAGGGAGACCGAGGCCATCATCGCGACCGGCTGCGTCATAGCCGGTATCCCCCTGGTCGATAAGCTTGACACAGACCCGGTGGAGACGCTCAATGATGGGATGCTCCTCAGGATCAGGGCCGACGAGGGAATCGTTGAGGCCTTGGACTGACGGCCAGTATCCTACAGTTTTTCATCCTCAAGGGAGAGTTCAAGCTCCACGAGCTCGACCCGCACTCCCCCTACGTCGGTCACCGACCTCCCTTATTCCTCGAAGCCTACCTCGACGATGGCCCTCGGGGCCCCGCCATCCAGCCTGAGCTAACTCCTCAGCAGGCGCAGGTGGTCCTCGTCGTACTCGAATCGAAGGGAGACGTCCATGAACCCGGGAGGTTGGTTGTTGTACCACTGGCTGGGTTCGTTGGGCATTCGCTCCTTTTTGACTATCCGCTCCACACGAAGAGTTGTGTGTAGATGGATCTTACCGATGAAAAGTAATTTATCACTTGTTCGTCTAGGTACCATCCGTGAGCAACCCTCCGGGCTCGCGCCCGGAGCGGGAGATGAGGAGATGGAAATGGATTTTGACTTCAGGAGGAGGCTTGAGGGCCTCCAGAGTAAGATGGGGGAGCTCGAGATCGACCTGGTCGTCTACGGCTCCTGCCAGAACTTCCAGTACCTGACGGGGCTGCCCATCGAGTGGAGGAGGGGCACGGACCTGATGCACTCCCAGGACAACGTCTTCGTCCCGAGGCAGGGGGACCCTATACTCACCCTCTCCCCGGCCTCTTCCAAGCACGCCGAGGAGGCCTGGATCGGAGATGTTAGGACGATGGAGAAGGACGACGACTACAAGGAGATCGCCGACAAGGTCGCCTCCGACCTCGGCTGGGAGGGGGGCAGGATAGGCGTGGGGGACCACCTGTGGGGCTCGACGTGGATCGAGGTAGCCTGGGCCTTCAAGGGTGCCAAGTTCAGGAGCGCCGAGGCCCTCATGGACCATATCCGCATGATCAAGGAGCCCGCCGAGGTGGAGCTCCTCAGGAAGGTCGCGAGGCTCACCGACGAGGTGATGGAGGAGATCATCTCGGGCGTCGAGGACGGCGTTACCCAACAGGACCTGAGGCTGAGGATAGAGATGGCCGGGAGGAACATGGGGGCATCCGACGTCTCCTTCCCGCCCACAGGCGGCTTCGTCAAGGCTGGTTCGGAGGCCTCCGATGACCCGTTCACCTACCCGAGGGACGAGGGACTCGTGCCCGGCTGCTCCATCGCCTTCGACGTCGGCTTCGTCCTCGACGGCTACTGCAGCGACTGGGGGAGGAGCGTCTACTGGGGCCCTGCGAGCGACGAGGTGAGCAAGGGGTACGCCGCCCTCCAGCAGGCAGTGGTTGAGACCGTCGACCTGATGAGGGACGGCAGCATGAAGGTCTGCGATGTCTTCCCCAGCATCGAGAAGGCCCTGGACAGGGAGGGCTACGGTGACTACCTGAGGGCGAGGCTCCCCCACGGCTCCGTCGGCCACCAGATCGGCATCGAAGTCCACGAGCCGCCTTGGCTGAAGCCTGAGAACGACGACCTCCTCAAGGAGGGAATGGTGATGTGCCTCGAGCCGAAGCTCTGGCACGCAGGCGAGTACTACCTCAGGGTCGAGGACATGGTCCTCGTAAAGCAGGACGGGGCCGAGTTCCTCACCAACTTCGACAGGGAGCTCTTCCAGCTCTGACCCTTTTTTCCCCCTCAAAAGTGATTTTAATCGGGTCGCCCGATTCTAATCTAGAATGAAAAGGGGCCTCTTCATCGTCTTCGAGGGCATCGACGGCAGCGGAAAGGACACCCACATCAAGCTCCTGTCCGAGGAGCTGCGCCAGCAGGGGCACAGCGTGCTTGAGACCGCGGAGCCCAGCGGTAACGAGGTAGGCGCCCTCCTCAGGAGGTACCAGCATAAGAGCGGCAAGCGGCTACCCGCTGAGACCGAGGCCCTGCTCTACACGGCGGACCGGTACGAGCACGTGAGGAACATTGTCGAGCCCGCTTTGAAGAAGGGGCAGATTGTTTTGTCTAACCGGTACTTCTACTCCACCCTCGCGTACCAGGGGGCGATGGGGGTCGATCTAGACTGGATTAGGGAGATGAACAGGTTCGCCCCAAAGCCGGACGCGTCCATTCTCCTCGACATCCTCCCGGAGTTCAGCCTCCGGAGGCTGAAGAGGCGGAGAACGGTCTTCGAGCAGCTCGAGAACCTCCGGAGGGTGAGGGAGATCTACGTCAGGCTTGTGAAGGGAGGGGAGCTCGTGAGGGTCGACGCGGACAGGCCGAAGAGGGTCGTGCAGGCCGAGCTCCTCGGCCTTGTGCAGAGGCTACTGGAGAGCCGGGTGACGGGTGAATCCAGCATCCCTTAAATAGGCCACGGTCGAAGCTTCAGGGATATCCGGGCGGCAAAAAATGTACGTGGAGTCCCTCTCCCTGTTCACGGCTTTCTGCTACGGCGCCAGCGCGGTGCTGGCCCGGAAGGGGATGAGGGACTCGAACCCGATTACCGGGGCC
>Ga0209427_10003586_pt1 | contig 18143 bp, 16 predicted proteins | sample DeeMarSWOR136_30_FD_187465 | JGI IMG/M metagenome (GOLD analysis project Ga0209427, IMG submission 187465) | Marine sediment microbial communities from White Oak River estuary, North Carolina - WOR-1-36_30 (SPAdes) (version 2) | ecosystem: Environmental > Aquatic > Marine > Intertidal zone >...
TGGCAAGGGCAGCCATGTGCACACAGTGATGGTCAACGGCCGTATTGTGGTGGACAAGGGGAAAGTATTGACCCTCAATGAAGAGGAGATCGGCGAGCGTCTGAATGGAGCCGTCTCCCGCCCCAAAACGGAGACGGAACAGGCCCTAACAAAAGACTTGAATGCCTTGAAGCAACAGGTCGTCGGGTATTACAAGGGCTGGAGCGAAAAGGTGGAGACCAAGCCCTACTTTGCGATCAATTCTCGAATCAATGGCCTGAAATAGCCTGTCTTTTCTGCAATCCCGATCAAGCCAGTGGCGCGACCAAAGTCGTCAACTCATTCACATTCTTCAGTTCTTCAAAGGCCATCACCCGTGAACGGATCCCTTCGGCCAGCTTACGGCCCCAGATGGGATCAGCCAAACCATAGTATTTCTCTTCCAAATCCGTGGCGGAGTAAGGGTCTTCGAAATCCCCCTTGTTCATCAATGTTTCAGCCTCTATTTTTTCGCCGCCCGACAAGAAGACCCGAACACGCGACGGCCTTCGGTCCGGCATCATGGCTGTGAGCTTAGGGTCCTCCAACACCGTCACCTTCCCTGCCAATGCTTTGGTCGCAGGGTCGTTCACTGCCTCCGGTTTGAAGCATTCAATGCCGGCTTCTCCATGCACGATGAATGTAGCAATTGCGAAGGGAATCGAGAACTTTGCGGCCAGCATGTTCGTCGGGTTCTTGTCGCACAGCTGAGCAGCCAGTGAATAGGTTTCTATCTCCACTTTCTCGATGTCTTCCGGCCGGATCTGATTGCCAGGCCTCTGAGCAACAATCTTCTCCAGAGCATCCAGGCTTCCATGGTTGTAGCGACAGCAGGCGTGACGTTTAAAGTAATTTCGCGCGATTTCAAAACGTTCACCCAGACCTTCAACCATAGCCTCCACATTGAAGGAATCGGAGACCACAGAACCATACACGGTTGCCAAGCCATCCGCCTCACCGGTAAATCCTGATTGCACCAGATCGTGCGCCAGAATCCCCATGGAACCACTGACGCCGGCGTACACATTTCTCACTGTACCCCCTTCCAGCATCGTGCGACGGCTGGTGGCCAGGCCCAGTGAGGAACTGACATTGATGATCTCTTTCATAGACGTTTGGCTGTAGCCCATGAGCTTTCCCACGGCCACGGCTGCACCCACAGTACCCCAGGTCCCATGGGGATGCATGGACATCCTCAACTTGCAGGCGATACCGATTCTGGTGCCCACTTCATAGCCCAAAACCAGTGCGGTTAAAAAATCGCGGCCGGATAAACCCATGGCCTCTGACACAGCCAATGCGGCTGGGATGACATGGATGCCCGGATGGCCCCGTCCGAATTGGTTGCCTTCATCCAGTTCCATAAAGGTCCCAGCCGTCCCATTGATCAAGGCAGCTTTTGAGGGTTCCGTCCGAGCGGGCGTTCCGATGATGGTGGCCACACCCTTTCCGGCAGAAGGCACGATTCTCCCTATAAGGGCTTTCACCTCTCCCTCTTGGGCCCCGGCGGCGATGACGGCTATGCTGTCCGCCAACACCTCTTTAGCGCGTAAAACAGCCTCTTCGGGGAGGTCCCCGAAAGAACAACTCGACAAATAAGAACACATGTCCTCGAGGTAACGACCCATAGCATATCTCCTCAGAAAAGCTTCACCCCTTCTCACCCATACTCACAAACCAAGATAAAGGGTTTTGATATGGGAATCCCCCAAAAGATCCTTTCCCTGTCCAGAGAGGGCAATGCAACCCTCCTCAAGGACAAATCCCCGATTGGAAACAGAAAGGGCCTGGGATATGTTCTGCTCGACCAAAAGCACGGTAACCCCCTCGCTGTTGATCCTCTGAACCACCTCGAAGATCTCAGCGACGACAATGGGTGCAAGGCCCAAAGACGGCTCATCGAGAATGAGCAGCATCGGCTTGGACATGAGCCCTCTTCCTATGGCCAGCATTTGCTGCTCCCCGCCTGACAGCGTACCGGCCAACTGGTTCTTTCGCGTCTCAAGGATTGGAAACAGCGATATCACGAGCTGCAATGATTCTTTGCGCACTGATTTGGGTCCCTTCAGATAGGACCCCATTTCAAGGTTTTCCATGACCGTGAGGGTGGGAAATATTCTGCGGCCTTCGGGAATTTGAACCAACCCCATCTCAACCCGTGAATAAGGCGCGGCTTTGGTGATATTTTCCCCCATGAAAAAAATGGAACCCCTCATGACCGGCAGAATTCCCGAAACGCTGTTGACCGTTGTCGTTTTGCCGGCGCCATTGCTTCCAAGAAGGGATACGATTTCATTTTCTTCAATGTCAAAAGACACCTCCCTCAGGATTTGCACCTCTCCGTAGGAAACATCAATATGGTCGACCCTTAGCAAGAATACGCTCCTTTTCCCAGATAAGCCTCTATGACGCCCTTGTCCTCGCACACGACCTGAGGATCTCCGTCAGCGATACAAACACCATGGTGAAGCACTGTAATGCGATCGCTGACCCCCATGATGACGCGCATGTGGTGCTCAATGATAAAAATGGCGGTTCCCCCTTCTCGAATCTTATGAACCAAGGCGATAATTTCTCCCTGCTCTTTTGGGTTGAGGCCTGCCATCACTTCATCCAGAAGCAATAGTCTAGGTCGTGTGCCCAAAGCCCGCGCCAATTCCAACCGTTTTCTGTCCGGTGTCGTGAGACTGCTCGCAGGGCTCAGCGCCCTCTTTTCGAGCCCTACAAACCCCAGGATCTCCCTCGCATCTTGCTCCACTTCTTTTGTATCAGCAGAACAGTTGTAACATCCCACGGCCACATTCTCGAGGGTTGACAGATGGCTAAAAGGTTTTACGATCTGAAAAGTCCTGGCTATTCCTATCTTGCAGATCTGATGCGGGGACAAACCCACAATGTTCTGCCCTAAGAAGTCTATCGTCCCGTAATCGGGCCGAAGAAAACCCGTGATGAGATTAAACAACGTGGTTTTGCCCGCGCCGTTGGGGCCTATGAGCCCAAGGATTTCGCCTGGGTTAAGCGTCAAAGAAACACGGGAGACAGCCTCCAGACCACGAAACGACTTTGAAACAGAGGACACATTCAGAAATGCACGGTTTTCCATCATTCACCTCATCTACCGGCCGACTCGCGAAACCGCTTTCTTGGCAAACCCGATCATGCCGTCAGGCAGGAACATGATGACCCCAACCAAAATCAAACCATAGATCATCAAATACACGCCACTGTAGGACTGAAAAGCCAGCCGGGTGACCTCTGAGAGAGGAGTGAGAAGAACGGATCCCAACAAAGGGCCGAGAATGGTCCCGGGCCCGCCAATAATAGGGCGAAGCATGATCTCAACAGAATTGACCACACCAAAAGTGGAATCCGGATCTATGTAAAGAAGATACTGAGCATAGATGGTTCCTCCCATGGCGGTCATTCCCGAACTCATGGCCATTGCCATCATCTGCGCTCTGAAGGTATTGACGCCCAAAGCCTCGGCCGCATCATGATCCTCCCTGGTGGCGAGAAAATAAAGCCCTGTGCGGGTGCCCTCCAATCGCCAGACAACATAAAGAGACCCGACCATCATCCAGAGGGTAATGAAATAAAAGGGCTCCTTGTCGAGAAACTGCATAACCCCCGGAGAATTGCCTTTTAGCGGAATCAGCAGTCCCAAAGCTCCTCCCACAGCATTCCAACCCATGGCAACCATGTGGAAGATTTCCGCAAAGGCCAACATGATCAGGGCAAAAAACGGGCCTTTGAGACCGTAACGAAAACTGAGAAAGCCGATGAAAAGGCCCAGGATGATTCCCGCGGCACAGGAAAACCCGATCCCGATCCAGGGACTTAAACCAAGATTGATGAAGAGCAGCGTGGAGACGTATGCCCCTAAACCGAAGAACAAGGAATGTCCGAAAGAGAATTGGCCGGCATACCCGCCAAGAATATTCCATCCCTGCCCCATCACCGTGAAAAGAAAGATCATGATCATGATGTGCAGGACACTCGGAACGAACCACGGTAAAATGTGCAAGGCTGCCAGTACAAATCCCATGGCAACCCATACCCTCCGCCCAAGTCGCCGCCTTAGGGAACCCCGTTGTACTGATGCGCTAGGCATTTTTCCTCCCGAACAGACCTGTGGGCTTGAAAAGGAGTATGAGTATGAAGATGGTGAAAGAAATAATGGACTTCATGGAACCCGGCAAAAACATGGCACCTACGCTATCGGCCAAGCCGATGATCAGACCGCCAACGAAGGCTCCCAAGATATTCCCCATGCCTCCGAGAACCACGACGACAAAAGCCGTAATAACGAAAAGCCACCCCACGTAGGGGTAGACGGGAATAAAGGGGGTGATGGCGGCTCCGGACACTCCGGCGCACGCGGCACCGATGCCGAAGGTGATCAGATATATTCGCCTTACATTGATACCCATCAGAAGCGCCCCTCTCGGTTCTTCACTGGCGGCACGAATGGCTTTTCCAAGATCAGTCCTGGTGAGCATCAGATAGATGATTGCTGAGAGTAACATGGCAAAGCCGAATGCGAGAAGCCTGACCAGTGATAGGGAGACGTCGCCCATATAGAAGTTGATCCCAGCATAAGACGTCTTCATGACCCTGTAATCGGGGGACCAGAGGAAGACGGCGAAGTTCTCCATAACCAATGAGACCCCTAAAGTCAGAAGAAGCTGGTTGTGTTCCGGGGCATCAAGGATCGGATTAATCAGGAATTTCTGAAAGCTGGCGCCGATAACAAATAGAACGGCGAATGCGATTGGAATGGACAGATAGGGGTCCACATGCAACAACGCAACAGACCAGTAGGCGGTGTACATGCCCAGCATGATGAGAGATCCGTGGGCAAAATTGATGACTTTCATGACCCCGAAAACGAGCGTCAATCCAATGGCCATCAGACTATACACGCCCCCCACCAGGAGCCCGTTAAGAAGCGATTCCACGACGAAGGTCAGGGTCATGTGCGGAAGCCCCCAAAAATGTTCCCGGAGAGCGGCCAGTCTTCCGCTCTCCGGGGATTAGGACAGACTTAAGCCGGATGCGGAAAAACCCACTTGGTCTCAGCGTACTGCGCCGGCCAAACGACCTGGGTTTTGCCGCCAAGGGTCTGCATCATAGCAGCTTGGGCATTTTTGTTCTGGCCGTCAGGTCCAAAAGCGATTGGGCCTTGCGGCAGGATATGGTCGGTAATGTTCGTCTTGGTAAGGGCCTCACGGATGGCCTCGTGATCTGTTGACTTGGCCCGCTCCAGAGCATCGGCGAGGACATAGACGGGCTGATAGGCAAAAACCGTGGAGGGCCCCATTTCGGTGCCGTATGCGTCCTTGTAGTGTGCAAAAGCTTTTTTTGTCAGAGGACTCCTTGGGTTTGCACGGTAGTTGCCGTCCATCACGTATTCTGTCAGATCCCCCAACTCTTCGACAAATTTGGGGTGACTGAAAGCGCCGTTTCCGCAGCCGATAAGGCCTTTAGCCTGAACCCTCATGTTCCTCATGGTTCGCAGAACACGGACCCCATCACCAAAGTAGCCGGTGTCCATGACAACATCGGCACCAGCCGCCTTTATTTTACCCACTTCGGTAGAAACATCCGCTGCCCTGGGTGAATAGGGGACAGCCGTCACAACTTCCATGCCGTACTGTGGCGCGTACTTGACCACGTGCCCTGATAAGGACGTCCCGAAAGCCGTGTTGTCATGCAGGTATGCAATAGTTTTTACTGATTCACCAGCCGCATCTGCAATCTCCTTGATGTATTTAACCGTCTGAGAAGCCATCTGTTCAGCATTCGGCTGCGTCCGGAAGGTGTACTTGAAGCCGCGGGTTGTGACTTCATCAGCCACGGCCACGCTCACCACAAAAGGCACACGCAGTTTCTCAGCAATCTGGGCGGCAACGAGTGTAACCGATGATTGGTAGCACCCCATAATGGCCACTGCGCCAGCACGCTGGAGGCGCTCCACCGCTGATACCGCCAGATCAGGTTTTCCCTCGCTGTCAGCGTCCATCAATTTCAGTTTGGCCCCGTCCAAGGCTTTGATGCCCCCGGCATCGTTGATCTCCTGAACTGCAAGCATGAGACCTTTCTTCAGCTCCTGTCCATCAAAACCAAGGAATCCTGAAAGGGGGTGGATGTGACCGACCAAAATTTCCGGTGGGGCTGCCCCTCTCAGAACGTTCGGAAACCCTAAGGATCCCACGGCAGCCGCTGTGCCCATTGCGGCCGTGCACTTGATGAACTCACGACGTGTAACACCCTTACTGTCCTTCTTCTTGCCTTTATCCATAGCTCCCTCCATGTGTAGTGTTTTGAGTTTAAACTCAGGTCACATGACCGATCATTTCCCTTGAGGAAGGCTTCGGTTCATGTTCCCGCCAAGGCAGCCCTTGCCGCCTCCTCTCCAGCTATTTTACCCAGAACCAAGGCAGACAGCAGGCCGTTCGCTGAGAGATACCCATCAGGGCCGGCTTTGCCTGAAAACCCGGTCGCTGTTCCCCCACCAGCGTAAAGATTTGGTATGGCCAAGCCATCTTTTCGGATAACCTGTGCCCGTTTGTTCACCCTTAACCCGCCCTGAGTATGAAACAAGGCCCCTGTCACCTTCACACCGTACAGTGGGGTTTCCAGAGGCTTGCCGAATTCGCTTCTGCCCAACGGATCCTTGACCTTCCCCTGCGCAGCTTCCAAAAAAGTCTTATGCGTGGCCACCGTCTCCTCTACAGGCAGTCTGAATGAGGCGGCTAGTTCCTGCATGCTCTCGAACTTTCTCACCGCCCCCATCCGGATACATTGCTGAAAGTCTTCATAGCCCAGGATCGTCTGATAGATCTTCTCGTCAAAGATTGCGATGGCGACACCCTCTTTTTGTGCCAACACATCGAGGGCGTGCTCGGAATAGCCATGATATTCGTTGACAAAACGCTTCCCGTCCAAGTTGACCTGATAGCCCCCCAGGCTGATGGTCACCCAGGTGAGCAGGGTTCCATGAGGATGGGCTACCGATCCATGGGCCTGATAGGCTCCCATGCAGTCAAGGGCTGCACCGAGGGCCTGGCCCCAGAGGATCCCTTCGCCCGTATTCCCTTCGTGGCCGAAATAGTAGGCATCCTTCATCTCCGGGATGTACTTGGCGAGCATGTCACGGTTGGCGCCGAACCCATTGAGCGCCAGAATCACCTTCTTTGCCCGAGCCAGGTTCTTCCCTACCCCTTCGATCTCTACCTCTGCTCCGAGCACCGCCCCGTCTTGTCGCGTTGCGACCAGTTTTCTTGCCGGCGCATTGTAGGCGATATCCACACCGCCGGAGCTGCCTGCGGCATGCAACAGCTCGTTTACAAGATGCGCTCCCTTCTTGGTGCGGTTTGCATGAATGCGGTACTGGGAATGCCCAGGATAAAGGAATTCAGTCACCAGTTCGAGCCGAATTCCCAAAGAATCGCTCAGCCACTCCACCAGCTTTGATGACTCTTGCGCCACATGTCGGGTAAGCTCGGGATCGCTCCCGTGCTTGTTCTTGTTCAGGATGTCTTCGGTCATGAGATCAACGGAGTCCTTAATACCAGCCTCCCGTTGAAAACTTGTGCCGGCGGCCGGAACCATGGCCTGACTGAGAGAGGTGTTCCCGCCGGCTGCCTTCTCTTTCTCCACGAGGAACACCTGCGCCTCCTTCTGAGCGGCTGCCAGGGCAGCGACAAGTCCGCATCCGCCTCCGCCGATAACCAGCACGTCCACCTCGATATCCCAGGTGAGATCGTCCGGCTTGTCGACATAGAAGATCAGATCTTCCTTGGTTCCCTGTTTGGGGCTCATTTTGAGCTTTTATCCTTATACCCAGGGAATGGGTGCTTAGAAAGTCTTTCTCGAAGTCCTCAGGTCCCTCCTGCGAAACCAGTTCTCAAGAAATCGGGGATTGGGCCTGAAGCTTCCGATTTATATCAGGCTTGTTAATTCCTCGATAGAGCACTTCTCCAGATCTGTTATGACCGCTCCGAGCCTTTCTGCGTCTTTCATGGACAGGAGTTGTGTGGCGTTGGTTTCGAACTTTTTACAAATCTCCTCCCAACTTGCCGGATTCTCCGGTTCCCCCTTGGCGAGTTCCACCTCAGCGGTCCACGACTCCCCTACCCCATTGACAATGGTCACCGTGGCCCCCCTTTGCTGGGGGTAGACTTTCTCCCATCTCTCACTGGCCACCATCTCGAGCTTTCCTGCCAGGCCTTGAATGGTCTGATCCTGAATGTTTTCCTCGCAGTATTTATCTGCTCCCGCATCCTGCTTGACCAAGGCAAGAGCCACGGAAAAGGGGATGCTGAAACGGCCGGCGGAGGGCGTTGTTGCATGAGGGATCCCTGCCAACCGCACCGCAGCAGGATAGGTTTCCACGATGATTTTTTCAATTTCCGCTACACCCAAACCGCTCCTTCGGAACGCTTCAAATGCCGCGTCTATGGGGGCATGGGCATGCCGACACGCGGAATAAAGTTTCAGGTAGACATTGGAGATCTCGTACACGCGGCCAAGATCATGGACCAGAGCGTCCTTTTCGGCGCCCTCTGTGAAAGCTTTCAGGAATCCGTCTTCCCCTTCGAAAATTTGAAGCGGTCCCCGGGCGCCTTTCTGAGCCAAAATACACGAGAGCAACCCTGACATGGAAGCCCTTCCCGGATTCATTGGCTTCACCATGGAACCTTCTTCTTCATGGTTGACCTGGATGAGTCCAGATGCTTGCAGGCCGGCCATACCAAACGCAGCAACGGTTTCCTCCCGGCCGAGTCCCATGATGTTCGCCGCAGCCCCAGCAGCTCCAAAGGGCCCAGTGATCCCGGTGATGTGAAAGCCCCGGTTCAGGCTCGATGGGGTTATCGCTCTCCCTATGCGGATCATGATTTCATAACCAACCACAATGCCGCTAATCAGCGTCTTCGTGCTCGTGTCCGCGAGCTGGGCTGCGGCGATGGCTGCAGGGATGATGACAACGCCCGGATGAGAGGCAGCAAAGCGGTGCCCGTCATCCATATCCAGGGCGTGGGCACAGGATGCGTTGGCAAAGGCTGCATGAATGGCAGGGATTTTTTTCTTGCCGTGAATCACGGTGGCTTCCGCTCTGCCCCCGAGGCTCACCACATAGTCCACGACCATTTTCGGAAAGGCCATGGACTGATATCCTGCCAGCGACACGCCGATGAGATCAAGGAACACCTTTTTCGCTTGCTGGACCGTGCCAGCAGGCAAGTCTTCAAAACGTGTGGCCGTTGCAAAGTCAGCGTATATGGCAGAGACCGTTTCCATCCCATTGCTCCGTCAATTCAATGCTCCAGCGCACTGTCTGCCAGTGTCTCAATCTGTTTCGAATCTTTTTTCTCTTTCCTCGATCGCCTTGGCAAAAGCGAGGAGGGACTCTGCTCTCTTGAAGGAGCCGTAGTCGATCATCTTGCCGCCCATGGTGGTTGCGCCAAGACCTTTGGCCCTTGCCTCTTCATAGGCGGCAACCACGCCTTTTGCGAAGTCCACATCCCCTTTGGCCGGTGTAAAGACCTGATTGACCACATCCACATGACGGGGATGGGTCAGTTGTTTGCCCGAAAAGCCCAAGAGCTTTGCTTTTTCCGATTCTTTTTTCAAGCCTTCCAGATCAATAATCAGGCCGAAAAAAGGCGTATCTATGGCCTGGATGCCTGCAGCGCGGGATGCAACGGCCATAGCCGAACGTGCATAGAGCACCATGGGGAAATACTCCTCAGGACTGAGCTTGCTCACCCCCATCCCTGCGCCCATCTCACGGGAGAAGTCCCCGGCTCCGAAACCCACAGCGATCACCCTTTTGCTCGCCTCTATGATCTCCTGGATGTTCATGATGCCTTTCGGGGTCTCGATGAGGGCCATGATGGCGACGCTTTCCGGAACCAGGTTTTTCTTGCTCTCCTCCTCTCTCATAAGGCGCTCCGCTTGCAGGATGTCCTCCTTGGATTGCGTCTTGGCCAGCATGATGCCGTCAATCCCCTGAACCACGACATAGCGGATGTCCGTCTCTGTCATTCCTGTCTCAAGAGAATTCACCCGCACAAAGACATCCAGGCCATGCTCCTTCAACATGGGGATAGAGTCCCTTGCAAAGACTCTCCCTGTTTCCTTCTCGGGCATGGGGCAGCCGTCTTCGAGGTCCAGAATGACGGCATCTGCTCCCTCACCCGTGGCATTGGTGATCATCCTCCAACTGTTGGCCGGCACGTACAACATGGATCTGAGTATTCTCGTCATGGAGCCCCTCCGTGCCTATTTCCCAAAAACTTTTTTCAAAGCGGGCCCCAACTCCTCAGGCCTTTCCACAACATGAGCACCCACTTCTTTCAAAGCTTTGATTTTCCCTTCTGCCGTGCCCTTTCCGCCTTCCACGATGGCACTGGCATGGGAGAACCTCAAGCCTTCGGGAAGCCCCTTGCCCGCGATATAAGCGACCAGAGGTTTTGTATAGCCTCCGGCCCTGATCATCTCTGTCGCTTCCTCCTCCATGACCGTTCCAATCTCACCGAAATAGACAACACCGTCCGTATCATCATCCTCCTGATACAAGGGGAGTAATTCTGCCAGTGTTGTCCCCAGAACCGGCTCGGAACCCAGATGGACGGCTGTACTGATGCCGAAACCGGCGCTGCAGACAACCCAACTGATCGTCGAGGTTTGCCCCCCGCTTCTGGAAACCACCCCTATCCGACCGGGTTTGAATGCAATCTTGGGCAGATCAGAAGAACCGATAAATCCTCCCAACCCACCAAACGAGGCTTTACCCGGGCTCACCACCCCTGCAGATCCCGGTCCGATAAGCCGGATACCGTGCTTCTTGGCATGGGCTATGACTTCCAATGTATCGTGAAGCGGCACCCTTTCAACACGCATCAGAACGGTCTTTATCCCTGCTTCAAAAGCCTCGATCACGGCTCCCTTGGCTTCCGGTCCCGGCACCACCGCAACCGCTCCATCCACAGGACCTACGGCCTCCAAGGCCTCCTTGATCGTATTATAGACAGGCACACCCCACACCGACTGGCCGCCTCGTCCCGGCGTCACGCCGACTACGACCTTGGATCCCACCTCGAGCATACGTCTGGCCACCCCTTGTCCGAAGCGCCCCGTAATCCCCTGTATGAGCATTCTCGTGTTTTCGTCAATGAGTATGGCCATCATGACCTCCGTCCGACATCAACCCTGGATCTCCTTTCGATTCGAGTAGGGCATTTCGTTTGCACGTTTACAATCGCCATTCCACCCCCACCCTGCCCTCCCCCTCGAGGGGGAGGGTTTGGGAGGGAGTGAGGCGGGAAATCATGTGGCAAGGGTTTATTGAAACGATCCACTATTACTTAGTTGCAAAAGTCCGCCTTATGTCATTTCGACCCCTTCGATTTACTCAGGGTAAACTCCGGGAGAAATCTTCTCTTGTGTCATCAAAGATTTCTCAGTCACTTCGTTCCTTCGAAATGACACGGTTATTTATGCAACTGAGCACCAGTCCTATGCCAGGTTGGATCTCACCAAATTCATTCCAAAGGTATTTCAATCTCAATACACCCGGGGCCGTAGCGCTGACAGTTGTACTCGCAGCTGAGGCATTCATTGTCCAGCCTCTTGATCTCCTCTACATCCGTCACCGCCAAAACCGGTCTGTTGTTTTCAATCTTCAGGATATTCCGGCCGTAGAGGCGACAGGCCTTCACGCAAGCAAACCCGCAGGCTGGACTCGCCGTATTTTCTTTGGCAGGAATGCATTGATCATAGTGTATGCTGATCTTGGTCTTCCTGGTTTCAAAGCGAAGTCCATTGTTTCCCATTGTGGCACTACCCCTTCCGCATCCCCTTTTTGTCTTGCTGGTACGCCCTCACCAGCGCCTCAACTCTGTCTGCGATGAAGTCCGTGTTATAGATGAAGTCCCTGCCATAGATTTCCCAGCGGATAGGCAAGTCCTTGAACCCATCCTTGATGATCTCATGGGTTTCCTTTTCCTTGTTGCCCCCTATAAGCATGATGACGGGGAAACCGGGCCGCCTTTTTGCTTCTTCCTTGAAGGCCTTCACGAGGGCATGGGCGTGATGCCATTGCTCTTGGTTGGCAAGGCACGCTCCCATAAGGACGTATCCATCGATGGGCTGCGACAAGATGCATCTGATGACACTGTAAATCTTGCTGGCTGGTGGATCTCCGCTGGTATCCGCATAGTTGGCAATCTTGAACCCTCTTGCCACAAAAGCGCTCGCCCCTAGCATCGCTCCACCTCCGCCAATGCCGTGGAAACCGAGCCAGCCGTCACCTTCTATTGTGGGAACCATCTGGGCAAAGTACCCGGTGCCGCGGTAGTCCCCTTCCTCAATCATCCAGGCCTTTTTCTCAAGTTCCGTCGGCGGCCTATCCATGTCACGAGGGAGTTCAATACCGAGCTCAGGGTGTCGGAAAACCGAATTGTCATCAATGGCCACATGGCAGTCCGCCGCGATGATAGCCCTGTCCTTCGTTATGACCAATGGGTTTACTTCCAGCCCTCTGGCATCGTAATCCCTAAACGCTCCATAGATGCTGCAAATAACCATGGAGAGCCTTTCGGCCAGCTCCTGAGTTAAACCGAACCCGTCAAACGAGACTTCAGATATGAGCCGATACGCCTCTTCTCCGTCAACCCCCTTCAGGTAATCCACATTCAGCCGTCCAATGCGTTCAGGATTTCTTTCGGCAACCTCTTCTATGGAGCTCCCTCCTTCTGAACTGAACACCAGCACCGGACCTTTGATCTTGTAGGAGTTGCTCACAATAACGCCCACATAGAATTCCTTTTCCACCTCGAGCCGCTCTTCCACGAGCACGCGCTCCACCTTCAATCCCTTGATCTCTGCGCCGAGGATTGCCCGTGCCGCATCCTCGGCCTCCTGAGGCGAGGCCGCGAATTTGACGCCTCCTGCGCCGAAACGGCCTGTGGCCCAGACCTGCGCCTTCACGACCACGGGTTTCCCGATACCTTCAGCGATCCTTTTGGCTTCTTCAGCACGGGTTGCGCTTCTTCCTTTGGGAACAGAAATGCCCACCTTCGCAAGGGCCTCTTTTCCCTGATATTCGTAAAGCCTTGCCATCCAAAACCTCCGGCTGACTCCATACGTTCTTTACTGGTCTTTGAAAACCATGAGCTTGGTCAGATCTCCAATGTCGTCGAGCTTGTCCAATGAAAACACCGTCTCGACCAGACGGTTCATATGGCCGTCATCCATGTACACCGACGCCATATCGCAAAATTTGTCGATCACTTCTTGATCCGTCATGGGGTTTCGGGCATGGCCCCTGGGGTGGTCAACCCGGAGTCGATAGGTTTTGCCCTTCTTGGTGATGATCTCTGAGATACCTGCAGGACGGGCTTTGTCAAGATGCGGGTCTCCATGAAGGATCACCTTGTCAATCAACTCGAGCACCTTCGGATCACGATACTTCTCCTGGGTGAACTGGCCGGGGCCGATCTGCCTGTCCATGATAGCGATAGCGGTGAGATAGTACGAGCTGTGATCCGCTGTCTCTTTGTTTCCGGGATATTTCTTGACCGGATCGCCCGTGTGCTCCGCACATCGCTTGCTTGTGGTAATCCTGATCTCCGCTACATCTTCCGGTTGGATATCATGTTCCTTCGCAAGCGTGAGCGTTGCGGTCAAATGGCCGTGGGATGAGAAATCCGCAATAATGGACTTGATGCAGGTTTCCCGGATCGCGAACTTTCCCTTGAACTTGAGCAGATCTTCCAGGTCGTATTCCCCTCCCATGACGGCATCCACAAAACCGTCATGGCCTTCGATCATGCTTGCCGGCCCCGTAAAACCCTTTTGCGCCAGCATGGCAGCCATCAAGCTTGCGTAGGACATCATGGGGAACCGGATGTTCTTGGTCATGGTATATTCTTCTGCCGGCGTATCGAGGATGCCGAACACGGCGTGGCAACTGCCGCATATGCCAACCGCGCTCTCCGATTGCTCCTCGCTGAGTCCCATGATTTTGCCTGCCACGATGGGCATGATGTAGGCGCTCCGGGTGTCACCGTTCCATCCCCTTTTCTCCATGCCGACGCCCCGCACGCCCTCCAGAAAGGCGAGTGACAGATCGTATCCGAGATTGATCGCTGTGATCACGTCCTGGCCCGAAGCGTGTTGCCCCTCGCAGAGGGCCAGAATCGGTGGAATCACTTCACTCGGATGGTAGCCCGTCCTGTAGGTTTCGTCTTGAAGGATGAAGGCGGTGTCGTTGTAATCCAGATAACGGACCATGGCACCATTGGCAAGCGCTGCGTTCAGGCAGGAGGTCCTGATACCACTTCCAAATACCGTTGATTCCCCGGGATGCCCTGTCTCTCTCACGTAGCTCTGAAGGATCCGGCTCGCATCGCTCCCGTAACCCCCAATGGCGCACCCCAGAGTGTCAAGAGCCAGGCGCTTGGTCTGTTTGACCACATCGGGAGGAATATCCCCAAAGCTGAAATCACGGGCCTGTCGGGCCAGTTCTCTCGCCACACCCATCCTGTATCTTTCCCCCGTCTCTGCGCTTTCTTAAACAGTCCTCCAACCTACAGAGTTTTCCGATTTTCTTCTCTTCAATCTCACGGTGAAAAAGTATTTATCAGCCCGGTATAGAACCGACACATACTCGATGGGTTTGTGGTTCAGGTCAAAAACCGTTCTCTCCACCTTGAGGAGCGGGTCACCCACCCGGATCTCCAGGAGGGGGGCGACCTCAGCGTCTGCAACCGTGGCTTCGATGCTCTGAACCGCTTCCCCAACCCTGATGCCCAGGTCTTTTTCAAGAATCATCAGAATAGGTTTGCCGCTCACCTTGTTCAAGGGGACCTTTTCACCGATGTCAGCGGGCAGGTAGTTCAATACATAAGAAAAAGGCTTTCCGTCCACAAAGCGGACTTTTTCGAGTCGAAGAACGTCGTGCTTGCCATGCTTCAGCTTCAGTTGGTTCGCCACGATCCTGGGCGCTTCAATCATGCTTGCATCAAGGACCTTCGCCGCGGTCTTGATTCCCATGGAAATCAGGTCCTCCATGAAGCCGGTCAATCTTGGGGATTCAAGCGTGACGGCCTTTTCCACAATGAAAGTCCCCTTGCCCCGTCTTCGAAGGATAAGCCCCTCCCGCTCCAATGAGGCCAGCGCCTGGCGGACGGTAATCCGACTGACGTCGTACTCTTGGCCGAGAGCTTCTTCACTGGGTAAAGGCGTATCCAAGGGAAAATCTCCTGAGAGGATCCGCCGCCTCAGAATGGTCTCCAATTGATAGTAAAGGGGAATGGCTTTTTCCTTGAGCATCGCTTCTCTTCCCGATTTGGGGGAGGATGTTTGTTCGGCTGCTAGGCTGAATAGTGAAGCGTCACAGGCCTCTTGATGTACTCGCCGTACCCGGGTTTTCCCAAGACCTTACCCTTTTCAAAAACAACCTGGCCCCTCAGGATGGTGCAATCCGGCCAGCCTTTCAGCGTCATACCTTCTTCCGGACTGAAATCCTGAGCTGTAAAAAGAAGGTCCAGAGTCACCTCTTTCTCCTGCTCCAGATCAATGATGGCCAGATCAGCATCACTCCCCACCATCATGGCTCCCTTTTTGGGAAACACGTTATGGGATTTGGCCGGATTGGCTGCAGAAAGCTCCGCGATTCGGTGGAGAGGTAACCCTCTTTTGTGATAGCCTTCGGTGATGAGGATGGGAAACATGAGAGAGGTCCCTCCGAACCCGGGCAGGGATGTCCAAAGATCCCCTTTCTTGATCTCCTTGGTCACACAGGCATGGTCGCTCACCACAGTCTTGATGGTGTCGTCAAGCACTGATTTCCATAGATACTCCACATCCTCCCGGCTGCGTATGGGAGGATTAACCTTAGCGAGCCGCCCAAGATCCATGTCATTGGACAGGCCCAGGTGATGGAGTGTGCCTTCCAGCAAGAAGTAAAGGTGCGGGTATCGGGATGAAACTTCAATGCCTGCTTCGACCGCTTTGCGGCTGCTCAAGTGAAGTAGGTTGACAGGACATTTGGTGTAATTGGCCATGATCGCAACCTCATGAATGGCCAGTTCTTCCTGCCATGGCGGTCTTGCGTCGCTATAATCCTTGAGTGGATTCCCGCTCGGTTTCTCTATGACTTCCGCGTTGGTGGCTCGGATGACTTCAGGGTTTTCACAGTGAATGCTCAGGGTGATTCTTCCATACTCTCTGAATATCTCATCCAGCCTGCTCACTTCTTTCATGTATTTGTAGAGAAATCCGAAATCTACCGGTGTATCTGTCATCAGGTAGTTCGTGCCGTCAGCTTCAGATCCAGCGAGGTTGAGCAACTTATAAAACATATAGTACTTGAAGGTGGAAACGCCGCCCTCTCTCACGAGCCACTCCATCTCTGCGATTTGGGCATCTGTGTTCATGGTCAGGTGATAGCCGTAATCCACAAGGTAGGAGCCTTTGGATAGATCCAGAAGCTCTGGGAGGAGTTCTTTATACGGGCCGGTCTTGTTCAGGTAATTCTTGCCCGGTCTAAAATAGCTCACAATCGTGGTGACCCCGCCCGATGCCGCAGATGTGGACTCACTTGCGGCATCTTCTTTGAAAGGCCTGTAGATGCCGATGTGGAGGTGGGTGTCCACCGCCCCGGGGAATACATGCTTTCCTGTTGCGTCAATCACCTTCTCGGCCTTGTTCGTGGCCATGTTTTCAGCGATGGCTGCTATCTTTTCTCCACGGATGCCGATATCGGCTTTTCTGGTGCCCACATAAGGTAGGACCACCGTAGCGCCTTTCACAACGAGATCGTAATCCGACATGTCATTGACCTCCTTACTGTAAAATCGACGTGGGGGCGGTTTCTGCTAGGAGATTCACTTGAGATATCATGAACCGAAGTCCACCTCTTCGGATTCACAGACGACATAGAACTTGAAGTCCGTTTTGCCCTCCGGACTTCTCTCCCTTGAAACCGGGTTTTCTTCTCTCCACTTTCTGGCCTTTTCAAAGGCTTCCATGTTTTCATAGTGGAGTTCTGCAATCCTGTAAAAGGTCGTAGTTCCCCTGACGATCCCCCGCACCGTGTTGAAGACAACCCGCTTTAGCCCGGGAATCCTTGCTAAATCGGGGAGGTGTATCTCTCTGAGCCATTTCTCGTAGGCTTCGACCGTCATGCCCGGTATGATGTCGTATCCCAATATCGCTTTGACCATAGTCAAGGTCCCCTTTATTGTATTGTTGTTATAATGATATGATATATTTTCTGTCAACTGATTTTTGTTTCAATGAGCCTCTTTTTGAACAGGTTCTCTGGAGTAAGGTGATCCGTCTTTTCTCTTTCAAAATAGGCTGAGATTATATTAGATTTAGAAATGAAATCCGCTGAGGGAGATTTCATATAACGCCCATTCGGGGCTTCCTTCCCACAAGATCTGAGAGGCGACTCAGCCGGATCTCAAAAGCCAGTTTCTCAAAACGTTCTGGGAGGGTGGAAAGAAGTCAAAGGCTACCTCGCATTTGATTGCTATGTCTGTGATGCTTGAAAACATTGCCATCGTTCTCGTTCAGAGCCAGATTCCTGAAAACATCGGAGCTGCAGCCCGGGCCATGAACAACATGGGCATCACCCGTCTCATTCTGGTTCATCCTGAAAACTGTGATCTGTCCCGAATCCTGAAGATGGCCACAGGCACATCCATCGACATCGTGGAGGGGATGGAGGTCTACGATGATCTTCTCCAGGCCATCGGCCCATTCCACTATGTGGTGGGCACAACAGCCCGCATTGGCGCCCAGCGTCCTGCCCTAACGACACCCCGCAGACTGGCCCAAGACCTGCTCCCCATAGCCCAAAATAACTCTGTAGCCATCCTTTTCGGCCCGGAAGACAGAGGCCTTTCCAATGAGCAGCTCCGGTACTGCCACTCCATCGCCACGATTCCCACCTCCCGATTTGCCTCTCTGAATCTTGCACAGGCCGTGATGATCTTGTGCTATGAAATCTTCCTGGCCAGCCAAGAACCCGCCCGGGAGGTCCTTCCTCGCCTGGCCAACAAATTCGAGTTGGAGGGCATGTATGCCCATCTCAAAGACGTGCTCAT
>Ga0209427_10003587_pt1 | contig 18141 bp, 14 predicted proteins | sample DeeMarSWOR136_30_FD_187465 | JGI IMG/M metagenome (GOLD analysis project Ga0209427, IMG submission 187465) | Marine sediment microbial communities from White Oak River estuary, North Carolina - WOR-1-36_30 (SPAdes) (version 2) | ecosystem: Environmental > Aquatic > Marine > Intertidal zone >...
TGGGCGCAGGGAGTAGGAAGCAGGATGCAGCATTTCTTTTGCTTCCAAGTTATCCGCTTCCTGTCCCCAGCCTTGTTTTGCAAGGCAAATACGGCAGATGCTTGATCCTAGATACTAGGGGCTAGTGAAAGAATTATAATGGAAAAATTTTGACCTGTCAATAATTCACCGAACTGCTTGCCCCGTTGAGCGAAGTTCTACTGGGTCATTGCGCTTGTCCGCCTCGCTGTGTGGCGGAAGGCAGAGCGGAGCGACGAAGTTCCGTCCTTAGGACGAGAATCCTCGCAGAGCGGGACAATCTCATGTACGAACACGATATCATTTGTCAACCGAAAGGAGCACGCAGCGGTCTGCCTGCGCCGTTACAATTGAATTGTAATGGTGAAAGTCCGCTACCTTTGCCTTAGCACTACGCTGACCACCTATTGCCTTTTCTTAATTTAGGTACTTCTATCTCAATTCTTCTTTTCAATATATTTATCTCGACGAGCTCGATACAGGCATCTCGACGAGCTCATCTCAATGAACTCGATACAGGCATCTCGACATGCTCAATTTCTACGACGAGGCTTCCTCTCATTTCATTCGGAACAGGCCGGCGAGGTACATGTGCCAAAATGTGAAGAATCAATCATGTAATCCTTGACTTCTTGCTATCTCAGTGTATGATTCTTAAAGAAATATAGCACATGAAATTATATGAAAGAGAATAAAAACCGCCTGGCCATCCAGGTTCTGTAGTGGAGGTGGAGAGGAGGTAAAAATGCGGAGGAGCCTGGTTTTTTTGGTTTTGGTATTGATATCGATACCGGGTGCACAAGGGACGATCTGGTCATATCGTGCAACTGGTAGTTCTTCGGTGCACATAAGGTCGATCAAAAATATCACAGATGTTAACGACGATGGCCATGCTGATGTAATAGCAGTATCGGAAAACGATACGCTTTATTGTTTATCGGGTATTTCGGGTACTGCCATCTGGCGTTTTGTCGCTGACCCCTGCTACCTCGAACGCGGTCTTATATCCGTGCCAGATCTGGACAATGACTCACTGTCTGATGTAGTACTGGGTACTATTTGGGGAACGCGCTCAGTCTTTGCAATATCAGGCGCAACGGGTGATACGATCTGGCATTACGATACCCACGAGTACGGACAAGGTGGTTGGGTATACGAAGTATCACAGAAGATTGACGTAGATGGGGATTCGATCGCAGATATACTGGCATCTGCAGGTGGTCCAGACGCTACTCGTGTATATCTCTTCAGCGGCGCTGCCGGTAGCAAAATCTGGGAGTACAATGCAGGATACGCATGCTTTGGTGTGCGTGAGGTAGGTGACTTCACTGGCGACGACATTCCAGATGTTGCCGCGTCTACAGGTAATTCTTCCTCAAGTGCATATAGGGCAGTATTTCTGGACGGAGCCACCGGAGACTCAATACGCATTGTGATGTTACCGTCGGCCGGCTGGACCATTGTTCCGATAGGTGATATCTCAGGTGACACCATACCAGATGTTGCCTGTGGTCTTTCTAATGGAAGTATACTTGCACTATCAGGCGCTGATGGCACGGTGCTATGGACGACCAGTGTAAGTGGAATGGTGGTGGATCTCAATCTCTTGCCTGATGTCAACGGTAATGGTTTTCCTGAGCTACTACCTTCAGGAACCGGCATGTATAACTTCTATTGTATTGACGCTTTTTCGGGTAATGTCATTTGGTCGACTCCTGCGGCAGACCAAATCTTTGTGAGTGTTCCTATACCCGACATAACTGGTGACGGTATATGGGATGTTGTTGGGGGAACAGGTTACAACACCAATATCCTCTATGCACTAAATGGTGCGACCCATAGTATCATCTGGCAGCGAACTATGAGCGGTCCAGTAGAATCTGCGTACTGGATAGATGATATCGATGGTAATAATATGCCTGATATCCTTACAGGCACGCGAGATGGCTGGATATATGCGATCAGCGATGGCTATGTTGGGATAGCTGAGACTACGGTTACAGGTCCAAGTATCAATGTTATGGTTAGTTCTTTTGGTCGTTTAGCAATCAGCCATAATTTGCCTTACGGCAAACTCATAGATGTGAAGGTGTATTCAATCGTGGGGCAGCGCTTGGCAGACATTCGTGTATCTGCAGATAATAACCCTATTATACTCAACCTCGGACCTATGCCTGTCGGTGTCTATTTTGCCAAAGTCAATATTGATCGATGTACGCAAGTACTCAAGTTTATCGTTTTGAAATAGAAGAGATTTTTCGCGAAGGGGGGAGAGACTTTCCAATCACCAGTCATCTACTCTTAATGCTTGGAAAACAATAGGATAGAATCTTCAGAGTTCACAGCTGCTTTGTGAATTTGGCACACTGTTTTTATGATAACGCACTCAGAATCAAGTATTTAGCAAACAATGCTAGTCATGAAGTCCAGGTCGAAGACCGCGAATCCTCGTATTGCTCTGCAACACGGGACCCTCGCTGTATAATAGGGCGTAGGGCGTAGGGGGCAGGCACCAGTTTTTTTCTACTTCCCAGTCATCTGCTCCCTGCTTCTTATTTTTGCTTCCCAGTCATCTGCTTCCCGCTCCCTATTATTACTTCCTAGTCATCCGCTTCCTACCTCCTGCCTTGCATTGCGGACTGCCTGCGCCGTTACAAATAATTTGTAATGGTGCTAGTCCACAGTGTACCTGCATACCTAATTGGGCATATTCCCAATGATTCATCAAATTTGGATTTGTAATTCCATAGCCGGTTTGCTCCTTTTCTAATACTATCCGTGTTGAACGGATAACGCAAGCCGGCTTTTCTCAACAGCCGCTTAACCAAACTATCTAACCTCCCCTGGTAACGATGTATTGGCGCATCTACTCCACTTCCTTGACAAGTGGTTTAATATATATATAATAATAACCTATGGTTAAAATAAAATTAACGAGAAGAGGGAGAAGAGGTAGGAAAGAAGTTCCATTTTATAGAATTGTTGTAATAGACTCGAAAAAGGCGAGGGATAGTAATTAAATGGAATAAGTGGGTTATTAAGATCCCAGAAGTGAAGAACGAAGATTGAATCGCGATCGCATTGAGTATTGGATTTCTAAAGGAGCTTAACCCACCAATATTGTGGCTTAGACTGATTGCAAAAGAAGGAGGCTAATCATGAAAGAGCTTAAAGAGCTTATCGAATACATTGTAAAAGCATTAGTAGATAATCCAGAAAAAGTTGAGGTAAAGGAAATCGCTGGCGAAAAGAGCATTATATATGAGCTTAAAGTCGGTGAAGGTGATCTGGGTAAAGTAATTGGCAAGGAGGGTAGAACAGCGAAGGCTATCCGGACAATCATTACCGCTGCGGCAATGAAGCAAGGAAAACGCACGGTATTAGAGATTATCGAATAACGATGTCTAGTATCTCTTGCCTTTTTCATTCTATCATGTACACGTCTAACGCAGAATCTACTTCATTGAAATTGAAGGCGAATTTGTAGATACAGTAATCAAAATAAGATAATAACAATCTGTGTAATCTTTTAAAATCGCTGTAATCGAATGCGAAGCATTGAAATTGATGGACAGATAACAAAGAAAGTAGTTAAGATTAAATAAAGACTAAAATTGTAGCACACTGGGAGTGACCCGTTCCTCTCTGAAGGGCGGGATAAGCCCAGCCCCTCTGTGAGGGGCTGGGTAAAACTCGCCTTTTTTCTTGTACCAAAACATATTATAGACTGTCCCCAAGCTGAGACTCATTACCATCAGCACAAAGGTATAGTCTCACTCTTGACAGGCCGAAAATTGTAGATACACTGAAACAAAGAGATCTTTGTATATATTTATTGGTTGAGGCGAGATGATGTACTGCAGTATTTTGTATAGAAAATAGTTGTTTTTTATACAAATTGGGGGATAATTTTAATGGGTGTTGAAAAGAAGAAAGACTGAATTGAGATTTTAGTATCTTAATAGTCTTGTGGAAAAGGAGAAATAATGCAAAAGCAGCCAAATAAAAAGGAAAAAAAGAAACGAAAAACCGAGAAAGAAAAGAAAAGAAAAAGAAAAGAAAAGAAAGAAAAGAAAAAGAAAGATAATTGGTGAAAGGATAAAAAATGCCAGTAAAACTGCGTATTAAATTGGAGTACTGTAAGATTTCGAAAGAAGATGGTATCAAATTATTGGAAAAGTGTGGTTTTTCTACACCGAAAGCAACTGAAATCATGCAATCTCTTCCTACGACAATAACATTTGATGGGGCAAGAAAGAGAAATGATGCGTTTAGACTATTACAGAACGGTTTCAATGCCAAATTGACCTAAGTCAAGAGTAGACAATCTCATATACGAGTGTGATAATGTGATTATAGAGATTTGAAACGTGCGTTAGATGCGGTAAGACTGATAAAAGACTTATCGGAAGAGTTCTTTGCATTGACTGTTACCAAAAGACATTAAAAAGAGACATACAGATAGAAAACGTGGAATTGTAGGTCAAAAATATAGAGAGTCGGCAGTTTTTCGCCCACCAACCCGTTATTTTTTTTCTGTGCCAAATTGTATAATAGAATTTAGAGAAAGGCTCTTTGAGAATCTGTCGCAGTACGGTATAATCGTGCTGTCGAGAAGGATACGATCTGTATCATTGATGGAGTAACCTCCAATATTCTCTCCATAAAATCATAATGGATTCGGGATGACTGTTTAGTCTAACACAAGGTAAGGGGCGGGCTTTCGCCGACCCCTCTTTCTTCAGAAGTGCGGTAAAAGTGCGGTCCATATCTCAATTCTTCGATACAGGCTTACCAAAATAGACCGCAATAGGCAGAATTCTACCGATTTTTCACTAATATTATATGAACAGCAAAGGAACCGAGTATCTCCGCGGAGTCGCGTAGACTCTACGAGAGTCTACGGACCTCGTAAATACATTTACATCATAGATGTAAGAATTTACGGGACCGCTAAAAACAAGAATGCCGTAAATTGTTGTCTAGCTTTGATTTGAGCGATTTTCGCCTCTCTGTAGGTTGTATATCCACAAATCTTCAGTAATTTTGCCTTTTTTTTGTGTGTCCTCCTGGATTTTTACCATACCTAATTTTTCCAATACTCGTCTTGAACTATGATTTTTTGGATTTATCTCTGCAAAAATATCATCATCTGTAATATTCTCGAACAACCATTTTAAAAATGCTTGTCCTACCATAGTAGCATAACCTCTATTCCAATATGCTTTCTCTTTTAATTTTTCATCACATGGTAATGGTCCGTAGGTGATCCATCCAATTAATTTATTTTCTTCCCTTAACCTTATACCGAAACTGATTTTCATAATCTCATTTTTGTTCTTACTGTCATTGCGCATCAACCACTCCAAGATGTGTTTTAATTCTTCTTTTGTTTCATACCTATCAAGAACAAACTCTTTTGTCTCTTTTAAATTCAAGAAGCTATATAGATAATCCAAATCTTCTAACGTTAATTCATCAGTGATTATATTTTCAGTGAAAATAGGTAAGTTTTTTAACATTATAAACTCCTTCGAGATGAAAATCCGCCATGCAGTGTGGCGGATGGCAGATTGAGATGCCCTCGTCTCACGGGCCTCGCACCTTATTTTCTCTCTAGATATGCCTTGGTGAATACTCTTGAGGGAACTGAAACGTCAATGTGTATGCCCTCAAGAATGAGTTCGGTAAAGGTTTCTTTTCTGAGTTTATTCTCCATGCGTACGCGCACGGGATATCGGCGTTCGCCAATGTTTTGTGTCTCTAAAACGCTCACCTCTTTCATGAGCTTACCGCTTTTTGCATAGAGTTCTGTCTTGAGAGGTACATAGGTTTCCTTACTCACCCACATTTTTCTCTTGTAATAGGTTACCTCTTCTACCTTTGCAGTGAGTTCAAGGAGATAGCAGTCTGTGCTGGCAACCGTGTCTGAACCCAACAACGTGATGCCGTACGCATCCTGCAAGCGCTCATTTTCCGTAAGGTCATCGTAGGAAAAGTCACTGCCCATAAGGCTCTGGCGCAACATGTGACCCGCGATTTTGGTCGCCTTTTCAACGGCAGGTATGTACATCCACATTTCATCTTCTATCATTAAGAACCGTGTGCCCTTATCACGAGCCGGTGCCGTGAACTCTATGTAAGCAAGTTCTTCGCCCTGTGCATAACCCTCGAAAGATTTCTCGCGCACCTTACCGGTCATACCTATCTTCATGGTTGCTGTATAGCTCATGGATTGTACGACACGATTGTCGTCAACCTTCTCCACAATCTCAATACCACTTTGGGCAGAAAGTATCACAAGGGGACAGAAGAGCAGTTCAAGTATCTTTGGGTGGTGATTATGCATTGCGCCGCACATCCTCATATTGTTTTTAGTGCCTTAGCCGGTTCCAATTTCACTACCCGACTGATGGGTAACAATGCCACGATAATGGTCGCAAGCAATCCGAATACAAATCCACCTAAAATAACGAGAGGAGTAGGAGAAAAATAGATGATTGGACCAAATGGCATGGTCTGCGATGATGTTGAAGATGCGATCGATATATCAAATCCCTGGTACTTGAGCCAATAACTCAACATGCCTCCAAGCACAGCACCGGCAGAGCTTCCTATAAGACCAATAATACCCGCTTCTATAGTTAAGAGACTTATGATTGATAGACTATTTAAGCCCATCGCCTTCAACATACCAATCTCTCGCGTTCGTTCAAAAATAACCATGAGCATAGTGTTGGCAATAGCCGAGCACGCCACGAGCAACACAATTATGTAGAATAGAGAAAAGACAATATAAAAAGAATTTATGTACCTGAGGATAGAATTATACTGGTATGGCAACACTGATAAATCGGTTTGCGCCTGTATGTCTTGCGCAACGCTAACTGACTTGCCGGGATCATATAAAAGTAATACTACTTCGGTTGCCTGACCCTCAAGGTCGAGGAGTTGTTGACCAATATCAAGTGGGATGTAGAATAGACTTCTATCAACACCACCAAGACCAGTATAAAAAAGACCTTTCACTACTACATTGACGCCGGTTGGTGAATCATATGCTGTCCGTGTTATAATCGTAATTGTATCACCAACATCGACGTCAAGACGCTTAGCGAGTTCTGTGCCAAAGATTGCACCACGCTCACCAGAAGTAATGTAGGTACCTTTTTCTAACCGTTTATCCAAACCCGAGATATGAATCTCTTTCTCTGGATCGATTGCATATCCTAATGCGGGTACATTGAGCTCTTCTTCTCCCAAGAGCACACCAAATTTTATCCGACCCGATACTAATTTGATTTCGTCGCGCTGAAGTGATTTGTAAAAATCCGGTGATAGTACAATTGATTCATCCAAGGGAATCATTCGTTCACGCCGTTCATACTCTTTAGTGGTAATCATAATATGACCGGAAACTAATTTGACAACATTCCCAGAAATATTTTCAACGATACCTCTTATATAGCTGCGGGCAAAGATAATTACGGTGATGGCGAGGGCAACACTGATACCTGAGATAATAGACCTTCGTGTATTGCGGAAGAAATTTCTGAATGCCAATTTTAGTATATACATTACACGTACCTTAGTGCATCAACGGGTTCTAACTTGGTTGCCTTTCGTACTGGCCAGAGCGTGACTAATACAGATACAGCAACACCAAAAATGAATACAAGTAGAATCATGCCAGGATCAAATTCTCCTTTAATAATAAATTCTATCGGATAAACAGCATCCACATCTTCGAAATAACCAGTTAGGTCGAGTCCGACAAAAATGATATATAATGAAAACAGAATGCCGGCGATAACACCTATCAAACTGCCAAATATACCAATAATACCAGCTTCATATAAGAACATTTTGACAATATCAATATTTTGAAATCCCATTGCCTTTAACGTACCTATTTCAGGTATCCGTTCCATGACGGCCATAAGCATTGTGTTAATGATTCCCACTGCGGCAATAATCACTACGATGAGAGCGATCATCGTCTGCATGGTGCGCTTAAAGCCAGATACCTGGAAAATACTCGCATACACTTCTTCAAAGAGCAGAACTTCATATTCTTTGCCAATACCTGCAGCAATGTTCTGTTTCAATTCTTGAAGTCCTTTTTCGCTTTCAGCCCTAATACATATCTCTGTTACTCCTTCACCGATGCTGAGCAATTCCTGTGCAACGGAGATATCAATAATCGCGGCATTGCGATCTAAGAGCGGATGTCCTGTATTAACAAGCCCGGCAACAAAGAAGTCAAAGGCGTTGTACGTCCCATTGCGGTCACGTGTGATGATCGTTAAATAAGAGCCAAGCTCTACGTTCATATCTTGAGCTAATTCTACACCAATTAATAAATCATCTTTCGATTCAAGATAGTTACCCGTAACAAGTGCCTTGGGCGTCTGGAAAACCTTGTGTTCTGATTCTTTGTTAATTCCTATTCCGAGCACAGGCAGTTCATCAATGCCGTTATTAACACGTGCTTGGAATTTGACGCGGGGAGTAACACTTTTTACTCCCTTCACACTCATGATCTTGGACATAAGTTCAGCAGGATTCTCAATAATAGTATCGAGTGGGAAAATCCTTTCTTCACGATAATAACCCTTAGTGAATACTTGAATATGACCCGTTTCAAACTGCACAATGTTTTCAGATGCCATTTTATCCACACCATTCATCATTGTGTTCATAACAATCATTGCAGTGAGCCCCACAGATATGGCGGCTGCGGTTATGATTGTGCGCCGGGTATGACGGAATACGTTACGCCAAGAAAGAATTAATAATCTCATTTTGTTGCGTCCCCCACGACTTTTCCATCTCGTAATTTTATGAGACGTTCGGCAAAATCCATGACTAACTGATCATGCGTGGAAAATATGAAAGTCGTCTTCAATTTTTTATTGAGATCACTCATGAGACTGAGGATTTCACGAGCGGTTGTTGAATCGAGGTTCGCAGTTGGTTCATCGGCGAGCACCATGCTCGGATCCTTAACCAGTGATCGGGCAATGGCAACGCGTTGCTGCTGACCACCGCTCATTTCATTGGGCTTTCGATGAAGGTAGTCCTCAAGACCCACTTCTTTCAGAATTGATACAACCTTTTTCCTTTTCTGCACAGCTGGGATATCCAGGAGTACCAGCGGCATTTCGACATTTTCATACGCGGTGAGGACCGGTATCAAATTAAAGGTCTGAAATACGAAACCGATTTCTTTCTTCCGTAGCTCTGCCTTATCTCTTGCTGTGAGTTCATTTATATTGGTGCCATTAATCATTACCTCACCTTTTGTAGCGACATCGAGGCATCCAATGATATTGAGCAACGTTGTTTTACCAGATCCTGAGGGTCCTGCGATTGCCGTAAACTCGCCATCATCGATCTTCATATCAATGCCGCGCAGTGCCGGAAAAAGCACCTTGCCGACCTTATAGTCTTTATACAGACCTATTGTTTCAACCAAGATACCTCCCTATGATACAGAAATGACCAAAAGCGAATGAAAGAAATCACCATTCTGCATAAATAGTCAATGAAGATATTAAAAATGAATCTTGATCCATGTATAGATAACAGCATCATATGGTATTAAATTCACAAACTCGCTGTCCTCATGACCGAAGAATAGATTGAACCCAATGGTGATATCGGTATTTTCATACGGTACAATATTGATTTGTGGTATGAGAATGAACCCTCGGTCTTCAATATTGACCAACGCACTCAGCGACGGTCGGAAAAGATCAAAAGGATTTGGCACAGTACTTACTAAGGTGTAGAGGTAGTGCTGGCCTAATGTTGCACGTTCACCCTGTACGATAAGCGAGTAATCATAGTCTGATGGGTCATCGAACCCACTCCCGTCAAAAAAGTACTCAGCCATTGTATACACCATAAAGGGAAAGGTATAGTCGATACCCAGCGATACTTGGCTATAGTCAATAGTATCCTCTTGGGTATAACCATATTCGCACCAGTAGCCAACCGCCAGTTCGCCGGCAATTTCACCACCGATGAGCGTCATATCTTCCGCAGGCTGGTGAAAAGTGCTTATGCTTAGGTCATTCTTTAAAAGATGAGTCCCCAATCTCAGACCATAGAGTGACTCGTCGAGTTCATGCCGTGGTTGAACTATGCCGCGTATGCCTGTCAGATCACCGAGTGCCAGGTATCCCAGGATTGCATTCGAGCCCGGACGTTCGTAGGTAGGCTCAAAATAATTGACCGGATTGAAGATGTCCAGTGGTCGAAATACACGACCGACCCCCCAATAGAGACGCTGTTTGCCAATGATAAGACGTCCTTTTTCAGGTCCTATCCATACGGCGAGTCGGGATATTGAAATGCTCTCGGTCACTGCGGCAAGAAACATCGTGTCATATGGTACGATCAGTTCACAGGCGAACTGTGCTCCATAATTATTACCATCGGCTTTTAACTCAATCCAACCACGGTTAAATCCGTTGAGGTGTGTTGAAGCGCCGATCAACAGATAAGGACGGGTTTCTGCGTATCCAGATAAATCGAGCTGACTGACTACACTCAATAAAATTGAAAAAACCATGACGTGCAATTATAGACAGGCACGAGGCATTGTCAACGATGACGCAGTACGCTGGACGCGTTACGCTACACGCTTTACGCCTTACGCACCGACCTGTCATTGCGAGTCCGCCAGGGAGGATGGCGGACGAAGTTCCGTCCTTAGGACGAGAATCTTCCGCGAAGCGAGACGATCTCATCCGCCATGGGTCATTGCGAGGAGTCCTGCTATGCAGGAGGACGTGGCAATCTGAGATGAATGTCCAATGCCTGCCCTCGTTGCAGAACGGAGACCTGCCCCCTGCGTGACAAACGGATACAGATAACAGTCGACAGATATCCGATATAAGTCTATTTTTATTTACCCATATCTCGTATCAGTTATCCATCATCAGTTTCTGACATCCGCTATCCGTCATTAGTTATCAGTTGTCTGTAATCAGTCACCCGTCATCCCTGGCTTTACCCAACAGAGTGGGCGAGGTGTCATCAGTATAAATCCTGTAATGTTAACTGCTTCTCTATGCGTTGGTTTTTGCGCACTATTTCAAACGTATACGTTGTGCCAGCCTTTTCTCTCAGCAATTTACGTATCGCAATAATGCCGTCGTAGTGTTGGACGTCGATTCTGTTAATAGTCTTTATGATGTCACCTTTTTTGAATCCGGCAACTTCAGCCGGAGTATTCGGAGAAACAAAGTGTACCTCAATATCATGGTCTGGGTTATACAAAAGCTGAAGTCCACTCTTAGGTTTTGGGAATTCCTTATCATAGTTATCTCCTTTTTCCAGTATTACTCGCTGATCTTTGTAGTCTAAATAGAGGACAAAATGGCGCAAGAACGAATTCCCGATATTACCCACTACGCCTCTGTGCGAGAATGCCCCTTGTCCTTCGGCACGTGGAACACCAATCAACGGATTCTTGATTGTGAAACCATCCAACGACATAGTTTTGAATTGTGATGTTCGCACCATGAACTCTGCTGCTGCCCCTGCGGCCATTACATCGATTCCCTTAAGATTTAATAGATTATGGTCACGCGCATATGGATAGTGAAAATCTTCACCACTTGCTCCAATGTCTAATATCCATTTTCCTGAATATGTATCATCGATGGTTATTGGCAGGCTAAACATATTATGTTCTAATGGTGAATCGATTAATTTCCCGTTCCCTTTATATCCGAATTTTTCTGGATGATAAAAAGAGATCTTTTCATTCGCGTAGTCGATTTTTGTGATGAATCGTGAAAGAAAGTCATAGCCCAGAATGCCAACGACATCGAGACCAAGAACTCGCTGGAAGAGATTGCGCATATTCATTGCCACGACTTTTTGTTCATTGAATCGAATACCGCCCATGGTATATGAAGGCACTGTCACGAAGTAGAAGTCGACGGTACCTGAGGCCCCTATCCCCTTTACCGGTCCCTCAAGCTCAAGCCCGAGCTCGGCCGCGTAACTGGAATCGATAACACTAGCCCCAGCGCCGCTGTCCAGTACCCAAAGATGTTCTTTACCGTTGATATTGACAAACAAATAGACATGATTTTCAGTGAAGCTGAAAGGAATATCTTCAGCACTTACACCATTAACGAACTGAAAATCTTCAACATCGGTCTGTGGTGGTTCAAAAAGAGGTGGTTCGATTTCAACATTGAACTGATATTCTGTATATTCAAATACCTGTCTCTCGTGTGTGGGTAGCGTCTCGACGATTTCTCGAAATGGAAGAATCATGCCTTCGACCTGACGAAAATCAGAATACGATATCTGTTGTTCCATCGCAGGTTTTATTGAGACCGCTTTCAAAAGATAGAAGCTGCTGGTGCTGTAGTAGTTCAGCAAGGTATCTTCGTTAATGGTATTTGTGATTTCTATGGCATAGCAGTCCTCATTATCGACCCTTTTAACACCTTTATATGATAGTTTAAAGTATGGTGAATTAGGCTCCAACTGTCTATATTCATTCATCAATTTTTTGATTTCTCTTTCTTGCATTGTCCTTTCGTCACGTTGAACCAGTATCTTCTTATTTGGGTCAACGCTCCAGGCATAGTCACCATTGTCTCCGAATACAGTCTTGACTACCTTTAGATCGATTTCCTGCCTCATTTTTAGTGGTCGTTCATCCCACTGTCTGAATGTGCCTTTTAAACCAGCACCTTCAATGGAAACCGTACCGTGTGTAAAGGTTGTTCTTTGTGCCTTCAGCACCTCCAATCCTCCAACCGCCGCGTAATGCTTTTCGACAATCTGATAAGGGTCATCTACAGATTCACCTCTTACAAGGCCAATACACAAAACAAGGCTCAGTACACACAAAAGAATCAATCGTTGAAATATCACGGTTCCTCCTTTCATTAGATGATACAACGATGTTGTCAACATTTCCTACTTCTTTTTAATAGGGTAGAAGGCCAAGGTTAGTCCGTACTCGGCTTCACCCTGTTTGCGCTTACCCGCGCAGCACTGCTTGAGCAGATTGTCGATTTTCTTCATTAGCCTTTCTGCTTGTTCCAATGTGGTCTTGATCCGGGTGCGTGCAAAGATAGCTTGACGTGATTTAGACTTACTGCGAGGCTTAATCAACCTCTGGGCCATACTTCGATTTATTTCAGACAAGGTCTCGTCAAACATTGCGCCAACCGTAGCTTGAAGTTGCCCAAGGGCTTCTTTTCCTTCATGCTTGGACTGGAAAATTCTTCGGTCAACGATGAAATGGTGAGCAATTGTGCGGTAGTACTTCTCGAGTGTGCCTCGTTTCTTCTGCGTCTTGACGAGCTTGATGAGCCCCACGCGCTCCAGGGCATCTACATGGTGATAGAGTTTTGTCGGTTTCTGGCCGAGCAGTTGAGCTACCTGCTTGGCAGTCATGGGCTTATGAGAAAAGGACTCAATCAGCCTCATCCTCAGCGGATGAGCCATAACCTTCACCTGTTCGGGATTTTTAAGAATAAATGATTCCTTCATAAGCTTCTCCTTTCCATATTCAAATTACCTCTAATATTTAATATAATCTGAATATTCAATATTATTATAATGAAAATATGAAGATTGTCAAGGGTCTTCTTATCCTCTTCCTCTCCTTAAGGGAGAGGACTTCGTCGTGAGCGACTCGACTGAGCTCGCCGAAGTCTCAGTCGAACGATAAAGGTGAGGGTGTGAATTAAGGCATAGGGAGCAGGGATTAGTTGCTTAGGATTTCCCTCTCACTTGAAGGGAGAGGGAAAGGGTGAGGGTGAGATTAGGTGAGGGTGTTTACAAATCTTAGCATTTAGGAATTTTGACTTTTAGGAATCTATTCATGGCTCCGCCATTGATGATTACTACTCCCTGCATCCTGTTTCCTAAACCCTGCCTTTATAGGTGAGTGTAATGGCTGCCTGTAGATTGATGAGGTATGGGGTCGTTACGATGGAGAAGCAGTTTCTGGAGCTATTGACTTACATACGCTGGGGGCTATAATGTATCAACAATGGGCAGGTAATAATGAGCATTGTTAAATGTGGAGATTTGACCTCAATCTCCCCTGAGATTCAGGGCAGGAAATCATAGTGCAACGGAGAAGTTGTTGTGTATGAGGTAAACAGAACAACAAGAAAGGCGATATTCGACATATTAACTAAAGGAACTCAAAATCACTCAAGGAGGTCAGAATGGCAAGACAATGTGCTCTGAGATTATTATTCGTCATTCTCAGCATTGTATGTGTGACCACGGCTTTTGCTGAAAAGGGAATAAAATGCGGGACTCAGGAAGCCTTTGAAAGGTTTCAACGCGGCGATAAATTGACGCGTCCTCCCAATGGACCAAAATATATCTATTCACCGCATTTTATCATTCACTTTGACACAACTGGCGCTCATGCATGCACTCGTGCCTATGCTGAATCAACATCCATTTATGCTGAATTCTCATGGGCAAAACAGATAGGCGGTTTGGGCTGGGCTGCAACTCCTCCAGATATTGGAGGCCCGGATAGCCGTTACGATATATACATTCAAAATATCCCTTATTACGGTGTGACCTACGTGGAATCACCCTATCCAACTCCATACCCAACAGGATTTACAACGTATATCGTTTTAGACAATAATATGTCATGGGATGACCTTTGTGCTACTACTGCACATGAGTTTAATCACGGATGCCAAATTCGGTACAGCGTTCAATACAACTGGTGGTATGAGAATGTTGCCACCTGGATGGAAGACGTTTGTTATGACCATGTTAACTGGTATATTTACTGTCTGTATACGTCTCCTAATCCACTTGCTGACCCCAATTTGTCTATAACAGAAACAAGCAATATGTACGCATATGCTGGCTATCTTTGGGCACGGTTTTTACACGAATATTACAGTATTACGTGTTTGAGATTGATATGGGAAGAAATAGGACAAATGGGAGGGAATAGTACTCTCATGGCGATCGATTCAATTCTACAATGCTATGATTCTGATTTGAAAATGGCGTTAGGAGCGTATGCTGTCTGGCGTTATTTTACTGGCAATAGAGCAGACACAATCGGTCATTTCTCTGAATCACATTTCTGGCCCACCAGTTATGTCGATCCAAACCATCAACATAATGGGTCCGGTTCGGGTAATCAAGGAACACGCTATATTGATGGACCGGGAGGCACAAGCTATATTGAATTTTATACAACTCCTGACTATTTGCTCAAAAACTCATTCACTGGAGGCACTAATGGAAAATGGCAGGCCTGGCATATTGGCTATACCCCTCCTACCGGACATATGCACTATATGATGGATAGTGTTGATTTTTGGTCAATTCTACCGACAATGTGGCATGATACCATTGTCTTTACCCCTGTAGCTACAAACCTAGCGGCCTCAGGTCTTATTTACAGTTATTCTGGAATAGGCATCTCTTCAACGCCATCGCCTCCACAGGACCCAGAGCTAGAGGTCTATTCTATTCTTTCTCCAACCGATACAATTTCTCAATATACTACTATTACTCCTCTTTCAGTAATACGTAATAATTGCACGGATCCGACTGACTCGACCTGGGTTTCTTTCTACGTTGGTGATTTCTACAGCGACAGTCGCGAAATAGGACAGCTCGGTCCAGGACAGACTGATACTGTTTCATTCGCAGACTGGACCGCATTAGAGCGTAATTCTTACGGTGCCCGATGTATTGCTGGCGGTAGCTATGATGTTGATAGGACAAACAATTGCTGTGATACATCAATCAACGTTCCATTATCTGATGTTGAAGTGTTAGAGATTTTATCGCCCCGTGGTGTTATAGCTCAGAATATGGCTGTTGAACCGAGGGTTCTGCTTCGAAATAATGGCACAAGTGGTGCGAATGTTTCTGTATCCTTCAGTGTTCAGAACTACACTTATACAACGAGCATATATTTGGAACCTGATTCATCGGGCGAATTATCGTTTGCAGATTGGACACCCGTTGAGTTAGGCGCATGTACGACCAATTGTTTGATAACAACACCTGATGACAGAGCGTGCAATGATAATCTTATAGGTGAGGTGTTAGTTGATTCATCAACTTCATTAGAAGAAAACCAAATGCAGAGAGTTACCCAGTTTATATTGCGGGTAAACCCAAATCCATCGCGACATCATACAGATATCAGATATGAGATACCGAATGTAGTAGATAGTAGACAGTATGCAGTAGGCAGTATAAGAATTTATGACATTGTTGGTCGGTTAGTGAAAAATTTTTCAGTGCTTACTGCCTATTCCCTAATGCCGAATGTGATTCCCTGGGATGGTCGTGATGATCAGAATAGGAAATTGCCCAGTGGTGTTTATTTTGTGACATTGAAGGCAGAAGATTATAGTGCGACGGAGAAGTTGCTGTTGATAAGATAATAGGTTTTGGTAATGACATAAGGGGAGTGATTTGCATCACTCCCCTTATGTCCGTTCTTGTTCGCACGAAGGGGCGGACACGTACCTAAATCTGTACTATAGGCCAGAGAGTACCTTCGAAGACGCCTTTTAGGAAAGGTTAGTGCGAGATGTGCGATAATGATTAAGCAATTGTGTCTTTACAGGCTGTAACTTTCAGATATAATAGTTGTAAATAGAAGGGAGAGCGTATGAACCGTTTAATTATGATGATAATCGTGGCACTGATAGTGCCTGCTGTTCTGTTTGCCCAGATCAATTGGACAAAACACACTATTGTGTATAACTTTATGGGCGCCCATTCTGTCTATGCCATTGACCTGGATGGTGATGGTGATGTAGATGTCCTGGGTGCTGCCGTATCTGCAGATGATATCACCTGGTGGGAGAACGATGGAAACGAGAATTTTACCCGTCATACTATTGCGGATAACTTCGACGGAGCAAATTCTGTCTATGCCATTGACCTGGATGGTGATGATGATGTGGATGTCCTGGGAGCTGCTGTGTATGCAGATGCTATCACCTGGTGGGAAAATGATGGAAACGAAAACTTCACCGAGCACACTATCGCAGATAGTTTCGATTATGCCTATTGTGTCTATGCTATTAACCTGGATGGTGATGATGATGTGGATGTCCTGGGCGCTGCTGGGGGCGCAGATGATATCACCTGGTGGGAGAACGATGGAAATGAGAATTTTACTGAACATACTATTGCAGATAGCTTCGACGGCGCTAGTTCTGTCTATGCCATTGATCTAGATGGTGATAATGATGTGGATGTCCTGGGTGCTGCTACGGCTGCATTTGCTATCACCTGGTGGGAGAACGATGGAGATGAGAATTTTATCGAGCATACTATCGTAGGCAACTTCGATTATACCTATTCTGTCTATGCCATTAACCTGGATGATGATGATGATGTGGATGTCCTGGGCGCTGCTGCGGGTAGAGATGACGTCACCTGGTGGGAGAACGATGGAGATGAGAATTTTACCGAGCATACTATCGCAGATAGTTTCGATTATGCCTATTCTGTCTATGCTATTGACTTGGATGGTGATAATGATGTAGATGTCCTCGGTGCTGCCTTTTCTGCGGATGATATCACCTGGTGGGAGAACGATGGAAATGAGAATTTTACTGAACATACTATTTCAGGTGACTTCGACGGTGCTAGTTCTGTCTATGCCATTGATCTGGATGATGATAGTGACATAGATGTCCTGGGCGCCGGTATGAGTGCAAATGACATCGTCTGGTGGGAAAGTGATCTGGTGGGAGGAATAGAGGAAGACGCCCCATGCTCTACGCGTGACGCACTACTCTTGCTGCAAGTTCAGCCAAACCCTTTCACAAAAAAGACAGAAATCAGATATGGGATAGGCAATATGGGATATGAACATCAGAATGTAACATTACAAATCTACGACGCAACAGGTCGTTTGGTCAAATCTCTTTGCCATACGCCTAACGCTCTAGGCAATACGCTGTCTTGGGATGGAACTGATAGTTCCAACAGGAAACTGGGTAGCGGTGTCTATTTCCTGAAGTTTGCTGTAAGTCCCGCAGGAACCAGTGGTGCTGGAGGGAAGGTAGGGAATTATAGTACTACGAAGAAATTACTGCTCATAAAGTAACAGAG
>Ga0209427_10003589_pt1 | contig 18138 bp, 18 predicted proteins | sample DeeMarSWOR136_30_FD_187465 | JGI IMG/M metagenome (GOLD analysis project Ga0209427, IMG submission 187465) | Marine sediment microbial communities from White Oak River estuary, North Carolina - WOR-1-36_30 (SPAdes) (version 2) | ecosystem: Environmental > Aquatic > Marine > Intertidal zone >...
CTATCCGATGACAAAACTAGACTCAGAAGATTTCATATAAACCTAAAAACCCTTCCCCCTTTTTTTTCAGACCACTCACATACTGATTCATGTGAAGAAAATATTGTGGGACATATCGCGCGCGGTCCATTTTTATCTCCAGAAGTCTTCATTTAATGTAGTGAAAAAACGTGGGTGAAAAGGTCAAGAACGATATTTTTGTAGTACGTCAAGAGATGAGGCCAGGCTGGACATGTAACGTGGTCTTGGTATTCGGAGAAGATAAGATTGGAGTGGTGGACACGGGCTACGAGAATACGCCTGAGGACTACGTGTTCCCGTTGATCGAGGAACAGGATAGACGTCTCGATGAAGTGTCGATCATCGTGAACACTCATAGGGACGGCGACCACATCAGGGGCAACACCGTGTTCAAAGAGCGGACAAGTGCCCCTGTAGCCATACATGAGCTTGAAATGGAGGCTGTGCCGACGGCAGACACCAAGCTCGGGGACAACGTGACGCTGGGTGATAGAAACTTTAAGGTCATCCACACTCCCGGGCATAGACCTGGGGCTGTCTGTCTCTACGATGAGGCCGGCAAGATCTTGTTGACGGGGGACAGTGTCTGTGGGACGCGGGAGAACCTTATCAGGATGGATAAGAACGTCTACATCGAATCTCTGAAGAAGTTGCTAGAGCTTGACGTGGAGTTGATGATAATGTCACATCCATTCGGCCCTCCAGGTAAAGACGTCCTGAGAGGAGACGAAGCCAAGCAGATGATCGAGGCGAGTATAGAGGTAGCCGTCAACCTCAAACAAAACTAGGCGCGCGCGATTGGGAGTGTTATCTCAACTCTTGGATCATAACTGCATTTGGTGGAAGTAGAGATAAGAGTATGGCGGCTGCCTATTCAACGGGCTTCAAAGAATCTTCTTCACAGAACGCTACCGTAAAGTAGAACGTAGCCACGGTTTAAACGGTTTCTACGCCCAGAGTACGAAGAACCACAGGAGAACGTCCCCGAAGACCACGGAGATTAGGTACCCCACAGTGATGAGCACAAGGTAGGGAAGCGTCGCCGAGACCCACACCCTCTCGATGCCTCTCTCACCGAGAGCCCTGAATGTCTCCGTCGCCTTCTCGTCGTCCCAGATGTCGGGCCTGAGCCTTACTACGCCCTCCGTCTCCTCCAGCGGGTACTGGTATGGTGGCCCCTTGACGTCGCCCAGCCTCACGTTGACGGCGGTGAACATGAGAGCCGCCTTCTTCAGGGCCGAGATGTCCCCGTGTCTCTCGAAGAGGTCCGCACCGCCGCCTACGGCGCCTAGGTTTCTAGCCAAGGCGACGAGTGGCGTAACTATCCCGGCGAAGGCGGTGTTCGAGATGAGGGTGAAGGCGTAGAAAGGCGGCGACCAGCCCAAGTTAATCTGCAAATAGACAGGCGCCCTAGGGTGTATTACGGACAGCGCTATGAAGGCCAAGAGATCGGCGCCCCCAAACAACCTGAGGTAGCCGAGGACAAGCCCAGCCGCGATCATGAAGCCGACTGAGAACGTGAGCTGACGCAGGGAGAGGGTGCCAAGGAGCAGCTCGTAGGCGTCAAGGACGAGGCCAGCCCCTCCTCCGATGACCCAGAGGAGGTCGTGTACCTCTCTAGTCCGGAGGTCGCTCACCGAGCCGTAGCCCAGCATGGAGAGCGCCACGCAGGTCCTGATGATGTCCAGGGTGAGTGGGCTCGGGCTCATACCCTGAACAAGGTGCACCCGTTTTTAACTTTTGTAAACCCGGGATTCATGGTCTCCGCACGCTTGATAAGCAGCCGGCGCTGTCTTTCCGTGGATATCATGCGACACCACATGAGGAGGGCTGATAAGGAGTTCAAGGAGCAGGGGAAGCTCCGCGGGGTGCTCAAGGAGACATGCTATATGACCCTGGCCATGGCGAGGGACGGCGAGCCTTACCTGGTCTCGCTGAGCCACGGCTACGACGAGGAGAGGAACTGCCTATACTTCCACTGCGCCTCGGAGGGGAAGAAGCTTGACTACATGAGGGCCAACCCCGTGGTGTGGGGTCAGGTCATCGTAGACCACGGGTACGTCGAGAGGGAGTGCACCCACAGCTACGTCACGGTCATGTTCAGGGGACAGGTGAGCTTCATAGATGACCCGGAGGAGAAGCGCCGCGCCCTGCGCACCATGCTGTGGCAGCTTGAGCCCGACGCCGAAGCCCGGGAGAGGCGGATGAACACCGATGATCTGGGCTCGACGATGTTCGGCAAGATAGACGTCGAGCACATGACGGGGAAGAAGACCCAGGAGATCGACCTATAGCCTTTCTCCACCTCGATTCTGAAGAGATTCTGAACAACTCTTAAAATAACCGCTGGCAATACCCAAGTGAAACCAGAGGAGGGCCCAGAGTTACCGTACTGTGAGACCTGCGGAGCCGAGCACGATGAAGACGCAGACTACTGCCCCAAGTGCGGCGTCAGCCTCAGCCCCGGCGGCGAGAAGACGGTGGAGCTCGCCACCTGGACGCAGAGGTTCATAGCGCTGATCATCGACGGAATAATCCTCGCTATAATCGTAGCATTCTTCCGGTTCCCCGGAGAATCCCGGTTCTTCGGTTTGAGCGTCCGGTTCGGCGTGGACAACATACTCGGTTTCCTATATTTCATGTTCATGGACCATTACTATGGGCAGAGCGTTGGCAAGAAGGTGATGAACCTCAGGGTCACCAAGATGGATGGAGGGCCTCTGGACCTCATGGACGCCGCCATAGAGGCCTTCGGCAAGGTGTTCTTGCTGCCCATAGACTTCCTCATAGGCTTCTTCATGTTCAGGGACATGAACCAGAGGCTCTTCAACCACCTGAGCGACACCGTGGTCATCAGGGAGATGTAGCCTAGGGGTTGTACCTGAACGAGTCCATGTGCGGTGCCTCCCTACCGAGCCCCGCCTCGACGGCCTTCCTGTAGATGAGCCCCACGACGCTGGCCGACTGCATGTGGGTGCCGTCGCTCTCGAATATGGTTATCTCGTCGTCGCTCTTCCTTCCCGGCTTGACGCCCGCCACGACTTCCCCGATCCTCCCCGCTATGTCGTTCCTCGATATGTATCCGCCCCGGATTGCCCGAGCCACCTCCCCGATGCTGTAGCATTTGGGGCTGTCGATGTAGATGCTCGCGGCGCGCTGGAAGGCGAGGGGGCCTATCTCGGCCTTCATGGGGCCGTCCGACCCCATGCCGCTTATGTGGGTGCCGTCGTTGAGCCACTCTCCGTCCACTATGGGTTCCTGCGCGTAGGTGCCTGTTATCAATAGGTCGCTTCGACTCACCACCTCCTCCGCCGAGTCCAGAGCCTCCACGTCTACGCCGATCATCTTCGTCATCCTCTCGGCGTACTCCGCGTCCTTTCTTCTCCCGGAGTGAGCGTAGACGGAGTCGAACTTCCTGACCTTGGATACACATAGGAGCGAGCCCACGCCTATCCTGCCTGTCCCGATTACTCCCACGGCGTTTACACGTTTCTTGGCCAGGTACTTGGCGCCCACGGCCGCCGCGGCGCCTGTCCGCAGTATGCCCGTGTCGACTGTCTTGTCTCGTTGCCCGAAGGGCTTTCTACCCCTTTTTATGACTGCGACTGTTCTCCCTGTCTCGGGGTCCAGTATGTGGCTGATGTATTTGTGGAACTCGAAGTGGTAGGTCTCGGCCATCACGAGGAGCCCGGACTCCTCCAGGTACGCCATCCCCATGCCCATGCTGGTGGTGCCTGGGGCTATGTGGGGCAGGTGCTTTCCCTTGATCTTAATCTCCATCCTGGGCGTGTCATGGGCGAGCCCCAGCCCGTCCTGCCTGTAGCAGTCCTCCACTGCCTCGATGACTTCCTCGGGGGAAATGTCGAGCTTGGCTATATCGGAGTCGTCTAAGAGTAGAACCATGTGGGGAATAGGGTCTCAGTGGATATATTATTGACTTGATCTCTCATTGATCATACATCTAATGCAGAAGTCATCTAGAAAATCAGATTTGTACACTTCTAGCTGTCTATTTCAAATTTTGGCTCGCAGCTTGGTCGTAAAAATTCTTTGAGAATTCTCCAGACTCGAATGAGTAGGAGTAAATAGAGGAGAAAGCTAGCTTCGTTTAAACGGGATGTCCCAGTATTCTCTCGGGTCACTCATCTTGCCATAGCCGAATAGATCATCCGTCCAGGCGAAGAACGGGTTCAACGCCGGAACGTTTCTGATGAACCACTTCACCACGTCGTGGCTCAGCCCCTTCCTCTTGGTGAAGCTGCATCCCCTGAAGCAGATGCTGCACCCTGTGGCTACCTCGTGCCAGTAGTCGAAGCAGCCCTGCTCGTCGCAGTACCACTTCAGAGCCCCCGGGTTGTTTGACTCGTTTAAAGGGCCATGGGTGCGGGGGCCAAAAGGAATGGACTGGCTGGGACATTGTCTAGCGCACTTCTCGCATACCTCACAGAACTCTATGATGCCGCTGGGGGCGGGCGGGCTCTGGGGGAGAGGCATGTCGGTGAATATCTTGCATATCCTTACCAGTGGGCCGTTCTCCCACGTGATGAGCCGCCCGTTCCTGCCCATGTGCCCGAGCCCGGCCTGGATGGCTATTGGCACGCTGAGGGCGGTGTCGTTGCCGCATGGGATGGCGTTCCAGCCCAGCCCCCTGATGAACTCCGCCACCGTCCCTGCCGTCACATGCATCCTGGCGTACCCCATGTTGCTGGTCACCTCGATGGTGGTGGGGGCGTAGCTGTTCTCGTTGAACTCCATTGGGATCGTCATGGCGATTACGTATTTGTGGCTCTCTGGGATCACGATCTTCTCGTCTGTGATGTATCCACGCTCGACGTCCTCGAAAACTATGGGTCTACCGTCGCTGGTGTGGCTGTATATCCACCGCTCATCCATCTCGGTGAAGCCCACGTCCACAGCACCAAAGTACTGAGCAGCCTTCCTGACGACCTTGGCGTGCTCCTCTGGGTTTTTCTCCCACCGCGGTACGTCGTCCGGCTTCACCGATGCCCCGAGTGGCTCCCACGAGTAGTAGCCTGTCCCCATTCCGTCGTTGTTGTCTGAGGTGTTTGCCGCGTTCTTGAAGCTGATGTCGGGGTGGCTGAAGCCGGGTACCCCCGCCCGCATCTTGTCCCATACCTTCTTGGTGTAGCTGAAGGTATCTGTGCCATGTTTCCGGCGTTTTATGGAGAAAGCTGTTTTCCTTGCATCGAATCTCCTGTAATCTTCTCCGATTGCGTAGTACTCGTCGAATGGGATGCGTCTACCCATGTTTTTCACATGTCCCTATCCATGTCAATGGTTGTATAAAAACGCAATATCTTGGTGTTACGGTTTGTGCGCGTGACGATTATTCAGTCTTGACACGTCGCTAGTAGCGACTCAAGACCATGCTCCAGTTGAGATAAACCATTGATAGTGGTGGGTCAGCCCTCCCATCTGACGCCGTGCCAAAAGCCTGGGCCGGGCTTCCTCCAGACCTCCATGTCGAGACACTCGTACGACTTCTCGGCCTCCCTCCTCGCCGTCTCCATGACCTCGGTGACGTCGACGCTGAGTATCTCCGTGCCCTTCATGAGGGTCTCGCCGTCCACAATGACGGTGTCCACGTCGTTCCCGTTGACGTAGTAGACCAACTGGTTGGGCACGAAGGTCTGGGGCGTCAGGTGCGGCTTATCAAGGTCCACGAGTATGATGTCAGCGTGTTTCCCCGGCTCCAGGCTGCCCACCTGGCCACCCATGCCGAGGGCCCTGGCGGCGTCGATGGTCACCATCCTGAGGGCCTTGCCGACGGGGATGAGGCGCTGGTCGCCGTGCCGCATCCACTGGTGCCACATAGCCTTGACGATGTCCTTCCAGAGGTCGAAGCTGAACCTGGGGGCGGAGCCGTCGGTGCTTATGGTCACGTTGGCCCCCGCCTCCAGAAGCTCTACGACGGGCGGGTAGCCGTACCACACGTCCTCGGCGGTGCTGGGCGCGGTGGCGACGCTGCACCTGTTCCTGCCCAATGCCTCCACCTCTCTCCGCGTCAAGCCGTTGCCGTGGGCTACCACGACGTCGGGGCCCAAGAGCTCGTCAACCTTCTCGGCCCCGAAGTGGTCCAAGGCGAAGTTGACTGCGCCCTCGAAGAAGTGGGTGTGTATCTGTACACCGTACCTGTCGGCTTGCGCCCTCATCTCCTCAGCCTTCTCCAGCACCACCGCGGCGTCTTCGTCCGTGTAGTCGTGGCCGTATCTCCGGGCAGATCCCTGGCGCCCGAAGAGGTAGGGCGGGTGAAGCGCCACCCTCACCCTGCCACCTGAGCCCATGTGCCACCTCTCCACCACCTTCAACGCGTTCCTCAAGGCGTCGTCGTAGCTGAACCCGCGGCGCACCCACCCGCCTTCCTCGAGGAAGCTACCGCTCCACGGGGACTCTATGTGGGGCACGTAAACGTCCGGGGGGCCGACGCCCAGGACCGCCCTCACCCCGACCCTGCTGTAAGCCTCGGCGTTCATGTACGCGAACACGGGGCTGTCTGTCCTGGAAGGCGTGGATCCTATAATTGAGGCCCCTGTGGTGGTGCCGAACCTGAGGCGCTCGGTGGCGGCTAGTTGGGCCTCGGCGTACCACCACTCCGGGGTGGAGCGGTGCCAGTATATTTCCCGGGCAGGCCACCCGTGGAGGGGGTGGTGGAAGCCGCCGATGAGGCCGTGCCCCGCGTGGCCGTAGGTGTCCACGAGGCCAGGCATCACGGCCTTCCTGGACGCGTCTATCGTCTCCTCTGCCACGTACTTCCTCTCCAGACGACTCGTCTTTTCGACGGCGACTATTTTATCGGCCGCCACCGCCACCCCGCCGCCGTCGACGAGGGTGCCCTCGTCGTCCATGGCGAGGACGTAGCCGCCCATTATCAGCAGGTCTACTTTTTCCTTCACGCCCATCACTGGGTGAACCTGTCGGGGTGCATCGTGTGCCACCTCGTGCGGCTCTGGTACGCCACGGCGACGGAGAGGACGGCGTTCTCGTCGTATGCCCTGCCCATGAACTGTATACCGGTGGGCAGCCCCTCGCCGTCGAAGCCGCTGGGCACGGATATGGCTGGGAGACCAGCGCCGTTGCCCAGGGCGCCCATGATGTCCCTCGCTGTGCCGGGGGTCGCCTTCCTGAACTCCTTGTCTATCTCGGGAACCGTGGTGGCGCGGCTGGGCGCCGCCACCGCGTCGAAGGTCTCCATGACGTCCTCGGCGATCCGGGCCATCCTCCCCCTGAGCCTGAGGGCCCTAAGGTAGTCTGTGGCGAGCACGGCGGTCCGGGCGTAGGGGCCGTACCTGCACTCTGGTGCTGTGAGGCCTCTGGCGAGTCCACGCGCGGTGAACTCGTCGAAGGCGCTGGCGGCCTCGGCGTTGAGTATGGTCCGCGTCACGGCTTCGTAGGGGAACTCCGGGAAATCTATCTCCTCTACCTCAGCGAACTTCTCCACCTCCATCATGGCTTCGTCAAAGTTCTTCGATACAGACTCGGCGACGCCGTCAGTGACTCCCTTCGGGACAGCGACCCTAAGGCCGTCTCTCTTCAGCGTGTACCTGTATAGTCTCTTCGAGGTGGTCTGGTCCATGGGGTCCGGGCCGGCGATGGCCTCCAGCACTATGCCGCAGCAGTCTGCAGTGAGGCAGAGAGGGCCCAGCTTGTCGAGGGTCCAGCTCAGGGCCATGGCTCCGCGCCTGCTGACCCTGCCGTAGGTGGGCCGCAGGCCGGCTACGCCACAGTTGTTGGCGGGGCTGAGAATGCTGCCCCACGTCTCGCTGCCTATGGCGAAGGGGACGAGGCCTGCGGCCACGGCGGCACCTGAGCCGCTGCTGCTTCCGCCGCTCCAGTGCCCCAGGCTCCACGGGGTGGCGCAGGGCCCCGTGAAGCTAGCGTTAGGCTGCCTGTACCCCATGCCCCCCGCCAGCTCTATCATGGCGAGCTTGGCGAGGAGGACGGCTCCCGCGTCTTCAAGCTTCTCCACGACTGTGGCGTCGTAGTCGAACACTTGGTCCTTGAAGGGGGCGGCGCCCCACGTCGTCGGTGTCCCAGCTGTGGCGAGCAAGTCCTTGCCGCCCCAGGGTACGCCGTGCAGCAGTCCTCTTGCTTTACCTTTTTTGATCTCTTCCTCGGCTTTCTTTGCTTGTTTCATGGCCCGTTCCTTGGTTAGGGTCACGACGGCGTTGAGGGCTGGCCCATGCTTCCCCAGCCGCTGTAGGAAGGTCTCAGCGAGCTCGACGGGTGAAGCCTCGCGGCTCCTTATGCTATCGGAGAGCCTCCTCAGGGGCGTGTAGACGGGGTTCATTCCTCGTCCCTCCTGTAGGGCTTGAAGACGGTGAAGGGCTCGTCCCAGTTGCCCAGCTCCACCTTCCTGAGCTCCATCGAGGTCTCAACGATCTTCTCCACAGCCTTCTTGACTTCCTCGAGCTCATCCTCTTTGATCTTGTCCCCGTACTTCTCCTTAACGAGTCTGAACAGGGTCTCGGCTTCCATAGAGTCCATGATATAATGTTGTAGGCTAGGTGTTTAAAACACTGATTTGATGGAGTCGGTCTCTATAATATTCAAAAGAAGTTCAGCCGAGTTCAAGTCATCTTGACTGGGACCCAGAGAATACGGGTGCTGCACATCGACGACGAGGACGCCCAGCTCGTGTTCGCCAAGATGTTTCTGGAGGAAGCAGACCCGAGGCTCGAGGTGGCATCGTTCAGCGACGCGGTTAAGCTGTTGGACTCGCTGGACGACTCCGTGGATTGCGTGGTCTCGGACTATATCATGCCCGGGATGGACGGCATGGAGCTCTGTCGTAGAGTCAAGGGGAGGGTGTCCGTTCCCTTCATACTCTACACGGGCCGGGGCAGTGAGGTGGTCGCGGAGGCGGCGTTCAAGATGGGCGTCGACGACTACGTGCGGAAGGAGTCCGACCCGAGCCACTACCAGCTGCTCGCGAAACGGATAATGTCCCAGGCATTGATGTACAGAAGGCTCGGCGAGCAGAGGAGGTACCAGGAGAGGCTGGAGCAGCTCAGGGGTAACCTGGGGCTGCTGAGCGAGGCGAGCAACCTACGTGGGCTCGCGGAGACTACGTCGTTAATCGTGGAGAGGGTCTTCGGGTACGGCCGTTGCTCCTTCATGGTCTTAAGGGACAGGAAGATGGTTCCAGTCCATACGAACGGGCAAGTCGAGTTCCCCGAGCTGGACTTCGGCGGCGTCGATTCGACCAGGAAAGTGATCGACTTGGGTGGGGGGATGGTCGTGGTCCCGTTGAACCTCGGCGACGTCCACGGAGCCGTGGTGATAGGTTGCCCCGGTGGCGTCAGCGATCAGGACGAGAGCCTGCTCGAAACCCTGGGGACCCTGGTCTCCCAGTCGCTTCACCGCGTCGTTCAGACGGAGAAGATAAGGGCGTCTGAGGAGCAGTTCAGGAGCATCGTGGAGAACGTCCAAGACGTCATCGTCCTCACAGGGCCTGATGGCAGCATCACGTACATCAGCCCAAGCTGCCGCGGGGTTTTCGGCAGTCCGCCGGAGGAGCTAATTCGCCGCATGTGGGGGGATCTGGTCCACGACGAGGACATGGACAAGCTGGAGACGTTCTACGCCAAGTCTCTCCGGGGGGAAGGAGGCGTCATCCCTGAGTACCGTGTGAGGTGCGGGGGCGAGGAGCGGTGGGTGAGCCACAGCTGGAGCCCTATAGTGAAGGACGGGGAGGTCTGGCAGGTGGTGAGCGCGGTCAACGACATTACGTGGAGGAAGAACGCGGAGACGGCGCTCCAGAGGAGCCTGGGGGAGCTCGAGCAGACCAACAAGGAGCTGAACGACTTCACCCACATAGTGAGCCACGACCTGAAGGCACCGCTGATGACGATAGAGAGCTTCAGCAGCTTCCTCCTGGAGGACTATGGAGACGTGCTGGACGACGCTGGCCAGGACTACCTGGGCAGGGTGATGACCGCATCACAAAGGATGATGGGGCTCATCGACGGGCTGCTGACGCTGAGCCGCGTGGGCAGAAAGAACACAGGGTACGCCCATGTGGACGTGAGCGAGCTTATGGTGGAGGTACTGGAGGACTTGGGCGGCCAGATGGACGCAAGCAGCGCCGTGGTCACCGTCGGAGAGATGCCTGTGGTGGTGGCACAGGAGGTGTGGATGAAGCAACTTCTCGTCAACCTTGTGGGCAACGCTATAAAGTTCAACGAGTCCAAGCCACCCCGGGTCGAGGTGGGCTACCGGGACGTAGGGGACCACCACCTCTTCACGGTTACCGACAACGGCATAGGGATACCTGAGAGCCAGAGGCATCTCCTGTTCAGGGTGTTCAGCCGTGTGCCCACCGAGAAGCACTACCCGGGGACGGGGGCTGGGCTGAGCATCTGCAGGAAGATCGTGGAGAGCATGGGCGGCGAGATGGGGGTGGAGAGCAAGGAGGGCTTCGGCTCCACTTTCTGGTTCACACTGCCCAAGGGGAGGGCGCCTGAGGGGGCCGCCGAGGTGGAGGCTGAAGCTAAGGCCTTCGAGTTCCAATGATCTAGAAGCCTAACGGGTATCCGTGTTACTGAACGGAGGCGAATAATGCTTTTTATCGGAGATGCTGTCGAGTAAGCCGAAGTTGAGCCGGCTGGAGTTGCACCCACGTGAGCGATAGAGTGTACAATGTGTTGTTCGTGGAGGACAACCCGAACCACTACAAGATACTCCAGAGGTTCATAGAGAAATCGGGGCTGCCTATACAGGTGGACCACGTCGAGACGGCGCAGGAGTGCTTCGCCATCTTCCTGAAGAAGAACTACGACCTGTTGATGCTGGACTACAACCTGGGGGACGTCACCGGGATAGGTATACTGGAGAAGCTCAAGGAGCTGGACGTCATGGTGCCCATAGTGATGGTGACCCAGCAGAAGGACCCAAAGATCGCCATAGACGCCATGAAGCTGGGGGCGGTGGATTTCATAATGAAGTCCAAGGAGAGCTTCAGGGATCTGCCCGGGAGGATCATCGGGTACGTTGACGATTACGAGGGCAGGCTCACCAACGAGCAAGTCTACAAGGTGAGGAGGCGGAGCATAATCAGGCTGCCTGAGGCCAGGCAGCTGCTGAGGCTCATAATAAAGTCTGAGGACGACTCGCTGACGCCGGCCTCTAAGACGCTGCACTTCTACGAGCCCGACCACACCATGTTTCTGGATATGTCCCAGGAGAGCCTTGACAGGGTCATGCAGATGCTCACCCTGAACAAGATCCTCCTCAAGAAACCGGTAGGGGTTAAGGCGGCCTGCCCGAGGTGCGAGTCGGACGACGTGACGACCGTGCCTGTGTGCCCCGTTTGCGGCGGCAAGGTGTTCGTGAAGAACGTGGGCGCCTCGGCTGATCCTTCGAAGCCTTTCAAGTGTCTGGACGGCTGCAACCAGGCGTTCCCGGAGGTGGGGATCACGTACAGGTGTAACAAGTGTACTAGGGAGTTCGGGTTGAAGGAGTCGCGGTACAAGCACACCTTCGAGTTCGCGTTGAATCCCCAGATCCGGTTGGAGGTGGAGGCCCAGGTGGATGACGCCGAGGAGCTGGAGCAGTGGGAGCAGCAGAGCCAGGACATGGAGGAGCGGCTGGAAAACACCAAGGCGCTGCAGGAGGAGATAAGGGACCAGCTGCGGACCCTCATCAAGAGTCAGCTGAAAAAGAATAGTTAGGCTTCGGCTGTATAGATCTCGGTATCATTCACGGCGTCTACGAGCTTCTGTTTGTCGACGCCTGCCCCAAGCTTGAGGGTGACCGTGGCTTTACCGGCCTTGTGGTCTGCCTTGGCGCTCTGGACGCCTTCCACTGCCTCTAGGGCCTTCTTGACTCTCATCTCGCAGTGGGTGCATGTCATTCCTTTTACCTTTAACTCGACGGTGGACATGTTATCCGTTGGGGATCGGCGTTTATTAAACGCTGTTGAAGCTTGGAGTTTTTATGGCGCCACGTTCCAGCTTTGACTGTGACCGATAGATCCGAGGAGCAGGCCGCCGAGGCCACTAACACGAGGACCGCCGTCATCCCTGTGAAGGGCATGACCTGCGCCACCTGCGCCCTCAGCATCTCCAAGACCCTCTACAAGAGGGAGGGCGTCAAGGAGGCGGACGTGAACTACGGCACCGAGAAGGCCGTGGTGGAGTACGACCCCGACAAGATCTCGCTAGAGGAGATAGGGGAGGTCATCAGGGAGCTGGAGTACGAGCCGGTGCTGCCGTCAGAGGCGGAGGGGAGCAGGGAGGTGACACTGAAGATCGTGGGGATGACTTGCGCGGCGTGTGTGGCGGCGGTGGAGAAGGCGTTGAAAAGGGTGCCCGGTGTCATGGACGCCGTGGTGAACCTGGCGACTGAGAAGGCGTTCGTCAGGTACAACCCAAGGAGTGTGAGCATCCTGGATCTCCGGGAGGCGGTGAGGGGTGCCGGGTACGACGTCTCCGAGGAGGAGGAGGTGGACATCTACCAGGAGAACCTGGACATGGTGAGGCGGCGGATGCTCCTTGGCTGGGCGTTCACGGGCCCCATCGTGCTTTGGATGATCCCCCACATGGTTTTCGGCGTCGCGTGGCCCAGCCACTTCATTTTCAATCTAGGTGTGACCCTGCTTAGCGCGCCCGTGATCTTCTGGGTGGGGTGGCCTACCATCCGCAGCGCTTATGCGTCGGTGACTCACGGCTCGGCGAACATGGACGTGCTCATCGCGATGGGTACCATCATAGCTTGGCTTACGGGGCCGGCGAGCTTCGTGTCGCCTCTGTTCAACTACGCCGGGAGCAGCACCATGATCCTGAGCTTTCACCTGACGGGCCGGTACTACGAGGCACTGGCAAAAGGCCAGAGCAGCCAGGCGATTCGTAGTCTTCTGAAGTTGGAGGCGAAGACGGCGAAGGTGCTAGTGGACGGTGAGGAGCGGGAGGTGTCTGTGGAGCAGCTTGGCGTGGGCGACGTGATGGTAGTGAGGCCGGGGGAGAAGGTGCCAACGGACGGCGTCGTGGTGTATGGTGAGAGCAGCGTGGACGAGTCGATGGCGACAGGTGAGTCTATGCCTGTGTCTAAGCACGTGGGCGACGAGGTGATTGGCGCGACAGTGAACCAGGAGGGGCTGCTCCACGTGGAGGCTTCGCGGATAGGCAAAGACACGTTCCTAGCGCAGATCGTCAGGATGGTGGAGGAGGCCCAGGGGACGAAGGTGCCCATCCAGAAGTTCGCGGACGATGTCATCGCGGTGTTCGTGCCTGTGGTCATCGGGGTGGCAGCGTTAACGCTTGTGATTTGGCTTGTGTTACCGGGACCGTTGAATGGGGTGCTGGCTTGGGGTGACAGGTTCATCCCGTGGGTGGACACAGGGCTGCCTCAGGTGATGCTGGCCATCTCGGCGATGATTAGCGTGCTGGTCATTGCTTGTCCTTGCAGCCTGGGGCTGGCGACGCCCACGGCGCTTATGGTGGGCACAGGGATGGGTGCTCAGAACGGCATACTGATCCGTAGGGGCGAGGCCATCCAGACCATGAAGGAGGTCAACGCCGTCGTGCTGGACAAGACGGGGACAATCACCAAGGGGCAGCCCGAGGTGACGGACGTAGTGGCCTTGAGAGAGTATACGGGGGAGCGCATGGTCTACTACGCTGCCAGCCTGGAGCAAGGCTCCGAGCACCCGCTGGCCCGGGCCGTGGTGAAGGCCGCCGTGAGGCGCGGGATCGAGCTGAGCCAGCCCGAAGGCTTCCAGGCGCTGAAGGGTCAGGGCGTCAGGGGCTTCGTAGATGGCTCCGAGGTGTCCGTGGGCAAGCCGGGCCTCATCGAGTCGGGGCTCTCGGCTGAGGCAGAAGTGGAGTTCAATAGGCTTCAGGCTGAGGCTAAGACGGTGGTGGTGGTGGGAGTCGGCGGCAGGTTGGCGGGGCTGCTGGCTGTGGCCGACACGTTGAAGGATGATTCTGTGGCGGCGGTGCGGGAGCTAGAGTCCATGGGCCTGAAGACGATCATGTTAACGGGGGACAACAGGGCGACGGCTGACGCCATAGCCTCCATGGTGGGCATCGGGGAGGTGTACGCCGAGGTGATGCCCGACGAGAAGGTGCGGGTGGTGACGAAGGCCCAAGAGCGGTACGGGATGGTGGCCATGGTGGGCGACGGGATCAATGATGCCCCGGCGCTGGCTCAGGCAAACGTGGGTGTCGCCATCGGCACGGGCACTGATATCGCGATAGAGTCTGGTGACATCATCCTTGTACGGGGCGACCTGTCGGGGCTGGTGACGGCGATCAACCTGAGCCACGCGACTTTCGACAAGATCAGGATGGGGCTGTTCTGGGCGTTCTTCTACAACGTGGTGGCGATACCGTTGGCGGTGCTTGGGTTCCTGCACCCGGTCATCGCTGAGTCCGCGATGGCGCTGAGCAGTATAACGGTGGTGACGAACGCCAACATGCTGCGTAGGGCCCGGATAAAGCCCAGCTACCTGGCATGAGAAGTAAAAAAGTACGCTGAAACGTTTTTTAAAAAAAGTGGGTTTGGAGGCTTAGCCGGTCCTGCCGCAGCCTCCGCCTCTGCGGAAGCCACCCGAACCCTGCCAATTGCCACCTCTGAAGCCGCCTCCGCCCCGCTGGGCGCTGCCGCTCCAGTTGCGCCACATGCCGCCTATTCCGCCGCCTGCCTGGCTCTCCCCATAGGGGCACCAGTCTAGCCTAGTGCTGTTGTACCTGGGGACGTACTCTCCAGTCTCAGGGTCCCAGCATGGTGGCTGGAGTTCTCCGTCCTCGTCCAGCGTCCACGTGCCGTTGACGTAGCAGTGCTGGTACGGTGGACCGAACTCTCCGTCTTCCGTGGGCTCGCTCCAGTAGGGGTGGGCTAGGGCCGGGATGAGGTACAGTGTACCAGCCAGCACCAAGGCCACTCCCACGAGCGCAAGCATTGTCTTTCTGCTATTCATGCTGTGGAGCTCTGTAATGCGGTGGCTTTTAGATGCTGGCTGTAACGGGTGTTACGGTTTATGAAACAAGGAATAAAAACCGCCGTCTATAATGTGCGGGTGATCATGAGCGTGTGGCGGTTGATGCAGGGGCCCATGGGGCCTATGCATAACGGCTCCCAAACCCAGCTGCTGATCATCCTCGTCGTGTTGCTCCTGCTCGTGGTAATAGTGCTGCTACTCTACAGGCAACCTAGATCGGATTACGCCGAGAAGCCGGAGAACGAAGTCAAGTCGAATAATATAGATGAACTCGGCTCCGGGGACAAGCTGGGGGTGGCGCTAAGACTACTAGACGAGAACGAGCGCAGGGTGGTGGAGGTGTTGGTGGCCGAGGGGGGTAGCATGCTCCAGAAGGACATATCGATTGATCTTGGGTTCAGCCGCGTCAAGACCCACAGGGTAGTGCAGAGCCTCATCAAGAGGGGTCTGGTGACAACGGAGGAGCACTTCAACACCAACAAGGTGACGCTGGTGGACTGGCTAAGAGAATAGTAGATTTTTACAAAATTTACTTTAATATTTAATTATTGGAGGAATCTGTTTAAGTAAATCGCTTTAAACTTGAAAGTATTCCAGATTCATTTAATTCTTTAATTGCCTCCATTTCTGTTTTTTATTTTACATTTAAAGGTAAATCGTTTTGAACCTACGAAAAGTCCTAATGCCTAGTTTAAATGAAATAAAAATTCTGGAAATGTATCTGAGCTTATATAACTTAAACCGAAACATATCACCGATCAGCATGTTTAAAAAAATTCTAGTGCCCATAGATGGTTCAAAGCACTCCCACAACGCGTTGAAGACAGCGCTGAAGCTGGCAAAGACACACGACTCTGAACTAGAGATATTACACGTCACCAGTTTCTCCGAGGAATACGTGCTCACAAGCCCCGAGTCAGACGAGGGCACCATGTCAGAGGAAACAACGTCTCCACCGGGATGGATGAGCGAATACATAGCCAAGGCCAGAGAAAACGACGAAAAAATGCTGAGCCAAGCACTAAAAGACGCAGAAACACAGTACCCCAAACTAAAGATCACAGCCAAACTCCTGTGGGGCAGACCCGGGAAAACCATCGTCTCTGAAGCAGAGGAAGAGAGATTTGACCTAGTCGTCATCGGGAGCCGAGGCCTGAGCGGCTTAGCGGAGCTCGTGTTGGGAAGCGTGAGCCACCATGTCGTAAACGAGTCAAAGATACCAGTCCTAGTGGTTAAATAAAGATGCATCTGACGCACACACAGCCGTATGCATCGAGTTTCATTTCACTAACTCCCAACAAGATCCACACGTTAACGTTATATATTGATAAATAGCTATTTTTCGTAGATTCTAGCTTCGTCAAACGATGAACTACGAATCAAGAAGCTGAAAGTGACATAGAATGATAGTAATCTACTACATGAACTGGAACGGAACCATCAAAGAACTCAACGAATGGGAAGAACAACAGAAGAAACACTGGGCGAAAGTCGAAGGAGTAAAACTCCTAGGAATCTACACACCCTCCATACCCTGGAACAGAGCCTGGCTCATGGAGACAGACAGCGTCGACAAGCTCCTCGCCAACAGTGGACAAAGAACAGACAAGATCAGAAACACAGACATGGTAATACTCATGTAACCATCCCCTCAACAGGTAACCCACTCAAGAAATTTTTTTTATCTAATACCAAGTCACAACGAACAACCAGCTCCACCCCGGCCCCGAACAACGGCACAGCCCACCCCACAAACAACACCACGAAGCCTAAAGCATTGAACGAGAATAACCCAAACACATCCGCGGTATTCGCCGCCAAAGCCTTGAACACCCTGCCACGCATATATATTCCGCTGGCCAGACACCTACGTGGCCTTGTTCAGCTTCATGCTCGCACCCATGGAGGGCTACAGTGACGGCGTCCTCCGCACCCTCTGCCACACCCACGGAGCCGACCTAACCTTCACCGAGATGACCCACGTCGAAAGCCTCCTCAGGGGCAACAAGCCGGCGCTCACCCGGATAACGGCCCCAGACTCGACACCCGTACAGATACAGCTCCTCACAGGGCGAGAGGACCGGCTTGAACAGTTAATCGACGGCTTCACGCCCTTCCCGGGGTTCAAGGGATTCAACCTCAACCTCTGCTGCCCCAGCCGGGACGTCATCAGGCACGGCAAGGGCGCAGCTATGATCAAGCGGGCCACCAAGACCCAGAGGCTCGTGTCCATCATCCAGGGCCACGGGTACCCGGCGTCGGTCAAGATACGGCTCGGCACCAACGAGCATGAGAAGAGGAACAAGGTCTACCTGAACAGCCTGGGTGGGGTCGAGGCAGACCTCTTCATAGTCCACGCCAAGACCGCCGCCCAGGGGTCGGGTGAGCCCGAGGACTACTCGGTGTTCCCCGAGTGCGTCGAGGCAGCCGGCGGTGCACCGGTCATCGCCAACGGTGGCGTAGACTCCGCCGAGAAGGTGAGGGCCCTCATGGCGATGGGCGTGGCGGGCGTCATGATCGGGAGGGCCGCCCTCGGCAACCCCGCGGCCTTCGACGCCTTGAAGAACGAGCTAGGACTCAGCGAGCCGAGGAGGATCGTGCCGGGTATAGATGAGCTGGTGAGAGAGTACGACTCAATCCACATGCGCCTCCACGGCGACGAGAGATACAGGGACAGGTTTCTCAGGGTCGCTGGGAGAAGGGCTGGGAGTGTAACGTACTAGCCGCGCGTGCAGAGTCCCATTTAACCAAGAAAAACCGATCCGTCAAGCCTCCCTAAAACACCTTCATCCATAGAGGGTAACAAGAAAAGGCGAACCGAAGCCCCTTCCACCGAAAGAAGCCCCAGAAACGCCCTTCTCTGATCAAATCATATACAGAAGTATCGTCCACCGAACACAAAGACCACACCCCAAAACACTTATTCCATGTAACACTGATATTGAAATTCTCACTATAACTAAAAAATAGAATATATAAATTTATATTTATGTGCGGGGCGGGGGAGGGAGTTCCAAAAAAATGCTGATAAACAGAAGTTGCATATGAGAACGATACTTTGAATATATATGTAGAATCAGGAAATATAGGATTAGCTATAAACAAGCATTAAATAATTCATAGTAAAGGTTAAATGACATGTCAATAGGGGCATGGGT
>Ga0209427_10003591_pt1 | contig 18133 bp, 18 predicted proteins | sample DeeMarSWOR136_30_FD_187465 | JGI IMG/M metagenome (GOLD analysis project Ga0209427, IMG submission 187465) | Marine sediment microbial communities from White Oak River estuary, North Carolina - WOR-1-36_30 (SPAdes) (version 2) | ecosystem: Environmental > Aquatic > Marine > Intertidal zone >...
AAAGTTGCGGTGGTGAACGGATCGGTGATTACTAGGGCGGATTTTGACAGGGACATGAGCCGTGTTCAACAGCGACTTTTCAGCATGGGCAAGCCCCCCAGCGATTCCCAGCTTTCAGAAATCAAAAAGGAAGTCCTTGAAAATCTTATTAAGCGCGAGTTGCTCTATCAGGAGAGCCAAAAGCAGGGAATTACCATTGACGAGGCGGCGGTCAATGAACAGTTGAGGAAGCTGAAAGAACGATTTCCCAGTGAAACTGAGTTTAAGAATGCTTTGAGTAGTGCGAATCTTTCTGAGGCTGCCATAACGTCGGAGTTTAAGCGTGGAATGGCCATTCAACAATTCGTCGATAAGCAGTTTGTCCAAAAAATTACGGTGTCCGACGAGGAAAACAAAGCCTACTATGATAGTCATCCGGATCTTTTCAAACAGCCTGAGCAGGTTCGTGCACGTCACATTCTGATCAAGGTTGATCCCGTGGGAGACGAATCGCAGAAGGCCGAAACGCGCAAGAAGATGGAGGAGATCCAGAAAAAGGTGCAAAGAGGAGAAGATTTCGAGGCCCTCGCCAAGGAATTTTCCGAAGGCCCCAGTAGTGCCAAGGGTGGGGACTTAGGCTACTTCAGGCGTGGGCAAATGGCGAAACCCTTCGAAGAGGCGGCTTTTATGTTACGGCCGGGTGAGGTGAGTTCAATTGTCGAGACCAAGTACGGGTACCACCTGATTAAGGTCATTGACAAAAAACCTGGAACGACCATTGCCTACGAGGACATCAAAAAAAGGCTTGAGCAGCATATAAAACGGGAAAAAGTTCAGAAAGAAGCGAGTCTCTACGTTGAGAAGCTGAAAGAAAAGGCAAAGGTGGAGAGATTTCTGACAGAAGATTAGACATTGCTAACACTTCATCTAGGATGTATTAAAATTTATCCAAATAGGCTGTGAGATCTGTATTCATGAGAGTTCTATTAGTTTCCCCAAAGAGTAGTTTTCCCGATGCGACTCCGAGGTGGTTGCGTATTCCCCAGCTGGTATTACCCATACTCGCAGCGCTTACACCGGCCGAACATGAGGTATTGATGGTGGAAGAGGAGTTTGAGTGTCTGCCCGTTGATGAAAGCTGGGATGTGGTGGGCATAACGGCGATGACCGCGACCGCACCCAGAGCATATGAGTTGGCGTCTCTCTTCAAACATAATGGTGCGAAGGTGATACTCGGCGGGATACATCCATCGGTTTTGCCGGATGAGGCGGCACTGTTTGGGGACGCTGTCGTCGTTGGTGAAGCTGAGGGGGTGTGGAAACAGGTGTTGTACGATGCACGGCGGAATCAGTTAAAAAGATTCTATCACAATTTACAACCCGACCTATCAGAATCGCCCCTCCCTGTGCGCCGAAGAACCCGCTCTATCCTGGGACTGCCTTCTTTTGTTATTCCGATTATGGCTTCACGCGGCTGCCCTTATGATTGTGAGTTCTGCTGCGTGCACAGCGTTTACGGGCGAAGGCAACGCCACCTACCGATTGAGCATATCATCGAGGACATAAGGAGAACTGGTGCGAGGCGTGTTATGTTTTTGGACGACAACATAGGTGGGGTGCGCTCGTTTACTATGCAGCTTATTAATGCACTTAAGCCGCTTAAGGTGAGCTGGTATGGACAGGCCGCGGTGCGTTTCATTCTGGACGATGAACTGTTCGATGCAGCAGTGCGTTCAGGACTCGAAGCGCTATTCGTTGGTGTTGAGAGTGTTGAGCCTGAGGCCCTTAAGAGGATGCGCAAATCAGTTCCTTCGACACACCTGTATGAGAAAGCGATAGAGCGCTGCCGCTCCGCAGGTGTCATCTTTCATGCATCGCTCATATTCGGGCTGGATGAGGATACCCCTTGTGTGTTTGAGCGGACACTCGAATTCCTGGTGCGCAACTCAGTGCCGTCGATTTCTGCGTGCATACTCACTCCGTATCCCGGAACGCCCCTTTTTGAGCGCCTGATGCGCGAGGGACGCATTCTGCATACTAACTGGTCTTATTACGACCATACCACCGTCTGCTATCAGCCGAAAAATATGGATCCGGAAGAGTTGGGTGAGAAGTATCTCGACTTTCGAAACAGGTTTTTCTCTTACTCATCTATCATTCAGCGCGGCTATGCCCAATTGCGTGTTGCACCGGTAGTATATCTCGCCGCGAATATCGCTTATCGCAAGACGACGAAACTCATGGAAGAACATATCCACAACTACTCCAAATGGCTGCGCCGGCAGAGAGGTGTCCCAACTCTAGATAGAATTAAAGTACCTGCCGCGGATCAGCCTTATGCAAGAGTTTAAGCCTGTCTTGAGGAAGTAGTGCTTCGTTTTCCCTTCTCGGTCCGTGCGGACGATAGAAATGTAAGGATCGCAGTCTTGACTTAATTCGTTTGGCCTCTCAATAATTCCCCGTCTATACTAATCTCAGGTAAATTCTCCAAAATTCTGAAAAAGAAACTGATATTATTAAGGAAATGACAGATTTAATAAGACTTCCATAGTGTCACTTTCGATGCAGGCGTTCAATCATAACTATCATAACTATATGAAGATATTGATAAGAAAAAGATAAATACATATCATGTGCGGAAACCGCTTAGAACGGCTCTACGAGGAAATCAATGGGATCATGAAACGCCTTGGCTTTATGGGACACGTGCAATGGGAAGGAGCACGTTTCTCGTTTCTCTTCGGCCCAATTGTGAAAAAGGAGGGATTAATAAGGAACTACCGGGATATCCTTGACAACCAGTGGGAGCTGTTGAATCGCTTCTACCAGGCTTGTCTCAATCACGGCATCTCCTCAGCCCATACTGATGAGGAAATTGATAAGGTGTTGGAAGGCATCTAGGCCTCACTACTGGATGTCATGGCGGAAGGGCTCGATACACATAGGCTCAGGGACAAGGGTTTTTTCACACATTCTTACTTTTCCTGATTCCCTGCAATTTTATGATTCTTCCAGAGCACTCTTTAAGGCTACAATGGCCACCTCCAGTTGAGCTTCGTCCGGCTCCTTTGTTGTTATCCGCTGCAACCAAAGGCCAGGAGCCGTTAGCCACCGCAAAAACCGGTTATCGCGTTTCTTGTCGGACAGTTTTAGTAGCTCGTAGGAGATCCCGCCAAGCAGCGGCAAAAACGAAAAGTGGGTGATGAACCTCTGTAAAACAGTAGGCCTATGGCCTATCATTATTTCGACGATGGTATCGGCAACCGCAAACAAGAAAATTGCTAGCACCACTACAATCAGCAAAAAACTGGTCCCGCAGCGAGGATGATGGCTGCTATACTTACGGAGATTGTCGACACTGAGCTCTTCACCTGACTCGAAGGCATTAATACTCTTGTGCTCTGCGCCATGATACTCAAAGATCCGTTTAATTTCCTTCCACTGACTGATAGCACACAGATAGGCTACGAAGAAGCTAACTCGTATGATTCCCGCTGCCATATTAAATGATAGAGCATTCTTTGACAGCCTCATGACCTGGGTGAGAAACAAGGGTAGGGCAAAGAAAATGCCAATAGCTAACGCAAAGGCAAGCACTATGATTCCCACAAGCATAAGCCCGTCTGTGAATTTTTTGCCTTGTGGGCGTTTCCAATCTACACCCTTTTCAGCCTTTTCCAACTCCACGAGGGCTACATCAGCCGAAAAGTTTAATGCCCTGATGCCTATGAACACCATTTCAAAGAATGTCACGGCACCCCGCAGGATAGGGGTGTTCAGGGCCTTGTATCTCTTTGACAGACTTATATAAGGATGGCTCTTGATCAGGATCTCCCTGTCAGGTTTGCGTACAGCTGTAGCTATACTCTTTGGCGTACGCATCATCACACCTTCGATGACGGCTTGGCCTCCAACAGATATGTTTTCGGAGAATAATGATGTTCCCCTCGCCAAAACCTCCTTTGCATTCGTACGGCATCGTCCAAACCAGGAACAAAGAGGCCGTGCAACCGCAATCCAGAAGATGTAGCCTAGCCTTTGCATCATAAAGCAGCTCATTCCGAGCAGAGTATTCATGATCTTAACGCCTGCCTTGCCACAGGCATAGAACCTTGCCCCTTGACAGCTCTTCAATCACCATCAACCAGTTTTATTCCCAACTGACAAATAAGGAATAGTCTCCCGATACCTTGAGGGAGCGGGTTAAGCGGGAACCTAAGTCATTAATTTTATCCCCATTATCAAAACAATTCCACAAAAACAATCGTTTTAGCCAGACATTTCCAATTTTATCTGAATAATGAGCTCCAATATAAGAGCCTAAAAAGATACCGAGTTTAGCTGTGCACTGTAGAAAAAAGTCTACAAAAAAGGGCTCATGGTTACAACCTATATTTTCTGGCGGGTTGTCCAGGGCAAAAGGCTTTTCCTCAATGGGAGTAGAATGGCAAGATATATCGAACAAGCTGAGATAACAACAACGTAGCCGCTCATAGTTACCATGTTGATCCGTGCGTTAATGAGGGATACCATAGTGGGATGTTGGCTTATTATTCAACTTAGCATATGATCTATGAAAAATAGCGAGAGCGGGATACCATTCTGGGGGTTCTCAGGCGGAAACACACCCATTTCAAAGGAGGAAGGTTATGCTTGGTGTTTTACCAATAGTGGATCATGACAAAACCCCGAAACATACCATTTTTGTAGCTATTGACGGAGGAAGATATGATTATCTGGAAAGGGTGTCCACGCCCCATATCGATTCACTTATTGAAAACGGAGTGAGTTATCGGAACGCTGTGGCCGGAACCTGCATTGCAGGCACGAATCCCGGCCTTGCGACCCTCTCCACGGGATTATTTGTCAAAGATCATGGTATCTGTTCCAGCTATGAATGGTACGACAAAGCATCCGGCGAACTCGTTTATTTCTACGATGCTGAAAGGGATATCTTGCATCTCGATGCCCAGACCCTTGGTGATTCCCTAAAGAGGGAAAATCCGAGGGCAAAAGTTGCTGCCATCTCAACGAAAGACCGACATGCCCTTTTGCTGGCCGGTAAACAAGCTGATATCATCGTATATTCCTATCGCGAGTCGGTATTCAAAAGGGATGTGATGGGCGCCTATACCGGTGCGGGTGTGAGTGCAGATCACTATTCGTGGCAAGAAAGAGTGAATTATTCCCTTCCTCCATATCTCAAAGATAGCAAACAGGTCCGAAATATCCATTGGAAGGGGAGGGATTTCAAACACACCGCTGTCGACGTGGCGGATACATCGCTCATCGATGAGTTTATCATGGATAGTGCCCTGAAGGTGTTGGACAATGAGAAACCTGACCTCTTTTTTATCGGTTTGGTTTCACCCAATATCACGGCGCATGCCTATGGGATTTATTCAGCGGAACTTGAGGATTCCGTGGAAGTTGTCGATACCCAGATTTGGAGGTTGGTTGAGAAGCTCAAAGAGATGGGGTGGTTTGAGGATACCCTGATTGTAATTGCGGCTGACCATGGGATGAGCGAGAGACCCATCGGCGTTGATGTTATAACCTCGTTAAAGAATGGGGGACACCGGGACATCGTTGGAAACATCGTAAATCTGTCATCGGGGGGAACCGGTGGTTTCTACCTGGATGACACCAGTTCTTTCATCGTGGGGAAGACTATATGGGCCCTGAAAGAGATAGACCATGTCAAGGAAGCCTGGTACACGCGTGACGCCAAGGCACCGTGGTATGTGAGAAGATTTGCCCATGAGAGATCCCCGGATATCGTCATTATCCCGGATTTTGACTCCGTAATATTAGATGAGGGTAAGGAAGCACCGACTTTTCCGGTATATCATGGCCCCCCGTATCCCCCTGACCTCAGTATATGGGTAATTTTCTCAGGGGCTGGAGTTAAAAGAATAGGGAAGGTTGGCGAAATGCTGGATTTCTCGTCTAAGGAACTCATTTCAGAAGGGGGAATAGAGACCTTGCCGGAACAGGTGGATGTTGCCCCAACCATTAAGGCGATCTGGGGAATCGAACAATAAGGGCATCTGGATACTTTATCCGAAAAGGGACCTTCTGAAGGCTTCTTCGTTTCAGGACCCGGGAAGGCCTTGGCGATTCAGGTCAGCAGGAGTCTCAGGATCATTCTCAATGCCAATACGGTTAACAGGACTTTAAGTGCCCGGCGGAAAGGCTTTTTCGGTACCTTTCCCCTCACGTATGTGCCAAGATAAGATCCGAAGGTCACACCGGCTATCATCCCCCCAAGCAGGAGAAAATACGGTGTAAAGACAAATCCTACGAAGCCGAAGGTAGTTACCTTTAAGAAGTGTACGCTCGTCATCAGAAGTGCGTGAGTGACGACAAACCGGTCTTTCCCCAGCCCCTCGCGGAGTGAGAACAGAGAAAGCAACGGCCCCGTCACGCCGACGAAAAGCGACAGGAACGTCTGAATCCCCCCGAGCCAGAAAAATTTAAATGGTATACGACTTTTACCTTAAAGGTAGGCATCCACGTGAAGATGAGAATAAAGCACCCGAGCAGAAGGGGGATAACTTCTGGCGGTATGCTTTTGATCAATCGAGAGCCGATGGCAGCACCGACGACCCCTCCGCAGAGGAATTGACGAAAGGTTCGCCATTCCATATACCGGAAACCGAATAGAGCTCTCGTCGCGTTGCTGGCGAGCATCACCGCTTCGTGTATGGGGACAATGGAAGGGGGAGGAAGCAAAGCAGCCATGACCGAAATGAGGAGAATGCCGCCACCCATGCCAGCTATGCCTGCTAGCGTGGATGCGAAAAGGGATACGGCGATGAGGATTAATTCGTTCATAAAACAAACAATAGCTTTTATGTATGGGTTCGACAAATGATCAAGGAGCTAAGATACCAAAATAACGGAGAATGTTGCACTGATCCCATTCGCAATCAAGATGGCGAATCAAGAACGTGAAAAGGGAAAGAAGCCCCCTACCTTGTTTATTATTTATAACTGGAATTTATGTCTATAGCTTTGTGATGTTTTTGTATTTTTTGCTTGACAAAGCTGCGGTGATTTGATAACGGTCGACTGTCGGCCATTACCCTTCTTTTAATTATTCTTCACATGCCAAATTTCTCCGTTCACCCCAACCCTATAAAAAATGACTCACTTACCTCCCAAGTGACTCAATTTCTTGAGGAAGCTATCCTCAAGGGAGAGATCAAACCAGGACAGAAGCTGGTTGAAAGAGAACTTTCTCAAGAATTCGGAATAAGCCGGTCGCCTATTCGGGAGGCCATTCGCAGCCTGGAGTCAAATGGGTTAGTTAAGACAACCCCGCGGAAGGGGACCATAGTTCCCGAAATTTCTAAGAAAGAGGTCGAGGAAATCTATGCGGTAAAACGCATGCTCGAAAGCTTTGCTGCCCGCTTAGCATGGAGGAGGATTACTGGCAAGGAGATACGAGAATTCAGATCATTACTGGGGAAAATGGAGAAACAGGTTTCAAAGAAGAATCTCCACGAATACCTGGAACTCAGCAAGGAGTTTCATGAATTTATCATCAAAGCCAGTAATAATGCCAAGCTCTACCAGATTTACTTGAATTTAATCAAACCAATCCAGTGGCTCCAACTCATCTCTCTTTCCTTTCCGGAAAGGGCCAAGAATTCTCTCAGAGAGCATAAACAAATTATGAAAGCCTTTCTTCATAAAGATTCCCAATTGGTTGAACAGTTGGTACGAGAGCACGTGGACCAGGCGGGAAGAATACTGGCGGAGAATCTTGACTTGAGGGAAAAGACAAAAGCCGCAGTTACATCGAAATATTAAATATGCTTTTTTCAGTGAGTCTAAGGCCTGAAGAGGGGTGAACATAATTGGGAAATTGTGGCCTATGATCAGCAGCTGCTGTAAACTCAATACATAAGAAAGGAGGAACTAGAGATGGTACACGATTATGTTCTCTTGCAGAATGCGTATGGGACACCGGAGATGCGCAAGGTATGGACCGAACAAAACATGGTCCAGAAGTGGCTCGATTACGAGAAGGTGATAGCGCTGGAGATGGCCAACCTCGGTATGATTCCCAGGGATGCCGCGGATGAGATCGCCTCCAAATCCACTACGGAGCATCTCACCCCAGAGATGATCGCTGAGTTCAAAGCTGATACCGGACACCTCATCGTCTCCCTCATCAAGGCCTTTGCGAAGATGTGCGGACCAGCTGGTGAGCACTATCATGTGGGGCCGACCACTCAAGATATCATGCTTACGGGATTCACCATCCAGATGCGGGAAGCTTATGAGATCATCATGAGGCAGCTTAGAGAACTGGAGCAAATCCTCATGGACAAGGCTCTGAAGTACAAGACGACGGTGATGATGGGGCGCACCCACGCACAGCATGCGGTGCCGATAACCTTCGGATTCTTACTGGGCACCTGGGCCTATGAGATCCGTGATCACATTGAGCGAATGAAGGAGATCGCCAAGCGGCTTTTCAGGGCCAAGCTCACCGCTGCTGTTGGAACGAGAAACACCTGGGTCTATCTATTTGGCGTCGAGAAGACACATCAACTGGTCGAGAACGTATGCAAAGGGATGGGCCTGGAAAATACCCCAATAGACATCGCGACGCGATCGGATCGGTTCGCTGAGGTCGGCTTTGACCTCGCCAATATTATTAGTTCTCTTGCTAAAATGGGCCTCAATGTGCGGTTTATGCAGGGGACAGAGGTTGCAGAGGTGGAGGAGCCATGGGACCCGAAAAAGCAGTATACCTCAAGCACCATGCCCAACAAGCGGAATCCAGAACCGAGCGAATGGCAGGAAGGATTGGCGAAGATCGCGAGAGGAAACGCATTGGCCTTGGCAAGCATTACGATCCAAAACGAGCGTGATGCAACCCGCATGGGGCCGATGATGAAGTGCATCCCGGACAATTTCTTGATGGCATCGGCGGCGCTTGGTCAGGGAATAAGGATATTCGGCAATCTGACGGTGCATGAGGACAAGATGCGCGATAACCTCTATGTGACGAGGGGAATCGCTATGAGCGAGGTGGTCATGCTAAAACTATGGCAGAAAACGGGAAAGAAGGTTACAGCCCATACCCTGGTTCATGACATATCTATGGAGGCCTTCGATAAGCAGATCTCCTTGAAGGAAGCCCTTCTTGCTCATGAAGAAGCGAAAAAGTACTTGACGCCCGAGGAGATCGATGAAATTACTAATCCGGAGATCTATTATGGGGACGCACCCCAGCAGGTTGAAATGCTCGCGGAGTACATTAAGAAGATGCGGGCAACCGATTGAATCCCATTTCATGAGGAAAGGAGGTGGTACAAAATCCCCATTCCAGTAAGGCAGGAAGGAAGGAGGTGATACAAAGATTCCCAAAAGATTCACTATCTCATAATTAATGAAACATACCGAGTAAAGGAGGATTACCATGAAAACATTTGAGAAGCACTCATTTGGGGTTGCGTTGGGCCTGACTTTTCTCATGATTGGCGTCTTTGCAACCGGCCATGCAGCGGATTTCCCCACGAGGACGATAACGATTCTCTGCCATTCCGCTCCCGGATCGCCCGTAGATGTTATGGCCAGGCAATTGGCCGAATCGGCAGGCAAGATTCTGGGAGTTTCCCTTGTGGTAGAGACCAAGAGAGGGGGGTCCGGGGCGGTAGCGATGTCCTATCTCCTGAGCCAGAAGGCTGACGGGCACACGGTCTACGCCATGACGCGGAGCAATACGGACCTCTTTGCCAGCGGAAAGATCAAGGATTTCACCTGGAAAGAGCTGGCCTACATTATTAGAATCCAGACCGATCCCTTCGTCATCGCAGCCCACCCTTCTGCCCCGTATAAGACGACGAAGGAAATGATCGCCTATGCCAAGAAAAACCCGGGGAAGATCAAGGTCGGCGGCTTTGGGAACTATTCCACGCATCACATCATGGCCATGAAGTTCGCCAAGAAGGCGGGGATCAAGATTACCTGGGTCCCCTATCCTGGAGGTTCTGCAGCCCTGGCGGCGGGTTTGGGGGGGCATGTGCCGGTGGTCCACACTAACCCTGGGAGAATCATCAAACACGTGCAGGTGGGCAAGATCATCCCATTGGCTACATCGAGCGGTAAACGTATTCCCGACCTCCCCGATATGCCCACCTACAAGGAACTGGGGATTGATCTGGAAGATTACCACTTCAGGGGGGTTGCGACGAAACAGGGCGTTCCCAAAGACCGGATTAAGATACTCCACGATGCCTTCAAGAAGGCCATGGAAACCCCCGCATTTCAGGAATATACGAAGAAGAACTTCCTGCTGCCGGGATACATGAACAGCAAGGATTTCACCAAACTCTTCGGTGGCCTCGTGGAGTCAAACAAAAAGGCACAGAAGGAATTGGGACTCTAATAACTGGATGCGTATTGTATTTTTGGGAAAAAAACAACCATGCGGAGAGGAGAGATAATCTGTGGAATTCTTATGATCGGCTTTGCCGTTTTCTATCTCTGTTTGACGACGGAATTCCCCATTGGCCTTACCGAGGGGGTTCCCGGGGCAGGGATGCTCCCGTTTATCCTGGGCATTACCCTTCTTCTCCTCTCCGCTCTCTATCTGTTCAGGTCATGGAAAAAAGCACCCAAGGGGGAAAGATTTTGGAGTGGAGACATACCATCCCTTGTAATATGTCTCATCTTCTATCTGGGTTACGTCATTTCCATCAAATGGCTGGGATTTATCCTCTCCACCTTCTTCTTTGGTCTCATTGCCCTTAAATTCCTCTTTAAACTGAAATGGTCGACGTCCATTATGTACAGCATCATGTTCACCGTCATCTTTCAGGTGGCCTTCTATAATTTTCTCGGTGTCCCTTTGCCCAGAGGTCTTTCATGGAAAATCCTTTCAGCCCTCGGTCTCGTGTCCGGAGGGTAACCCATCATGCTTGGTGAAGCTGCCCACTCTCTCCTCCAAGGCTTTTCCGTGGCCTTGGTGCTGAAAAATCTTTGGTATTGTTTCATTGGTGTTACCATTGGTAATGTCGTCGGTGTTTTACCAGGATTCGGACCAGTAAGCGGTGTGGCCGTCCTCATTCCCCTCACCTTTGGGATGGAACCCGTATCGGCCATGATCATGCTGGCCGGGATTTACTACGGTGCCATGTACGGAGGTTCCATCACCTCGATTCTCATTAAGACTCCGGGAGAGTCCTCCTCGGTGATGACCTCTATTGACGGATACGAATTGGCCCTCAAGGGAAGGGCTGGCCCAGCTCTCGGCATCTGTGCCATTGTATCTTTCGTCGCGGGAACGATAAGCGTTCTCTTCTTGACTTTCTTTGCACCGATGCTCGCTAGTTTCGCCCTCAGCTTTGGAGCTCCGGAGTACTTTTCCCTCATGGTGATGGGATTTTCGGCGGTGGCCGTCCTAGCGACCGGGGATCCCTTAAAGGGAGCTATCTCGGCGGTATTGGGCATCATCCTGGCTACCGTTGGTTCCGACGTTATTACGGGAATCCCTCGATTTCATTTTGGCTCCATTTATCTCCTCGATGGCATCGATTTTCTCGTAGTCGCTATCGGTGTCTTCGCCCTTGCGGAGATCTTCGATAATATCGTAACGAAGTCCAAAATGGGCAAACGCCTTTCCTACGGTAAATGGACAAATCTCCTTCCAACCCGTGAGGACCTGAGGGTCTCCTTCTGGCCAACGATTCGAGCGTCCTTCATCGGCTTTGCAACGGGAGTGCTTCCCGGTGCCGGAGCTACCATCGCATCTTTCATCTCGTATGCAACGGAAAAGAGGGTTTCTAAATACCCGGAGAAATTCGGGACAGGGGTCATGGAGGCGGTGGCCGGACCTGAGGCCGCCAACAATGCAGCCACTGGAGGTTCCATGGTTCCCCTTTTAACCTTGGGCATCCCGGGATCAAATGTGACCGCGGTAATGTTGGGGGCTTTAATGATGCTGGGCCTTCAGCCCGGGCCATTGCTCTTTCAGGAAAACCCCACCTTCGTTTGGGGTCTTATTGCCAGTATGTATGTGGGAAATGCTATGTTGTTGATTCTCAATATTCCCCTCATCGGCATCTTCGTGCAAATTCTCCGGTTTTCCTTTCCCATTATTGCAATACTGGTGCTTGAAATCTCACTGGTTGGCGTCTACGCGTTCAACAATAACATATTTGACCTATACATCATGTTTGTCTTTGGAATCGTCGGTTATCTATTCAAAAAATTGGATTTTCCCCTGGCCCCCATGATTCTGGCCCTGGTGCTCGGCCGAATGTTCGAGGAGCACTTCAGACGCTCCCTCATCATTTCCGATGGGAATTTCACCATCTTCTTGACACGGCCTATATCCCTGACTCTCTTGTTAGTTGCTGTTCTGGTTATATTATATCCCACGATTCTGGACCTTATCCGTAAACCGAGAACGGGCGACAAGTGAAACGTTAGGAGAAACAGAAAGAGAAGGTCCTTCTTTCCCCATTTTATCTCTCAGGGAGCTTAACCCTATGAAGATTACCCACATCGATGTCTTCCTCCTCGTTGTCCCCCTTCGGGGAAGCTTTATTACTTCTCAATCCACGAGGACACATCAAAAATCGGTTGTGACTCAGGTTCACACTGATAAGGGCTTGACCGGATTGGGAGATGTAGATCCGTCACCGGGTTATTCCGAAGAGACACCAAAGGAGATCGCATCGTGCCTGAAAGATACCCTGATACCATGTGTGATAGATAAAGACCCAAGGGAAATCGTCCTTCGTCTTGCGGATATGGATCAACAGGTGAAGGGCCACTACCACGCAAAGGCTGCCTTGGAAATGGCCTTCTACGACCTCGCCGCCAAAGAGCAGGATGTTCCGGTACATAGATTACTGGGGGGGCCGGCGCGCGATAAAATTCCCCTCATTGGCTGGATAGGACACAAATCCCCTGAGGAATCGGCTGACGAGGCCGCCCGATGGGTGAGCAGGGGGTTCCGTACGGTGAAGATAAAGGTCGGAAAGGACTCCGAAGAGGATATCGAGCGGGTTAGAGTTATCCGCCAAGCGGTAGGGCCTGAGGTTCAACTGCGGATCGACGCCAATGAGGGTTATACCCCTGATCTCGCCATTAAAGCCATTCGTGGATTCGCGCAGTTTAACATCCTTTACTGTGAACAACCCGTCTCACGAGATGACCTGGAAGGTATGGCACGGGTGAGGAAAGCGGTAGACGTTCCCCTCATGGCCGATGAGGGCATTGTGAACCCTCAAGATATCCTTTCGGTGGCGGAAAAAAAGGCGGCCGACGTTGTGAAGGTGAAGGTCATGAAAAATGGCGGGCTTTACAAGACGAGCCGCATGATTTGGCTGGCCGGGATCCTCGGACTCCGATGTGTTTTGGGTCATGGTTTCACCCTCGGCATTAATGCGTTGAGCGAAATCCATGTCGCGGCTTCTTTACCGAATATCATGATGCCCATCGAAACGACGGGAATGCTCAAGATTGAGGATGACGTATTCTCTCCCCCAATCAAGGTGGACAGCGGATGTGTTGACGTACCGAAAGCTTCAGGGCTTGGGGCCACCTTGGACCAAGAGAAACTATCTCAATTTAACGTTTAGGACCCGCTGTCACACATCCAAGGGGATAGAAATACATGGAAACGAGAAAAACAGAAATAACTGCGGAAGTTGTGGACTTCATCTGTAAGACTACGTACCAAGCGATTCCTCCTGAGGTAATTCAGATGGGGAAACGCTGCCTCATAGATGGAATTGGGGTAATCCTTGCTGGCTCTACAGAACCGTGCAGCCACATTGTACGAGAATTTATCCAGCAGGCCGGCAAATCATCTCAGGCAACTACCCTCGGCCAAGGTTCTCGAAAGACGACCGCTCCCTTGGCGGCCCTCGCCAATGGAACAAGCGGCCATGCCATGGACTTTGATGACACCCAACTCTCGACATCTCCTGATCGGATCTATGGTTTATTAACTCATCCAACGATCCCAGCTCTGTCCGCCGCGCTGGCCGTAAGCGAGGAGAAAAACGCATCAGGAAAGACGTTTCTCGAATCCTTCCTCATTGGATTTGAAGTGGAATGCAAGATTGCCGAGGCGATCAAACCAGACCATTATAAGAAGGGATTCCATACCTCTGGAACCATTGGAACCTTTGGAGCCGCCACGAGTGCGGCAAAACTGTTGGGCCTAAGCGAGGAACAAACAGCCCACACCCTGGGGATAGCGGCCAGCCTTAGTTCTGGTATAAGGGTAAATTTCGGGACCATGACAAAACCTCTTCATGTGGGACGGGCAGCGGAAAACGGAATTACAGCCACCCAGCTTGCATCCCGAGGATATACCTCAGACAGAGAGTCCCTAGATGGCCCGTGGGGCTATTTTCAGATTTTTGGAGGAGGTTTTGATAAAGAGAAGATCTCTGGACTGATGGGAAACCCATATACGATCCTCAATCCAGGTGTCTCGATAAAACCTTACCCCTGTGGTGTTCTATCCCATCCATCGATGGACGCCTTATTGGATCTCGTGAAGGAATATGACATTCAACCCGAACGGGTGGAAGAAATAAGGCTGGGAGCTGGCTCCAACATCTTGAATCCACTACGCTATCAAAACCCTCAGACCGCCCTTGAGGCTAAATTTAGTCTACAGTTTTGTTTGACAAGTATTTTATTGGAACGAAAGGCTGGGATAAAACAGTTCAGCGATGAATTTGTAAAAAGCCCCAAGGTCCAGGATATGATGAAAAAGGTGAAGACCTACCTTCATCCCGGCTTAGAATCGAAAGGATATGACAAAATTCTCAGTATAGTCGATGTGAAACTGAAAGACGGGAAAACGTTGACAAAGGAGTCAGGCTCTTATCGAGGTTCACCCCAGAACCCGTTGACCGAAGGAGAGTTGTCGGAGAAATTTAGGGAATGCACGGAACTGGTGCTCGATGATGACCAAATCTCGGAGGCCCTAAATCATATCAATAGCATTGAGGAATTGGCAAATGTGAGAGAACTCATCCAACCTTTGGTGTCGGACTAAATCATTTCATATTTTCTTAATGTCCTTTATAGGGCTACGGAGGGGATTTCCTGAGAAAAGCGTTCGATCACCTTTTGTTTGAAAGTTATGGCTTTGGAAGCTTTGCGCAATGGGCTTCGCGGAGATACCCTGAAACGGGCTTTTCTTGCGGATCCTACATATAAGAAGTAATAAGGAGAAAGTCTTTTTGGGAAAGTAGGTGGATTTATTTATTCAGTGTTGCAGCTTTACGGTACCCTTTGTCTTTAAGAGAGATTATCGAGGGCATCGAGCCAGGCCTCAGCAGACATCGTCGTTGATGGACCGTGACCCGGATAAACCGTGGTCTTTGGTGGAATCACGCTGTTAAGCCTCTTGAGACTCCTGAGCATCAATCCCATACTATGCGGTCCCCATATTTTACCAAACTCTCGCTTGAGGAGCGTATCTCCGGTAAATAGGGAATTAGCATCCCTCAGATGAAAACAGAGGGAGCCCATGGTGTGTCCCGGTGTATGGAGCACTTTTATCACTGTGCTGCCCAGCTTCAATGATTGATTGTCCTTCACGAACATATCCGGTTCCGGATTGTCTCCTATTTCCTTGAGAAAGTGAGAATCCTGCTCGTGGAGGCATATCATTCCTTCCTCACGTTCCCTTAACATAGAGAGTGAATTTATGTGTGACCTGTGTCCATGGGTGACCAGTATATATTTAAGGGTGGCCCCCAGTTCATTGAGGGTATTTTTTATGTCCCCGTAAGCATCAGCCACGTCTACAACTGCAGCTTCGTTATCGTTGATGAAAACGTATACGGTGGTGTCATTCGGAGAGGAAACAAATCTCTTTATGATTAAATCTCTTTCGGTCATTCCAATAGGTTCCCCACTTAGGTTACTGATTGTGCCATCCGTTAATGAAGAGAAAATGACAATTGTATATATCATCCGTAGAGGAGATTGTCAAATTCGGCCTTTTTTTCCAAAAAACCTCAGATTAAACCATAAATTCAAAAAGCTCCATATTAAAATATTAAAAGTACTTGCCCTACATGGCCGTCTATTGTATAGGTAGTTACGTCCTTGCCTTCAAGGCTGGCGGAGTAAGTTCGGTTTTGGCGGTAGGGGAGTTCTTCTCCGAGTCCCAATGGGAGATAGCAGCACCGATGTGATGCGTGATGCGTGGGGGTTCCTCAGTTCGGGTTTCTGGAATATCTCCCTAGCTTAGACCGTAGTTCTGGAGCACTTCTCATCTTAGGGGGTATTGTTACCATGGTCTGGGTAAAGTTTATTATATGCATCCTGATCATCTTCTACTTTGGCCGGAAAGTGGCGGTGTATGGGGATGTTATCGCCGAGAGAACCGGCCTTGGTGGGTTGTGGATAGGGGTTGTTCTCATTGCCTGGGTTACATCCCTGCCCGAACTTTTTACCGGGATAAGCGCCATTGTCCTGGTTGGTATTCCTGATTTAACCATCGGCAACCTCTTCGGCGCCAATACCTATAACCTTTTAAACCTGGCCGCCCTTGATATTGCCTACCGCAATGGATCCCTTCTGGCGGCAACGAGACCAGGTCACCGCTTGACAACATGGTTTGCCATGGTATTGGTTCTTATTCCCGCCGCCTCTATTTTTATTAGCGCCAGGTATTCCACCATGGGCATAGGCTGGATAGGGTTATATACCCCTCTTCTCATCGTTCTATACCTTGTTTTCGCCAGGGAAATCTTTCGCTTTGAAAAGAGCCTGCCTCTTCCGGAAGCCGAGGATTTGACGCCTGAAGAGGAATACGACAGAATGCCCATGGGGCGAGTTTATCTCTATTTCACGATATCGGCCGCTTTTATCATAGGCGCCGGAATTTGGCTAGCCTTGGTCGGGGAGGAAATAGCCGTGGTTACGGGGTTGGGAGAAAGCCTCGTGGGCAGTCTTTTCATCGGTTTCACCACCACATTGCCCGAAATCACCGTTTCCTTCACCGCCCTGAGGATAGGTGCCCTGGACCTCGCCGTTGCCAATATGATGGGCAGCAACCTGTTGAATATGACTATCTTCGCGGTGGGCGACCTCCTTTATCTGCCAGGACCCATGCTGGTGGCAGCTTCTCAGACCCACCTCCTCACTGCTTTCATGGTCCTGGTGATGATGGGCTTATTTATCGCCGGACACCGTTTTAGACCCAAAAAATTCCTTAGGCTAAGCTGGTACAGTCTTCCCACGATAGCACTATTCCTCCTAGGATATTACCTTAATTTCACGCTGTCCTGAGCTCAGGGGTCGTATACCAGGGGAAGGTTAAAGAGGCCAAACGGAGAAAGGGAGATAGAAATGCCTTTCGTCGAAGTTGAGAAGGGTAGATTGTACTATGAGGTCAGGGGAAAGGGACGTTGGCTGTTGCTCATTCATGGGGCCTGGGCCTCCCAAGGGTGGTGGAGATGGCAGGCTCCGGAATTGTCCCGGGATTACCGGATCTTATCCCTCGATGTGAGAGGTCACGGGCAATCCAGCCCCCTTGAAGGGGCATATTCGGTTGATGGGTTCACGCGGGATTTAGAAATTCTTTTTCAAAAGGTCGGGATTGAGGAGGCTGTTTTAGTTGGCTGGTCAATGGGTGGGATTATCTCCATGCAGTATTGCCTGAGCCATCCATCAAAGGTAAGAGCTTTGATCTTGATTGCCACCAGAGGACATCGCAATCCGCACATGAAGCGTAGAATTATGTTCCGGTACCTTCAGGCTCGTTTCAGTTTTCTGATGGATCTTGCCTCTCCGCGAAAATATGATAAGGCGGCCAAGAAAAAATTCGCTTCTGCTATCTTGATCTCTCAGATAATTTTAGGCTTTATCTGCTGCCCTTCGACCATTCTAAGTTTACAAATGGCTTTTCTGTTGAATTACCGCATATAGGGGCGGATATCACTGGGTGGAATGACCCGGGCAATACGCCCGAGCCATCCGTTTCGAGGGAGTCTCCGGGGTCAGAGAACTCCTAGGAGGAGAAATGCGATTGAGGTGATGATGGCGTAAACGAAGAAGACGAGCATCAGCCAGCCCATGATCTCCCTGAACTCCAGTTTCACCACGGCCAACATGGCGATGGCCCAGAAGGGCTGGATCATATCCGTCA
>Ga0209427_10003595_pt1 | contig 18112 bp, 17 predicted proteins | sample DeeMarSWOR136_30_FD_187465 | JGI IMG/M metagenome (GOLD analysis project Ga0209427, IMG submission 187465) | Marine sediment microbial communities from White Oak River estuary, North Carolina - WOR-1-36_30 (SPAdes) (version 2) | ecosystem: Environmental > Aquatic > Marine > Intertidal zone >...
AAAGATAGGTATGAAGCTTCTGTTCAACCACTCGAGGATTGTCTCCCACCTGGATGGAGGCAATCCCTTCGATAATTAATTGTTTATACTTTAATTCGTCTTCCCTTCGCACCTTCAGTTTCCCTGCAATAGGTAAGAACATCAAGTTTGCCATGATAGAACCATAGAAGGTAGTAATCAAGGCAACTGCCATGGCTGGACCTATAGCCTTGGGATCATCCATCACCATTAACATCTGTACCAGACCAATTAAGGTTCCTATCATCCCCATAGCGGGGGCAAAGGTACCCATCACCGTAAAAATTTCCGCCCCTTTCTTATGACGATCCTCAGTAAACATGAGTTCATTTTCCATTATTCCCTTTATAGCATCAGGTTCCATACCATCAACTGCCAACTCCACCCCCTTGCCCAAAAAAGGATCATTCATCTGTTTAACTTTCTTCTCCAGTGCCAAAATCCCTTCCCGTCTCGCAATTCTGGAGAGCTCAACAATATCAGGCACTAAAGCGGTGGGTTGGGGAATCTGATAGAGAAAGGCGTTTTTCAATACCTTCATCACGCTTAAGACATCAGAGAGAGGATAGTTGATGAGGGTAATGGCCAACGTTCCACCCATCACTATCATTGCAGAGGGTGGGTTCCAAAACCAAATCAGCCCACCTCCCATTTTTATGGCGATAGCAACCATAGAGAAACCGGAGACAATACCTAAAAATGTAGCTATATCCATAGAGTGCCGTCAGTGTTAGTTTTGAAACAAAGAAACAAATTCAATAGTAAACTGAGCAAGTACTGTGCCACAAGCAAAACAGTTGTCACTTCCTATCTGTTTTCATCTTAAAAAAATCAGATAATCTCTAAATGACTTAATTTAAAAGAAAAAAATAGAGCACTCTACCTTTATAAAAAGATTTGAATAATTAATTATTTGATAAAATAGTAACTCTCCCCACTTATCTAGTCATTATTTTGTATAATTGTCATAAAATTGACATAATCGAATACCTTAAAAGATAAGTGATTTTTAAGGAGGAGAGTGAACTTAGCGTAGCTACGCTTAAACAATTGGAATAATTAAATAGTGGAATGGCCGTTCTAATGCGGTTTTGTGTTGCAATTTGTGTGTTGGAAGATAGGAATGTAATAAAGAGGGTAAGGAATAAGATTTTTTGGTCTTATTCTTGCTCTAAGACTCCATGTGTCACAGAACACCTGTAGGTAAAGGACCTCATCTTCTTGACAGAGTAAGGGAACCAGGCACTGGGCTATCTAGGGTTAAAAAATACTCTCCTTAGAACTGAGATAGATTTTATGTCATTTCCAAAACGATTAAATATTGGAAGTGGGAAAAATCTTAAAGACAATTTTTTGAATCTGGATATAGATGACTATTGGTGCCCCGATATTATCTATGATCTCAACAATCCTCTCCCAAAAGGCAAAAGCCAAAAATTTAACACCACGCGGTTTGGTGAAGTAGAGATTAAAAAGAACATGTTCGAAAAAATTATTGCTTATGATGTGGTTGGAGCATATCCCACATTTAACCGTCTGCATGAAAAGTTGCCTAGATCTTTTGAAGGTAGGTGGCATTTTTGAGATTAATGTTCCCTATGATTTGTCTCTTGGCGCTTGGCAAGATCAAACGCATGTTCGGGCTTTTAATGAAAACAGCTGGCTCTACTATACAGACTGGTTTTGGGATATGGGGTGGACTGAAGCCAGATTTACTTCCGATAAACTTAATCGTAAGTCATAACGTCCCCGCAAAGCGGGGACGTTATGACTACGGCGGTATTGATCGACACCAAATCGTTTTTTTACCACTTGCCTCCTATAGATTACTTAAAATCACTTACCCCTTCTATAGCTGGACTTCCACCCAATTCCTCAACCTTTTTAAGATCGCTTTTGGCTTGTTGAATTTTTCCTTGAGCTTGGTACGCCCTTGCTCGAAGATAATAGGCATCCCTGTATATATTACTAAGCTCAATAGCTTTTGTACAATCATCAATAGCTTGAGCATAACTGCCCTGTATGAAATGGATCCTTCCTTTTTTGTAGTAGGCTCGATAATATGAGGGATTAAGAGAAATTACTCGGGTAAAATCTTTCCGTGCATCCTCATACCTTTTCTGTGCAAGATAGACATCCCCTCGATTATAATAAGCACGTGCAAATCTAGGATTAATTTTAATGGCGTTAGTAAAATCTTCTATGGCTTCTACGAAATCTCCTCTTTCAAAATAGGCACTTCCTCTTCGGTTAAAAGCAGAGGCATAATTAGGACTCAATTTTATTGCTTTACTATAATCTGCAACAGCCCAATCATAATATCCTTCAGCCCTACAGATATCACCTCGACTGCAATAAAGCTCTGGATCTTCAGGATTGGTCCTTACAGCATCATCTATGTCAGCTTTAGCCTTTCTATAGTTACCTTTGTCGAAATGGACCATAGCCCTATAGTGATAAGCAACAGCATTGTAAGGGTTGAGTGCTATGGCTTTATCAAGGTCTGAAAGGGCACGGTCATAGTAACCTCTGATCCTATAGAGATTCCCACGATTACAATGAAACTCGCTATCTTTGGGATTGGCTTGAATCGCCTTATGGTAGTCGGTTTCAGCCTTATCCAGATTTCCCTTTTCAAGATAGAGGTTTCCCCGGTTATTATAGGCTAAAGCACTATGAGGGTCTAATTGAATAGTAGTAGTATAATCAAGGATAGCCTGTTCCACCATTTTGAGGGCACGATAGGCATTAGCCCTGTTATAATAGAGTTCACTATCCTTTGGGTTAAACTCAATGGCTTTATTAAAATCATCCAATGCCTTTAGATAGTTTCCATGAGCATAATAGATTAATCCCCGATTATTATAGATCTTATAGGCATGTTGGTGTTGAGGCTCAATGTGAAGACCTTGCGTGTAGAGCTCTAAAGCCCGTTCAAGGTTGCCTTGTTTCTGCAACTGCTGTGCTTCTCTCCAGTAATCCAGCGCACTTTCTCCATAGGATCTATCGTAAATAATAAAAAGTGCTAACAAACTCGCTGCCCACATGGTAAGTCTTTTTAACTTTATTACTATCATATAGTAAACGTCTATAATTAAGTTGACACTGTGAACAGACAAATTCTAAATTCTAATATCGAAATCCTCAACAAATACAAAATCCAAATGTTCTACACCGTGAATTAGAAACTATTTTGTTTTTTGAATTTTACTCATTTGAGATTGTTTAGAGTTTTAGATTTTATGTCATTTTATTTAAGACATCAATTATAAGTAAATTATACTCTTTGCCTATCATAAATTTCAACTCCTAGTATCTTTTATCCCCACCAGCCCTGGATTAAATTTTCGAGCTTCCTCGAACATCTTTTCAAGCCTTATTCTTTTCCCCCTCACTTAAGTGCAGGTTCCCTAAATTACAGTAGGCCTCAGTGTAACCGGCATTAAGGTCTATAGCTTTCAAGAAGCTCTCTTTTGCCCTTAACCTATCACCCTTTTTATTATAGAGCACACCCAGATTATTATATGCCTGTGGCAAAAAAGGATTAAGAAAAATGGCGTGCTCGCATTTTTTTATTGCCTCTTCATCATCTCCCCTCTTCTCACAGATTATCCCCAGATTGCTATAGATTTGAGCACACTCAGGATATATCTCTAGTGCGCGGTGGTATAAATCCCAAGAGTTATCCAGCTCCCCTGCCAGCAGGTGAAGATTAGCCAGATTATAATTTGCTTGAAAGAAACGAGGCTCCACCCTTAAAGATTGTAGGTAGATGTCTTTTGCCTCTTGATATTCTTCCTTTTCAAAATAGACATTCCCTAAATCATTATATGCATCATAACTCTCGGGTACCACACGCATTAAATTCCTGAAAGCAGTAATAGCCTGGTCAAGTTCATTTAGCTGAGCATACCTTAGGGCGAGGTCATAATGCACGTGAGGATCGCCAGGTGTTAGTGCAAGCTGCCTCTTTCCCAACTCTAAAAGGCTCTTTTCCCGGGCTGTCCTTTCCTCGGGTGAAAGGAAATAACCAGTATGGTGAATCAGTATATTGGCTTTACCAATCTTTACCCCCCTACGATATATCGATCTATCAACAGTTTCTCTGATGATACCCTCAAAAAAGATCTCTTTATTGTTTCTAAACAATTTCACAGGATAGGAGGGAATCCATCCACAACAATTCCATGCCTGTTTTATCCTATCCGTACAGGGTACCCACCAGGAGAGGCTAGGATTATCCTTGTAATTTCGCTGGATAAACCGAAACCCCTCAAAATCCTTACTACTTACAAGTGATCTCAGATAAGAAAATCCATCTTCACTAATAAACTCATCTGCATCGAGGACCAAGATCCACTCACAGCTCGCATGGTGCAAGGAGACATTTCTCGCCTCGCTAAAATTATCTTCCCAGTGATGATACACAACCTTCGCCCCAAAATCTTTAGCTACCTTGATACCATCACTGCGTAACCCTGTATCTACCACAATAATCTCATCAACCAAGGGAACGACAAGATTAAAAAAATCCTTTACCTCTTCTTCCTCATCCCTCATCACCATACAGAGACTAATCCCTCCCTTTGTGCACTCCCTCTTCTTTCGGCTACCATGGTCTTCACCAGAGGCAATTTTAAGATTGCCTCGAAAGTTAGGATTATGGGGATCTACCTCCACCAATTTTTTAAACTCTTCAATGGCCTTCTCCCTTTTCCCCTCCTTTAAATAAACCGCTGCCAGGTTATTGCGTGCCATTATATGTTTTTGATCCGATGCCAATACCTTTAAATACTCCTTCTCCGCTTCCCTATGCAACCCTAAAAGCTGGAGCGATACCCCCAGGCTATATCGTATCTCAAGGTGTGATGGGTCGAGCTCTAATGCCCTCTCATAGTAGGAGATGGCCTTCTCATACCTCTTAAGCTTCTCATAGCACTGCCCTATCTTTAAAAAAGCCCCTAGACATGAGGGATCCAAGGTGATTGCATCTTCCAACAGGGTAATTGCTTTAAAGAATTCACCCTTCTCCATATACTCTTTTCCCAATTTAAAATAGTGGGTTGCATCCATCCGCTGTTTTCTTTTAGTATCCTCCTGTCTTATACCCTGCTTTGATTCTCCCTTTTTGAGAAGACACGTCTCTTCAGCACTCCTTCTCATTCTCTCTTGTGTTTTTTCCATGGGCCTCAACCTCCTTAAATAAATTAGGATGCGGATAAAGGCAGAAAAAATAAATTGTTGCGTGGTGCGAGTTTCGTGTTACGAGTTTAGAATATTTTTTTCTTAACACGCAACTCGCACCACGTATTAAACCCGTCATTCCATCCCTCCACTATTCCAGTATTCCAATTGGGGCAAAGCCTCTAAAATCCTTTTAACCTTTTCAATCCTTCTTCTGCCTCTAGGTAAGCTGGATCTATCTCAAGTGCCTTCTTAAAGCTTTCTTCTGCTTCCTTAAAGCGCCCTCTTACAGCCAAGGCCGAACCAAGATTATAATATGCCCTGGCATCATGAGGCATAAGTGTGATTGCCTTTCTCACCTCCTCGATAGCCCTATCCAGGTTACCACTCTCATAAAAGATGCCACCCAAATCATTGTGGACCTCTGCCTCCCTTCCCCATGAGTTAAGACACCGGAAGAAAAACCCCCTCTCTGGCTCGCAATCGATAAGCCTCTTCTTTTCTAAGAATCTATGGTAGGTAAGAAGAGCCTTTTTGCAGTCATGCTTTATCATGTAGATACGTGCTAGGGTGTGAAGGGCATCAATAAAGTCATCACGTATACCTAAAGCCTCCAAACACCATGTCTCTGCCTTATCCCATTCTCCCATTTGACAGTAAACTGATGTGAGCACTTGAAGGGTAGCCAGGTAGAGATAGTTTTCCTCCTTAAACCCTTCTGTGAACTCCATTCCTTTGGTTGCATGCTCTATGGCTTGCTCATATTCACCAAGCAGAAGATGGGTATTTGCGAGGTGATATCTTAATACAGGGTCCTCTCCACGTATAGCAAGTACCTGTTTTAAGATATGAGCGTTCCTTTCTTTCTTCCTTTTCATTGTCTCTGGGTCAAGATCATAACCAAAGTGGTAGATACTCATACCGGAATAAGCAAGCTTCCCCATAGGAAAGATCTGCTCATGAATTTTCCCTACAAAATGAACACCTTCCTGATTACGAAATAGTCTTACCGTGTAGTGTCTTCCTGAAACAGAACCATTTTCTTTTACGTTATAAATACAAAAGAAGAATCCAAAATAGTTAGTGCCTTGCAATACTTCGCTCATTTTTATTGCACTGTTCTTATCGACTACCTCATCTGCATCTAAAGATAGAATCCAATCGGAAGTTGCGTATTTGAGGGAAACGTTCCTGGCATTGCTAAAATCTTCTTTCCACTCATGCTGGAAAACCTTGGCCTTAAAGCGGTGAGCAATATCAAGGGTTGCATCAGATGAACCTGTATCCACTAGCACTATCTCATCTACTATATCCTTTACGCTTTGAAGACACTGCGAAAGAAACTCCTCTTCATCTTTAACAATCATACAGAGGCTTACTGTAGGCTTTTTAAACTTCTCCATGCTCCTTTTCCTTAAATCTGAAATGTATTATCAAAAATTTACCAGAACGCAGAAGTTCAAAGAGCGATCCATTTGATAAATAAATCCGAAATTCGAATATCAAATGTTCAAAACATTATTCCCTTCTCGATCATATCGTTTTGGATTTTGTATTTGTTTCGTGCTTCGGATTTAGGATTTCGAAATTAGATGTCAAATAATCTTTCAATCCCGCAAATCCCTAAATTTTTAAATTACTCAATTCCTTTATTCGGACTTACCTTCACACCTGATCTATCTCGTTTGATAACCTTTCCCGCATCAATACCGTAACCTCTTGAGCACTATGTGACCACTTAACCACTCTTCTTCGATAAGAAAGAGGTAATTCATCTTCCCTCTCACCATTTTTTAGGAGCCGTTTAGCACCCGCAATGCTATAGCCTTCTTTCTTGAGCAACCTTTTGATCTTAAGTATCTTCCCTATATCCTTCTCACTATACCTTCTCTGACCACCTCTGCTTCGACAAGGACTCACGATCTCTGGGAACATGCTTTCCCAGTATCGCAGTGTATGGATGGGCATCTTGATGATCTCGGCTACATCTCCAATTCGTAAAAGACCTCTATTTTCCTTCATAACCTTCAACCCAACTTGTATGTTTTGGATGCTAAAACTCACAAACTACTTTAGGTTTTAGTGAAAAAAATGGGGATAGGGAAGTCTTTAAATGAGCTTCCCTGATCCCCTCTCACTATCGCTTGATATGCATCAGCTCTGAAAGCAATTCATCACTGGTGGTAATCACCCTGGCATTTGCCTGGTAGGCACGTTGGGTAGTAATCATTTTGACAAATTCTGAAGCCATATCTACATTGGACATCTCCAGTGAGTTGGCGGAAATCCTTCCCCGTCCGCCACTACCAGGAGTACCGATGGTTGGCTGGCCTGAGGTAGACGATTCTGCATAGAGGCTCCTCCCCATCTTGATTAATCCCCAGGGACTGATAAAATCCGACAAAAGCACCTGTCCCAGGGTACGGGTCTGACCATTAGTAAAGAGCCCTATGATTTGTCCGTCCTGGTCTACGGAGATAGTTTGGATAGAACCTTGGGCATAGCCATCCTGGTTAAGAAAACTGGTATCACAAGCAGCGGCATACCCTGTTAAATCTGTGGTGGGAGCACTCGTAGCCAAATCCCAGAGATCCCAGCTCACAGTGAAATCTGCACCACCGCTGCCAGCTACTAACTCGAGGAAAATATCCACATCTGCGAAATTGGTAGTTCCATTAACACTTACCAGATTTCCGTCAGTATCGAATTCAATCACACCTGTACCTGTCGTGGCTGGGTTTATCGTTCCCATAGTGTCAGGAATACTGGCTACATAATCCCATGCATTGGCACCGGCTTGCTTGGTAAAGGTAATGGTCAGAGGAATTGCCTCACCAATGGAATCGTAGACAGTGATAGTGGTGGAGTATTGATATCCTGTAGTAGCAGAACCATCCAGGTTGGCTGCAATTCTAAAAATACTTGTTTGGTTCGGAGCAGAAGAAACCTGTCCTACGTTGATGTCGGTCATAGTGGTGACAAGCGCTCCCGTTGCATCTACCGCATATCCTTGTAGTCTAAAACCACTGGGATTAACCAGGTACCCCTCATCATCGATAATAAAATTACCTGCACGAGTGTAGTAGGTGCCGGTGTTGTCAGCTACTATAAAAAAGCCAGCTCCTTCAATAGCTAGGTCAGTACCATTGGTGGTGTTTTCAAAAGAGCCCTGGTTAAAAACGGTGCCAACATCTGTTAGAATCACTCCATGGCCTATCTGGTTGCCTCCCACTACTCCTCCCAAGCTCTGGCTTAAGATATCAGCAAAAGAGGCATAACCAGCTTTAAATCCCACCGTATTGGAATTGGCGATATTATTACCAATGACTGACATGGTATAACCTGCTGCGTTAATACCTGTTACCCCTGAATAGAGTGAACTTAACATCTCCTCTCACCTCCTTTTTACACATCTTTATAAAAACATTGCTGCAATGGGTGCAGCATTCCTCATAAACTTGCCTATACCTTCCACTATTTCCATTGTTTTTTCTACTTTGGATTGAGGCTCTCTCTCTGCAACTACTTCCTGATCATGCACCTTGATGACATCCCCTATGGCTACCTTCTGCTTTCCTAACATCAGATAGGTAATGCCATCTTCAAAGGTTACACCCGTAGCGGTTCCCCTGAGATAGGTATTGACTGCAACCTCTGCCCCATCGACATCGGTTGCAGAGACCTCAAAGGTGTAAGTTCCAGCATCCGCCTGTTTTCCTCCATTATCCTTTCCGTCCCATACCCATTCCTGTCCTCCAGAATTGTGAGATCCCAGTTTAACTGTCTTGACCAGCTGCATATTCTGATCATAAATCTTGATGGTAACCGAGTCGGCATCATCCATCAATTCATAATTGATAGAGGTGGAACCACCTTCTGATAGTTGGGTTGAATTCCCATTCGCCTCAATCTCCTTTCCGATAAAGTCTACTGCTTGTGCATTATTTAACGATGCGAGATATAACTGGAGAAAGTCTAAGGTAGTACTCATATTATTGAGCTGTTCTAGCTGGCTAAACTGAGCAAGTTGGGCAGTGAATTCAGTTCCCTCCATTGGGTTTAGAGGATCCTGATTCTGAAGTTGTGTAAGGAGAAGTTGAAAGAACATATCCTTGCCCATCTCTTTGTTTTCAGTGCCAGAAGTAGCACTATGAGCAGTAGAGGTAAGGGGGGAATAAGTGATTGGATTAATAATTGCCATTTTAATCTCTCCTTTCTTTTCTTATACAAAGAGGTCAACTATATGGTTACCCATGGCCTTTTTTATCGTCTTCTCTATGGTAAGACTATCTCCTCCATCCAGCCCTTCTCTTTCTAAACGATGGGACTTAATTGAATCAAAGAGACTCCGCTGCTCAGTTTGATTGCCACTTGGCTGGTAGCCTACAAAGACATTAAAGTGTTCTACCTTTAAGCCCTGCTGGAGGAAACTCTGACGTAATTGAGGGAGGTTGCTCTCAATAATCTCTTTCACCTGTGGGGTTTCTGTAAAAAAGGTAGCCCTCACCTGGTTCCCCTTGGTAATGATATACATATCTAATTTCCCAAGTGTAGGAGGCTGCAAAGAGATTTTCGCTCTGGTTTGACCACCTTCTACCTGTATCTTTGCCCCTTTCACTATTTGTTCCATAACCTTTTGGGCAGTAGACTCCTTAGTCTCCATCTTAGACATCACTTGTTCAAAATCAATCTGGGCTTTTCCTCCCTCTATTTCCCTACTGACTATGGAATTGATATCATTTTGTCCTCGGCCACTTAGATCAACCAGTCCTTGGCTGTTTTGGGACTTGCTGTTGCTGCTTGTAGAAGACTCATCTTTCCCTGAGAGATGAGATAACTCTTTGCCATCATCTGCTTGGAAGTATAAGGTTACCAGTTGCTTTATGGACATTTTTTTATCCGAGTGATCCCATAGTGCAGCTAACTTATCTATGTCTTTAGGATGAACACCCAGTTGCAAAAGCAGTTCTTTTATCCCATGCTGAGGCTGACCTTCCACTACTAACAGTCTATCAGCTTGCAGCAATTCCATCTTCAAACCCGCAAGCATCTCACCAATACCTCCCGATTGCCTTGGTAGAATCCCTTTTTGCTCTAGTGCATTTATCAATTTATTAAATATAAATATTTCCTCCTCACCTTTCAAGGCATTGGGGTTCCCTCTCACAAACTGCTCTGCTTCACTTAAGTTTAATCCTAATTTTAAGAGGAGTTCTTTTAAATAACCAAGATCTTTTGCACCAGTAAAGCTATCAATCTCCTCGTGAGTAAGTCCGAGTTGGGAAAGACTATCTATTAAAGGAGATGGTATATTTTTCTCCAGATATATTCCCGTATTTTGAGCAAATAAAATATGGTTCTGACTTAGACTCTCCTGTGAGGATTCTGATAGCATTTGAAACTGGGCGTTTGAATGAGGTATCAGATTTTCACTGACACCCACCAAATTTTCCGCAGCAGATTGTTCACTAAGAGCTTGTGCCGAACCTATCTTATCTTTTTCAAATCCTCCAATCTCCTTCATCTCCCTTGACTCTGGCTGGTGAGAGGGCTTAACCGATGTGGAGCTTGTAAAAACACCAGCAAAAGATGCAACTCTTCCCTTACTAGATGGAGAGGAAACCTCTGCTTTATCATCCGGCAGATTAGATATAATATGTATAGGAAAGGCTTCTATTGAAATCACTCCTCTCTTGAGCAGGCTACAACGCTATTTGAATATCCTAGCATGTAGTCCTAGCATGTAGTGTGCCACAAAGATGATTTTCTTTATTGCAGTATTTTTAGTGGGTTGGGGGATTTAGGATCAATGGGTGGATCTGGAGATGATAGGTACCGTAGGTAATTTTTGCCGCTTTGGATGAAAGATTTACCGAAGGGGTCTCACTTCAGTTTAGCTAATTCTTTGCTAATTCTCACTGCCTGATCAGGATCAACATAACCCCAGATCTTACCTGCATTCCTTCCTTTCATCCTGACCAGGATCTTAGCTGCAATCTTCACATCTAATCTGTTAAACATAGGGCCTGCCTGCTCTGGAGGTGTTGCCTCAAACACTTTGGCTAGTTTGGTTAATTCTTTGTCTTCCTTACTCTCCTTAAGGGCAATCAATTGCTCGATTTTCTTCTCCATCTGAGCTAGTGTTTCCAGCCTTTCTTCAATCTCAGCCTTGAGCTGATGTAGACGTTCTTCTCTTTGCTTGAGCCCTTCTTCCTTACTTTCTAACTCTTTCCTCTTTTTCTCTAATAGAGTTAAAGACTCAAAATCTTCTTCACCACTAATGTCATCGTGAGTCTCCTCTGCTTTAATTTCTATAGCCTCCTCTTGGGCTATAGCCTGCTTAAGAAAAGGGACATACGAAACCCTCCCACTTTTCGCCAAGAAATATCCAACGAGAGATAATTTACACAGTAAGAAACATAGTATCAGTACCATTATCTCTTTCCTTGAAATCAGGGTCTTCCTATGCACTACTGGAGGTTTCATTTTCACTCCTTTTATATACTGAAAAGTTGTATTTACACTTTTAGTTATTTAGTTCTATTAGCAATGGTATATTATCTATATCTTGTTAAATCCGAAATCTGAATATCGAAATCCGAAACAAATTCAAAATTCAAATATCAAATGCTCAAAACGTTATTTGTTTGTTTTAGATTTAGTATTTTGATCATTTGTACTTGTTTCGAGCTTCTAATTTAGGATTTATAATTTTAGAAAAGTTTTACCTGCCTCTTTGATATTTCCTTATCCCTATCTCATCTATAAAAAGCGTTTCTCTTCTCTGTAGCTTATCCATGAACCTCTTCCAACCCTTCTCCTTGACTTTTTCTAACACCTTTCTCTTTTTAGTTGCATCAAACAGTTCCTCTTGTTTCTTATCAAGATCCATTTTTATCTTGGCTGCCTTCTCTCTTTGCCCTTTGATTCTTACCCTCATTCCTCTGAGGTAATTCCGGTAGAGAAGAGCCTCATTTACATTAATCTCTTTCTCTTCTCTCCTCAACAGCTTCTCTTCATAGTAACTCTTCTCCCTCTGATAGGAGAGAAGTAACCATTTTTCTTTTTCTAAGGCCCTCTGAATTTGGGATAACTCAATTTGCAGTCCTTCTTCAATACGCTTTCTATAATCTAACAATACCTGAAGATTGAATCTGTACATGGAGTATCCCTAGAAATTATCAAATTATACATAATGGAATTTTATAACTGCTTACTTGACCATATTTCACTGGTCATTCGTTATTCGGTTGCGCTACTCGTTTCGTCTTTCGTCAAATGGTTGCGTTGCTTCTCACTCTCATATTGGTTTTTTGATTTACCCATAACCGTTCCATGAATACCGATGCGAGCTGCGTAACCGCAACCGTTAAACTCAACCGAAATAGTACAGATTTTAACAATTTCTTAATCCTGAATCTTGTATCTTGTCTTAGCATTTTGCATCATATCCTGCATCCTGCATCAATTAAATAAACCCTTCATCATCTGGACACTTTCTTCCAAGCTTACCTTCTCTCCAATAGGCTGCTGCAAAAATTGATTCACTTTATTAATCATGCTGATAGCATAATCAATTTCAGGATTGCTCCCGGCAACATAAGCACCGATGTTGATCAGGTCTTCAGCCTTCCTATAGGTGTCGAGAATGCTTAAAAGACGACGGGCACAGTCAAAATGTCCCTGAGGAATGACGTCAATCATGGAGCGGCTCACACTAGAGAGCGGATCAATGGCGGGATAGTGATTATGATTAGCGAGGTCTCTGGAGAGGACAATGTGTCCATCCAAAACGGACCTCACGGCATCAGGAATGGGTTCATTCAAATCATCATTCTCCATCAAAACCGTATATAATCCTGTAATACTTCCTTTCTCACAATGGGTTCCTACCCTTTCAACCAATCTCGGGAGCATGGCAAAAACCGAAGGGGTATAACCCTTAGTGGTTGGGGGTTCATTGGCTGCCAATCCTATCTCTCTCTGAGCCATAGCAAATCGGGTAATAGAATCCATCATGAAGAGAACATCATTTCCTCTATCTCGAAAATACTCTGCAAGGGTGGTTGCAACCATGGCTCCCCTTATTCTCACCAAAGGAGATTGTTCAGAAGTAGCGACAATCACCACGGATCTTCTCAAACCCTCTTCTCCTAAGTCTTTTTCAATGAACTCGCGTACCTCACGTCCTCGCTCGCCAATTAAGGCAATAATGCTTACATCGGCACTGGTATTTCTGGCTATCATCCCTAAAAGGATACTCTTTCCTACTCCAGATCCTGAAAAGATGCCCATTCTCTGACCTTTACCGCAGGTAAGGAGCGTATTAATGGCTTTGATTCCTACATCCAAGGGCTCTGTTATCCGCTTCCTGTGGAGAGGATTGATAGGTTCAGCATAAAGATGGTACTCTTTCTCGCCGCATAAGGGGCCCTTATTATCAATAGGGTTTCCCAACCCGTCAATAACCCTGCCTAGCATTTTCTCACCAACGGTAATTGTGGCTTTCTGATTTAAACCTGTTATACGACTTCCTGGTCCGATTCCACGAACCTCTCCTAAAGGCATGAGCACAACCCGGTTACTACGGAATCCTATCACCTCCGCTTTTATAGGTGAATCACCACCTCTCTCATAGATATCACACAGTTCTCCTACAAAGGAACCAACTCCATATCCTTCAATGGTGATACCCACCACTTGAGTGACCTTTCCATGAAAGGTAAAGGGGGTTGTCCTTTCTAGAGTTTCATGGTACTTATCCCAATCGAGTTTATCTGTCATGATTTCCTCTCAGCTCCCTTGATCCCACTCCTCCCACTTGAGGAGGTTTACCTGCCTGTGATCTTAAAACTTCTTCTACCTTCTGTAAGTGACTTTCAATGCCACAATCGATAATCCCGCGATTGCTTTCAATAGTGGCATCACCTCGGAGAACTCTCTCATCACCCTCAAAGGTTACATTCTTCATTCCCTCCATAATCTCTCCTCTATGTTGAGTGGCGAATTCCAAATCAGAGGGGTTTAACCGCACCCTGGTCTCTTCCTGATCAGCGACAAAGTTTAGAGCGGACTTTATCATGCTGAGAATGATTTTCTTATCGGTGCTTGCGTCCCTTTGGATTATCCTACGCGCGATGGCGAGTACCAGCTCTACCATCTCCTCCTCACTCTTCTGATATAGTTCTTCTTTTAACTTTCTCATGCCTTCCAAAGCCTCATTAAAACTCTTAATCATTGAATCAAACCTCTTTTCCCCTAATTCCATTCCTGCTTTTTCTCCCTGAGCAAAGCCTCTCTCATAGGCCTCCTTCTCCAAACTGTGAGTTTTATCCGTAATCTGTTTGATATATCGCTCCCTTTCATCAACTTCTTTTAGAAGCTGTTCTATTTTATTTTTAGGATCTGATGGGGTGCGAGAGGGAGAAAAATCAAAACGGTCTTTTACTTGATGGGAATCAAGATGAAGAGGCACGTCCTTCATAGAGTATGGCTTTATAGATGGTTGTTCCTCATCTGCATGCTTGATGATATTACTAAACAAAGACTTCTTCACCTCCTCGACCTCCCACCACGATCTTACCCTCTTCTTCCAGCCTCAGTGCAACCTGAGTAATGACTTGTTGAGCCTTTTCAACTTCACTGAGTCTAATAGGTCCCATATCCTCAATATCTTCATTGAGCATCTCTACTGCTCTTTCTGACATATTTTTAAAAATTTTTTCTTTTACTGACTCACTGGCAATCTTCAAGGCCTTAGCTAGATCATCACTGGATACCTCTTTAAGCACTTCTTGAATGCCACGATCGTCAATCAAGACCAGATCATCGAAAATGAACATAAGTTGCCTAATATCATCGGCCATTTTGGGATCTGTTTCTTCAATTTTGGCGAGAATGGAGGACTCTGCTGCGCGATCCATTTGATTAAGGATATCTGCCACAGTTTTTATTCCCCCAAGTTGATGACCAACACCACCCATCGATTTCACTTCATTCTCGAGCATTTCAGCAACTTCACTGACTACATCGGGAGGAACCCGTTCTAGGTTGGATATCCTTAAAACTACTTCCGCCCTGAGATCTTCAGACAAATTGGTTAAGACATTACCTGCCTTTTCTGGACTCAAGTGTGAGAGGATAAGTGCAATAGTTTGAGGATGTTCATTTCTAGTCACATCAGTCAATATCCTGGGATCAAAGTCCTCCAAAAGCTCAAGAGATCGAAACCCTTCTCCTTCAGATATCTTGCCAACTATTGCTTTAGCCTTATCTTCCCCGAGGACTTTAGAGATGAGGTTTTCTGCATATTCCTTTCCCAGAGAGACAGCTCCTACTCCCTGTACTGCCATTTGCATGAAGTCGTTGATTGTGTTATCAACTATCTCACTCGCTATCGTTCCCATCTTGGCCATACAGGTGCTTAACCTTTCGATCTCAGTAGCATCCAGATGGTGAAGAACCTCGGATGCTACATCTTCGGGTAAAGAAGAAATAATGATGGCTGCCTTTTCAAGCTGAGTCAATTCTGTTTGTTTTTCCATAAAGTCACCTCTTAGCTATCCAGCTTCTAAGCACTTCAGCAAAACGTTTAGCATCAGCTCTGGCAAGCTGTGTCACTTGTTCTCTGCCTGTAGCACCCTCTCCCAGCGGTCTAGGAAGTATCCCCGCCTCAATCTCTCTTGGTGTTCTACCCGCTGGAATTCCAGCGACCATGCCTATCCCCTCCACTGGTCTCGTTAGCCACTTTACCAATGGTCGTAGCACTAACACTATCAGTAAGGCAATGAGTGAAAAGGTAACCAGAGAGGGTAGTGCTCTGCGCATTGTTCCCCACAAGGTCTCTCGCGCCATCGCTTTCTTTTCCTCCTCAGTTAACCTCACCGTTTCGAAGGGAATATTGGTTACCTCTATCTGATCACCTCGTTCAGCATTATAACCAACGGCCTTCATTACAATGTTCTCGTACTTTTGCATCTCCTCATCGGTCCTAGGAATGTAGTTATATGCTTCTTTTCCATCCTCTCCTTTTGTAACCTCATAGGTTCCGTCGAGCAGTACAGCTACCGAAAGCCTTTTAACTACACCGATGGGTTCAACTATCCGTCTTACTACCTTGTTGATCTCATAATTCAGGGTCTCGTTGGTCTTACTCAAATCGGAGCTCCTCACACCAGGAGTGCCACCCCCTTCTGCCTCCGTAAGGTTTGCCACCACCCCCGGAGTTCCTATAGCAACAGGACTGCTCCCTTTAGATTTCTCCTCTGTTCGCTGCTCACTGCGAATAACAGCACTATCTGGGTCAAAGATCTCCTCTGTCTTTTCCTCCTGCTTTAAGTTAAGGCTGGCAGTCACTCTGACGATGGCTTTGCCTTTACCAACAACCTTTTCGAGCATGGTTTGTACTCTTTTTTCTAAACCCTCTTCCAGTTCCTGCTGAAATTCTTGCTGGGTGCTGGTCAGACCAATAAGCTGAGAACCCTCAGATGTTCCAGCTGATAGTACATTACCATCTATATCAATCACTGTAACATTTTCAGGGTTTAGACCCTCAACACTACCTGCGACTAGGTGAACAATCCCTTGCACTTGCTTCTCTTGAAGTGCCCCCTTGCGGTGGAGTTTCACCGCTACCGATGCGGTAGGTTTTTGTTCATCTTCCAAAAACAGGGTTTTTTCAGGAAGGGTGATATGTACTCTCGATTGTTCCACTTCTGCAAATTGATTGATGGTGCGAGCTAGTTCCCCTTGAAGGGCACGCTGGTAATTCAACTTCTGAACAAATTCAGTAGTACCTAAATCAGTCTTATCAAATATCTCAAATCCTACTCCCCCTCCAGAGGGAATTCCATGACTAGCCAGGTCCAATCGAAGATCATAGACTCTTCCAGAAGGAACCATAACCGTTCTTCCATTGGCGGATAAGCGATAGGGAATTTTCTGCTCCTTTAACTCCTCTACCACCATTCCTGCATCTTCTGGACTAAGATTAAAGTATAAAGGCTGGTAGTCTATCCTATTAGTCCAGACGATCAAAATAACAATCCCCAGTAGTGTACCTAACGCAACGCTTACTAATACCACCTTCCTGCTAAGTGGAAGCACCTTAAAATTGGCTTGTAGCTGAGTAAGGAACTGTTGTAAGAATTCAAACATTTTTCCCCCTCACTTTTAAACTTTGAGTTCAAGCTTTTTTAAGCATTTAGTTTCAGCAACTATTCTATTAAGTGTGTAGCTATCAGAATTCTGGAGCCATAATCCAGAAGATAAAAGTAATTTTTCTGTCTCCTGAATTTTTATATACTACCTTAAACCTGCATGCGCATAATCTCATGATAAGCTTCAATAATCTTGTTTCTCACTTCCATCATCAGTCGAAACGAAATGTCAGCTTTCTCTAAGGCAATCATAGTCTCATGGAGGTTCTTTGTATTACCTGCAACCAGCTGTTCAATGGATGTGTCTGCCTCACTCTGCAACCGATTGACTTCTTCAATGGAACCCTTTAACATCCTTCTAAAAGGACTCCCATCACCATCAGATTTCCTTACCTTTCCTGATGAAAGGGGTAACAAAGATTTTAAGTTCGACTCTATGGTTATATCCTTCATGGCTCTCACATCTCCCTAAAAGATTTATGGACCATTAACCCTTTTCTACCTTCCTATCTCTAAAGCTTTTGATACCATACTCTTGGTAGCATTAATAACAGCCACATTAGCCTCGTAAGAGCGTGTGGCAGATAGAATGTTCACCATCTCTTCAATCACATTGATATCAGGCATTCCAACATATCCTAATGAATTGGCATCAGGATGGCGAGGGTCGTATACCATCTTAGGTGGTTTTTGATCAATAGAAATATCAACTACCTCAACCTTCTGAAGGCTTTTCTCCAGCTCAGAGTTAA
>Ga0209427_10003597_pt1 | contig 18110 bp, 16 predicted proteins | sample DeeMarSWOR136_30_FD_187465 | JGI IMG/M metagenome (GOLD analysis project Ga0209427, IMG submission 187465) | Marine sediment microbial communities from White Oak River estuary, North Carolina - WOR-1-36_30 (SPAdes) (version 2) | ecosystem: Environmental > Aquatic > Marine > Intertidal zone >...
ATATTAGATAAAGTTTTCGCTATGAAAATACGCTATTTTCCCCTTAAAAAGTAAAAATGATTAAACCTATGGGGTAAATTAGCTAAAGTTACGGATTAATTAATAAATAAAAGTGAGTATCTACTTTTTTCTGCCATTTTTCTTTTAACACTTTTTGTAGGGACACCAAGTAATCCTCTTTTCTTTTGCTCTCTACCAATCACTACTAGTTTTGATCCAAAATCCTTAGCGGCTTTTAATATTTCCTTTTCTAAACTACCCATTTTTAATTCTACATTAACCCCCTTTTTTTGCATATCTTTAATAAATTTTTTTCCTTTTTCCGTTAAAGTTTTTGTAGATTTTTTTTCAGATCTCTTTCCGTTCTTATCAACTTCAACACTATCTTGGGTATCCACAATATAAAGCATATTTAAGTCCCATCCAAGAATTTTTGAAAGTTTGAAACTAATATTGGGCACTTTTTGATTTGGGGCAAGATTCGAGCAAATTGCTAGAATCGAGTTACTTTTATAACCCGATTCTATCCAGATAGGAATGTTTACTTCATCAAAGAGACGGTAATTCAAAAGACATCCTTTTTCAAAACCCATGAGAATTAAATCATATTCTTTTTTATCAAGCTGATCTTTAACCGCTGCACTGAATTCACCTCTTATTATCTTTTCTTTAATGTCAATTTGTTTATTTCTAAAGAAAAGTTTTGCGTCATTGAAAATGATTTTATCTGCGGATTGAATATATTTTCTAACTATTTCTTTCTTTGTTTCTACTATCTCATGTGTAGTTCTATAAACATCTGATAGTTTATCTGTTTGACATAATGTTTTTTCCTCTATTATATAAACCAGATTTATTGAACTACCAAATTTTTCAGCAAGAAAAGCCCCAGTTTTAAAGACTTCTTTTTTATAATACTCTGAAGAAATTGGTATTAAAATATTTTTAAACATAGTATTATTGATCCTCCTACAATCTTTGAAATATTAAAAATGTTCATAGGCCTAATACCCCTTTCCAATACATAATTGCTATTATAAAAATTACACCAATGCAAATGATATTTGCAATAGCCCCTGCTTTGAATAAATCTCTACTTGAAAAATAACCAGAAGAATATGTTATTGCATTTCCTGGAGTAGCAATAACGAACATAAAAGCTAATCCACCGCTTAAGGCAATTAACATTGAAGCAAGCAAAGGACTTAATTCTGGTAACTCAGTTGCTATAGATAATCCGATTGGTAATAGTATTGCAACTGCGCCAACATTTGACATTACATTGGTCAACAGAACTGTGAAAATTATTAGGCTTAATATAACCAGATATAGATTGTGGGCCATTAATTCAAATATCTGGTTAGCTATCCAAGCTCCAGCACCTGTTTTTTGCATACTAACACCAAGGGTAATTGCTCCCCCATATAGCAATATGATTCCCCAAGGAACTCTCTTTTCTACGTCTTTCCAGGAAATACAGCCAGTAAAAAACAATACCATGCTACCTAATAGTGCTATAACGGCCAGTCCTAGATATTCTGGGGATGAAAAAAATACCCATAGAAATATAGTTAAAGCTAATGTAATTGATACAATTATTTCATTTCTTCCCATTTTACCTGCCATGCTAACCTGTTTGTCAATCTCTTTTTTTGCTATTGAAATGCTTTTAATCTCTAAAGGAAAGGAAATTTGTAAAACAATCCAAACCAATGGCAACGAAATAAATACCACAGGCATAGAATAAATCATCCAATCAAAAAAGGTCACAATAATTGGCGGATTAAAATCAGAAAGCAAACCTACGGTCAAAGGATTTCTTGCACCACCAACAAGTGTTCCTAGACTACCAACTGAACATCCATATGCAATTGATAACATGCAAATTTTACCAAAATTACTTTCCCTCGGAGTAATTTTCATTGCAATTAGAATTGATGCCACTATTGGTAAGAATAAAGCTGCTACACCATGTTCAGGCATTACAAATGATAAGAATGCACAAGAAGACATTATTCCAAAGCTAAGGATCCGAGGGCTTTTTTCAAAATAACTTAGTAACCTCAAAGCCATCCTTTTATGTAATCCATGTTTTTCAACTGCACCTGCCAAAATGAAAGCTCCTATTAAAAAAAAGACTGCTTGATTGCCAAATGACGAAAAAACTTCTTTTGCAGGTAAAACACCTAATAATGGCTGAATTATTATTATTAAAAGACCTGTAACAGCTAATGGAATTGACTCAGTAGCCCAAAGGATACCGCCCATTATCAGAATCCCAATCATAATCTTTCCGTTATAAGACAAACCTTCAGGGGTAGGAAGAAAATGAAGTAATACGACCACTGAAAATGCAATGACAATAAAAAAAACATTCCATTTTGTGAAATTAGAAAATTTGCTAATTAATGATTTATTATCGTCATCTGTTTCTCTGTTATCTTCATTCAATTTATTTTAGCCACCTTAAACCTTAATCTATTTATTTATCACCAATTCTATATAACACAAATACTCAAATGGTTTAATAATATTGATTATCTTACATCTTAATAATTTACAAATTAAATTCTTTATTGATTTTATTAGATATCTTTGATGAAGTATTTTATTTGGTCCTATTTTGATTTCGGTAATTTACAAAATTTAATTAATTCAAATATGTTAGACTTTATTTAATGAGGCATTCTTTTAAAACAGGGTTTAGTTTTGGTCTCACATCGGCAATAATCACAACACTAGGATTGATTGTAGGTTTGCATTCAGGTACTCATTCAAGGCTTGTTATTATTGGTGGTATTGTTACAATAGCTATTGCCGATGCTTTTTCAGATGCGGTTGGGATTCACGTCTCTGAAGAATCTGAAGGGAAACACGATACTGTGGAGATATGGGAGTCAACAATATCTACTTTTTTATCAAAATTTGTTTTCTCCATTTCATTTATTCTTCCTATTATATTTTTGTCACTTTCTAATGCAATAATAATTAGTCTTATCTGGGGTTTTTCATTGATTATTATTGTTAGTTATTATACTGCTAGATTAGGAAAATCAAAACCTTGGAAAGTAATCTTAGAGCATTTTATTATTGCATTAGTAGTAATTATTATAACACATTATGTGGGTATTTGGATATCAATCACGTTTAACTTTTAAAAGAGCAATTGTTTTATATTAAATATACATATAAAAACATTGATGAAGTTTATTAATAATCTATTAGCAATCTCTATTATTATTCTACTTATTGTCCCTAATCTTCCTACTGGAATTTCTTCTAGAAATTCTAATTATGAACTGGAATTTGCCCCAAATAATACGATTGTTATAGTAACAGGTTTTGAACCATTTAGTATCTATGATATTAACCCTTCTCAATTAATTGCTGAGGAGCTTGATGGCCAATATATTGAAGGGGCTGAAATAATCGGGATAGTTTTACCAGTAGATTTTGATGCATCTGTTGAAAATATTACAAAAGTTATAGGTAATCATACTCCACAGGTTTTGATAAGTACCGGTCTTTCTCCTCGTGCAAAAAAAATAAATGTAGAAAAGTTTGGAATCAATATAAAGATGTATCCACGTAATGAAAAAAAGTGGTTTATTCCACGTAGGTTAGATCCCTTTGGTCCCTTTATTCGTATATCTTCTCTTGACACAAAAGAAATTGCATCTGAATTAAATAATGCAGGCATTACATCCCGTCAGAGCTATTATGCTGGATTTTATATATGTAATGCTGTTTTATATGGCTCACTGGGCTTTATAGACGAAAAAGATCTTTCCACAAAAGCTGGTTTTATTCATGTACCATTATTGTCTTCACAGGATCCGAAAGGTATGGAGTTAGAAACAATGGTCGAGGCAGTAAAGATAGCGATTAGAACAAGTTTAAAATAAAACCTCGTTGTTGATTATTTTTCGGCTATTTTTAAAAAGTTATATAAAGAAAAAATCACTCTCGATATCTTGTGAGAGATTTAAGCAAGGCACAGATAACAATAGGTTTGTTGGCATATTTTGCTACTATTTGGAATTTAGTTCTTAATATAGATTATTCAAATTTGATAAATGCTTTTGGTTTTATTATACTTCAGCTTATTTTAATTCTTGTTTTATCATATATAATTTTAGCAATATTAGAATGGGTTAGAATATTTGATTTAAAAACAAACTCAGTATTAACACTGATAGTTTTAGTTACTGTTCGGATAATTTCGTCTTTATAGCGCTTTAATTTATAAGAAAAATCACTTATGTATTTTCTGGTCAGTAATATCTTTGAATATGTTTACAGAACCTGTAATTTCCCCATCCATATCAACTATTGGAGATACATTAATTTTAATATGTTTTCTAAGGTAAGGTTCATAGAATTCAAAAACAACTGTTTTTTTTGTTATTCTTATTTGTTGGCATGGGCAATTAGGATATGGTTTATTTGTACCATGAAGTACTTCATAACATTTTTTTCCAATTAATTTTTCAGGTTTATTTTTTAAAAAATCAGCTAATGCCTTATTAATTTTAACAATGTTAAATTCGTTATCATGAATAGATATCATTTCTGAAATTAAATTAAATGTTGTTTTCCAATCCTCGATTGCATTAAACATTTTATCCGCTGCTATTTTCTGTTTAGTAATATCTTCAATAATCAATCCCACTCCAGGTTCGCCATTGTCTAAGGTCGTTGGAATATGTTTTATTTTAAAATAAAACTTTTTTGTTTCATTTTTAAAAGTTGTTTCAATAGAAGACTCTTTTCCATCTAAGGCATTTTTTATGTTAGGAATGAGCTCTGGAATTTTTAAAGATATTTTTAATAAATCGTCTATTTTGTTTCCTAATACTGAATCAAGTTGGATGTCAAATAGATTTAGAAAATTTTCATTTACTTGAACAATCTTTAAATCCTTATCTATAACTATTATAAAATCTGAGATGAAATTTAATATGTTTGATATGGGGACTCTTTTAGATGGGAAAAAAACTTTTGCTGGACCAAAAGCAACCATTTCTGCATGGCCTGATACTAAAAGGATATCTAAATATTTTCCAACAGAATTTCTATTAATCTTGATTTTTCTAGATATGTCTGATATAGTCATTCCTCTTGGATTTTCCTTAAGTATTTTTTTAACTATTGCTAGCTCATTTTGATATAATTCCACAGAATCAAATCAAAAAAACACTATTTATGCATTACGTTTTTGATTACAGTTATGCTATGCAAAGAGAGAAAATTTTATATATCAAATATTTTATTCAGATATTATCTAACAAAAACCTGTATTAAAGAGTGGTGAAGGGATAAGATATGAAGAAACATATTGTTTGCTCAATATGTTTACTAATTAGTTGCAGTAGAAGCACAAATTATTCAGAATTTAATGAGCTAAACAGTCAATGGAGTAATATTATTTATTCCTCCTGTAATTAAAAATTAGAAAACCAAATCTTTGAGAACCAGATGTCTCAACAAACTAAAATTAATGGCGCTTCCTCCCGAATATGAGGTACCTCTTTCCTTCCTCTATGCATCCTGTCTCTCATTTTCCAAGGGGTACCTCCATCCCATCTAAAAAAATTATTTTTATCAGTTTAAAACAGTATTTATGTTATTTCTAATGTTCAAAAATTATAAACTTAATTTAGATAAATTTATAAAATTACTATTCTATTTATAATTAGGTAGAAATGAAGAAATTTCAATTAAAAGTGATAAGTATAGTTTTTGTGTTAATTCTATTTTGTTCCGTAACTACATCAACAGCATCTATTTCAGATACAATAAACCAATCTTTTTTAAATTCAATAAAAACCAATCAATCAGATTTAATCAATATTGCCCCTAAGATAAAAAATATTCTTGATATGATAGACGAAGATCTACTGCGAGAGTATTTGGAAACCTTAGTAAGTTATGGACCAAGAATGACGGGAACTTATGGATGTAAAAAATCAGCTGAATATATTTTTAATCAATTCAATGAAATGAATCTAGAAACTCGCTATCAAAACTGGACTTCTTTTGGTAACATATATCATCCCCGGATTTTTAAAAGCCAAAATATTGAAGGAAAGTTAAGAGGAAATAATTTATCCAGTAACAAAATAATACTGTTTAATGCTCATTACGACACCGTTAGAGTTTCACCAGGTGCAAACGATGATGGTTCAGGTACGGCAGCAGTACTAGCTGCGGCATACGTTTTAAGTAAATTTGAATTTGAACACACATTGAAGTTCATTACTTTTTCTGGTGAAGAGATAGGTTTATTGGGTAGTCAAATTTACGTAAAAGAAGCATATAATAAAAATGACAACATCTTGGTTGACATAAATGCTGATATGATAGGACATGCCGAAACTGCTGAAGGCGGCCGAAAGATGGGTATAACTTCTACTGAAGATGTAAAGTGGTTATTTGATGTTATTGAAAATATAAACGTCGAATATAACATTAATTTCCAAATAAACATTGGTGAAATTGACAGAGATGGCAGAGGTTGGAGTGATTATTTTCCTTTTGTTGAATATGGATATGAAGCATTAGCTTGTTGGGGTGGAGAACACGATCCAAATATGCATACTAAAAATGATGATATTTACAACGTAAATTTTAGTTACCTGATAAATACTACAAGACTAATCGCTGGAACATTGGCATATCTTGCAGATAATTATGATACCTATCCACAAGTTCGTATTGTGTCTCCAAGATTTGGAAAACTGTATTTCGAGGGAAGAGAAAAATTCAATATTACTAAACTTAAAACTGTGATAATAGACGATATATGGATATGGACCGAAGTGAAGTTTGCAACTGTTCCAATTGAACGAGCAGAATTTTATTATGACAATAAATTAAAATTTATAGATACAGAGTCGCCATTTAAATGGCATTTAAACAAATTATCAATTAGAAAACATAGAATAACAGTTATTGTGTATGATAATCTGGGAAGAAAATCAAGTGACTGGAGAGATATCTATTTTATTAATATACTAAAAAATCATTAAACAAATATTATGAGCATTTAGTTTTATATTTTCAAGAGTTAAAAAATTATTAGCGATACAATTGTTTTTAACGGTTAAACATATATGTTTTAAAAAAATGAAACGAGGATTATCGTCATTTGACATATTTGTAATTGTATCAGAACTGCAAGATCTTAGAGGCAGCTATATTGATAAAATATATCACATTCCTCGAGATATAATAGTCATTAGAATAAATAATAAAAAGACAGCGCAAAAAGAAAACATTTTTGTAAAAAATGGCGAACTATTTTGTACAACACAAAAAAAATTTACCACACCTATAAAACCCTCAACATTTGCAATGACATTAAGAAAATATCTATTAAATGGAAGAATAAGCAATATAACCCAACACGAATTTGATAGAATAATAAGAATTGATATTAAAAAAAAAGAAGGAGACTATACTCTAGTCTTTGAACTTTTTGCAAATGGTAATGTAATATTGTTAGATCCTCAAGGAAAGATAATACTTCCCTTATTTATTCAAAGATGGGCACATAGAATATTGCAGCCACATAAAATATACATGCCACCTCCATCTCAGATTAATCCCTTTAATTTAGATCAAAACAAATTCATTGATTTAATAAAAGAAAGTAATAAGGACCTTGTTAGAACTTTGGCTGTAAAAGTAAACTTAGGTGGTGCTTATGCTGAAGAAATATGTTATAGATCAGGCATTGATAAAAATACAGAATTAATAAAACTAAGTGAAGAATCTATTATAAAAATTTATAACGAACTACAAAAATTTTTGAAAATTTTTTCAGAAAAAAAATTCCAACCAGTATACGTACAAAAAGAGAGAAAAAAAACAGATATTCTACCAACTCCTTTTCAAAGTTATACAGACAGTAAATTCGTTAAAACAGATAGTTTCAACAAAGGCATTCAAGAATTTATTGAAGTTAGACAAATAGAAGAAAAAGAAAAAAGTATTTTTAATGAAAAACTCCAGAAATTGCAAAGACAATATAATAAACAGAAAAAAATAATCGAGGAATACAAGAAAAAAGTAATTCAAAAAAAATCAGAAGGAGAAATTATTTATTTAAATTTTCAAATATGCAAAGAACTCTTAGATGAAATCTCAAGCTTACTGGAGCAAAAAGATAAAAAAGAGAAAATTGAACAAATAAATAGCAAAAATATTGTTAAAAATTTCGACCCGACATTAAATGAACTTATTGTGATTTTAAAAGATAATCAAAATAAAACGCAAGAAATAAAACTAGATTTTCGAAAAACCGTTTCAGAAAATGCAGATAAGGCATATCGTGAAGGTAAAAAATTGCAAGAAAAAATAAATGGCGCGCAAGAATCACTGAATGATACTAGAAAGAAAATAAAAACATTAGAAAAAAAAGTTACTTTAGAAAAAGAAGAAAAAGAAATCAAAAAAGGTAGAACATATTGGTTTGAAAAATTCCGATGGTTTATTTCTACTGAAGGGAACATTATTTTAGCAGGTAGAGATGCAAAAAGCAATGAGCAATTAGTAAAAAAATATCTAAAAGATGGGGATAGGTATGTTCATGCTGACATACATGGTGCACCTAGTTGTATTGTCAAATCCATGGACATTAGTGATAAGAAAATACTTATCTCTGAAAAAACACTTGAAGAAGCCTGTAAGTTCGCTGCTTCATATTCAAAAGCTTGGAAACAATTTAGCGAGGTACAAGTATACTGGGTTCTACCTGAGCAGGTTAGTAAAACCCCTCAAAGTGGAGAATTTTTACCTAAGGGTTCCTTTGTGGTAAGGGGAAAAAGGAATTATCTTAATTGTGCAATAGAAGTTGCTGTCGGGTTAGTTGAAATCAACGGGTTAAAGAGAATAATGGGAGGCCCACAAGAGTCTATAAAGGAAAGAACAGACAAATACGTGGTTTTAAAACCTGGTGTAATGAAAAAAAGCGCTATCTCCAGAAAATTATCAAATATTTTTCATACCTCTGTCCTAGATATAGAACGTGTTTTACCGCCGGGAGAATTAGCTATTATAAAAACTGCAGGATTTGAGATCAAATAGGTGAAAATTGTGAAAGTTCTATTTAAGGACCTTAAAAAAGGGGAGATAAAACTAATACCAGAGAATCTTGATGATATTTGGCATTTGTATAACATTATTGAAGAAGGAGATTTGATAAGAGCTGTTTCATTTAGAACTGGGGAGCAAAAAGATGACAAAATTCGATCAAAAAAAACTGAAAAAAAACGAATGAAACTCGGAGTACGAGTTGAAAAAATAGGTTTTCATGAATTTTCTAATAGATTAAGAATACATGGTACAATTGAAGAAGGTCCTCAAGATTTAGGCTCATATCATACTTTCAATATTGATTCTGAAAAAATGGATAAATTGACCATAATAAAAAATGAATGGAAATCTTATGAACTTGAGAGGATTAACGAGGCTGTAAAACAACGTATGCAACCTCTTTTTATTTTTGTTTCAATGGATGAAGACAAAGCTACAATAGCAATCTTGCGTCAAAGTGGGTTACAAGAAATTACTGATATTGATTCTAAAAGATCCGGTAAAATGTATGAAAGTAAGGAAAATGAACATGAATATTATGGTAATATTATATCTGTTTTAAAAACTTATAAAAACAAGGAATCTCCATTGGTTGTTGTTGGATCTGGCTTTGCTAGAGAACATTTTATTAAATATGGTAAAACAAAGGATCCTGAAATATTTGAAAATTGTATAAATCATGGCACCGGCCAGTCTGGTCTGAACGGTATAAACGAAGCAATAAAAACAGGACTAATCGAACAAATATCAAAAGATAATCGGGTTTCAATTGAGACACGTTTTATTGAAAAACTTTTTGAAGAAATAAAAAAAGATGGATTGGCAGCTTATGGTGAAGAAGAAGTAAATGATGCTTTAAGTAAAGGAGCTGTCGAAAGACTTCTTATATCTGATATCATGACAAGAAGCAAAAATGGTGAATTACTGCTACTTTTAGCAGGAAAAACAAATAGTGAATTTACTATAATAAACACGATGCATGAAGCGGGTAAAAAATTCGAAGGAATTGGTGGTGTTGCTGCTCTTTTACGATTTAAATTGTAATTTAGATATATCTACCACAGCCTGTTCCAATTATCATAGATAAATAAGGTGGTATATATTCCTCTTCATTTAAATCATCAATAGAGTCATTTCCGCTACCCGTTTCTTTGGTTTCTTCTTCTGTTAATGTAGCACTATAATAGTCATAGCTTACTTCTAGCTCAAAATCGTTACCACTATCTTTTAATCTTTTTAATATCCTTATTTCTCCGATTTTTACGCTTATTTTTATATCAAATATTTCATTTACCCATTTATCGTTATAATAGGGTTCTTCATTGAGTTTTTCTTCAGCTTCGAATGAATCATTTGCCATTATTGAATCTGTTGATGGCATACCATTGACTGGAATTGCAATTTCTATGTTTCCTTCTTTGGATATTCTGGCGCTTTTTGCACTTTCTTCATACAATGTTCCATCTGGTGTTGTTATTTCCAATGTTAACGTGTCTAGACCAAATCTATTTAGTATCGTTGCTTTATTGTCAACCCAACTTAAATTAAATATTATTTCTTTTAAATTTCCACGATTTATTGAAACTGTGCCTTCATATGGTGTATTTTTCTCTACAAATTCTGAATAAAATATCGAATTTGTTCTTTCATCCCAATCTACACTGTATGTATTTCCCTTAACTATTTTTTCATTTGCTTCTTCTTCCAGTGGATTATATGTAGCAATTCCAATTCCAGAAATAATAATTATAACAACCGCTATTATAATAATTAATTTATCATTCTTTTTCAGATTTATCATGAGGACACCAATCTTGTTATATACCTAGGTCAAATACTTTGGTCTTCCTGTAATTAATAGTATGTATACTTATTTATTAAATTTTTCCTTTTTTATTAAAATTATATTACTTTTAATTAAAAATGATATTTATTTAGTCAGTTATTATTGGAATATTTCTACCACATTTCTTACATTTACCATTATTTAACCCTATTACTTTGGCAGAAAAACCATAACGATCAACAATTTTAAAACCACAAGAAGGACATTTTGTACTCTCATATTCCCCATGAGGGACATTTCCAATATAAGGAAATAAAACCCCAAAGCTTCTTGCAATATCATAAAATTTTAATAAAGTATCAATTGGAGTAGGCGGCACATCTATCATCTTATAATCTGGATGAAAACGTGAAAAATGGACTGGTGTATTTTCACCAAGTTTTTCTACAACCCATTGACAGAACTTTTGTATATCGTTAATTGAATCGTTTTTACCTGGTATAACAAGATAGGTAACCTCAATATGAATACCCAGTTTTTTTGCAATTTCACACGTGTTTAAAACCGGTTCTAACCTGGCTTTACAAATTTTTTTATAAAAACTATCATCAAATGCCTTAACATCGACATTCATTGCATCTAAATAATTAGATATTTCTTTTAGAGGATCTTCATTAATATATCCATTAGTAACATACACAGTGTAAAGACCTGCTTCCTTGGATAATTTTGCGGAATCATAACAATATTCGTGCCAAATTACAGGTTCATTATAGGTCCAAGCAATACCCCTACAATTATACTTTTTTGCCATATCCACCGCGGCTTGAGGAGAAATTTCATTTAAAGACAAATCAACAGGTGTAGCTCTAGATATCTCAAAGTTTTGACAATGGGCACATCTAAAATTACAGCCGACTGAACCTAATGAAAAACAGGATGAGCCGGGGTAAAAATGGTATAAAGGTTTTTTTTCGATCGGGTCTTCATGAACTGATGAACAAGAACCATAAATCAACGAGTAAAGTTTTCCATTTTCATTCTTTCGCACTCCACAAATCCCGCTTTTTTCATTATTTATTGTACAGTTATGTGGACAAAGAAAACATTGAACAATATTATCGATATTAGATTCCCAAAATCTAGCTTGTTTTTTCATGATTATTTTTCATGAAATATTTACTTATTAATCTTCTCCAAGTATCATTTCTCTATAGCTTAAGAGACGACCTCGAAGGGGATATCTATCGGTTATCTGGGGTTGCATAGAACTAAATTCTTTGTAAATTTCATCAGTTCGAAGTTTATAGCAGGCATAGTAGAAGGCTTCTTCAACTGAGGTTTTTCCATTTTTAAAAAATTTAAGTAACGTCGGTCTACCCATTTTAAATAACCCTGGTTTAAATCCATCTGCATTACCTGTTTGTAGTCCTTCAAACCATAATAATGTAAACAACGGTCCTTGTGTTGTACTTGCAAATCCTTTTCGAAATTTACTCGATCCTGAAATTACTATCCTTCCGGAGCGTGGAATCCCAGATCTTAACATTAAAGAAGTTGGAATATTAAGTATTGTTTTGTCGGCAAAACCTCCACAAAAACATGCATCTATAATTATGCAAACTTTGGTTGATTTTAATGGGCCTAATATATCACCTAATTCTTTATCACTTAGTAGGTCATCCCATAAGAAAATTTGACTTCTTTCAAAAAGTTTGCCACCGGTGATAGTATTATTTATATTACCGTAACCGTGATTGAAAATCCATATGAAGACTTCACTGTCCCTATAATTATTTGATTCATTTATTATATGCGTAATAGAGTTTACAACGTTGTTTTTTGTAGCACTGCCATAGGTAATATCGTATTCATGGCTGCGTTGCTGAAGTGTCATTATTTTTTTACCGTAACCATTATCTTCTCTAAGCCAACCATCATCAAATAGAATAATGATGTTTGATGTGGCATAGTTACTATTTTCAATAAAGTAGCTAGCAACATCTTCTGCTAGATATAATCCACCGTTGCCAAGTTTACTTTCATTGTCCTGCGGAAAGTTTGATGCTACAATAAAAATTGCCCATTTATGTGAATCAGTTTCAACAGTTAATGGATTGTCTACCTCTATTGATATTTTTTGCACATCAGAATAGTCCTTTCCATCCCATGACCTTGCTGAAATAGTGTATATTCCGTCCTTTAATTCAAAAACATTCCAGTCGTAACTCCATTTAGTAGTTTCTTCGACTATTAACCATTTGTTATTATCGATTTTTAATTCTACTTGGACTAAATTATTGTCACCATCAGGGTCAGTTGATGTACCACTTATAATTACTAGATTAAAGACTTTCTGATTATTGGTTGGATAATTAATAGTAATAATTGGTTTTTTGTTGGAATTCTTATCTTCTCCTATGCATCCGGAAAAAAGAGGAATAAGTAATATAATTATAATCAATATTGAAGCAGATTTTTTATGCATTTTATATAGTATTTTTGTTATTATTACTTTAAAACATTTATGTAACAAATATTACCCATAATTAATCTTTTTTATTTAGTTATAAAAATCAGGTAAAATGTTTTAAAGAATATGGGTTTTAAAGTGTTCATAGCCCATATTTTCAAGCGGTTTTCTAACTTTGCCGTCATAAATATTGATTTTTTTATTCTTGGTTACCTTTCCAATAGCAGTAAGTTCTCCACCAATTTTTTTCAAGGATTCTTCTGTTTCTTTGAATTTATTCTTTTGAAGAGTCAATAAAAGCTCGTAATCTCCTCCAAAATGAAATGCAATTTTGTGTATGTCCAATTTTTTCCGTTCTTTTTGTAGTTCGATTAATTCAGTTGATATTGGAATGTCATTAATGTTAATTTCAAAACCTGTGTTGTTAACTTCTTGAAGTTGATATAAAGAAGATGATAAGCCATCAGATATATCCATACAAGATGTCACACATTTTAGTTTTGCCAATTCTTTCCCCTCTTTTATTCTAGGTTTCGGCTCAAATAATAATTTAGTAAGTTTGGCTTTATGAATTTTACTTTTTAAACTATAATATCCTGCACCTGCTTTTCCAAGAGAACCTGTTACAGCTATAATATCTTCAGGTTTAGCCCCTTTTCGAGACATAAAAATATCTTTTTCGACAATTCCAATAGCTGTACCACAAATATTAATCTCGCTGGATTCTTTCATATCGCCACCGATAATATATGTACCAAATGTTGTCGCGCAGATGTTTGCTCCTTTTGCTAGTTTCTTTAAAAAATCCTCTGAAGTTTCTTTGGGTAAGCCAAATGATAAAACTAATCCAAGAGGTGTTCCTCCTTTTGCAGCAATATCACTTAAATTAATTGAAACAATAAACCATCCTATTTGAAATGGTGTCATTTCTTTTAGAATATGGGTTTTTTGTGAAATCATATCTGTAGAAACAAGTAAATATTTTTTACCAATTTCTAAAGCAGCACAATCATCACCAATTCCAACTGCAACTTCTCCTTGCATAAAAATGTTTGAAATAAGATGTATTGCTTTTCTTTCTCCCAAATCTGAAAGTTTTTTCATATTATACTACAAGTACGTTTTCACTCAAAAAGTTTATCACAAAATAGCGTTTTATTATTTTGATTATGAGGCGATATTTTGAAAAAAATGACTTATTCTGATAGCGGCGTTGATATTAGGAAAGAAGAACAGGCAATAAATGCAATCCTATCTGGAATTAAATCACACAGAATGGGAATAGGCAGACCTTTAGGTGGACATTATGCAGGAATGATAGAATTTGGGGAGTATGCACTTGTATTATGTACTGATGGTGTTGGAAGTAAGGTAAAAATCGCCTCTGAACTAAAAAAATGGGATACTGTAGGTATTGATTGCATTGCAATGAATGTTAATGATGCAATCTGCGTAGGTGCAGAACCTTTAGCGTTTGTCGATTATCTTGCAATTGATGATCCTCAACCTGAAATTACTAGAGAGATTGGAAAAGGACTTGAAAAAGGTGCTGAACTATCAAATATATCAATTATTGGTGGAGAGACAGCGTCTCTTCCTGATATTATTAATGGTTTTGATTTAGCGGGAACTTGTCTTGGATATGTTAAAAAAAGCGATATTGTAACAGGTGAATCGATACTGCCAGGGGATATCATTATCGGACTGGGAAGTAGTGGTATTCATTCAAATGGATATTCACTAGTAAGAAAGGTCATAGAACAAAAGGATATATCTTATAATGATGTTTTTCCAAAAGGACTGTACGGTGGAAAAACAATAGGGGAAATACTATTAACTCCTACCCAAATTTATGTCAAAGAAATTGTAAATTTGTTGAAAAAAGTTAAAGTAAATGGACTAGCTCATATAACTGGGAGTGGGCTTTTAAATCTTCCCCGCCTTAATAAAAAAGTAGAATTTGTTATCGAAGATCCGATTGAAATACCTCCTATTTTTACGTATATACAAAAACAAGGTAATATAGATGAAAAAGAAATGTATCAAACATTTAACATGGGTATGGGATTTTGTGTTGTTTTATCTGAAAAATATCTCGATGAAGCTATTGGAATCCTTAAAAAATACTCTGGTGTAGAGGTCAAAGTTGTTGGAAGAATTGGAAAAGGAAAAGGTGTTAGAATTCCCTCTCGTGGATTAGTGTTTTAAGTTAGATATAATATAAGATGGATAAATCCAATCATTATAGGTTGATGTATCAAATATATTACCAATGAATGTCGTCCTAAAAAGGATAGAATTTTGACAATTTTTAATGTGGAAAGATCTACCAATAGAAATTTTCTTTTATATTCTGGATATAGTGTGTTGCCAATAAAAATTCCTAGGAGTACCACACCGAACCAGGGTAGAATTGGATAATAATCAACTGTGTAGAAAGTAGATGGTGTAAATCCAAGCCAAAGCAACCAGTAAAAATCAAAGGTGAAATTATTTAATTGTAATCCGAACAGAATCAGAATGATTCCGAGAATCAGATTTGGATAACGAAGCTTTAAAAAAGGATATGAAAGTAAGATGGAAATACCTATGCAATGTAGTACACCAAAAACAATAAAACCATTGTGTAAATAAATCCAGGTTCCTAGTGTTATTACCATGCCTAATCCAAAAATCTTGAAACCTCTCTGTAAATATTTTGTAAAAACCTGTTTTTTTGTTAAATTATTTTTTATTCTATTGTAACTTAGCGAGAGAGACAAACCTACTAATAAAAGAAAAATTGAACCAACAGTATATGCATAAATAAGAAAAAACCCTGAATAAAGGCTTATTTTGTAGATACCAAAAAAGTTAAGATCATATAAAAAATGGAAAAAAAACATCATAATTATTGCTATTCCGCGTAAAAGGTCTATTTCCCAAAATCTTTGCTTTATATTTTTATTCACTGTGACTTGGAAGGACCACTATTTTATTAAGATGTTTACATAAATGAAAGTAGCGGGGAGTGGATTTGAACCACTGCTCTACGGGTTATGGGCCCGTCGGGATTTCCTGACTACCCCACCCTTATAGGCATTTTTATAATAAATGCTCGCTATGATGGGTAGCCCAATATGCCCCGCCATAAATGCGAAATGTCTCTCGTGAATGTTATTTCTTGTACTTAAATCTAGTTCTAAAGTTTATCTTAAAATGCTTTATCTATTTGATTACTAATCAATTAGTTGAAAAGGAAACCAAATAGATACAAAAAGAGGATTTGCTGAGAGAACTGTTCTATTATTTTATTAGTGCTTGTAATTTTTTATAATGAACCGTTTTATTTTTTATAGAAATATACGTTTTTAGTTGATTTTATGTAGCAAGCAAAATAATTATTTTTTCTAAGATATGCTAATGCGTATTTCATTCTATGCAATATTTCCTTCCATTTTATTTTTGGTTCCATCTTAGCTGCGGTTGTACCTTCCTGAGAGGAAAAAGAGAAGATGCTGCCGAAGTCAAAAGGTGTTTTTTCAAAAAGATCTAATGTTTCTTTGAATTCGTCAAAAGTTTCTGTGGGGAAACCAACTAGTAGATGTACACCGATTTCTAATTCAGGGTCAACTTTTTTTAAACTTAAAATAGTGTCTTGTAATTTTTCCTTTGTATATGGCCGGCGCATTAGTTTAAGAATCCTATTATTTCCAGATTGAACTGAGAGTAGAATAATTTTTATTTTTTTTCTTTTTAAAATCTCCTTAAATTCTTTTACATATTTTATAATCCACATCGGATGAAAATTCTTCAACTCTATCTTGTAATCTCCTTCTATTTTTATCATCTTATCCAATAGTTCTGGAAGACTACTTTTGATATCTATCCCGTAGTGTCCAATATCATCTGCTTCTAGGACAAAATGTTTAAAACCTTTTTCTAATCCAAGTTTGAATTCTTTTATACATTCGTCGATTGGTTTGCTCTTTAGAGGCCCAACTGCTTTTCTAATAGCACAGTAGGAACAATTATGTATACACCCTCTTGAGATAAATATACAAAATATATCCTGATGGGGATAAATCCTATTGAATGGGAATATTTTTTCAAAATTTTCTCCAAATATAGTTTTTAAGATATGGTTTTTGAACCAATTATGGCTTTTCTCTATTGATTTGATAGATCTGGAAATTCTTCTAAGGATACCTAAAAAAGAGCGTTTATTGAAATTACTCCACATTGAATGTGCGTCTTCTAAATCTCCAAGTTTAGTTTTTTTATTACTGAATATATCATTGATTCTATCTAGGTCCCTTGTGGGTATTATCCTGCCGTCAAAGATCTTAGATAGTTCTTCTCCGATTATATCTTGTATACAGCCGGCAATGATTAACTCTGCATCATATTTTTTAAAATCTTCGATCATTTTCAAACATGTATCAGATACACTCTTAACAAATCCACATGTAAAATAGATTATATAATCTGCTTCTTCGGGATCATTCACAATTTTATAACCATTCCCGGTTAGATAATTATAGATTTTCTGAGCATCAAGGTTCCGTCTTTCACAGGCGCTTGAGAATAAAAAAACTTTTTCCCTAGTCACTGTTGCATTTCTGCTTTTTTCCATACCGGTGTACTATGTAATATGTTATTTAAAATTATCGAGTATACTTTATAGAATATTATGTTTTAGGAAGGAACATATGTCCTGTCCTAATACGGGTTATATTTGGAGTGGTTTCCATAAAAATTTATATACCAAAC
>Ga0209427_10003599_pt1 | contig 18108 bp, 18 predicted proteins | sample DeeMarSWOR136_30_FD_187465 | JGI IMG/M metagenome (GOLD analysis project Ga0209427, IMG submission 187465) | Marine sediment microbial communities from White Oak River estuary, North Carolina - WOR-1-36_30 (SPAdes) (version 2) | ecosystem: Environmental > Aquatic > Marine > Intertidal zone >...
TGCGCCCCATGTCAGGTGGCGCGTTCGTGCTGCGTGCCGGCGGCATCACCGATCCGCAGCAGCTTGCGGAAGTGATCCGGCGGCTCGGCACGCGTTCCGACGTCGAGTACGTGGAGCCTGACAGGCTGCTTCGCCCGATGCCTTCCCCGAAATCCCCATAGCGGGATCGCCGGTCTTTCCAGCGTCCCGCGCTTTCGGGCGCACGCCGTCTTCCAGAAATTTGACCTCCCGCAATGCGACTACCCGCGGTGGCGTCATAGGCTCATTTATTGTTGTCAAAACCCCAGCCGGGGCGAGCGTCGGCACGTCCGCCGCTGCACCCGGCCGTTTCCAGTCGTTAGAATTAAGCGAGAAATTCCGAACGTCTTCGACGTCCAGCACAGAACCGCACCAAGGAGAAGGCACGTGAAAATGCTGAAGCAGCGCTACGGGGTGCAAGGACTTATTGCCATTTCCGTTGCCGCGGCGTGGCTCGCCGGCGCGTGGTTTGCGCCAGCATCTGCGATTGGCCCGATGCCGGCCGAATCACCGCCCACCGATCAGCTGATCGTGAAGTTCCGTGATCCCGCGCTCGGTGTGGCGGCGACGCTCGGCGCCGCACCGGTGCAGGCGTTGAGCAACCGGGCGGGTGTCTCTCTCACTCACCGTCGCGTGATGTCTGGCGGCGCTCAGGTCCTGGCTTTGCCCCAGCGCATGCGCGTTGCCGACGTGGAAGCAATCGCCGCGCGGCTGCGCGCCGATCCCATGATCGAATCTGTCGAACCAGACCGCATCCTGTTGCCGCAACTGCTCCCGAACGACACGCTGTACAACAACCAGTGGCACCTCAAAGCGCCAACGACTGACCTCGGCGCCGCCAATCTGCCGGGTGCCTGGGACATTACGACGGGTTCCTCAAGCGTGGTGGTCGCGGTGATCGATTCCGGTCTCGTTCGTCACGCCGATATCGACAGCAACATTCTGGATGCAACCGGTCGCGTCGTGCCCGGTTATGACTTTATTTCGGACACGTTCCTCGCAAACGACGGGGACGGACGCGACAGTGACCCAAGCGATCCGGGGGATTGGGCGACCCAGGCGGATGTAGACAATCCTGCGACTCCCTGCGTCCAGGTTACAGACAGCACTTGGCATGGCACGCATGTGGCCGGAACCATTGGTGCGCAAGGCAATAACGGCCTGGGCGTAACCGGCATCGATTGGGCCGCCAGGATTCTTCCCGTGCGTGTGCTCGGCAAGTGCGGTGGATACGTGTCCGACGCGATTGATGGGATTCGCTGGGCGGCAGGGCTCGCAGTCACGGGAGTGCCAGCGAACGCGAATCCCGCCAAGGTCTTGAACATGAGCTTGGGTGGTCCGGGAGCCTGCAGTTTGAGTCCAACGCTCCAGTCGGCAATTACGGACGCTTACAACGCGGGCGCTGTGGTGGTAGTGGCCGCAGGCAACGGCAACGCGAACCTCGACACCACGCCGTATGTGCCGGCGAGCTGCAGCAATGTTGTCGCCGTCGCCGCGGTCAATCGATCCGGAGATCGCGCCTATTACAGTAATTATGGCGCGGCCGTTGCGATCGCGGCGCCGGGCGGCGAGCAAGCGTTTGCCAACGATCCGAATGGCGTCCTGTCGACGCTGAATTCCGGCACCACATCGCCGGTGCCATCACCCGGTGGCGACGCTTACCAGTACTATCAGGGCACCAGCATGGCGGCGCCGCATGTGAGCGGCATCGTGGCGCTGATGCGCGGGGCCAACCGGTTGCTCACGCCAAGCCAGATTCTTGCCAGGCTCCAGAGCACCGCGCGCGCGTTCCCGGTCGGAGGGACGACTCCCTGTACGGTTTCGACCTGCGGTGCGGGGATCATCGACGCCGCAGCAGCAGTCGCGGCTGCCGCCAATGGCTACTTTTCACCGAACCCTTCAAGCGTCGTTTTCGCAGGGACCTACGTAGGTCAAAGTGCCCCTTCCCAGACTGTTGTGATTACCAACACAGATGACGACTCGGCAAACCTTGCCGCGAACAATGCGGTGAGTGTCGGTGGCGCAAACGCGGGCGATTTCGGAGTGACTGGTGGAACCTGCGTCAACGGAACGATGTTGAGCCAAGGGGCGAGCTGTACCGTAACCGTGAATTTCAGCCCGACCGCGGGCGGGGCGCGCACGGCGAATCTGGTTATTGCCGGTACGGCAAGCAACGCGCCGGTGTCGGTGCCGCTTTCCGGGACAGGTCTTGTGCCGACGGCAACGGTAACTGCGACAGACTCGTCGGCGAGCGAGGCGGGGCCGGATAGCGGAACGTTCACCATCAGCCGCACTGGCGGGCCCACGACCAACCCGCTGACCGTGAGCTACGCCATGAGTGGCAGCGCCACAAACGGAACCGACTACGTTGCCGTCACTGGCTCCGCAACGATTGGGGCCGGAGCGAGCAGTACGACCGTAACGATCACACCGATCGACGACAGTGTTTACGAAGGCAACGAGTCCGCGACGATGACGCTTAGCGCGAACGCGGCGTACACGGTCGGTAGCCCCGCCAGCGCCACAGTCACGATTGCCGACAATGACTCTCCGCCGTCCGGCGGCGGAGGAGGCTGCTTCATCGCCACTGCGGCGTTCGGCACGCCGATGGCCGCAGAGGTCCGCTATCTGCGCGCTTTTCGCGATGAGTACCTGTTAACCAACGCGCCCGGACGCTGGTTCGTCGACCTTTACTACCGTGCCAGCCCGCCGGTCGCCGAGTGGCTGCGCTCGCATGAGACGCTGCGGGCCTGGGCGCGTGCTGGCCTCGCACCGCTGGTGGCGATGAGTCGCCGGCTCGTAAGCGGCGAGGCGCTCGCGGCCCAGACACCGGATCGCCCGTGACTTCCTGAGGGGCACCGTCATGCCGGCGCTTGCAGCTGGCATGACAGCCCGCTCAAGCTGGAAGTCCGGGCTGCCCTCGGCCCGCAGCGCGGATGCTTCGCGCGAGCGCTTAACCTTATGTGGTTCCAGCACGGGGGGAGGCGAAGCCGCGCTGCCCCGCGCGAGGAAGTTTTGCGTTGCCGTGGTTGGGCACCTATTATTCGTGCGCTCCGCGCAGACATCCCTTCCCATGCCGTCACTACAAGACATGCCGCTCGAGACGCTGCACGCGCACGCGGTGCACACGTTCCGCAAGGGCGGCGGTTCACGTCCGGAAGTGGTGCTGGTCGAGGCGGGCGGCGCGCGCGCGGTACTCAAGGACTACAGCCATGCCGATCCCGGGTTCCGCCGCCTGGTCGGACCATTGCTGGTGTGGCGCGAGGCGCTGGCGTTGAAGCGGCTGGCCGGACAGCGCGGTGTGCCGCCGCTCCTGCACAAGTTCGACGGCGATGCGATCCTCGTCGGACATATCGAAGGCCAGAGCGCCAAGCAGTGCCCGCGTGGCACGATCCCGCCGGAATTCTTTGAGCGCTTTTACCGTCTGGTGGATGAAATGCACGCGCGCGGTGTCGCGCACTGCGACTTGCGCAGCGAGGGGAACATCCTGGTGACGCCGTCCGGCGATCCCGCATTCGTCGATTTCGTCGCACACATGGGACGCCCCTCCTGGTGGAACCTGCCGCTGCGCTGGGCGTATGCACGACTGTGCGAGGCCGACCGGGTGGCGGTGGCGCGCTTGAAGCGCACGCATGCGCCCGACGCGCTCACGCCCGAGGAACTCGCCGCGCTCGCCCGTGACCGCAATACCCCCCTCGAGCGCTTCGCGCGCATGCTTGGGAAGAGTATCCGCAACGTCACGCGTCTCCTGCTTACGCGCCGCGTCGACAAGCGCTGACCTGCGAAAGCCGACCGAAAGCCCCCTTGTCGGCGCGGGAATCACCGTGGGCTGAAATGCCGGTCACCTTCGGGTAAAGTGCGCGTTTTTCCGCAACCGGACAAAGGCCAGCCATGCGCGACTATCAGATTGCCCCCTCCATCCTTTCTGCCGACTTCGCCCGCCTGGGCGAGGAGGTCAACAATGTCCTGGCTTCGGGCGCGAACATTGTGCACTTCGACGTCATGGACAATCACTATGTGCCGAATCTCACCATCGGGCCGCTGGTATGCGAAGCGCTGCGCAAGCACGGCGTGAAGGCTGATATCGACGTGCATCTGATGGTGAAACCCGTCGATCGCATCGTGCCGGACTTCGCCAAGGCCGGTGCTACCTATATTACGTTCCATCCAGAGGCTTCCGAGCACATCGACCGCACCCTGCAGCTCATCAAGAGCGAGGGCTGCAAGGCCGGACTGGTGTTCAATCCCGGCACGCCGCTCGACTACCTCAGGTATGTGATGGACAAGGTCGACATGATTCTGCTCATGTCGGTGAACCCGGGGTTCGGCGGACAGAGTTTCATCAAGTCGGCGCTCGACAAGCTGCGCGAGGCGCGCAAGCTGATCGATGCCAGCGGTCGCAAGATCCGCCTCGAGATCGACGGCGGCGTGAAGGTGGACAACATCCGCGAGATCGCCGAGGCCGGTGCCGACACCTTCGTGGCCGGCTCCGCAATCTTTGGCGCCGCCAAGGATAGCGACCCGAACCGCTACAACACCGTGGTCAAGGCGATGCGCGATGAGCTTGCCAAGGCCAAGGTGAGCTGAGCCGGCGCCTGCCCATGACCGAGACCGCGAAACGCGCGAAGCCAGCGCAGTTCCCGCTCGCCGTAAAGATGGTCATGGTCGACCTGGACGGCACGCTCATTCACACCGCGCCCGATCTCGCCAACTGCGCCAATCGCATGCTGCGCGATCTCGGGCGCGGCGAGTGGCCGCTCGAGAAGGTCATGACCTGGATCGGCAATGGCGTGCCGCGTCTGGTGAAGCGGGCACTCACTGGCGAGATGATGGCCGAGCCGGACACGGCGCTCTATGACAAGGCGCTGGCGCTTTTCCAGCAGCATTACGGCGCTGCGGTGTCGGAACTTTCCCGCCCGTATCCCGGGGTGATCGAAGGGCTGCAGCAACTTGCGGCCGCCGGTTTTGAGCTCGCCTGCATCACCAACAAGGCCGAGGCCTTCACGCTGCCGCTGCTGCGCGACCTCGGGTTGCACGACTATTTCAAGCTGGTGTTGTCGGGTGACAGCCTGCCGAAGCAGAAGCCCGATCCGCTGCCGCTGCAGCACGCCTGCCGGCACTTCGGCATCACGCCCGAGCACGGCGTGCTGATCGGCGACTCGAGCAATGATGTGCAGGCGGCCCGTGCCGCCGGCATGCCTGTGATCTGCGTGACCTATGGCTATAATCATGGCCACGACATCCGAGAGTCGCATCCCGACGCTGTCGTCGGATCGCTCGCGGAAGTGCCGCGGTACCTGACGCTTTACGCAGCGTGACCAACCATGAGAGACACAAGGCAATGGCGCAGCAACCGGTCGTGGCGATGGCCACGTGCCGTTTCCTGCTGCGCCCATTAACCTTGTGCTCCCATGGTGATCCATGTCGCTCGATCAAGCTGAATTCAGCAAGTTTGCCTCCCAGGGTTTCAATCGCATCCCGCTGATGCGCGAGGTCCTGGCCGACCTCGATACACCGCTTTCGGTCTACCTCAAGCTCGCCCGCGGGCCATACTCGTACCTGTTCGAATCGGTGCAGGGCGGCGAGAAATGGGGCCGCTACTCGATCATCGGCCTGCCGGCGCGCACGGTATTGCGGATTCGCGGCGACGAGCTGACCGTCGAGAAGGACGGATCGATCGTCGAGCGCGAGAACGTGGCCGATCCGCTCGAGGCAGTGCGCCGCTTCAAGTCGCGTTATCGCGTGCCGGCGGTAAAGGGATTGCCGCGTTTCACCGGCGGGCTGGTCGGCTACTTCGGCTACGAAACAATCCGCTACATCGAGCCGCGGGTTGGCGCGATGCAGAAGCCCGATGCGATCGGTGCGCCGGACATTCTCCTGATGGTGTCGGACGAAGTGGTGGTTTTCGACAACCTGAAGGGCAGGCTCTATGTCGTCATCCACGCCAACCCGGAGATCGACGGTGCTTTCGGCAAAGCCACTCGCCGTCTCGACGAACTGGTGGCGCATCTAGGCGACGCGCTCCCGCATGGCGAGCCAGTACCGTCCACACCACCGGTCGGTGAAGCGGATTTCGTTTCGGCGTTCTCGCAGTCACAGTTCGAGCAGGCGGTCGAGCGCTCACTCGAATACATCCGTGCCGGGGACATCATGCAGGTGGTGCTGTCGCAGCGCCTCGCGATACCGTACGCAGCGGCGCCGCTCGATCTGTACCGCGCGCTCCGTACGCTGAATCCGTCACCTTATATGTTCTTTGTCGACCTGAAGGATTTTCACGTGGTTGGTTCCTCGCCTGAGATCCTGGTGCGCGTGGAGGACGGGCAGGTCACCGTTCGGCCGATAGCCGGGACGCGCCCGCGCGGTCGCGACGAAGTCGACGACAAGCGTCTCGAGGAGGAGCTGCTGGCCGACCCCAAGGAGCGCGCCGAGCACATCATGCTGGTCGATCTTGGCCGCAATGACATCGGGCGCGTATCCACGGTTGGCAGCGTGCGCGTGACCGACCAGATGGTGATCGAGCGCTACTCGCACGTCATGCACATTGTCTCGAACGTCACAGGCGCGCTGCGTCCGGACATGGACGCGATCGATGTGCTGCGCGCGACCTTTCCCGCCGGCACCGTGAGCGGCGCGCCAAAGGTGCGCGCGATGGAGATCATCGAGGAGCTGGAACCCACTCGCCGCGGCGTGTACGCCGGGGCCGTTGGCTATCTCTCCTGGGCCGGCAACATGGACACGGCCATCGCCATTCGTACCGCCGTCATCAAGGACGGCACGCTCTATATCCAGGCCGGCGCCGGAATCGTGGCCGACTCGGTGCCGCGCAACGAGTGGAACGAGACCATGAACAAGGCGCGTGCGATTTTCCGCGCCGTGGCGATGGCCACGGCCGGGATGGTTACGCATCAGGCTCGCGCCCGATAGGGGCAGGTTCGACAGGCGCGATCGCGCGGGCGCATAATCGAATCGCAGGTGCGCTATCCGGGTGAAGTGCGATGCGTTTTGTGATGCTCTTCGTGGCAGGTGCGCTGGCAGTGGGGCCGGTCGCGGCCGGGACGATTTACAAATCGGTAGATCGCGACGGCAGGGTGACCTATGCCGCTCAGCCGCTGCCCGACGCGGTAAGCGCCGAGCCACTGGTCCCGGACGCGCCGCCAAACGAAGAGCAGGTCCGGCAGGCGCAGGAGCAGGCGGAAGCCATTGCGTCTTTCAACGAGCGCCGCGACAGGGAGCGCAGGGAAGCCGCCAGGGAAGAGGCTGATCGACGGGCGACTGCGGGCCAGACCATCATTGTCGAGCGGCCCTATCTGGTGCCGATACCATACGGTGATCGGTGGTGGGGGGTACCGGTGATGCCCCCCGAGCGGCCGATTCATCCCCCGCGGCCGCGCCCGTCCCCGCCTCCGGCGCCGACACCAAGACCAGGCGGAGGCATGCGGCGTTGAGAGCGCGCAGAGGAATGAACATGCTGTTGATGATCGATAACTATGACTCGTTTACCTACAACCTCGTTCAGTATCTGGGCGAGCTGGGCGAGGATGTGCGCGTATTTCGCAATGACCAGATCACGGTCGCCGACGTCGAGCGTCTCAAGCCAGACCATATCGTCATCTCGCCGGGGCCGTGCACGCCGAACGAGGCTGGTATCTCGGTCGAGACGATCCAGAAGCTCGCCGGCAGGATTCCGATCCTCGGCGTGTGCCTGGGCCACCAGAGCATTGGACAGGCCTTCGGTGGACGCATCGTGCGCGCGCGGGAGCTGATGCACGGCAAGACCTCGTTGGTGCATCATGGCGATATCGGCGTATTCAAGGGCTTGCCCAATCCGTTCGAGGCGACGCGCTACCACTCGCTTGTCATAGAACGATCAAGCCTGCCGGATTGTCTCGAGATCACCGCCTGGACCGACGACGGCGAAATCATGGGGGTACGACACAGGACGCTCGCCGTCGAGGGCGTGCAATTCCACCCCGAGTCGATCCTCACGCAGCACGGGCACGAACTGCTCGGTAATTTTCTGCGCCAGTATCCACGCGCGGCCTAGCGCGCGTGAACGAAGCGCCGGCTCCCCATCCGCAACACCACGACCACCGCCACTATGGCTGGCGGTTGTCGGCAATCGTTGCCATGCTCGCCATGGTCGCGCCGTTCAGTATCGACACCTACCTGCCGTCGTTCCCCGACATTGGGCACGAGCTGTCGGTTTCGGCCTGGGGACTGCAACAGACCCTCAGTCTCTATCTGCTTGCTTTCGGTGGCATGACGCTGGTGTACGGGCCGCTGTCAGATGCCTTCGGGCGGCGCAACGTTGTGCTGGTCTCGGTGGTGTTCTACATCGTTGCCTCGATCGGCTGCGCGCTGGCGCCCAGTTTCGAATGGTTGGTTGCCATGCGCATCGGACAGGGCCTGGCGGCGAGCGGCGGCCTGGTCGTGGGCCGCGCGATCATTCGCGATGCCTTTGGCGGGGCGCAGGCGCAGCGCGTGATGTCACAGGTGATGCTGATCTTCGCGCTCGCTCCAGCGGTCGCGCCAATCCTGGGCGGCTATCTGCATGACGCCTTCGGATGGCGATCGGTGTTCTGGTTCCTGGTGCTGCTCGGACTTGCCATCTGGGTCGCCGTCGCGCTGTGGCTTCCGGAGACGCTGCCGCCGGTGGGTCGGCAATCTCCGCATCCGCGCGCCATCGCGCATGCCTACGGCCGCACGCTCGGGCACGGACGCTTCATGGTGCTGGTGCTGACTACCGCGTTCAATTTCGGTGGCTTCTTCCTCTACGTCGCTGGCTCGCCGGACGTCATGTACCGGCACCTGCACTACGGGCCCGATGACTTCGGTTATCTATTCGTGCCGCTGGTGGCGGGGCTGATGCTGGGGGCATTCGTTTCCGGGCGTGTGGCCGGAACGCTCAGCCACGCCCAGGCCGTGAGCGCCGCCTATGGCGTGATGCTGACTGCGGCAGCGATCAATCTGGTCCTGACGCTGGCGATCGCGCCATCGCCGGTGACCATCATCGCACCAGTAATGCTGTACGCGAGCGGCATGTCGCTCGCCATGCCGAACCTGACACTGCTCGCGCTCGAATATTTCCCGACGCATCGTGGCACGGCCTCGGCGGTGCAGAACTTTACCCAGACTGTGTCGAACGGCGCCGCGGCCGGTGTGTTGGCGCCGGCGCTGTCGCCGACGCTGCCGGGTCTTGCCACCGGCATGCTGGCGCTCAACGTGATTGGCCTGCTCGGCTGGTTGGCCTACCGGCGCTTGTCGGGAGTCGCGGCGGCGCACGTGCCTTGACCCCACTCGTGGGGCGCGGACAAAATCGCCCTTCACTTTTCTGAATTGTCTCCCGGACACCTATTTCTATGGACATGCCCGCCGCCATCCGCGCCGTCATCGAGCGCCGTGACCTGAAAGTCGACGAGATGCGCGCGGTCATGCGCCTCATCATGACCGGGGCTGCCACGCCGGCACAGATCGGCGGTTTTCTCGTCGGGTTGCGCATGAAGGGCGAGACGGTCGAGGAGATCGCCGCCGCCGCGGAGGTGATGCGCGAGCTCGCGGTACACGTCGGTGTCTCGGGCCCGCACCTCGTCGATACCTGCGGCACCGGTGGCGATGGTGCCAGCACCTTCAATATTTCCACCGCGGCGGCCTTCGTCGTCGCAGCGGCCGGCGGCAAGGTCGCCAAGCACGGTAATCGCTCGGTGTCGTCCAAGAGCGGCAGTGCCGACGTGCTGGAGGCGGCCGGGGTGAACCTCGACCTCGGTCCGGAGCAGGTCGCGCAGTGCGTGAACGAGGTCGGCGTGGGTTTCATGTTCGCGCCCAAGCACCACGGTGCGATGAAACATGCCATCGGTCCGCGGCGCGAGATGGCCGTACGCACGATCTTCAATCTGCTCGGTCCGCTCACCAATCCGGCGGGCGCCCCAAACCAGGTCCTGGGTGTGTTCGCGGAGCACTGGGTCGAACCGCTCGCCGAGGTGTTGCAGCGGCTCGGCAGCGAACATGTCCTAGTAGTCCATGCCGAGGACGGCATGGACGAGATTTCCATTGGCGCGCCGACCCGCGTGGCGGAACTGAAGGCAGGGCGCGTGCGTGTCTTTACAGTTCAGCCCGAGGATTTCGGCCTCCGGCGCGGCGACGTGCGTTCGCTGGCGGTAGCGACAGCGGCCGACAGCCTTAAGATCATCGAGCGCGTATTCGCCAACGAAACGGGCGCGGCGCGTGACATCGTCGCGCTGAATGGCGGCGCGGCGATCTATGTCGCCGGACTGGCTGAGGACCTGAGGGCCGGCGTGCAGCGCGCGCTGGAGGTCATTGCCTCCGGCGCGGCGCGCGAGAAGCTGGCGGCGCTCATCGCCCTGAGCCAGCGACTCGCGGCGAAATGACCTCCACCCCGAATATCCTGAAGCGCATCCTGGCACGCAAACGCGAGGAGTTGCGCGAGCGCGTGGCGCGCGTGCCATTGCGTGCATTGCGGGAACGGATTTCCGGGGTCGATCCGGCGCGTGGTTTCGTCGAAGCGATCGAGCGCCGCAACGCGAGTGGCAAGGCCGCCGTGATCGCCGAGATCAAGAAGGCGAGCCCGAGCAAGGGTGTGCTGCGGGCCGACTTTCGCCCGGCCGAAATCGCACGCAGCTACGAACGTAGCGGTGCCACCTGCCTGTCGGTGTTGACCGACGTCGACTTCTTTCAGGGCAGCGACGCCGACCTGCAAGCCGCGCGCGCCGCCTGCGCGCTGCCGGTGTTGCGCAAGGATTTCACCATTGACTCCTACCAGGTCTATGAGGCCCGCGCGCTCGGCGCCGACTGCATCCTGCTGATTGTGGCGGCGCTGAGTGATGCCCAGCTGAACGAGCTGTCGGCCTGCGCGCGGGAGATTGGCATCGATGTGCTGGTCGAGGTCCACGATGCGGACGAATTGGAGCGCGCCTTGCCGCTCCACACGCGGCTGATCGGTATCAATAACCGTGACCTGCACACCTTTGAGACGCGGCTCGAGACGACGCTCGATCTGTTGCCGCGCGTCGGGAACGATCGAATCATCGTGACGGAAAGTGGTATCTTGCAACCGGACGATGTGCGGAAAATGCGAGCGAGGGGCGTGAACGTTTTCCTGGTTGGCGAGGCTTTCATGAAAGCCGCGGACCCCGGCGCACGGCTGGCAGAACTGTTCTCCCGGGAGGCAAAGTGAAGGCGCAAATTCTGTGGACGGGTGGCGTGAGTTTTGAGGGCCGATCGGACAGCGGCCACGCCGTGCCGATGGACGGGTCGCCGGAGTTCGGTGGCCAGAACAAGGGTGCGCGGCCGATGGAATTGGTGCTGATCGGCATGGGCGGGTGCACGGCGTTTGATGTGGTGCATATCCTGCGCAAGGGCCGCCAGGAGATTACGGATTGTGTGGCCGAAATCGATGCGCAGCGTGCCGAAACCGATCCCAAGGTCTTTACCAATATTCACATCCACTTCAGGGTGACCGGCCGCAAGCTCGATGCCAGGCGCGTGGAGAATGCCATCAACTTGTCCGCCGACAAGTACTGCTCGGCATCGATCATGTTGGGAAAGACCGCGACCATTACGCACGACTTTGAAATCATCGAGGCAGGAGCATGAGCCGAAGTGCAAGGGCCCCGCGTGGTTCGCGGGAATACGACCGGCGACGTGCAGGAGCACAAGAGCCGGGAAGGCCAGGGATGGCCGAGAGCGGCCGAATTGTTCCCGACCGCCGACGGCGCGGCATAGCAAGTTGTAATGTTCTCGCGGAGGCGGCCCCGTGAGCGAGACATTCTCCGTGAACGAGCGGTTCCGCGCGCTGGCCGATTCTTACTACACGGCCTGGTTCCGTTATCACCCGGAAGCTGCCGTTGAGGTCGGGGTCGCGGGCTATGCGCACCTGCTGGCGCCAGTCGGCGAGGAAGCGCGCGGCGCACTGATCTGCCTCAATGACGAGATGCGGACCGCGCTCGAGGAACTGCCCCGCGCCGAGCTCGACGCCGATGCCATGGTCGACTATGACCTGCTGGCCGGCGCGGTCGCAGTGGAGAACCAGTTCCTGATCGATATTGAGCCAAATCGCGTCGATCCGGCACGCTATCTGCCGGTGCACGCGATCTACCAGCTCACCATCCGCGAGGTGGACGGATTCGCCGACGCGCTGACCAGGCGCCTTGAGGCGATCCCGCAGTCGCTTGCCGCCGCCCGCGCGTGGGTGGCGGAGCGCAGTGCGGCGGTTCCGGCACTGTGGGCATCGTCGGCCATTCGCACGGCACGCGCCGGTGTCGGGTTCCTGCAGTCCCTGCCGACGCATCCGAAGATTATCGCGGCGGGCGGGATTGCCGGGCTGGAGACGCTGCTGCACAAGGCCGCACGCGCCTTGCAGGACTACAGCGATTTTGTCGAGGTTGAATTGCTCCCGACGGCCAAGGGCGAGTTCGCCTGCGGTGAGCGCTACTTCACGAGCCTGTTGCGTTGGCGGCATGGCCTGGATGTCTCGCCAGACGTGCTACGCGCATTTGGCGAGGAGCTGGCGGCGCGCACGGGCGCCGAACTGCGCGCCGCGTGCCGCGAGCTGGCAGGCACGGAAGAGCTCGCGGTGGTCCTGGATAAGGTGCGCGCGGAGCACCCCCGCGCCGAGGAGCTGCTGTCTGTCTATCGGCGCGAGATGGAGTCGGCGCGCGCTTTCGTCGTCAAACATGCGCTGGTGAGCGTGCCCGAGCGCGAGTCACTCGAAGTGGTCGAGACACCGGTATTCCTGCGCCACCAGATTCCCTTCGCGGCCTATTGCGAGCCGCTGCCCAACGACCCGGAGCAACGCGGTTTCTATTACGTCACGCCACCGACCGACGCCGCCGAGCTCGCCGAGCACGATACCGCCGGCCTCATGCACACCTGTGTGCATGAGGCATGGCCGGGGCACCATCTGCAGTTTGTGACGGCCAACCGCAATCCGGTCGCGCGCAGTCTGCCGCGGCTGCTAAATGCCTCGGCGACGCTGTACGAGGGCTGGGCGCTATACAGCGAGCAGCTGATGCATGAACAGGGTTTCCTCAACCGGCCCGAGCAGCGCGTGCTGCTGCTGCGCGACCGGCTGTGGCGCGCGTTGCGGATCGTGATCGATGTCGACATCCACACCCGTGGCGTGACTGCGGAGACGGCAGCCGAGCGGCTGGTGACGCAGCTCGGTTTTGCGCCCGCGCAGGCGATGGCCGAGCTCACCTGGTACACGCGTGCACCGACCGTGCCGCTTGGCTACGCGACCGGGTGGGCGCTCATCAACGCGCTACGCGCTGGAATGCAGCGCCACAAGGGATTCTCGTTACGAGATTTTCATGACCGTCTGCTGTCACAAGGATCAATTCCGCTGCCAAAGGCGATCGAGCGGGCCTTTGGCCAGGAAGCATGGCAGCAGGCACGAGGCGGGGTGTTCCAATGAGCAACGCAATCAAGCGGCCGGCCGGGCTGCTCGGCATGCATCATGTGGCGCTCCGGGTCAGGGATCTTGAGGCCTGCGAGCGATTTTACGCCGGGCTACTCGGGATGCAGGTCGAATGGCGCCCGGATCCTGACAATGTTTATCTCACCAGCGGCCGGGACAATGTCGCATTGCATCGCGCCGCTGCGGACTTGGCACCGGAAGCGGCACAACACCTTGATCACATCGGGTTCATCATGGATGGCCCGGCGGCGGTCGATGCCTGGCATGCGTTTCTGGCCGGGCAGGGCGTGCGGATCGTCAAGGAACCCAGGACGCATCGCGACGGCGCAAGAAGCTTCTATTGCCTCGATCCGGATGGGAACACGGTCCAGATGATCTTCCACCCGCCAATTGCGCCGCGCCTTGCCGGCACGTGACGCGCGGGTCTACAGCCAGTAAACCGAGCGAGTCATCGCTTTCGAGACAAGTTGCATGAGCCGTTTGATCGGCCGCGGTAGCTCCGCCGCGCCCGACTCGATGGCGGTCGTGGCGTGGTGGCCTTCATCCTCGCGCATCTGCATCAGGATTGCCCGGCTCTTGTCGTCTTGCACCGGAAGCCGGGCCAGGTGTTCATCCAGGTGGCGCACCACCTGGCGTTCGGTCTCCGCGACGAATCCAAGACTCCACTTGTCCCCGGCCGCGCCCGCCAGCGCGCCGATGGTGAACGAACTGGCATAGAACAGGGGATTCAGGTAACTCGTGTGGGTGCCCATTTCCCGGGCCCGTTGTTCCGTCCACGCCAGATGGTCGTTCTCCTCGATCGCTGCCTGCTCCATCTTGTCGCGCACATTCGGCAAACGGGCAGTCAGCGCCTGGCCCTGGTAGAGCGCCTGCGCACAGATCTCGCCGGTATGGTTGATGCGCATGAGGCGCCCGACGAGATCGCGCTCGCTTTCGCCGAGTGTGGCGTCCGCGCAGCGGGAAGCGGGATTCGGGCGACTGCTCGCGGGCGGCGGACCGAACACGGTTCGCAGGGCCTGGTCGAACTGCCCGACGAGATCATCCAGCCGGGAATAATCGCGCTTCAGCATAGGTATAACGATACGGCGGCAACGGCAGCCCGACAAGTCAGACGGCGGTCGCTGGCGCAGCGGACGCTCCAATAAGCTGCGCCAGCAGTGTTACCGGGTGCATTACCTTGATGTTGAAGCCAGTCGCGCGTATGCCGGCGCGCAGTTGCAGCGCGCAGCCGAGGCTCGAGGTCACGATCACGTCCGGTTCGAGATCGGCCAGATGGTGCATTTTTGCCTCGCGCAGGCGCCGCGCCAGATCCGGCTCGGTGAGCGGGTAGAGTCCGGCGCCACCGCAACAAATATCGTTCTCGGGCAGGGGAAATAGTGCAAGGCCCGGGATCTGCCGCAGCAGCACAAATACCTCGTCAGGGCGGCGAAGCACGTGCGAAACGCTGCAGGGCACATGAACGGCCACGCGTGTGTTGCTGGCTTGCGCTGGAAGCCACTGCCGCCAGTCTTCTGCGGCAAGCAGGCTCACGATATCAATCGTTCGCTCTGCCATCGTCGCCGAGCCAGCGGTATGGCCGGGCTCGAGCAGGTGCGCGGTGCAGCCGCTTACCAGGCTGACAATGCGATCGTATTCATGTCCACCCAAGGCGTCTGCGTTCGCGCCGGCCAGCGCGGTTGCCGCGCCCGGATCGCCCGCGTGTTGCGCCATGGCCCCGCAACATTTCTGCCCCGGCGGCACATGCACGTCATAACCGATGTGCGTGAGGACCTGGATTGCCGCGTCGATCGTCGCGCGATCAAGCACATTAGCCACGCAGCCGACAAAGAGCGCGAGCGCGCCGCGCCGTGGCGAGCGAGCAGGCGTTAGAGCCGGCCAGGGGGACGGCGGAGAAAGTCGAGGCATGCCGGACAGCAACGCGTCCAGCCCCAGCAAGCGCGCCATGCCGCTTGCGCGCAGCAACCACAGATGGCCGCTGCGTTGCGCCACGGCCAGCAAGCGGGCACGCAGCAATGCGCGCGATGTCGACTGGGACTCGGCGAGCCGGCGCACAAGGCGCGGTCGAAATTTTCTGCTCGCGGTCGGCGCGTCCTGCATCGCCAATAACGCGCGCGTGTCGTCGATCAGCGCGCCGTAGGCGACGCCAGAGGGACACGCCCGTTCGCAGGCGCGGCAGGCAAGACATCGATCGAGATGTGCCGTGAGGGTGGCGGTCGCGCGCAGTTCGTTTGTGGCAAGCGCCCGCGCGAGTGCGATGCGCCCGCGCGGCGATTCTGCTTCGTTTCGGGTCAGGCGGTAGGTTGGGCAGAGCGGCAGACACAGACCACAGGCGACGCATCGCTCGGCTTCGGTTCGGATGCGGGTGGCGATCTCCACGATGGGTCTCAGTCGACGCCGCATAGAGTGCGCCGATGGGGTAGTCTACAATCTTGCGACGCTCGATTCCTGCTGTGATTCCAACCATGTCCGACTACTATCGCTACCACGTGTTCTTCTGCATCAACCAGCGCGATGACGGTTCGGCGTGCTGCGCCAATCACAACTCCCAGGCGATGCGTGACTACGCCAAGGCGCGCATCAAGGAGCTGGGTCTCGCGGGGCGGGGCAGGGTTCGCGTCAACAATGCCGGTTGCCTGGACCGCTGCGAGGAGGGTCCGGTGGTCGTCATCTACCCCGAGGGGACGTGGTACACCTACGTGGATCGAGAGGACATCGACGAGATCATCGAACAGCATCTCGTACATGGACGGACCGTGGATCGCCTGAAGATCTGAGCATCACGCGCCCGTGATTGGCGCCAATTGTCCTTGCGAAAGCGGTGTCAGAGAGATCGTGGAGAGTCTCCTGCTCCCTCACTGAATCGTCGCCACTACTCTCCAGAATCTGCCACCTTGGCGGTTTCGTGTCAGGTCTCGCAAATACAGTATATATATGTAAATCAATGACATATGTATTTGCCAGGTTGACTTATTGACAGTGTATTAGAAGATTCTAAAATACGCATATTCGATATGAACTATCTGGATTGCTCCTGGTCTGAAGTTTGCAAGGAAGTTCAGGATCTCAGGATTTGTGGCCCGGCGAGTTATACGGCGGGCAGAAAGGCTCCTCCATCCTCCTAGTGGTGGTTCGGGCGTGGCTCCAAAAGCCACGCCTTTTTTTTGCCCTTTATCACGGTGGGCGACATTCGCGCGGATCCAGCGGTGTCCAAGGGCACCAATCCTGGGCGCACGAATCCCCGCAGTGCGTGGCGCCAAGGAGATGCGGCCAAGGGGCCCTCTCACCGGTTGCGGGTAGGACCTTGATTCTGTAGTATTCGCGCCCTTCGCGCGCCGGACTAGACTGCCGCGCGATCAGAGAAATCCACTGGAATGACCCCGGCCATGAAGACTTTTTCCGCCAAGCCCGAGACGGTGAAGCGCGACTGGTACGTGATTGACGCGAGCGGCAAGGTGCTCGGGCGTCTTGCCACGGAAGTTGCCCGCCGGCTGCGTGGCAAGCACAAGGCAGAATTTACCCCGCACGTGGACACCGGCGACTACATCGTGGTCGTCAATGCCGAGAAGGTGCTCGCCACGGGCAAGAAGGACACCGACAAGTTCTATCATTCCTATTCCGGATACCAGAGCGGGCTCAAGTCGATCAGCTTGAGCGACATGCGCCGGCGCGCGCCACAGCGCATTATCGAAGAGGCGGTCCGCGGCATGTTGCCGAAGACGCCGCTTGGCCGCGCGATGATTCGCAAGCTCAAGGTGTACGCGGGCCCTAATCACGAGCATCAGGCGCAGACCCCGAAGGCGCTCGAGATCAAGTAATTTCCTGGACTGACGAAGCATGGCGACTCAAAGCTATATCGGTACCGGCCGGCGCAAGACGTCGACCGCACGCGTGACCCTGAAGGCCGGCAAGGGCGAGATTTCGGTGAACAACCGCACGCTCGACGAGTACTTCGGGCGCGAAACCTCGCGCATGGTGGTTCGCCAGCCATTCGTGGCGGTCGACATGCTGAATCGCTTTGACGTCGAGGTAAACGTCGCGGGTGGCGGGCCGAGCGGCCAGGCCGGCGCGATTCGCCACGGCATCACGCGCGCGCTGATGAAGTACGATGAAGCGCTGCGCAAGACCCTGCGCAAGGCCGGTTACGTGACACGTGACTCGCGCGCGGTGGAGCGAAAGAAGCCGGGTCTGCACAAGGCGCGCAAGCGGCCGCAGTACTCGAAGCGTTAGCCCAGAGACATTGTCCCTCGCGCAAAGGCCACTCCCCGGAGTGGCCTTTGTTTTTTGTACGCTCGGGTGGACGGCGAAATTGATTCTGTCGGGTGCGGTCTCTAGAATTCGACACCCGTCTTGGGGGATCGTCTAACGGTAGGACGAGTGACTCTGACTCACTTAATCTAGGTTCGAATCCTAGTCCCCCAGCCATACAAACACAGAACCCGCCCTTGTGGCGGGTTCTGTGTTTGTGCCGGGACTGAGGATGAGAACCGTCAGGTTCGACAAGTTTGCCGGGAGCAAACTTGGACGGGAGCGGAGCGACCGGCCCGAGCCGCTAAGGCGGCGAGGGTGAGCGCCATGGATGGGGCGAACAATCCTAGTCCCCCAGCCATACAAACACAGAACCCGCCCTTGTGGCGGGTTCTGTGTTTGTGCCGGGACTG
>Ga0209427_10003601_pt1 | contig 18102 bp, 16 predicted proteins | sample DeeMarSWOR136_30_FD_187465 | JGI IMG/M metagenome (GOLD analysis project Ga0209427, IMG submission 187465) | Marine sediment microbial communities from White Oak River estuary, North Carolina - WOR-1-36_30 (SPAdes) (version 2) | ecosystem: Environmental > Aquatic > Marine > Intertidal zone >...
AGAGAACTAAAAGAAAAGTTGCTAAAACATATTTTACTGTAGTTGGTTAGATTCCTAAAATAAGTAGCCATATGTTGAGGTAGACTATTGCACCTACCGAAGAGATTAAGGTTAGAGAGGCTACGGTTTCTCTGTGGAAGTCATATCGTTCGCTGAGAACTGACAAAGAAACGGCAATAGGCATCGCATGCATAAGCACCAACAATGACTGATCCATGGTCTGCAACTTGAACAGAGCTAGAGTAGCCAAGGCAACTACGGGCAAGAAAACTATCCGCAGGAGACTCAAACCAAAAGCCACAGTCAAATTTTCATATTTCTTTCTGTACAGAAAAGCCCCCAACATAAAAACAGCCACCGCAGAGGTGGTGCCGCCCATCATATGCAAAAAAGTAGACACTGGAGAAGGAATCTCTACCCCAAATACCGAAATCAAGATACCCGCCACAATCGAAATGATTAAGGGGTTTCGTGCAAGCCGTGCAGTAACATGCTTCAGCCCATTCAGTTTCGGAGATTCCCCAAGACGATAAAACTCAAGCATAGTTATCGAGACTGCAATTGCCACAATGCCGATTGTAGCCGCCGCCAGAGTAGCCAAACGCTCGGTCTGTTCTAAGGGAAAAGCAAAAGTCACGAAGGGTATGCCAAAGAATGCGAGACTGCCGAAGATTGTGCTTAACGTGAGCAGATATAATGTATTCTTGGAGAATCTGAAGATGAAGTAGAGCAGCCCATAGATCGTCACCACCACAAACACTGGGATGATCCCCGCAAAAATGAAGGTCAAAGTCTCTGCGGCAAAGGTTGTTTCCGCCAAATCGACAATGAAGAGGGCAGGCAAAGCAAAAAAATACACGTAGGCGCTGAGCACGCGCTCATCCCCCAGCTTCAGAATTCCAAACTTTCTTGAAAGGAATCCTATTCCCATCAGCAAAAGAATGGGAACAGCTGTTCCTATCAGTGCGTCAGCCATACACGTTCCTCCCGTCTACTTTGACTTCCTGAGAAGATAAATTTTGCAACCATTTCTGGAGAAAAACAGATAATCAACAAACTACTAACATGTCACGGGGGAACCTGTTTGGTTAGCTTCAAGCAAGCCCTTCAAACACTCGAACAAAAAGGAAAACTTGAACGCATAAAAAACAAAACATCATTAAGCAAGGTACCTGACCTCATAAGGAACGCTGAAAAGGCTCTTCTTTTCGAGAACACCGAAACAGAATATCAGGTAGCCTCCAACATCTGCACGCGAGACAACTTCTGCACAATCTTTAGCATGGACTGGAAACAGATACAGGAGAAAGTTATCGAAGCACTAGATAATCCCATAAAACCAGTCACAGTGGACGAGAGTCCCTTCGAGGAAGCTGAGCTTGACCTCAGAAAACTGCCAATTCTAAAATATTACGCCTCTGACCCCGGACCCTACATCACATCAGGCGTATTCGTCACAGAATGCGAAGAACGCAACCTCTCCTACCACAGAATCCTCGTCAAAACCAAAAACACGGGCACAGCAAGAATCTGCCACCGCCACACATGGCAATGCTACACCAAAAACGACAGAAACATTGACGTGGCAATCTGCATCGGAATGGACCCTGCCCTATTATTCGCTGGAGCAATCTCCACCAAAGAACCCATGGATGAAACTGAGATTGCCGGCGGCTTCTATGGCGAACCAATAAGAATGGCGGAAATGGAGAATGGAATCTCCGTGCCCGTGGACTCCGAGATTGTATTGCTTGGAAAATTAACTTCAGAAGAGGGAGAAGAAGGACCGTTTGTTGACATAACTGGCACGTATGATTTGGTTAGGCAGCAGCCAGTCGTTAAAGTAACCAAGATACTGAGACAGAAAAAGAATCCAGTCTACTATGCGCTTATTCCCGGAAGGGGTGAGCACTCGTTTCTCATGGGCTTCGGAAAGCTGCCGCTCATCTACAAGGAACTCAGGAAGGTCTGCAGCATCAAAGACTTGGCTTTCACAGATGGCGGAATCAATTGGCTCGGCTGTTCTGTGAGCATAAAGAAGAGGAGCGATAAAGAACCAAAAAAAGTAATTGAAACCGCTCTTGAGGCACATAAGAGCCTTAAGCATATTTTCGTGTTTGACGACGACATAAACCTGTCTGATCCAGAAGATGTGCTGTGGGCATTAACGACCAGATTCCAAGCCGACAAAGACCTGTACACGTATCCTGATTCTCTTGGATCAAGTTTGGACCCCAGCTCTGAACCCGGAGAAGACAGAAGAAAAACATGCAAAGCAGGATTCGACTGCACAATCCCACTATCTAAAGACAGAAAGGATTTCGAGAAAGTCCTGTGAGAACTTAGTCTATAAGTACACTGGATCAAGAAAAACTGAGCATTAACGAATCCAGAAAGTCTTCCTCTTAGAAGCTAGCTGCTCCTTCAAGTTATTGTATCTTCTAGTCGTTTTTTCAGAATTCCGCTGACTAACTGGACTTTCACTCTTCCCCTAGCCTTCTTCATGATTATACCCATTAATGGTCCAAAGGCGCCCTTTCCCCGCAGCTCGATAAACTCAGAGTTCTTCTCTATGACATCATCCACCAGCTCTTCAAGCTCCTTCCGCGACATCATCGAAAGTCCCAGACCCTCAAGAGCATCCCTGACAGTGGCTTCCTCATTACTTGCAAGCCAACTTAACACCTCAGGAATACTCTCCTTCGCAGTCTTTCCTGCACCAATTAGCCTGAACATCTCCCTGAACTGCTCATCAGTGACGGCTTCAACCTTTATTCCATCCCGCTTAAGCGCCTTCAACGTTTCAGTCAACGCAACAGCAATAACCGTCGGAGAGACCTTCTTCTCCTTCGCCAAACACTCAAAAAGCTCAAGATATTCCGAATCCAAAATCTGCTTAGCAAGCTTCCGATTGAGTTTATACGCCGTCATCAGCCGCTTCATCAACTGTTCAGGCAACTCAGGAAGCCTGTTATCTAACTGGTTAATGTACTGCTTGGTCACCTGAATCGGCGGAACATCAGTTTCAGGATACATACGAGCAGCTCCTGGCCTAGGACGCATATACTTTGTTGTTCCGTCAGGATTCGCTGCACGAGTCTCCTCGGGAACACCCTCCAAAGCCAGTCTAGCCCGTTCAGTTACCGCCTTCAAAGCATCAGTTGCATTTTCTAGCGTGTCAGCCACAAAAACCACAGCATCCATCGAATCCTTCTTTAGGAGCAGCCCGAGCTGGTTCAGTTCTTCACCCGTAATATCGTAGGCGGGCATCTCATCTGAGTGGAATATGCCTCCAACCCTTCCCCAGAAACGTGCTAACCCAGCCAACTCAGATCCAAGCCTCATATCTGAAGCGAGTTCTTTTTTGAGGAGCCCAGCGAATCCAGAGAGTCTAACCGCTAAGACAGGCTTGTTCTGTTTAAGAGCCTTCGCGATGACTTTACATTTTGTTTTCTTGAAGACATGGGTCACGTCAACAAAATCTTCGGTTATATCTTCTTTGTTTACTCCACGTTTCTTCAGTTCGTTTCTAATTTCCAGGAGGCCTAGTTGACGTTGAACCTCGTTTTCGATTACTTTAGAAACCAATTCTAGCTCCTGAACACCCTTTATCTCAATCAATGCCCCATCACGTATGGAAACGTTCACGTCCTGACGAATGGTTCCCAAGCCCCGTCTAACCCTGCGGGTCGCCCTCAAAATTCTGCCAATAGCAAAAGCAGTCTCCTCCGCCTCCTCTGGAGAATATATGACCGGGGCGGTGGTAACTTCGATGAGCGGTATTCCGAGGCGGTCGATGCGGTAGCGGATCAGATGCCCATCCTTCCCCGTTTTTCTAGCCGCATCCTCTTCAAGGCTCACCTGCTGAATGGGCACTTTCTTTCCTTTGATGTCGATTTCGCCGTTTAATGCTACTACGCATGTTCGCTGGAAGCCCGTTGTGTTTGAGCCGTCTATGACTGTCTTGCGCATAACATGAATCTCATCCACTGGCTCAGCCTCTATCATAAGAGACGCTATGAGACAGATTTCCACCGCCTCTCTGTTCAGGTCGTGGGGAGGCTCCTCATCCATCTCCACCAGACAAACCGATTCATTGTTTGCTTCGTACAGAATCCGCGTTTCCTTCTGAAACTCGAAAAGAGCCGCGGAATCAACCTGACCCAACTCGCTCTGCGTAGGCCTTAATCTTCTGATAAAAGTGAATTCGGGCTCTCCCTTGAACAGCTTGGGTTCGCAGGAGCAGAAAAGCTTCTCTCTGGTGTCTAACTGCTGATGAATCTCAAGTCCTGCCCTCAACCCAATCTTCGAATATTTCTTGCTCATGCCGTTTTCCTCAATATTCTGTTTCCTCATAGAGTGTTCTGGCTGAATATTCGTTGGCTATGTTTTCTTTGAGAAGCTTCTTCGCCTCTTCAGTTTTGGCTGTTTGACCGAGAATCCACCTGAGTTTCACGAAAGCTGTCTCAGGAAGCATGTCATCGAGGGAGAGAACTCCAATGGCTAGCAGGTCTCTGCCCTGATCGTAAACGTTCATGTTTAACCTTCCCCAGAGGCACTGGGAAGTCATGCAGACAATCACACCCTTTCCGATGGCTTCTCGAATTGCCGAAAAACAGTAATCTCCCACATGACCCAACCCTGTTCCCTCCAGTATAATCCCCCTGTAGCCCTTCTCAACATACCAATCAATCACCTCCGGGTTCAGGTCGGGATAAGCCTTAACAAGAGCCACCTTCTCCTCAAAGTCTGGATTCAGCTTCAGTTTCCGCGAAACATCACGTTTCCTATAGCTTTTGGTCAACATTCTAATTTTGTCGTCTTCCAGTCTAGCCAGAGGCGAAGCGTTTATGGACTTGAATGTGTCTCTGCGGCTCGTGTGACACTTTCTCGCCTTGGTTCCACGATGAAAAACTATGGATGTGTCCGAAACGGTTTCATGCATCGCAATCACAACCTCCGCGAAAGGAGCAGCGGCAGCCGCTTTAACGGCTCCCACCAAGTTAGTGGCAGCGTCTGAACTGGGGCGATCCGCTGACCTCTGAGAAGCAACAATCACCACAGGCACCGGCAGGTCTTGGAGAGCAAAACTTAGGGCTGCGGCAGTGTATCCTAAGGTGTCGGTTCCGTGAGCCACCACAACTCCTGCTACGCCGTTTCGGATGTGCTTGGCAACGGTTTTCGCGGTTGCGATCCAGTGTTTGGCGGTGATGTTTTCGCTGAAAATGCTGAACAGAATCTCAGTGTCTATCACAGCTATGTCTGAAAGTTCGGGAACCACGCTGTAGAGGTCGCTGGCAGAAAGTGCTGCGCGCACACCTCCAGTTCTGTAGTCAACTCGGCTGGCTATGGTGCCTCCAGTGCTCACAATAGCTACCTTAGGCAACCCTTTCTTGTGTTCTGGAAGCGGCGGCGGAGTGAAGGCTGGTTTAACTCCCTCCCCCACCTTCTCTATCTCTGCTTTGGGATCCACGCGTACTCCCACATTGTAGCCGCTCTTCATTTTAAGTACAATATGATGCTCGTCCCCAATCTCTGAGCGAGGAATAAGGATGCCCTCCCAGCTTTCCCCCTCTTTGGTTACGCGAATCACATCGCCGATTTCGGCTCCTACACTCTTCAAAAGTTTTAATGCCTGTCCCCTGTAGCCTGGAAACTCGTCACTCAAGCCCATCTTCTCCTATTTCTGCTCTCCTCAGCGAAGCATGCTGAAAACATATTCCATTACTTCGACCAGCATATTAAAGGATTCAGTTAAGGCGCCTGGAAACGTATGGTCCGTCATAGTCGTATCCTAACCGTTTGTAGTACTCTTTTGTTCCCAAGGCGCTTGTTACCACCATCTTTGTCCGATTGTAGTCTTCCTTGGCGGCTCGTTCAGCCTCAGACAAAAGAACGCCTCCATAGCCTTTGTGCTGCCACGCCCCAGACAGATGTTTTCCAACCGGAACCAAGGGACCGAAAACCCTGAGTTCACGAATTATCGCCGCGTTTTCAGCGGCTATTTCAGGTCTGCTTGCCGTTGCTGATGGAACCCGCAATCTCACGTAACCAAGCAGAACATCGTTAACTGCGTCTTCAGCAGAAATGAACAGTTCCCTTCCGCCCGAAGCCTCTTCCTTGACTGTTTTGACCTCTATTTTGTCAGGGTCAGGCTTCACCTTGTCCTTTAGCCATCTGTGCCCCACTTCCCGACATCTTATGCATCGGCATCTGCCTCCTTCCGCCTCCAGTTTCTCTAAAGCAATTTGCCTAAGGTTGCTCAGTTTCACTCCCGCCTCAATCAGGTTGGCTGGTATGTCCCGTTGAACCCTCATAATTCTGACCCAAGGAGGAACAAACTTTTTCACTTCCGCGATTAGCTGAGCTGCCTCATCTGTAGTGTAGGGGCGGTATTCTCCCTTCTTCCACCAATCGTAAACTTTTGTTCCCTTAATAACCAAGCAGGGATAAAGTTTGATCATGTCCGGCTTAAACCTAGAATCAGTAAATATTTGCCTGAAGCCCTCTAGGTCACGTTCAAAGCTTGACCCGGGCAAACCGGGCATAAGATGATAAACAACCTTCAACCCCGCATCCTTCATTATGCGAGTGGCTTCTACGACGTCCTTTACGCTGTGACCCCTGTTAACTCCGGCGTAGATGTCGTCGTAAACGTTCTGGACCCCCACTTCCACCCGGGTTACGCCCATGGAAAGCATCCTGTCAACATGCTCCTCTTTCGCCCAGTCAGGTCTAGTCTCCACAGTGATTCCAACATTGCGTACTAGGCTGGTCTCCGCCACCTTTTTCGCCTCATCCAGTGAACTGGACTTGGTTTCTGTTATGGCGTCCAAGCATTGTTTAACAAAATCTTCCTGATATTCTGGGGGCGTGCTGGGGAAGGTCCCGCCCATAATGATCAGCTCCACCTTGTCAACCTTGTGTCCTATAGCCTCAAGCTGCTCGATGCGGGTTCTAACCTGCGCATATGGTCTGTAACTGTTTTGCGCCCCCCTCAGCGCAGCGGGTTCGTGACCAGTGTAGCTTTGGGGAACGCCTTCGGTTGGTCCGCCGGGACAGTAGGAGCAGGGCTCCTCTTTTGGGCAAGGCGAAGGCTTCGTCATCACTGCCACTACGGTTACTCCGGAGATGGTTCGAACGGTCTTTCTTCGGAGGATGGGAAGCAGTTTGGTGGTTTCTTCTGGTTTAAGGTGCTGTATTATCTCCGAGTTGGAGGGAACCTTTCCTAAGCTGTGTTTCGCGGCAGCCTTCACCTTAACAGAATCTAAGTCCCTCTTTGTGGGGTTAGGCATCTCCATTAGCTGCTGAATGATGTCTCTGTAGGCGTCTCTGCTCATCAGCTTTCATCTACAAAATATGCTCGTATGCTTTTAGATAAAGTCTACAGTTCCTACTCAAAGGTTTGTGCATACTGCAACATGTCCCTTCAGTTTTTGGTTCGTATTTAACGTCACAACTTTCAGCCGCGCCCTCTCAAGAAGGTCAACGAAACTTTTTGTTGTGAACTTCTTTTTGAGTCCAGTTACCGCGAATACGGCTTGGGGTTTGCCTATTCGCTTCATTTCTATGATTGTTTCCATGGGCTCCGGCATGTTTTGCAGCAGAGTTATGGCGAAGACTTTATCGAAGATGTGGTCAGGGAAGGGTGTGTTGTCCGCGTCTGCGCGAACCAGAACTGTATTGGGCATGTTCTCTGTGCGCTTCTTTGCTTCTCGAAGAGACTCTGAGGACAATTCTATGCCAACCAGAATCCGTACTCTTTTGGCGATATGCTGGAATAAAAATCCTGTTCCGCATCCTAAGTCTAGGACAATCTCGTTTGAGCCGAATTTTATGTTGTTTAGGATGTCTTCTATTTTGGGGTTCTGTTCCCCCGAGTATTGCACATCATAAATCGCTGCTTGCCGGTCATAGTGCCGCATTGTTCCCCGCTTTTGTTCCCATTCCCGCATGCTTCTCAGAAGTTTTATCTTTGTTCGCTCTTCTAATGGTTTCTGTAAGTAGTAGCTATAGAAATTATCCGATTATTCATGGGCGTCAGTTATGGTTTTGTGACAGTTGCCCAAAATTCAAAAAACCCCAATGAGTTGCTTTTGTATCTGTTATTAGCGAAGAAACTAACAAATTTTAAATATTCTTACAGAGAAGAGTCTTTGCTGAAAAGCCTCTGTCAGGTGGGAGGATTTTGAGAAAACCGTCAAACAAAACTAAAATAATTGCTATTGCCTCTTTAACGCTCTTGATTGTCCTAGCTATACCGATTATAAACGCGCAAACTGCAGCCATAACGTTCGATCCAACAAGCGCCGCGCAATACGATTCCGTCACAGTTGAGGGCACGGGTTTTGCGGCAACAACGGCAGTGGGCATAGGGTTCGGTGCAGAGGTAACTGTTACTGACGAAGTCCACGACATTCCTGAACCCTCTGGTTATGGTCCGTTTACAGCTATAGTGAATCATTATCCAATCAAACCGGGTTCCTTTAGCTTTCACTGTGATGTTAGTGATGTAACATCCGATTATTACGATGATTATGGCAATGGAACGCTAAATACCACAAGCATCTACGCTGTCGACCCCTTTGTGAATTATGTAACAGGCGAATTTGGTCGTTCTACTAATAGTCCATGGGATGGCTATACTGTAGTGTTTTACGCCAACTATACTTACTACGAGTATGGCGTGACCCCCGCTGCAGGCGTAACCACAGACCCATCAGGCTCCTTCACAGCCTCAGTTACCGTACCCAATGTATTAGGAGACTACACCTTAACTGCAGTAGATGACCAAGGAAACTTTGCAACTAGTACCCAAACCCTTGAAGTCATTCCAGAGGGTTTGACTTTCGGAGTAATGATGTTACTGTCGTCTGTTGCAGTGGTAGTTGGTTCCCATTATCTCTGGAATCGGTCACGGAAACGAGAGAAATAAGTTACGCTCGACGATGCTTACGAGATCTACACCCCAATCTCCCCTTTTTTTATTCTTATGCCTATTCTTTGATTAGCATTACGATTGGCAGCGATTTTTCTCAAAAGGGGGAAGTTTGGGGTGATGTCTCTGATGTTCGCTTGAATTAACTTTTGGACGAATGCGCGTTATGGTATAATTTTTATTATCAGCATCCGTTAATCATCTAAAGATTGTTGGCGGTCATTGTGTCCAGTCGAAAGCCCGTGGCTACTCTAGAAAACCCAACCGTCGAAGAGGCAGCGGAGTTCATCAAAGCTGCTGTTTCGGAGCATAAAGCCATAATTCTGGTGGGCAACTGCTGGGTAAACTACAGGGGACGGGCAAGCTCCAAACTGGAACCCGGAGAACGAATCGTCATGATCAAGGAGGACGGCTCAGTTCTGGTTCACCGCCCCATCGGATACGAGCCCGTCAACTGGCAGCCCGCAGGATGCATATTCCAAACCCGAGCAAAGGGAGAAACCCTGCATGTTCGCGCTACACGCAGGAAACCCTCCGAGTCAGTCAACATATCCTTTGATCGCGTTTTTCTCGTTTCCGCCATGAGGTTGGTTGATAGGGGAGAGTTTTCTTTGCACGCCAGCGAATCGGACATGCAGAGGGCGATTCTGGTTGATCCGTCCCTTCTGGAGGAGGGCTTCGAGCCTATATCCTACGAGAAGAAGGTTGAACCCGGATTTGTGGATGTCTATGGTGTGGATAGAGACGGAAGGCTGGTTGTGGCTGAACTCAAAAGGAGGACGGCTGGAAGGGACGCGGCGCTGCAATTGGCGAAGTATATTAACTTCGTGAAGACCATGGCAAACAGAGAGCTCAGGGGCATACTTGTGGCTCCCCGTTTGGCTAAAGGCGTTCAGACTCTCCTGACCAGTTTGGAGCTGGAATTCAAGGCCTTGGAGCCTAAGAAATGTGCCGAGGTTTTGCGTAGGTCAGAGAGCCGAAAGCTTGAGGACTTTTTTGAGTAGAACCATCCGTCTGGAAGAAGATTTGTCACCTTACGTAGTATGGTTTCTTTTCTTTTTTCAGCTTATTCATGGTGTTGATTAGAACATAGTCAAAGTCTTCGCCCCATAGGAGCCACCGCAAACCGTGGTAGAAACGTAGAAACTCCACTCCTTTGCTAGTGGTCCGATAGAAGTTTTCGCTCTCCTTCTTCACGCTTATCAGCTTCAGAAGCATCATGACTGGCATGTATTTTTCGAGGCTGTTGCGGTCTAGGTCACATCCGACTATAATTTCAGATTCTTTGGAGCCCAACACAGCTACCCTCAGGATGTCGGCGACAACATCAAACTCCTTCCGCTCCTTCGCCACAAAACATCACCTAGACAGCATACAAGAATGGTGCTCAAACAACTTTAACGCTTGTTTCAAAAGCGGTAATATTTCAAATCTGATAGAAGACACCTCTAGTCATGCGTGTCATCGCTTTTATTCCCGCCTTGCCCTAGTTGAAAGCTAGGAAAAACGACTGGTTTTTAGCTTACGTAGAAGGGATGTTGTTCCTTCTTTTTCATCTGATCCAAAAGACGCATCAACAGGAAATCGTTGTCCTTGCCAAACAGAAGCCATCTGAGCCGATGGTAAGTGTTGAGAAACTCTATTCCCTTTTCAGTTGTTTTATAGCAGATTTCATCGTCGTCATCAAAAGTGAGCAAACTTAATTCCGACAAGGCTGACAGGTAGTTTTCTACGGTCATAGAATCCAATTTGCATCGGTTCATGATCTCCCCTTCCTTGGAGCCTTTGGCTGCCAGCCGCAGAATCTTCGCGACTACCTTAACTTCGTTTCTTTTTTTCGTTTCTACGCACCGCCAAAACGTGATCACGTATTGAACATGGAATTGGTCTATAAGTATTTTAATGCTTATTTCAGTCCAACCAATAGGTAACTAACTGATAGTACAAAATTCTAGAAAAACCCCCGAAAGAACGGTATATTCCAGCAAAAAAAGCCAGTTTTTTTGCAGCTATGACTGTTCCTTAACATTAAGTGGCTGATTTTTAGTCCCAAGCCCAAACGGTAAATATTAGTTCTATTTTTATTGTTTGATTAATCGTTTTGGTGACTCGTTTATGGCTGGGATTGCCTCGAAGAATGTGAAGCTTTTGCGTTTTGGTGGATATTGTGGAATTTTAGGTTCAGTGTTGTCCATAGCGTTGGTTCTAGCGGCTACGGTTCTTTCGTCGTGGTTCAGATGGGAAAACAACGCTTTGAGCGAGTTGGGTGTAGGAGAAGTGTCTTTGCTGTTTAATGGCGCCATGTTGATTGGCGGGGTTCTCATCTTCTTTTTTACTCTTGGAATCCGCGAATATTTTGACGGGAATCGATTGGTCAAAGTTGGAGTAAACTTGATTATTGTCGCAAGCATATTTTTGGCGCTTGTTGGCGTTTTCACCGTTGACATGATAGTGATGCATGGGATTGTTTCTCTTGGTCCATTAATGTTAGCTCCTCTGGGTTTCGTTTTCATTGGTTTGGGAGCTGAAGAAGCAAAACTCAGAAACTTTAGCATAGGAAGTGGAGTGGCAGCGTTGGTCTCCATTTTGGTTTTGCCGATGGTAATCCTGTTTCTTCCGTTTAAGGTTGGTTTCGCTGTTCCAGAGATAATCAACACCATAATCACCACAGTTTGGATATTCACAATGGGAATCAAACTCATCAAACACAAAGAATAAAGATTCATGCCGGTAGACTGGTTCATTCAAGTCGAGTGAAACTCTACGTAATCTGTGATTCTTCTTTGAAATATTGTGTTCTTTAGCAGGCTGCTTTGCTGTATCCACTGTTTCATGGGAATCTGGAACTGTCCGGCGATGCGGGTTAAGGCTTCTTCTAGCGTGTTGTATTTCAGCGGTTTCTGCCGCAGCGCGTTCCTCACGTTCTCTCGTACTTGCCACACTCCAACAGGCATGATGTATCCGGGGTGCGCCTCCCTCAAAACAACCACCAACGCTTGCCTCCGCTCCTTCATAAGCAACTCTCCAACCGCTAAACGAGCCGCATAATAGCAGCCTCCAATGCTGGCATAGGTGCTGCGACCGCCAAAACCTTCCCAGTCAGAATATAAGACTGTGTTTTTGCCGCTGGGATTCCAAACAGTGCCCGGATACCAAGCCTCCATTGCCTCATAGCTCCACTCTCTGGGCATCATCAAAATCTCGAATCGGTTGTCCAGATAGCGGGACTCGTAGACGCGATACTCGTTGATTTCGGGAAACGTTCTGATCTTCTCCATCATATCCTTCGAGATGATGCTGTCCACAGCTGTTATGCTCCAGCGCGTGGGAACCAGCCGTCGCTGCTCCTTCATTCCAAAGGCGCCGACGCTGAAGGCGCGTTGAATCTTCGTAACCATGGTTCCTTTCTGGAAAAGTGTTGTAACCGCTTCAGAGGCTTTCAGGTCATCGTCGAAATAGGCTTTCTGGATGTGGTGATCCCACTTGGAGTTTGAGATTTGCATCTTTTTCAGTGGAGCAGAAGGTCCGAAAGGCTGAATCTGATCATCAAGAACAAGCGCGGCAGAGGGCTTCTTCTTGAGGTTCAACTCAACATCAACAGGGCTAACGGACAAAGCCAAATCGAAGGTTTGTTCCATGATTTTTCCTGAATCCTCAAACTCTTTCACGTGAACCCTGTGCTTTCCTCTCACGAGCAAGGAGCGGAAACCCACAATTTCGTCAATGGACTTTCCAAACCATGATTCGGGCTGGTCATAATGGCTTGTGTCTTCGTGGATGGGGGGAACCAGAGGACCTGCATAAACGTAGGGATAGCCGATTCGACCCACAAAAACTCCGGGTGGGCAAGCACCATCCAAATCAGTGCTCTGAAGAAGAGGTGCAGAGTTGAAGTAAGAACTGAACCGGACAACAAGCGGGCACCGTGTTTTGCCGCACAGAAACTTGCCGCCCTTACAGGCTACACATAGACTGCTTCCCCTAGTCTTGGTCACCAGCTGGTCTCTGCTGTAGTTCAGGTCTGCGGCTAGGTTGTGATCGTCTAGAAGCTTCAGAACCCACTGATTATCCTGCAGAGAGGGCTTAGGCTTCCTCACCTGCCCTACAATCTTGCCGTTTCTCTTTCCTCCAATGGGTCCTCTCATCTTTACTCCGCCGGAAAATGTCAGAAAGTACTAACTTAACTAAGTTAGAAAGAGTTTTCTATTCTCCCAGCAAACTTTCCGTTCAACCGCGGGATTATCACGTTTTCCCAGATTTTATGCTTCCAACTGAATGTCTGTCTGAATTTGGTATTCACATGTCTCATATACGAAGAGGATAGAGTGTGTTGACAGGAGACTCGGCACCAGTTAGAATCCAGTCCAAAAATCAGCCGCATAGGAGTTAAAGAATCGTTGATTATAACGCTTCACTCGTATAAAGGCGGAACTGGCAAGACTTTGCTATCCGTGAATTTGGCAATGATCTTCGCTGACAAGGGCAAAAGGGTCTGTCTGCTGGATTTGGACCTTCGAGCTCCGAGCCTCAGTTCAACATTCCACAACAATAACAAACACTGGATGAACGACTACCTGAACAAAGCATGCAAGATAGACAACATTCTGACAGAATGCACTCCCAAGTACATAAAAGATGGACAACTTTTTGTTGGTTTGGCAGATCCTTCAACAGCAGCCATCCGGGATATGTCGTCCAAGGATCGGAAGTGGGGCATGAAAGCTCTCTGCAGGCTTCTTTCCCTCAAAGACTCTCTGCTGAAAGACATGGATTTCGATTGCGTTATCGTGGACTCTAGCCCGGGACTTCAGTACTCCTCCATCAACGCAATTGTGGTAGCGGGCATGGTGCTGGTGGTAACTTCCATAGACAGGTCGGATGTGGATGGAACACAGAGGATGATACACGACCTCCATGACCTGTATGAAAAAAAGACGGGAATCATAGAAAACAAAGTTCCCCAAACAATGTTATCCGACAGAGCGCACATCAAACTTGACACTCACCAGTTGCCCATCGTTGACGTTGTTCCATGTTCCTGCGATGTGCTCCGATCTGGAGGAGAATACCTGTTCGCCTTTGAAAAAACAGAGCACCCCTTCACGCAAATCTTGCGGAAAATAGCAACAAAAATAGAGCAGTTCTAACTAAGATAACGATTGAATAATCTCAAAGCAGATGGACGGATGAAAAGTGAACATGTCCAACAGGAACTTAAAGGTAATAGCCATAATAGCCATTGTAGTTGTCGTCTTCTCGGCTTTTAACTCCTATTTGCTGCTTGAAAACATCCGCGTTCAAGAGCAGCTCAGCGCCCAAGAAGAACAAATCGGCGACCTACAAAATGCTGTAGAACAGCTTAGTATCCAGAACGAAAAGCTTGATGAGATACAAAGCGCCCTTGAGCAGCTTAACACACAGCAAGAACAACTTGACGAAATACAAAGCTTTCTAGAACAGTTCAGCATCCAGAATGGAGAGGTTGATGAACTTCAAAGCGCCCTAGCCCAGCTGGATGCACAGAGAGAACAAATTGAACAAATACAAACAGCTCTGGAACAGGTTAGCACAAATGAAGGACAGATTAGTGAACTGCAGAGCGCTCTAAACGAAGCAAAACTCGACATTGAAGAAGCAAAGTCGAACCTGTCTAACCTAACCAATCAGATTAGTGCCCTAAATCAAAGCACGTCCACAAGCTTGGCTGAAATCGGAGCCACCGTTGAGACGCTTGAGGGGCTCCTGTCAGAGCTTTCGAATCTGGAGGCAATTGTTGACCAACTTCTCATCATGACACCAACGGAAGTCTACGAAGCAGCATACAGATCCGTTGTGGTGATCAGAACGCCCGTGGGGCAGGGTTCAGGATTCCTATACAACACCTCAAACATCATAGTCACCAATTACCATGTCGTCACAACCGAAACCGACATCGAAATCGAATTCTTCGACAGAACCAGAACACAGGCAACCGTGATAGGCTCCGACGCTTACGCCGACGTAGCTGTGCTGTCAGTGCCAACCGCCCCAGCTGAGGCAACACCCTTGAGTTTCGGTAACCAAAGCGTCATCGGACAGCAAGTAGTAGCCATAGGCAACCCTCTTGGGCTTACAGAAAGCCTTTCCGTCGGCTACATAAGCCAGGTCAACAGGCTCCTTGACCTTGAACCCATAATAATTCCTGTATTACAATTGGACTTAACTATTGCCCCCGGCAGCTCAGGAGGACCATTACTGGATATGACTGGAAACGTTGTTGGAATAACAAACGCGGGCACCGATGTGGGTTTTAACTTTGCGGTTCCCGTCAATATTGCAAAGCGAGTGGTTACATCCATCCTAGAAGAAGGCGAGTATAAACACCCTCTTGTAGGCTTTACTATATTAGAGTTGAGCCCAGAAGTCATAACTTCCTACAGCATCGTGAATGTTGACTCTTCCCAAACTGGGCTTCTGGTTATGGATGTGATTCCAGGCTATCCAGCAGAAGAGGCTGGATTAAAGCCGGCTGTACTCGGAATTCAAGGTTATACAGCCATGGATATTGTTCTGGCTGTGGATGGTCATCCTACCCTCACCCTAGAAGACTGGAGTGCATACATGGAAGTGGAGGTGTCACCTAGTCAATCTGTCACTTTGACTCTCTGGAGGTCTGGTGTGACGGAATCAGTGGATGTTATCACTGCGGAGCGACCGCCCTACGAAGGGTGATTAATTTTTTTCTTTTCTTTCACTGTACACTTTGGGCTTTTCTAATCTTGAGCCGAAATCTAGAGTGGCAGATAGGAAACACTAACTTCTTGACGCTAAATCTTTAAGTTCCTTAGGTGTAGCATTAAGCGGCGAATAATGATGAACCTTAAGGTGCCAGTCATTATAGTGAACTATAAGACGTATTCTGAAGCCACCGGAAAAAAAGCAGTTAAACTGTCAAAAACAGCAGAAGCCGTAAGCCTAGAATCCGGAGTTAACATATGTGTGGCTCCCCAAGCGGCAGACATAGCATCCGTCTGTGACGCTGTCTCAATTCCAGTTTTGGCTCAGCACATAGACCCCATAGTTCCAGGTAGCTCCACGGGGCACATCCTCCTTGAATCTGTAAAAGAGGCTGGAGCAGTTGGAGCCTTAATCAACCACGCGGAGAGGCAGCTGAAACTGTGCGATATCGAAGCTATAGTCGCAAGGATCCGAAAAGCTGGCATGGTTTCTGTGGTGTGCACTAGCAATGCTGCGGTAAGCGAGGCTGCTGCCGCACTTAAGCCTGACATAATTTCTTTGGAGCCGCCTGAGCTGATAGGAACCGGAATTCCCGTTTCCAAAACTAAACCTGACGCGGTCACTCAAATGGTCACACTTGTTAAGCATGTGAACCCCTACGTGGTGACCCTCTGCGGTGCGGGAATAACAAAGGGCGAGGATGTGGCTGCCGCATTGAAGCTTGGCACCATGGGAGTTTTGGTTGCCAGTGGAATAGTGAAAGCCAAAGACCCGCGCAAGGTGCTTATGGAATTTTCAGAAGCCATAAGTGAAACGATGTGATACTTGATTTTGAAAAACGGTGCACCGACTTAAAGATGTTGAAATCAGCAGATGTTTGTTAGGGGAACTGATGATTGAAAGTTGGACTCAGATGTATTTCATGCATTCTTAATCGTGGCTACCTGCAAATCCAAGAAGCCACAGACGACAAGAATCTACAATTCAAAACCCTGTCAGCCGTTCTAGGTTTCTTGGCTGAAGAATTCAAGCCAACAGCCAATCCCGCCGATTTAGGCACAAAACGGGACCGTCTGATACGGAAGGAAACCGGAAACCCTGACCCATACAAAAAGAAGAAACAACTCAGCAACAGAAAGGCTCTAGAAGTTGTTCCCCTCGCAAAAAGCATCGTATCGAAGGAAACTTCGCCGGAGCTGCGGTTCAGGAAGGCTTGTCTCTCAGCCATTGTAGGCAACATCATGGAATTCGATTTGCCCGATAACCCGTTCAAGTTCTCGGATCTTGAGAAGCTGATTCAACAGGCTGAAAAGGACCTAGCCTTGGATGAAATCCCCAAAATCTTCGACAAGGCAAAGAATGCAAAAAGTGTTCTCTACCTAACAGACAACGCCGGAGAAGTAGCCTTAGACTCGCTGCTTGTACAGGAACTGAAAAATCTGGGCGCCCATGTTACAGTAGGCGTCAAGGACGGCCCTATACTCAACGACGCCACATTGGAAGACGCCAAAACTGTTGGAATGGACAAAGTGGCAGACAGGGTGATGTCCACAGGCTCGGATGCCGTTGGCTTGTTTCTCGAAGAATGTTCAGGCGAGTTCTTGGAACTTTACAATTCTGCGGATTTGGTTGTGGCCAAGGGTATGGGTTACGCTGAAACCCTTACGGAACGTCAGCTTCCGGTTCCTCATGCTCTGCTTTTGCGGACAAAATGTAGCACAGTAGCCAACCACTTTAATGTGGGTACAGGAAAAAACATAGCCAAGCTCTTGCATTAAATCTGACGGGATGCCAACAAAGTGGATTTACCCAAACTAACTCTTGGGCGAAACGTTCTCTCCGACGTTAACGAGGCTCTAGGCAGAGAATGGCTTGTAACCAACGGGTTAGGCGGATACGCGTCTTCGACAGTTCTGGGAATCAACACCCGAAAATATCATGGTCTCCTTGTTGCAGCCCTTAATCCCCCAATAAATCGCTGGGTTCTACTAACAAAACTTGACGAGGAACTGAAGATCGGAACAGAAACTTACGCTCTGGGAGCAAACGAGTTCCATGATGTCATGCACCCTGAAGGGCACCGTTTTCTTTCCAGTTTTGTTCTCGGTCCTCTTCCAACCTTCAAGTATTCTGTGGAGGATGTTGGCATCCAGAAAACGGTTTTTATGCCTTACATGAAAAACGCAACAGCAGTAATCTATGAAGTTTCTAATCCCTTGGAAGAGAAGGTCTCTGTCCGCGTCTCGCCGCTCGTCAATTCAAGGCACATCTACAGCATGACAGATAAGGACGCGTTGCTGTGGAGCTTTATTCAGAAGCGCCTCGGAGAAGCCGCGGTAATTGAGACATCAGACTCGCTTTCATCCCTGATTCTGTCCTCAGGCAATGACGGCTCTTTTGTGGAGGAGAGCTGGTGGGTCGAGAAAATCTTCTTCAGGGTTGACGCC
>Ga0209427_10003603_pt1 | contig 18101 bp, 15 predicted proteins | sample DeeMarSWOR136_30_FD_187465 | JGI IMG/M metagenome (GOLD analysis project Ga0209427, IMG submission 187465) | Marine sediment microbial communities from White Oak River estuary, North Carolina - WOR-1-36_30 (SPAdes) (version 2) | ecosystem: Environmental > Aquatic > Marine > Intertidal zone >...
TTGCCTTCGGTTCTTTATCAAACTCAATAATGCCACAGCTACAATCATCTTCTGTGCATTGACATTCATATTTTATTGGTTTTCCGGATGTTTCACATCCACAATTTTTACACATTTTTTTACCTCCATTTATTTTTTTAAATAATTTCCCAATTTTTTACCAATTTTTTTCACTTCTATTAATTCCTTTTTATCAGGGATATAGTTGAGATTAACACTTTTAAAAGGTATATCCCATGCAAGGTCTTTTAAAATCTTTTCAATTTCACTTACCGCCTGGCCTCCCCATCCATAGGATCCAAAAACAAATCCTAATCTATTTTTTGGTCTAAGTCCTTTTAGATAAGTAAGAAATCCACCCATTGATGGAAGCATTGAATTATTTAATGTTGGAGAGCCTATTAGTATTAATTTTGTTGTAATTACATCAGTTATAACATCTGATATATGAGTATTTTTAAGATTTCTAATTGTAACAGGGATTTCTGATTCTTCAATTCCATCTCTTAGTGCATATGCAATTTTTTCTGTAGAACCCCACATAGAATCAAAAATAATCAATGCCTTATTTTCAGTTTCATAGCCTGCCCATTTCTTATATTCTTTTAGAATATCTGGAATTAAGGAGCGCCATATGATACCATGACTTGGTCCAATCATATCTATTTCAAGTCCTGATAGTGCTTCTAGAGCTTTTTCAACTTGACTTCCATATGGCATAACAATATTTGCGTAATACTTTGCTGCCTCTTCTTTTAAAATCCCCCATTCAATTTCATCATCAAACCGTTCAGAACTTGCAATATGTTGACCAAATGCATCATTTGGAAGAAGTAATTTATCACTTGGTATATATGTAACCATTGAATCAGGCCAGTGTACCATGGGTACTTCAACAAAGTGAAGAGTTCTCTTACCAATATTTAGTTTTTCTCCAGATTTTATAACTTTTAATTTCCAATCTTTTTTATAATGTCTTTTTAGACCTTTTTCTCCTCTTGTTGAAGTTAATATTGTTGCATTTGGGCATTCTTCAAGAATTTTTGGAAGTGATCCAGAATGATCCATTTCAACGTGGTTTGAAACAATATAGTCTATTTTTTTTGGATCAACAATTTCTTTTATTCTAGAAAGCATTTCGTCAAATAGATAGTGTTTAACAGTATCAACTAATGTAATTTTTTTATCTATTATTAAATATGAATTGTAAGTAGTTCCACGATTTGTAGAATACCCATGGAAGTTTCGTATATCCCAATCGATTCCACCGACCCAGTAGATATCTGGCTTGATTTCAACCTTTTTCAGTTTAATCACTCCATCTCAAAATCTTGTTTTGTGGCTCCACAAACAGGACAAACCCAATCATCTGGAACATCTTCAAATTTTGTTCCAGCTGCTACTCCGTTATCTGGGTCTCCTTTTTCGGGATCATATACATATCCACATACTTTGCAAACATATCTCTCCATTTTTATTTCCTCCTTTTTAACTGCTTTATCAAATATACTGCTATATGTAGGAGCAGTTTTTGGTGAATAACCACCTTTTACCTTATGATAATACTCATATGTCATGGGCTTATCTTCAGAAAGAATTTCTCCATTAAGTACCTCACCAATAAAAATTGTATGAGTTCCCACATCGATTTTATCAAAAACATTAGCTTCTAAACATGCAAGAGTGTATTCTTTTATGAGAGGAACCTTGTTTTTTCCAAGCTTATAATTGACATCTTTAAACTTATCAATATCCCGGCCAGATTTAAAACCAAAATTGCCAATAAATGTTAGAGGTGCCTCTTCTGAAAGAATGGATACTGTAAAACATTTACTTTTATCAATATACTCATGGGTTAAATTTTGTTTATTTATACTAACTGCTATTGTTGGTGGTTTTGAAGTTACTTGAAACAATGCATTTGCAATTTGGCCATTTATTTTTTTATCATATTTTGAGCATACCACATAAAGACCATAAGAAATTTTGTGTAATGTTTTAGGATTCATTTTTTTTCTCCTTTTTATTACAGTTTTTACAGATACCTTTGAAATATCCATGAACCTCCTCAACTTTATGTCCACATTCTAACATTTTTCCAAGATTAGGACATTCAATATCTATATCAACTATCCTCCCACAACTCTTACAAAGAAAATGATGATGCATTCCTTGTTTAAAATCATATCTATGTTCAGATCCAGATATTGTTAATGACTGAATAATATCATTTTTTTCTAAAATATCTAATGTATTATAGACAGTTGTTTTAGAAAGTGATGGATTATTTGTTTTCAAATCGGAATATATTTTATCTGTGGTGGGATGGGTGCAATGTTCCCCTAGGTATTTTAGTACAATTAATCTTTGGGGAGTAATTTTTATATTTTTCTCTTTTAAAATTTTTAAATATTTATCCAAATAATCCACCTTGATTAGTAATAATTACCAATTTGTAATGATTACAATTTGACATGTATTACAAAACGGTATTTAAAGTTTTCTATTTAGCAAAAAAATTGAAAAAATGATTAACAAGAGCTATGTTCTATAGCTTCATTAGGACAAGCACTGACACATGCACAACATTCAATACATTCGCCTAAATTTTTACATACTGCTTTATCATTTTCTAATGAAAATATTTCAACAGGACAGGCAGTTATACACTCTCCAGCACCTGTACACTTATCAAGGTCTATAATGATTTTAATATCTCCTTCTTCATATTCTTTTTTCATATTATTTTTACCTCCCACAGAATTTGTTTATCATAATAAAATAGTTATATTTTATTATTTCTTAATTTGAAAATATTCAACTTTTTCGAAGCTTTTTTGAATTCACAATTTTTTACATAAAGATGCGGGAGATAAACCATTATGAAGGACATTGTTTGGAAACCTACAGATGAATATTTGGAAAAAGCAAATATATCAAGATTTATGAAAAAACATAATATAAAGGATTACGATGAGTTGATAAAAAAATCTATTGAGGATATTGAATGGTTTTGGGATGCAGTTATTAAAGATTTGAATATAGAGTGGTTCATCCCTTATGAAAAAGTACTTGATGATTCAAAGGGAATTCAGTGGACTAAATGGTTTATCGGGGGAAAAATAAATATTGTTCATAATTGTCTTGATCGACATGCCAAATCTGATAAAAAAAACAATATAGCAATAATTTGGGAAAATGAAAATGGAGATTTTAAAAAAATAAATTATGATCAGTTATATAAAGAGGTAAACAAGTTTGCAAATTCGTTAAAACAATTAGGTGTAAAAAAAGGCGATAGAGTTGGTATATATATGCCAATGGTTCCCGAAATTGTTATTGCTTTTTTGGGCATAATGAAAATTGGAGCAATAAGTATACCAATCTTTTCTGGTTTTGGAAGTCATGCTCTTGCTCAAAGATTAGATATAGCAGAAGCAAAAGTTCTGATAACTGCAAATGGTTCACAAAGAAGAGGAAAAACAATTGAGATAAAAAAAGAAGTTGATAAAGCAATTGATAGTGTTAGGTCTATCCGTAATATTATAGTTTATAAAAGTCTAGATATAAACACCCAAATGAAAAAAGATAGAGACATCTGGTGGGACGATATTGTAAATGACCAATCCGACAAATGCGAGACAGAATATATGGATTCTGAAGACAATGCAATGATAATATTTTCATCAGGGACTACAGGAAAACCAAAAGGAACTGTTCATACTCATGGAGGAGCACTTGCACAAATTGCAAAGGAGCTTGGTTATTATTTTGATGTTAAAGAAGATGATATATTCTTTTGGTTAACAGATATTGGTTGGATGATGGGACCGTGGATGATAATAGGTGTTCAAAACTTCGGTTCAACCTATGTAATTTATGAGGGAGCACCAAACTATCCAGAGCCTAATAGATTATGGGAACTTGTTGAAAAACATAAGATTACAATTTTAGGTATTTCTCCAACTGCAATTCGTATGTTAATGAGATATGGTGATGAATGGCCCAAGAAAAATAATCTCAGTAGTTTACGACTTCTAGGATCTACTGGAGAACCTTGGGACCCTGACTCATGGGAATGGTTTTTTGAAAAAATTGGTGGAAAAAAAATTCCAATTATAAATATATCTGGGGGTACAGAAATTGTTGGATGTTTCTTATCTCCTCTTCCAATAACATCTTTAAAACCATGTACACTTCGTGGACCTGGCCTTGGTATGGATATTGATGTATTTGATGACCAAGGAAAACCAGTTCGGGGTAAAATGGGACATTTGGTTGCAAAAAAGCCTGCTCCTTCTATGACAAGAGGATTTTGGAATGAACCAGACAGATATATTCAAACATACTGGTCTAAATGGCCAAATGTATGGTATCATGGAGATTGGGCAAAAATTGATGAAGATGGGTTCTGGTCACTTCATGGCAGAAGTGATGATACAATTAAAATTGCTGGAAGACGTACAGGACCTGCTGAAATAGAAGCAGCGCTAATAAAGCATAAGGCTGTATCGGAGGCCGCAACAATTGGTGTTCCGCATGAAATTAAAGGTGAAGATATTGTTTGTTTTGTTGTATTAAAACCTGGTTTTAATTCAAGTGAATCTTTAAGAGAGGAGTTAAAAAATCAAGTAGTGAAAATAATGGGAAAAACATTAAAACCAAAAGATGTAAAATTTGTTGCAGATTTACCAAAGACTCGTTCAGCAAAAATAGTAAGAAGAATTATAAAAGCAGCATTTTTAGGAGAGCAATTAAAGGATATTTCATCTGTTGAAAATATTCATGCAATTGAAGAAGTAAAAAATGCTAAATAAAATATTAGTTATACGTCAATAAACGACAAAATTTTTTAACTAATTAAACATTACTACATTTAGTGAGACGGGGATTGGATTTTTTATTTTTACGTCTCATGTCGAAAAGGTGGTAGACATGACAAGAAATGTAGCAGTAGTAGGTATTGGGCATACCAATTTTAATTCAATGACTCCTGACCTTAGTTGGAAGGAGTTTATGTTTGAGGCATGCCAAAGGGCATATATGGATGCTGGTCTTGATCCAAGAAAGGATATTGATGGATTTATAACATGTGCCGAAGATTATTGGGAGGGTTTTTCTATTTTTGATGAATTTGTTCCTGATCAAATAGGAGCAACATTGAAACCTTGCTGTACTGTTTGTGGAGATGGCATTTATGGTCTTGGAAATGCATATATGCAAATAAAAACAGAGCAGTTTAATGTTGTTGCAGTAGAAGCCCATAGTAAAATATCAGATCTTTTAACAGTTGGTGATGTTATGTTACATGCATTTGATCCATTATTTGAAAAACCAATAACAGGACCTATTGAAAGACAAAAATTTACAGGTAATCCTTCTTATACAAAGGAATCACCAAAACCATTGGTTGGTAAAACAGATGAAAAAAATAGAATCCATCCATATTTTCTAGCAGGTTTAGAAATGCAACATTATCTTAAAAAAACAAAAACAACGGAAGAACAATGTGCAAAAGTTGTTGTAAAAAATAAAAAAAATGCATTTAATAATCCAAATGCAGGTTATGAAGCAAACATAGATATTGGTGATGTAATGAACTCTGAATATCTTTTCAGACCTGTAAAAAAACTAGATATTAGTCCAAATATAGATGTAGCAATCTCATTTGTTCTTGCAGATGAAGATACAGCAAAAAGTTTAGATGTTGAACCAATCTGGTTAAAGGGATTTGGCTGGAACTCTGAAACTCCTTGGTTATCAACAAGGTCAATGGATGCAAATTATGCAAAAAAAGCTTCAAAAATGGCATATAAAATGGCAGGAATTAACAATCCAAAAAAAGAAATAAATATTGCAGAAGTTGATGATCGTTTTTCATATAAAGAACTCCAACATCTTGAAGCACTTGATCTAGCAGAACCAGGAATGGCTGCAAAAATGTTAGATGATAAAGAATTACTAATCGATGGTTCCCTACCAACAAATATATCAGGTGGTTCTTTAGGAGTTGGTAATTGTTATGAAGCAACTGGACTTCAAAAAGCACTTGAAATTGTAACTCAACTTAGAGGTCATGCGGGAAAAAGACAAGTAAAAAATGCAGAAATAGGAATTGCACAATCATGGAGAGGTATTCCTTCTGGTAGCGGTGCTGTTGTAATTTTTGGGAGGTGAAAAAAATGAGAAAAGTAGCTGTAATAGGTGCTGGAATGACTCTATTTCGTAGACGATTACTTGAGACAGGTAAGGAACTTTCATTTCTAGCAACAAGAATGGCAATGGAGGATGCTGGTATAGAAAAAAAAGATATTGATATGGTTGTAATGGGTAGTGCACCTGATGCTTTTGATGGAATTCATATGAAAGGAGAAAACCTAATAGATGGTGCTGCTGCTACAGATAAACCTTATGTTAGAGTGTTCAATGGTGGAGGTACAAGTGTATTTGCACCAATAGCTGGATGGTGGCATGTAGCATCTGGGGTTGCAGATGTCGCACTTATTGTATGTGAGGAAAAAATGGGTTGTTGTTTTCCACATCCTCAAACTGCATTTCAACATATCTGGGATCCATTTCTTGATAGACCTCTTCATCCAAACCTAGTTTGGCTTTTTGCTATGGAAATGAACAGATATATGACAGTCCATAACATAAAAAAAGAAGATATTGCAAGAGTTGCTGTAAAAAATAAAAGAAATGCAGTAGGTCATCCATGTGCTCAACTCCCTGATGAAAATATTACAATTGATGATGTTTTAAATTCTGAAGTTATGGCCTGGCCTGTACAAAGACTTGATATAAGTCCACCAAGTGATGGGGCTTCTGCATTAATTTTATGTTCTGAAGAAAAAGCAAGAAAGTTATCTGAGGAACCTGCTTGGATTGATGGTGTTGGATGGAATATTGATAGTACAATGTGGACAAATAGAGACCTTTATTTTCCAAGATATGTAGCAAATGCTGCCAAAATGGCATATAAAATGGCAAAAATACAAGATCCAAGAAAAGAAATTGATTTTGCAGAACCTTATGATCCTTTTGATTATAAAGAACTTCATCATATGGAAGGACTCTTACTTTGTGATAAAGGTGAGGCACCAAACCTTACACGTGAAGGTGTTACGGAAAGAGACGGTGACCTTCCAATTTGTCCATCCGGCGGACTTTTAGGTGTAGGCAATCCAATTGCTGCAACCATGGGCCAGAAGGTATGTGAACTTTATTGGCAATTAACTGGGAAAGCCGGAAAAAGACAGATTCCAACAGATCCTCAAGTTGGTGTTGGACAAGCATGGGGTGATATAATGCAGATGGGAACTGTTGTAGTTATGAGGAAGGAGTGATTTAAAATGATGACAGCAAAAAAACAAGCATATCCAAGATATGCTCCTGGTACACATGTATCCAACAAAGACATTTATGATAAAAACATAACCTACACTTGGTGGGAACCTGAAGTCCAATATTCATGGAGTCTAGGGCCTGCAATGAGCAGGTTTTTACAAGAGTTAAAAAAAGGAAAAATTATTGGAAGAACCTGTAAAAAATGTGAAAGAATAATAGTTCCTCCAAGAATGTTTTGTGAGTATTGTTATAAGCCCACTGATGACTGGATATATCTTAAAGATACTGGTACAATTGAAACCTTTTCTATATCATATCTTGATCCAAATGCAAGAAGAATAAAAGATCCGATATTAATTGGAGTGATATCAATTGATGGTGCATCACCACTGCATGGATTTATGCATTATTTTGGAGAAATGAGCAAAGACGAAATCCATATAGGGATGAAAGTGAAAGCAGTTTGGAAACCTGAAAAGGATAGAAAAGGTTCAATTAATGATATTAAATATTTTAAACCTTTAAAAGGAGGTGAAAGGTAAATGACCTTTTTTGAAAAACAAACTGATCCTACAACTCCAATGCATTGGCGTGGTGATATGCAAGCTGATTATTTGTATCCAAGCGGTTTTGCAGGTGAAAAATTTTTCAAACATATTATGAAAAATGATAGCTTCCTTTCATCAAAATGTCCAAAATGTAATAAATCCTTTTTTCCACCTAGACTTTACTGTGAAGATTGTTTTTATGAAATTTCAGAAGATAATTGGTTCGAAGTGCCATCTACTGGAATAATTAAACTACATTCGACTGTAACTATTGATTCTTACGGTGAAAAACTAAAAAAGCCAATAATAATAGGAATGATAAACATTGATGAAACAGATGGAGCTATAATTGGGATAATAAATTCAGATGATTATGAAGATGAGTTAATAGGTAAGCAAGTAAAAGCTGTTTTCAAACCTAAACAAGAAAGAGAAGGAACAATGAAGGATATAAAATATTTTGAATTTTAAGATAGATTAAGGGTTAAAATTTAAACACCCTTTCTTTATTTCTTTTTTTACTATGGAATATGTTTCAGGGGAAATACTAAAAAAAGATGGAATTGAAAAAGGTTATTTAGGATTTGAGAAAGGAAAAATTATTGAAACTGGTAAAGGAAGTCCTAATAAAAAACCTATATATAAAGGACTAATTGTTCCAAGTTTTGTTAATGTTCATACCCATATTGGAGATTCTTTTATTAGAGAGAAAAAAATAAATTTGCCTAAATCAATAGAAGAATTAGTTGCACCTCCTAAAGGATTAAAACATAAACTTTTGAATGATGCAAAAGATGAAGACATAATTGAAGGAATGGAAAAATCAATTGAAACTATGATAAATAATGGTACTGAATATTTTTGTGATTTTAGGGAAAATGGAATATTAGGTATTTGTCAATTAAAGGCTGCATTATATTTGTGGAAAATTTCATCAATTATATTATCAAGACCTGATGAGATAAAATATGTTAAGTCAGAAGTTGATCTTTTATTAAAAAATTCAGATGGTATTGCTATAAGTAGTATATCTGACTGGGATTTTCAGGACATTAAAAAAATCTCTGATCAGACAAATAAAGAAAATAAGATTTTTTCCCTTCATGCAAGTGAGAGAATTAGGGAAAATATTGATGATATTTTAGATATAAATCCTAGTTTTTTAGTCCATATGTTAAAAGCAACAGAATCTGATCTTCAAAATGTCAAAGAAAATAATATTCCAATTATTATATGCCCAAAAGCAAATTCATTTTTTGGTTTAAAACCAAATTTTAATTTACTTAAAAAAGTTGGAGTAAACCTATTAATTGGTACAGATAATGCGATGATAAATCCACCAGTAATTCTTGATGAAATAAAATATATAAAAACTATTACAAAGGATTTTTCAACAATTGAACTTTTAAACATGATAACATTTGGTGCAAGGAAAGCTTTAAATCTTGATTGTAATATTCTGTGTCCCAATTCTAAAGCAAATTTTGTAGTTTTAGATAAAATAAATTTAAAACCATTATATGTTTCAACTGGTAAATAGGAGGTATTAATCTGAAGGTAAAAGATGTGATGTCAGAAGATTTAGTTGTTGGTTATGTTCCTGGTACTGTTAGAGATGCACTTAAAATTCTTGCAAAGCATAATGTTTCAGGAATGCCTATTCTAAAGAAAGATACAAAAATAGTTGCAGGAGTTTTAACAAGATATGATATTTTTAAAAATCCAGAAGAAGATCAAATAGCATTAATAATGAGTGACAAATATTACTCTGTTGAAAAAGAACAAGATGTAAAAGATGCAGCAAAATTACTTTATGAATATAGGATTCATGGTTTACCTGTTATTAATAACAGAAAAAATATTGTAGGTATTATTAGTCCTACCGATATTTTAAAAAATCTTGCTGAAGAATATAAGGATAGAATTGAAAAATTTTTTACAAATTTAGTAGTCCCAATATATCATGATACCCCTATAGATATAGTAATGGAAATAATTAATATAACTCATGAAAATGCCCTTCCTATTCTAAATGACGAAAGAAAATTAGTCGGTATTGTAACAGATGGAGATTTATTCAAACTAAGTCACATAAAAGAAAGTGTATCCCAAACTGATTTAGGAATGGGTGGGGATGAGGATGCTTGGACTTGGGAAGGAATTAGAGATACAATAAGATTTCATTATTCAACATCAGAAGTAACTCTTCCTCAAGTACCTGTAAAAGAAGTTATGGTTACAAATGTAGTAAAAGCATTTGAAAATACTACTGTTTCTGAAGCAGCAGATAAAATGATAAAGAATCAAATAAGCCATATACCTGTTGTAGATTCAAATGACAGGCTAATGGGAATGGTTACAGATATTGATCTAATGGCCGTTATGTTTTAAATCATATATCTTATACTCTTTTTCATTTATTAGGAGTCTAGGGTAATGCCTCAGGATGTCTACGATAAAATATTTATGCTAGCAAAAAGAAGAGGTTTTATATATCCTTCTTTTGAAATCTATGGGGGAGTAGCAGGTTTTTATGATTACGGCCCACTTGGTTCTCAACTTAAGTTAAATATAGAAAATTTATGGAGAAGATATTTTCTTTTAAAGGATATTTGTGTTGAAATATCAACCCCAACAATTACACTTTTTGAAGTATTAAAATCATCAGGCCATGTCGATGAATTTACAGATCTTACTGTTGACTGTAAAAAATGCAAACAATCCTATAAAGCTGAAGATATTATCGGAAGTGAAACTAATATAGAAAATGCAATTGAAAAAAATAAGATTAAATGTCCCAATTGTGGAGAAAATTTAAAGGATGCTTACCCAGTAAATCTGATGTTTTCAACAAAAATTGGAATTGGAAGTTCTAGAGATGCTTTTTTGCGTCCAGAAACTGCACAGGGGATTTTTACAGATTTTCATCTTCTTTATAGATACTTTCGTGAAAAATTGCCTTTTGGAGTAATTCAGGTAGGCAGAGGTTTTAGAAACGAAGTTTCCCCTCGCCAAGGTATAATAAGACTTAGGGAATTTTCAATGGCTGAGGCAGAGATTTTTTTTGACCCAGAAGATAAAACCCATCCAAATTTTAAAAGTGTTAAAGAAAAGGAACTTTTTTTGTTTGATAACATAAAAGAGCAAAAACTAACACTTGAAAAGGCAATTTCTACTAAAACAATAAAAAATCAGGCACTTGCATATTATATGTACCTTACTCAAGATTTTTTAATGAAAGCAGGAGTTGATCCTAAAAAATTCAGATTTAGAAAACATTCAGATAATGAATTAGCCCATTATGCTTCTGAATGTTGGGATGCAGAACTGTTTTCAGAAAGATTTGGATGGATTGAATGTGTTGGTATTGCAGACAGATCTGCATATGATTTAAAATCCCATATCGACTCATCTGGTACAGATATGTATGCACATAGAAAATTTGAGACTCAAAAAGTTGTAAATGTTAAAAAAATAATTCCAAATATGGGAAAGTTAGGTCCGCAATTTAAAGGGGAAGCAGGAAAAATTAAAAACCTACTAGAAAAAATGGAAATAAAAAATGAAAAAGATATCACTGTCATTCTAGACGATAAAAAGGTAAAGATACCAAAGGACTGCTATAAAATCGTTGAAAAAGAAGAAAAAATCACAGGGGAAAAATTCGTACCTCATGTAATAGAACCCTCTTATGGTATCGATAGAATTCTATATTGTTTACTTGAACATAATTTTATAGAAGGAGAGAAAAAAGGAGAAGAATATAAAATTTTAAAATTAAATCCTTTGATTGCCCCACTAAAGGTAGGAGTTTTTCCACTTATAAGTGACGAAAGATTAATAAAAATTGCAAAAGACATTGATAAAGAACTTAGAGCTGAAGGTATTTCAACATATTACGATGAAGGCGGTTCTATAGGGAGAAGATATGCTAGAATGGATGAAGTTGGAACTCCATTTTGCATTACTGTTGATCATGATTCTCTTAAAGATGATACCGTTACTATTAGAGATCGTGACACAACAGAACAAATAAGAAAACAAAGAAAAGAAATATCAATATTTTTAAAAGAAAAAATAAATTAGAGAAAAAATAAGTATAATATTATGTAGTTTTTACAGTAATATCAATAATATCTAATGCTTTATCTATTTCATTTTCAGAGATTATTAAGGGTGGACGAAATCTGATGGTTGTTGCTCCACATCCTACTACAATTAAACCATTTTTATATAATTTTTTAACTAGGTTATCTCTTATTTCTGGACTTGGAAGGTCAAATGCACATAACAAACCACGTCCTCGTGCATTTGATATTATATTTGGATATTTATCGGATAAATCCTCAAGACCATTTAACAAATATTTACCTTCAGTTTCTGCATTTTTTATAAGTTTTTCTTCATCAATTATTTCAAGATATTTCTGGGAGCGTACCATATCAACAAGATTTCCACCCCAAGTAGAGTTTAGTCTACTTGAAACTTCAAAAACATTATCCTTTATTTCATCGATTCTATTACTTACCATTATTCCACAAATCTGGGTTTTTTTCCCAAATGCTAAAATATCAGGTTTAAAATCAAAATGCTGAAAGGCCCACATTTTTCCTGTAAGTCCAACACCTGTTTGAACCTCATCAAGTATATACATTATTTCATTTTCATTACAAATATTTCTTAGTTCCAGTAAAAATTCGCCTCTAAAGTGATTGTCACCACCCTCACTTTGAATAGGTTCTATAATTAAAGCTGCAATATCATTTGGATTATTAGAAATTGCATTTTTAATTTCAGATATTGCCTGTTTTTCTGATTCATTTACTTCTTCAAGATTTTTTTCATTTAATGGAAAGGTTATCTTTGGATTAATAATACAAGGCCAATTAAATTTTGGGAAATATTTTATCTTATTAAGATTAAACGTGTTTGTTAAAGAAAGCGTATATCCTGTTCTTCCATGGAAAGCTTCTTTAAAATATATTACTTTTGAACCTAATTTTTCATCAAGACCTTTATCAATATTTTTTCTGACTTTCCAATCAAACGCTGTTTTCAAACCATTTTCAACAGCTAGTGCTCCTCCACTGATAAAGAATAAATGTTTGAAATGATCTGGAACAGCATATTTTCCAAAACTCTCAATAAATTCAGCCATTTCTTGGGTATAAATATCTGAATTTGTTGGTTTATTTAAAGCCACCTCTCCAATTTTTTTAATAAATTCAGGATTATTTAATTTAGGATGATTGAGTCCAAGTGGAGATGTAGCAAAAAATGAAAAACAATCAATAAAAGTTCTATCAGATTTTAAATCATGTATCTCGCAACCCTTACTTTTTTTCAAATCAAGTACAAGATCTAAACCATCTACAATTATGTATTTGGAAAGAGTTTTATGAACATTGGATGGAGCAATTTTCATGTTTATTACCTAACTATATATTTGTATATTACTTGTAATCGGGTATCCTAATATCTTATAAAATTATATCGGTGAAAATAAAAAAAAATTATAGAGAGAGGGTAGTGGAGGTTTAAGAGGGAGGATTTTTTTATTGGATGAGATTGCGTCCCTCTCTCCATATTCGTGGGGATGTTTTTTTTTTATTCAAGGTAAATGTTATTTAACTCACTAAAATCATCTAAACTGTTTAATTTAATCATACTATTTGAAATTGTAAAAAGGACATTGTCAATATATAATGAGCGAGTTATATAAGATGGATATGACCATCTATACCAATAATTTTCCTTATCTTTAATATCATCAATATGGGTAATTTTATCTTTTAAATCAAAACCATTTTCTAAAGAAAGTTTGTAAACATATGCTCCTTGAAATTTAAAATCTCCATAAATACTACCAGTGTATCCATCATTTTGTGCTTTTATCTCATCACTAATTTCACAAACTCTAACAGGGATTACTAGTAGTTCTTTTTCTCTATTAAATAGAAAAGCTTTGTGATCATATAGAACAGGACTATCAGTTCCTCTATCTCCAATTATTACTTTAGATACTTCTTTTGGATTTTTAAAATCTGAAACATCAAAAAGAGCAATTTTAATTCCTTGATACCATGCAAAATCTCGTGTCCAACTGTATTCTTCTTGAGGTTCAACAGTGTCTTTTCCTATACCGATTATATGATTTTCATCATATGGATGAAGATAATCTGAATAACCAGGAATTTTTAATTTTCCTAGTATTTGAGGATTGTATGGATCAGACAAATCTATTGTAAAGAATGGATCAATCTTTTTAAAAGTCACAAGATATGCTCTATCTCCCATAAATCTAGCTGAATAAATTGTCTCACCAGGAGCTATACCTTCTAGCTCTGAAACTCTTTCAAGATTTTCGTCTAACACATAAATATTATTTGTTGATGGTTGCTCAGTATTCCAAACCTGTCCTATTGTTGTTGCCACTCTGAAGTATCCATTATGTTCATCCATAGAGAATTGATTTAATATTGTACCAGGTACAACACCCTGAGCAATATGGGATATCTCCCCATTTTTTATTGAAATTTTATTAATAATTGTTTTAGACATATAACTATTCCAAACTGATAATCTATTTATTGGAGAAATTTCATAGTAATTATACTCTAGATTTGTAATAAATATATTATGGTTAGAAACATACATATTTTGAGAACTACCCATAAGATAACTTTTTTGATTAACCTCTCCACTGAAAATATCAATTGAAATAATATTTGTAAAAGTATCAACTTTATTTGATGAATTTACATAATAAATACAGTTTGCAGGTACTTTATTTACAAAACCGTCAATTTTTATTTCAGGAATATTAAGTGTAACATTATCATCTGAAACACAATATACATCCCAAGAATATTGTGTTGTTATGATATAAACAAAATTACCAATCATTCTTGCATTAAAATAGTATCCATCTAATTCAATATCCTTATCAAGTGTTGGATTTTCTTTATCAGAGATATCATAGATCTTAATTAATGTAGTAGACATACCATTCCGATATCGATAATAATCTTCTTCCAAATCATATTCAATCGGATATCTATATGAATTAGAAAAAACTATTAAACGATCTTTATTAATAAAAAAGTTGGAAACATCTATATTTTCAAAATTTGTAATAGAGAGAATAACAGCATCTTCTGCAGGATATGCCTTTATAATATATATTTTTGAGTTTGCAAGGACATACAAATATGTTCCATCTGTTTTAACAATATCTGGTTCATCAACTCCTTCAACTTGAATATTTGTTTTGGAATAATCTACTTCAGAATTATATGATGTATCTAAAACAATATTACTTGAACTGCCTGATTTTCCCATTGATGGCAAAGATCTTCCATCTAACTCTTCAACACAATAATAATCATCAGTAATACTATAGTAATTTTTACTTAAAAACTCAGCTAACTCTTCATAAGAACCAAAATTGTTTAATTCATTTGTTGTTGTGTACCAGTTGGGACGACCGATAACCAATGGTTGAATGTCAATTGCATATGCAAGACTAACAATTACGATAACAGCAGATAAAAGAATCCCGATTTTTTTTATATTTTTCCTTTTCATTATATCACGATAAATCTGACTAAAAAAGAGTTATGTCTTGCATTGTTTATATATTGTCAGAAAATGTTCGGAAAAATCCAAACGTTCTATAGGTATAAATATAAAGATTTATTATTAAATAATTATGGTCTTTTCTTTAAATATTATCCCAATTTCTTCAAGCTCATTTAAAATTGGCTTATAAATATCAGGAATCACTGGTATTTGAACACCAGTAATATCAATTTGACCTTTTATTATCATTTTTACAGCAATTGCAGCAGGAAGACTAACAGTTCTTGCAATAGCTGTATCTCCATTAGGAATACCATAATCAATTAATGTTGATGTAATATATTGTTTATTTGACGGATATTTAGCAATAAACTCATGATGCATAACTATCATATCTCTTTCATCTTTTTTTAGTATCATCTTTTCAAGAGTTATAACATTAAGAAAATCCAGTGGATTGTCTTTATCTTTAGGTAAATTTTTATTACTAAAAAGACCTAACCATTCAAGTCTTTTAATAATCGCAGAATACTCCTCTAAGCCAAGAAATTTTGCAGTTTTTTTAATTAAATTATCATTTTCTTGTGCTTTAATTAAAAACCTAGTTAGATCTCCATATGTCTTACCATAGAAACCTTTAATTGGTTTATCATTTAACCATCCTAATTTTACAATATTTCTTATTGTTTCGCACCAACCAGTCATTCTATAAGTACCACGGTAAACAGTTTTTGCATCATTCAAACCATAAATCTTCTTATAGGGAACCGAATTTCGATTTGGATAGTTTTCAAATGTTCCAATTCCTTCAACATCTTGTAAATAATAGTTTTCAAACAATTTTTCCCTAGTAACTATTATTTCTTCTCCGTCCTCTAACCACTTAGCATCATTTCGAGAGGCTAACAATACTCCTCTAGGAGCCCATGAGAACTTGTATCCAAATGGATTATTATTTGCTTCATGAGAAGGAAGTGCACCTGTTGTAGATTTAAAACTAATAATTTTTCCACCATTCTTTTCTACTTTATGAATAATTTTCATTGCAGACATATGGTCAATACCAGGATCTAGTCCAACTTCATTTAAAAAAAGAATTCCATTATTTTTTGCCTTTTTATCAAGCGCTTTCATATCTTCACTAACATAAGATGTTGTAACAAGGTGTTTTTTATGTTTTATACAGTAATTTGCAACTTTAACATGATATGTATATGGTAAAAGACTAACAATAACATCTGATTGAGAAATCAAATTCTCGAGAAGTATACCATTGGATATATCAAGAGAAATTGCCCTACCATTTGGACTATTTTTAATAATTTTCTCTGCTTTGCTAACTGTTCTACTAGCCATTGTTACAAAAAAACCTTTTTGTTCTAACAGATATCTTACCAATGGTTTTGAGATTAATCCTGCTCCAAGTACTAAAATATTATTTGTCATTTTATTAAATCCCCGGATATATTTAATAATTTAGCATCAAAGAGAAATATTCTATAAAAATTTATTGATATATTGATAATCGGGAGTAAGTTTTCCATGATGCAATATTACTGCTTTTTTAATTTCCTCTGGTAATTCTAATCGGTTAAAATCAGAATAAAAATCAGCTTTCACAATTGAGGGAATAAAAGGAATGAGAGAATCACTAAATGCTTTAGATGATTCTTTTGGTACTTCACAAGGTAAATTATCAATAGCCATTATAACAATACCATCTCCAATAAATCCATCTGTTACAGTTCTTTTTTTAGGATTATAAACAAAAACAGGAACACCCGAGGAAGTTGTTTTTTCAGTAAATTCAATTGCACCATTAATATCAACGCTAATATCTCCTATTACTTTAAGTTTATTTATTTTTTCATAATTTTTCTTTACAAAATCTTTTGTAACTAGACGTGGGTATTGTTTATTCCAATAAATACAATTCATCAGAATAGTAATTTTACCAACATATTTTTGAAATATTGATTGGTACAAATCTGGCTTGTTATAATATTCTTGTAAATCAAATTTTTTATTTTTAGATATTGGTTCAACCGTATCTTCTTCTTTAAATACTACTTTATAAACAGTTTTATTTGAAAAATTTTTATATAATTTTTCAATCTTTTTAGGACTTATTTCTTCAATTGGTAACTCATCTAAAACTTCCTGAACACCTTTTGATACATTTCCATAACCAGTAATCCCAATTACAAATGGAACCAATGATTCAGGAAGACCATATTGCTTTATTTTATCTCCAATTTCCCTAATATGTTTTTTTGCTTCATTTAAATCTTTATAATGAATCATTTGTTTAATTTCTTCAAAAGGAGTTTTTATTTTTTCGTACTTCATTTTTTGTCCAAAAGCCCAAAGTGTATCTATTATACCTGCTAGACCTGCAAAATATCCAAAAAAAACCAATCGCCGACCTTTTTCATCTGTTATTTTTTCATAATCGATTAAATTACATTCAAGGTCCATCATTTTTTTTAGCATTGGCATATTGTTCTTTTGTCCTTTTATTGTATGAGAAAAAAACATATATGTTTGTTTTGGTTTAAAATATTTTATAGGAATTTCTTTTATAGCTAAAACAATTGAACATGAAGATAAATCTTCATTTATTTT
>Ga0209427_10003605_pt1 | contig 18099 bp, 16 predicted proteins | sample DeeMarSWOR136_30_FD_187465 | JGI IMG/M metagenome (GOLD analysis project Ga0209427, IMG submission 187465) | Marine sediment microbial communities from White Oak River estuary, North Carolina - WOR-1-36_30 (SPAdes) (version 2) | ecosystem: Environmental > Aquatic > Marine > Intertidal zone >...
GCGCCTAGGCTGGTACACAGAAGAGAGGAGCTTGAATCCGACCGGTAGGTCGAGCATCGCGTTGCGCTTAGTAGGCTTCGGGAAGCCGGCGCGCTTGTCGGTAAGGGTGTCCCGCTGGAACGTCTCCGTTCACCCCAAGATTTACGCTCGAAGCCTGGATCTCACAGTCGCGCGGCTAGTAGCGCCGCTCCGAGCGCACCGGTCATCATCGGGTCAGGTGCGACGGCCACCGGCTGTCCTAGGACGGATCCCAGCGCGGCGTCCATTCCGGGGATCAGGGCAACACCTCCCGTGAATACTACCGGCTGATCCATCCTGCGTCCGACCATGGCCGACACACGTGACGCGATTGACGTTTGGACTCCAGCCACAATATCTTCAGGGCGAACGCCCGCGGCAAGTAGCCCGATGATCTCAGTTTCGGCAAAAACCACGCACGTGCTGCTGATAGATTCCGGTTTATCGCTCCGGCTGGCCATGTCGCCAAGCGCGTCCAACCCCACGCCAAGACGCGATGCGACTACCTCAAGGAACCGACCGGTACCTGCAGCACACCGGTCATTCATGGCGAAATCCCGAACGGCACCGTCCGCACTCAAGCGTATAAGCTTGCTATCCTGTCCGCCTATCTCAATTATCGTCATAGCATCCGGAACAAGGTGGCGCACACCGCTGGCGTGACAGGTTATCTCGGTGATGGTGGTATCAGCAAAACTGATTATATTCCGGCCGTAGCCTGTTGCCACAATCTTAGACACCTTGTCGAGGCGAATACCGCTATCTTCCAGCAGTTGCTCCAAAAGCCCTCGCGCAAGAGCTTCTTGTTTGACACCCTGATCCGTTGTATCTGCTGCTAACACTTCAAGATCGTCGGCATCTATCAGAACGACTTTGATCGCTCTCGATCCGGCATCGATCCCAGCACAGATCATCGGTTCCTCCCGCCGAGCGGAATCAGGAACCTGCAAAGACTTCCCAGTTGCAACATGTGAGGCTCCTGACTTGCAACCGTCTGCCGCGTGGAAGGCACGTTCATAGGAAATAGCGGCAGGTCACGGTCGCTGTCGACCAGTTCCGCGGGGACAGACGGGCAGCCATAGACGACAGTCTTCATGATATCCAAATTATACCCTCTCCCGCGCGCTGCCGCGCACCGTCTCGAAAAGCGCTTCCACCCGCACCGCTATACGCGCAGAATCTGACGGAGAGTAATCCGTCTCGATTCGGAGATACGGAATGCCAAGTTTCTCTTCCGCCATCCGGTAGGCACCAACTGCTACCAGCGCCGCTACATAGAATCCACACACAAAAGGCCATACCCCTCCATTGAGGTATTCCCCCGGATGGTTATACTCCTTATATCTTCGATGCCAATCGGGGTCTTCCGGGCGAATGTAGGGAAAATAGTTTGGGGGCAGGTCAAGTGCCAGTTCCCCGTTCTCACGGAGCGCCTGGCACTCGCGCTCAAGCCAGGGAATCATCCTCCTGGCCCTGGACTTGGATGCCAGCCCAGACAGGATCGCCAGGCTGTTGCCCATAAGATCGAAACGTTCATCACTATATACTTTGTAAGTCCATGTTGCATAGTATGGTTTATATCGCAGGGCCAGCCCTTCATGGACATGGCGGTGCAAGACACCCTTGGTAACCGTGAACCTGTCCATCATATTTACGAGAGAACGTGCTTTGGCGAACTCACCATACAGCCTGAGATAGCTATAAACAATCGTGTTTACATACAATCCATAGCCTAGAACCCATTGCTCGTCGCGCCAGCTGCTTGTTGGAAGATGTGCCACCATGACACGATCGTCCGGGCTCTGGTATTCCATCCAGAGCATGGCCTTCCGAACAGCTTCCTCGAGAAAATCGGTTTCCCCGGTGAACTGGCGGTAAAAGCCAACCGAAAGAATGAACAAAGGTGTTGTATCACTTGCGCCACGGTCTTCAGGGTCATGAACCAGTCCCGGGATATGACCGAGCCGGCTCTGGTTTTTCGCAAGTGTTTCGAGCACGCGACGCAACTTCTTCATGAGCTTGGCATTGCCTGAGGCATAGAAACCCAGCGATGATATGAGGAGATCACGGGTATAGGGTTCCGGGTATCCCCATCCCGCCGTCCTCGGCAGCGAATGATATGGGCCATTAGCATTATGCAGCAGCACATCGACCGCCGCTTCTTTAGTTCGTTCGACTAAAGCCTGCAACTCTTTATTCATCTCCTAATCCTTCATCATCAATACTATCCTGTTTAGAGTACGCCATAGCCAACCTCACATGTCCCGATACCCGCACGCAGAAAGTTGAACTGAACATTGGGGTGGTCGGCCAGCAGAGATATAGGCACAGATGTATCTACGATTTTCTGGGAGATCATCAGTGTGGTCAGTCTTAACCCAAATGGATTGTCGCCAGTCCCCGTATGCCATATCGATACCTTCTCAGCTTTCCAGGTCTCCACCGGTCCAAGTGTGAGTCCGTGGCTGGGTACGATGTGCACCATTCCGCAAGTAGCCTTGCGTGCGCATTGGATTATAGTCATCGGGTGGAGCTCAACGACACGAGTACCAAGCTGGCGATACTCCTCTTTCGACGGTGGATTATCTCTATAACGCCCTTCTCTCTTCGGCGGGTCATTAAAGGCCCAATGCTTGATGTCGCCCTGGCCGCCCTGCATCAACACGCAACGTATTTCGTTCCAGCTATCTCTATATTCACTGCCAGCTACCTTTGGGAAATGGATATTGTCTGACGGCATGCGCAGGTCAGGGCGAATACGGTTAAAGCATAATTCCATATCGGCACGGGCCAGACTGAAGGGAAACCCGGCACCTACTTCTTTGCCATTAACAACCCACTCGTCCATTCCCCAGAAATGGCAATAGCGAAGGTCCATTTCAAGTTCGTTAATAATTCGGGCTACGAGCGGAAGATGTCTGATGGGGCCTATGGGGCCGCACACTCCGACTGGTTCGTGCTCAGTAGCCCTCTGCCAGGCAGAAATATACTCCATGGCCTCCGCAACGTAGAAGTCCTCCACTGTATCGTAGATCTTAATTGTGAAACCGTCACGAGCAAGCGCGGGCAGGTCATCTGCAGAAAGCTTCGCAGCTTCATCGAGTATCTTCTGCTCCAGAGTGGTAAAGTCCCACCACCCAGGAGCAATATTGCTGATTGGTCTCATTTTCCTTCTTTACTATGATCAATGCATTTGTCGCTCAGCGACATCTGTTCTTCTCCCTTACATACCTTGGGACAATCACAGCCATGGATGCAATTTTTTGAAGTAGCGAACATAATAAGAAAACCCGGCTAGTTCTACCATCTGCCCAGCATTCTAAATATCTATAATAGCTCTTTCATGAGCCTTGGAATCTATGATATCCCCAATTTCTCAGAAACGATCTGCACGAATCTTTTTGCCACCACTCTGTAGTCATAATTCTCTACGACACGATTTCTCCCCGCTTCCCCCATCTTCCGCCGCAGCTTTGAATCCGCCATCAGGTCCATGAGATAGTTGGCAATATCATAAATACTGGCCCGGTAATCGACTGTGCGTGGGCTGGCAAAGACTATCCTGTGACCGGGCTCCCACCCCGCCTCTTCTCCTACAATCGTCTCCCTCATTACAATCTCTGTGGCGATATTGGCGAGAAAGGCGGTTTTACCGTGCACTAAAGTCTCAACCATCGCCATCGCATTTATACCCAGGACAGGCTTGCCACATGCCCCCGCTTCAACCTGAGGCATGCCGAATCCTTCCAATCGTGACGGAGCAGCATAGATGTCGCAAGCATCCATCAAATAGGGCATGAAATTGCGTGAAACGATGTTAGTTGTGTAGATCACCTTCTTTTCGATACCTAGAGAAGTGGCCAACTGAAGGTCCAGCAGGTTCTGCTCGAGCGTCCTCGGCTGAGGCCATACCTTGCAAACGTATTTCCATGCTGGTGCTTTGCCATTGATAAGCGCAAGCGCCTGCATTACCTCCTGAGCGCCCTTTGAAGCCGCATCACCACCTACAGTTAGAATCATGATATCCTGAGGGGACACACCGAGTGACTCGCGTACACAGGCTACCTTGGGATCGTTCTTGTCGCGCGGAACGAACGAGTCCGTATCCACGCCGACAGGCAGCACCTCTATGTTCTGGCCACTCAGACCATCACGTTGATAGACCGATTTCACCCATTCTGATGTAACCAAAATGAGGGGCAGATCCTCCATTACCTCCTGGTAGTTGGCAAGATAGCCGTCAGCCACCAGCCAGGGCACCGGCTGCACGCCATACCGCTGGGGATGAAGTACCAGATGTGGTGCATTCCCCCAATAGCCAACCCCAATAACGACATCAGGTTTGAACCAGCGGTAGTACCATTCCTTCTCCTGCGCAGATTCGACATTGACGGCGTAGGTATCGACACCCAGCTCCTTCAACCCTCTAAACAGCAGGTCCCCCTGAGTGGCCAGACCCCCTGGCGACGGTGGATATTCGTAGAGCACAAGTATCTTCATTGTTCCCCCCCTTGCTTATTGAGCCACTGCTTAAATTCAGCATAGGAACGGAAGCACCAGAATGCTTCCTCCCTTTGCAGGATACTAGCTTCATAAGACCCGGCAGAGAAGCCGTATAGCTCGGTGATGATGTAGTATTTGCGCTCCCAGATGTCTCCGGGGAGCCGGATGAGCCTGTGTGCTCCATGTATGGGGTGGGGTGGATCCTCTATGCCGCCTTTGCCGCTGTCTTCATAGGCAAACATCCATAGCTCACTGGTCTTAATGGCTCCTTTTTCCCACAACGCTGCTACGGCCTGCCCTATTGCTTCATGCCGCCGATGTCTGGTGTATTCCCCGTACGGGCTATGGGTAAATACCGCATCGAATTGCTTCACCGGCAGAAGCGAAAATATCTCTTCCTCGATAGTTTCTCCCTTTATAGCCGCCTGTTCGGGTCTATCGTCGAGGTCCCCCATCGCCACGACTGCGCCGAGCTCCCGGGCTGCACGAAGAAATTTCGGCGCCCGGTCGGGGTCAGTGCGTCGACAGAGAGAGACGACAATCCACAGGTAGTCCGGGTTCATAAGAATTGAACCCCCGGCCCAGATGGTTTCATCATCAGGATGAGCAACGATGACACATCTCGTGGGGACAACCTTATTGCTGACAACCATACCTGACCCTCCCAAGCGATATAACCCGTTTATATGCAATCGAACATAAACCCTTCATAAATGCAACAGCAGCGAGGTGGTCTAGAAAGCTACTCTCGCCAAGAGATACGAGAGCGTCGATTCCGCACCCTGATTGAGATTGATAGCTTTCCTCCCCACGCCGTCGTAACAGCCTCCCGTCGTTCCATCGTAGACTACCTGGTTGAGACTGTTATCCCCCAAGAACCAGTTGAACGCACAATGCATTAAATCAAGATACCGATGATCTTTGGTTACCTCGTAACAGGTCTTTAAAGCACAGACCATGGCCGAAACCTCCTGCGGCTGCTGGTCGTTATTATTCCGTTTGCCCTCTTTGTGGTACCAGCCATCCTGGCCCACCGGTATATAGATTCCTTCGACGAAACATTCTTTAATCAAGAAATCCAGTGTCGTTTTGCCAACCTTGAGATATTCGTTATGCCCAACGGCACGATATCCCAGCAACAGTGCCTCCGGCATTATTGGATTGGAATACGTTATAGAGCTTTCAAACCACTGCCAATCGGGAGAGCTTGTCCCCTCATAGAGGGAAATCAATCGATTGTTCTGCTCCTCAATAGCCTGCTCAACATTCAAACCGCTTACGGCGACTTTATTCTCGAATAACACGCAGAGCGCCTTGCTCCATCTGGCAAGTGCTCGCGGCGATGAAAATGCTGCCTTGCCCTCGATCTTACTCTGCAGCAGTTCCATCGCCTTCTCTCTCACCTTCCGCGGAAGTGCCCCCGTGGCTGATACTACCGCCAAAGCGTAGAGTGCACGCGAACTGGCATCCTCAAGATCCGCTTTTTCGTTACGGGCCCGGTCCAATTTATGATCGTATCTGACATAATTCCAGAACAGCCCGTCGGTCTGCGAGACGAACTGTATAAAATCCAGATAGGTATTAACCAGTTGCAGGAGAACGCGCTTCTGTTTGATGGTTACGGGATTAGTAACCGACCTTCCAAGCTTCCGGTAATAAGACGCAGATGCCACCAGAGCACGTGCGTTGTCGTCCAAGGTATAACCCGACTTAACGTCGGGTCGGTTGAGCTTTGCAAACTGAATGATACCGAAGTTGTCAGTCAGGCGAACAAGGTGATCCAATTTTATCTTGGGCAGACTCTTGCGCTCGGTGATTCGAGCCTGCCTTGGGACAAGCTCCGAAAACACCTTAGAGTATTGAACCGCCACATTCAGCCAAATCATGCGTCGAGTCTTGAAGTAGGCGTTCTTCCCCATCTGGCTCCGCAATCCTTCATCTTCCAGAAGCCTCAGGATAGCATCCGTGTAGGATTGAGGGTCCCTGAAATTCACCAATATGCCGACATCATCAGTGATTAACTCCCTTGCATTAGCGAAAGATGTGGAGATCACTGGACGTCCGATCCCGAGAGCGTAGGAGAGCGTTCCCGAAACAGCCTGGTTTGGTTCGAGTCCCGGGGAGATATAGATATCCGTTGCTCTTAAAAAGCGAAGCAGCTCACCGAGGGGGAAGAACCGGTTATAGAGCTTGACATGATCGAAAAGCCCGAGACGATAGATTTTTTCGATTATCTCGTTGCGATAGCTTTCACCTTCTTCCCGAAGTACGACGGGATGAGTGGCGCCGAAGTAAATATAGACAAATGAGGGGAAACGCTTGATAACCTCGGGCAGTGCTTCAACCACGTATTCCAGTCCTTTTCCCCTATTGAGTAGACCGAACGTGGAGAGCACAACCCGGTCAGAGAAGCCAAGGGCCAATTTATCGGAACGACTTGAGGTGAATGGCTGTGGATGAATGCCATGGGGGATCACCCTTATCTTTTTATCGGGAATGCCGTAGTCCTCGACCAGTATCTTCTTGGAAAGAGCCGTCATCACCGTGATGGCATTGACGCTTTCCGCAAGATCCCTGACAGCGTTACGGAGTCGTTCGTCGGGTCCGGGGATTACTGTGTGGAAATTGACCACAGCGGGCTTTTTCAGAGCTCGGGTAAAGTTGAGCAGATAGGAACCGAATTCGCCACCGAAGATGCCGAATTCGTGCTGAATATTGACCAGGCGTACCTCTTTCATGCGATTTATTTCACGGGCGATCGGCAGATAATCGTGTTCGTTTTTCTGATTGAATTGGAATAATACATTTTTCGGGTAGTTATAGCTGAGCACATCGTCTGGATTGAGAGCTGCAATCTTGGACTTTATCATAGGCGACAGCAGTGTATCCATGGCATGGGTCAAGTCATAGGTGAACGTGGCAATGCCGCACTTGCGCGGAGGGAACGTGGAAACATAGAGGATGCACAAACCGCCATCCACATGGTGGCTATTGCCTCTCTTCTTATCTGCTTTTAAGTTAGCCATAGCATTACTGCTGTACTTCGTATCCTCGTTGCACAACAGCTCTTCATAAAGTTGTTGTTACCAAATCGCTTTCTCACCACAAATCAATACACTGCACTGTCTATCTTCTGAGTGCAGATGCAACAATGAAATCACCCCCAGCGCCAACAATCCTTCGGCGAGCATTGTATCGCTTCTGTCAATTCAACCCAATCTTCTGAGTCGGAGGCTGCACTCCCATCGCAGCCTCTTTCCTAGGCTCAAACCTTCCGTCCTGCCTGATAGAGCCGATAGTGAAGTGTGGTTTGTGTGACTTCAGTATATGCTTCTCCCAGCAATGGGAATGCGTATACACCCCACAATAGCAACGAAAAACCACCCTTCCGATATAGAGAGGATTGCCACAAACACTGCAGTTCAACGCCGTATCACCTCTTTCCAATAGAAATTCCAGGCCCCGCAGGGCACCTTTGATTAAGTAACGATTGGGCATTTTTACTTTGAACAGAGTTCAACATTCATTATCCAACCACTATTTTTTACCACGCTTAGCTCCAAGGACCAATAAGAACTCTCCAATAGCAGCATCTGAAAAATCGTCTTTGATGGGCACACTTGTGTTTATACGGTAATGATTTTGCCGCCCGACCTTTGTTCTGCTTATGTAGCCTTCTTTATCGAGGTCGCTAATTATCCTCAGAGCCGCCCTTTCCGTTATGCCCACGGCATCGCCCAGCGCCCTCGCCGTACTGCTGGGTTGCCGCGCTATAGCGGCCAGAATAAGCCCATGATTTGTAATGAAGCCCCAGTCAGCCATCTCTCCTTCCCTCCCTTACTCCAAGTAAATCCGCGCTCCTCCTTCAACGAACACACCCATAATTAAAAAAAATATTCATCTCCTCTTGACAATTTGAAATTTTTCATGTTTAATTTTAGAAGATATATTATTCATGCTAGGTTATAGATGCTAATTAATTATTACAATATTATTAATGATTGTCAATTGTTTCATAATAATTGATGTATGTCAAGTCATTTTAAATTACAGGAGGAAACAAAGTAAACAGCGATGGACGCAACGAAAGACCGGATCGGTGAATATTACCTGAAAGAAGCCGGATGGGCCGACGGCTGGGCAGTTGTAGCAGACCCCGCAAAGTTCGCTGAGAGATTTAACTTGATCGTTCGGGGAGCTTACCGTCCCGTTACGGTTGATGATATACGCTCGATGATGAAATGCGGCTTGATTGGTCGATGTGGTTTCTTCGACCGTTCGGATTTGCAGACAGTAAGGGGTATACTTCAGTATGAACGGCTCCGGGAACGTACCGCTGAATGAAAAAGGGCTAATTAGGTATAGCGGGTCCTCCGCATGAGTATTTATGCGGTCGAGGTGTTACTATATCAGTAAAAAGGAGATGCGCCTTTGAAAATACTAATTGCGACCGATGGCTCCCGGCATTCAGAGATGGCCTATAGTACGTTGAGGGCGCTTAAGCTTCCCCCCCAGACTAAGTTCATGGTAATGACCGTGGTCCCTGAGCACACCTTCCTCGGGGGGATAACTCTTCATATGCTCAGGGGTGACGCCGCAGCCAGAGAGCAGGCACATAAAGCTCAGGATGAAAAAGCCGCCCTACTTCTCGAGCAGCCTGCTGAGCTGATGCGAAAAACCGGCGCCAGTGTTGAAACCATCGTGCGCCGGGGAAACCCCGCCGAACAAATTATAAAGCAGGCTCACGAGTTCCGTGCCGACCTTGTTGCTGTAGGAGCGAAAGGTATCACCGATTCCCGCCGCTTTCCGCTCGGCAGCGTGGCCCAAAAGGTGATGAAATACTCGGCAACCAGCGTTCTCATTGCCCGGGAGCAAACTGCCAAGATCAGGCAGGTGCTCCTGGCAATTGATGGCTCCAAATACTCTGATGCTGCGGGCAACTTTCTACTGGAATTACCCTTGCCCCTGCAAAGCCATGTCGTCTTTGTAACCAGTCTACAGTCTCATGTAGCCACCCTGATAAAAATGCCCACCCTCGACCTTGATATCAACCAGAAAATACTTGCCGAACTCCGATCTATCGAGGAAGACGCAGCCCGGAACCTGATGGCAAAGACGGTGCAACAGTTTCAGGATAAGGGCTACGATACAGAGTCAATAGTCTTGCGAGGTGAACCAGCTGCAGAAATTCTGATGGCCTCAAAAACAATAAATCCTGACCTCATCGTGCTGGGAGCCAGGGGGCTGTCTGGAATCGAGGGCTTCTTATTGGGAAGTGTAGCACAGAGGGTGGCAAGATTCTCCAGGTACTCAGTACTGATCGTCAGGTCACCAAAGAGTTGACCATCGTCGGCGAAAGGATTTGAGGTATAATCTACATATCTTCTCCCCACTCCGCTAGTAAGGTGGGTCCTATGTCGTTCAACAGTAATACAGAGGAAGGGAAGAGAAAGAGAGCCGAGGCCGAAATCCGCCAGATGGAGATAGACGACCTTGCCCCCGTCTATCACCTTGGCGAGCGACTCTTCACCAGTGAAGAGTTACCGAGCCTGTATCGAACATGGGACCCTTATGAGGTTACCGAGTATTTCAGCTCAGACCCCGATTATTGCCTTGTTGCCGAGGTAGAAGGGCAGATCGTTGGCTTCATCCTGGCTACCACCATCGAAAAGGAAGGTACCGCCTGGAAAAGATACGGGTATATTGCCTGGATGGGTGTCGACGAAGCTTTACAGAGGAGCAACCTGGGACGCCGGATGTACCGCAGACTGGAGGAGGAGCTGCTGGAGGAAGGGGTGAGAATGGTTATGGCTGACACACAGGGAGACAACGTCGAGGCAATCGCTTTTTTCAAGGCTATCGGCTTCACCCCTCGCAGCCAGCATGTATGGTTGGCTAAGACCCTGCGGCGACAAGCCAAGGAAAATTCACCGCCCAAGCGCACGCCACCTGCAGCAGGTGACATGAGTTAAGGCCAACGCTGACGAGAGGTAATAGAGCGTTTCAGGAAAATATACGATGGGCTCAGTAAAAGATAGGTCGATGGACATACAGCCTGAGAGGCTGAAAAACCTTCTCAAGGCACTCATTGACATATACAGTCCCTCAGGAAAAGAGGAGGACGTCCTCGAGTATACCAACGATTATTTAGTGGCACAGGGTTTGACGGTAACCAAGCAAGAGGTCGATGAGAACCGTTTCAACATCCTGGTATTCCCCGAAAAAGATGATGAGATGGTTCTTTGCTTCGTCGGGCACCTAGACACAGTCAACGCCTATGACATCGAGGATTATGGCTTTACCGATGAAGGAGACACGGTTACCGGCCTGGGAGCTACGGATATGAAATCGGGCTGCGCTGCCATGATAGAGGCATTCACCGTCCTGGCGAAAAAAGGCGGCATGCTTCCGCCTATTGGCCTGGCCCTGGTCGTGGGTGAAGAGGAAGAGAGCGATGGTGCCAAGGCTCTGGTCGAAGAATACAGCTTTCCCTGGGCAGTGATTGGCGAGCCCACGAACATAATGCCCTGTCTGGGGCACTACGGTTACCTCGAAGTGCTGCTGCGTACCCAGGGCAGGAGGGCGCATTCTTCCGTTCCCGAGTTCGGGCAAAATGCTATCGAGACAATGCTGCGGCTCCTTCTTGAAGTCATGGATTATACCTCTTCCAGCCCGACGCTGGTTTACAATATCAGGCAACTGATGGGATTTCCCGGCGGATTTGTCGTGCCTGATGCCTGCGAGGCCTGGCTGGACCTTCACCTGCCACCCGACTCGAGAATTGATGTGCTCAAAGCAGAACTGGAGCAGCTTGTTGAGGCAGCAGGCCAGAATATACCCGACCTGAATGGCTATATCCGTTTTGAGGACACCTATTCGGGCTACCGGATTTCCCCGGAGCGGCCACTGGTTAAAAAGCTGGAGGAAGTGTATCGCAGGATGTCCATTCCGTGGGAACCACAGGACTTCAGGAGCCATTCCGACGGGAGCGTGCTCTGGACGGCGGGAGTAAATCCTATTATATTGGGGCCCGGTCGCCTGGAGGAAGCACATACACCGGAAGAATCGGTGGCTTTCCCTGACGTATTACAGGCAGCCCGGCTCTATTTGAATCTCGCCACAGCTCTATAAGCCGTTCAGACTTCGGCAGCAACCTCTAACACCGGCACCGGCTTCACCACCGGCGGCGCCAGGGGCGCCTCCGTAATCTTCAGTCTCAGGTCGCACCGCAGGCATCGTCCTGCCTCGGCACGTGCCTTGTCCTCGGCCAGGCATGGCTTCGCCTCGGCGAAGCCTTTCAGCCGCTCCTCCCGGGAGATGAGGTGCTCCTCAAACCTTCCCCTGTCGGCAAACCCTTCGTCCTTGCCCAGCCACCCGCTTGCTTCCTCGACCGGCGCCAGCACCTCGTCGATAATACCGCTGCCGCCGAGATACCTGTCAATCGAGCATGCAGCAGCACGCCCAGCGGCTATAGCCTCGATGACCGAGGCAGCCCCGCTGACGCAGTCGCCGCCGGCGAACACGCCGGTCTTGCTGGTCTCCATGCTCTGACGATTGACCTGAATAGTACTGCCCCTGCCTGTCTTCAGTTCGAATTGCTCCGGCACCGACGGCACCTGGCCGATGGCCGCGATTATGGTATCGAACTCAGTGGTATACTCGCTGCCATTGATGGGCACGGGACGCCGCCTGCCGCTGGCATCTGGCTCTCCCAGCCTCATCCTGACGCACTCCAGATTCAGCTTTCCGTTGCTCTGCGTTATCTTGGATGGCGCCGCCAAGAATACAATCTGAATCCCCTCGTCAAGGGCATCCTCTATCTCTTCCAGTGCAGCGGGCATCTCGGCTCGCGTGCGGCGGTAGACTATGATCACTTCGTCGGCACCAACGCGCAGTGAAACCCGCGCCGCATCGATAGCGGCGTTTCCGCCGCCGATGACCGCCACCTTGCCCTTGATATCAACCTTCCTCCCCAGGTTCGCCTCCCTGAGGAAAGTCGCCCCATCCATAACGCCGGGCAGTTCCTCGCCGTCGACACCTATCTTGGTGCCCTGGTGCGCGCCTATCCCAAGGAAGACGGCGTCGTATCCTTTCTGAAGCAGGCTGTCCACCGATTCGACCCTGGTATCAGTCTTTATCTCTACCCCCGCCTCACGGATTACATCAATCTCAGCGGCGAGAACATCGCGCGGCAGACGGTACTCGGGAATACCCACTCTCATCATACCGCCGGGCTCGGGCAGCGCCTCGAACACCACCACCGAGTGCCCCGCTTTCGCCAGATAGTAGCCGGCAGTAAGGCCTGCGGGGCCGGCCCCGACCACCGCCACCTTCTTGCCGGTGCTCGCTGCGGCCTTCGAGCCTGCCCTCCACTGCTCGTCTCCCCTGTCGGCGGCTACCCGCTTGAGCTCCTTGATAGATATGGGCTCATTGAGGTCACTGCGGCGGCAGGCCTGCTCACAGGGATGTATGCAGACCCTCCCCAGTGAACCGGGGAAGGGAACCTTCTCCCTGATCACCGCCAGTGCCTCGCCGTACTTGCCCTGTGCCACGTAGTTCACATACCTCGGTATATCGATATGAGCGGGGCAAGCGTCGCTGCAGGGGACGATATAGCCCTCGCGGTTCTCGTAAATCCTATCCTGCGACACCCAGTCGACAATTGCGCCCGTGGGGCAGACCTCGACGCAGGCGAAGCAGAACCTGCACCCCGATTCAGCGACCGAGCCCCCGTTTACCGTATCCACCCGTGTCGGGTTCTCCTCATCGTCTAAGACGTAGACCCCCACACCCCGCACATCCCGGCAGATGCGAACGCAGCGGCCACAGAGCACGCAGAGGTCGTAGTTTCGCTCGTAGAACGGGTTGTCCCGCAGTACGGCGTTGTACCCCTTGGGAGTGTAGGTGATTTCACCGCCGACGCCGACGTAATCCACCAGCCTCTGGAACTCACAATGCCCGTTCTTGGGGCAGATAACGCAGTGCTGGTCGACAGCCACGGTTCGCAGGCAGACATCAAAGGGGCTGCACCTCTCACGGCGCCAGCAGTCGAGACAGGCATGGGGATGCTCGGCGAGCATCTTAGCCAGAGCTTCGTGGCGGCTTTCCCGCAGCTCAGGCGTCTCGGTGATAACCACCATCCCCTGTGCCACCTCGGTCTTACACGCCAGTGGGAAATCCTCCTCCCCCTCGATCTTCACCACGCACAGGCGGCACTGGCCGAGCGGCGTCAGGTCGGGGTGGTCGCAGAGGAAGGGAATGTAGATGCCGGCTTCCTGCGCCGCCCGGAGGACCGTTGTCCCCGGTTTCGCCTTGACCTTTTGCCCGTCGATAGTTATCGTAATCTCATTCTTCGGCATCTCATCACTCCTCTCCAGGCTCTTCCAACCCCGCCACAGACTGCCACGAGTTCATAAAAAGGGGTTCGGCTTACCTGTGTAAGCGAACCCTGAAATAACAAAGCGAAACGTAGACATCATTTACCGGAGCGGGTTTCACTGCACTATTTTAGCTCAAGGCGCTCATCAGGTCAACGATTTACGCTCGCTTACTAACCGCGCCCATCCGCCAAACCGGTCAGCCCCGACCGCGCGTTCGAGGAGTGCAGTAGCTCTGGCGTTTTCAGCAAATAGTTGCTATAATAAGACGCCGGAAGGCTGAACTAAAGTTATGTGCAGTTCGAATGAACAGGCTCTCTGTTTGAGAGCCTGTTCATTTGCTGTTTACTACCAGACAGGGAGGGAATATGTACAAAATCCTGAAGAGGGAGGATCTTACCCCCGAAATCCATCTTTTTGAGATAGACGCCCCGGATGTCGCTAAAAAGGCGCAGGCGGGGCAGTTTGTTGTCATCAGGGTGGATGAGAAGGGGGAGCGAATCCCGCTGACCATCGCCGACTGGAACCGGGAGAAAGGCACGGTTACCGTCGTCTTCATGGAGGTGGGCAAGACGACCCGCAAGCTGGCGACCGTGCAGGCCGACGAATCGATAGCCACCTTCGCGGGCCCCCTCGGCCTGCCGACCCACATCGAGAAGTTCGGCACGGTGGTGTGCGTCGCCGGCGGCTTCGCCATCGCCACCATCGTCCCTATCGCGCGGGAGATGCGCAAAGCGGGTAATAAGGTCATCTCGATAATGGGCTTTCGCACCAAAGACCTTGTATTCTGGGAAGACCGCCTGCGCAGCGTCAGCGACGAGCTGATAGTTACCACCGACGATGGCTCGTACGGGCGCAAAGGCGTAGTTACCGTTCCCCTGAAGGAATTGCTCGAAGGAGCTGAGAAGGTCGACCTAGTAGTCGCCATCGGGCCCACTGTTATGATGAAGTTCAGCTCGCTGACCACCCAGCCGTTCGGTGTCAAGACAATCGTCAGCCTCAACCCGATAATGGTCGACGGCACCGGCATGTGCGGCGTCTGCCGGGTATCAGTCGGCGATATCACCAGGTTCACCTGCGTCGATGGCCCGGATTTCGACGGTCACAAGGTCAACTGGGACGAGCTTATGGCCCGGCAACGCATCTATCTCGACGAGGAGAAAAAATCACTGGAGTTATGGCAGCATAGCTGCGGCAGGAGGTAAGAACTAAATGGCAAAGCTTGATCTCAACCGTGTCCCCATGCCCAAGCAGACGGCTAAGGCACGGGTCAAGAATTTCAACGAGGTAGCGCTGGGATACACGGACGAGGACGCACTGGCCGAGGCCAGCCGCTGCATTCAGTGTAAAAAACGCGGCTGCACCGAGGGCTGCCCGGTGGAAGTGGACATCCCTGAATTCATCGCCGCGATACGGGATGGCGATATGCCCGAGGCCGTGAGGATTCTCAAGAGCAAGAACGCCCTGCCCGGCATCTGCGGCCGGGTCTGCCCCCAGGAGACGCAGTGCGAGGAGGTATGCAGCCTGGGCAAGAAGGGTGCTCCCATAGCAATCGGTCGCCTGGAACGCTACGTGGCTGACTGGGAGCTCAAGAACCAGCCCGGTTCTAAACCGGAGATTGCGCCAGCTACGGGCAAGAAGGTAGCAGTTGTCGGCTCCGGCCCGGCAGGGCTCACCGTAGCCGCCGACCTGGCGAAGCTTGGGCACAGCGTCACCATTTTCGAGGCGCTGCATATCGCCGGCGGTGTGTTGATGTACGGCATCCCCGAGTTCAGGATGCCCAAGGACATCGTCCAGGTCGAGGTGGACTACGTGAAGTCGCTGGGAGTGGAGCTCAAGCTGGATGCGGTAATCGGCAAGATATCAACCGTCGACGAAATCCTCGAGCAGGGCTTCGATGCCGTTTTCCTGGGCACAGGGGCCGGTCTGCCCATGTTCCTCAATATCCCCGGCGAGAACTACAACGGCATCTACTCCGCCAACGAATTCCTTACCCGGACCAACCTGATGAAGGCATACCTGTTCCCCGAATACGACACCCCGATCAAGATAGGCAAGAGGGTTGCCGTTATCGGCGGCGGCAATGTGGCCATGGACGCCGCCAGGTGTTCCCTCAGGCTCGGCTTCGAAGAGGTCTACATCGTATACCGCCGCTCGCGCGAAGAGATGCCGGCACGGCTCGAGGAGGTGGAGAACGCCGAGGAGGAGGGAGTTATTTTCAAACTGCTCACCAACCCGGTGAGGTTCATCGGCGACGAAAACGGCTGGGTTACCGCCATGGAGTGTATCGAGATGGAGCTCGGTGAGCCCGACGAGAGCGGCCGTCGGCGCCCCGTCCCTAAGGAGGGCAGCGAGTTCACCATGGACGTCGATGTCGTGGTGGTAGCCCTCGGCACCACGCCCAACCCGCTGGTTCCGACTACGACCAAGGGGCTGGATACCACCAAAAAGGGTACCGTCATCGCCGAAGAGGAAACGGGCAAGACCACCAAGCCCGGTGTATGGGCCGGAGGAGATGTTGTCACCGGCGCTGCCACGGTAATCAGCGCTATGGGCGCGGGCAAAAGGGCGGTCGCCTCGATCGACGCTTACCTCAGGGGCAAGTAGCCGCTCACGCCCGCTTTCTCAGCCGCAGGGGCGTTTTTAGTACAAATACGGTTTTACTAGGGAAGCAGGGAGGATTTTCCCCCGCTTCTTTTTTGTGGTGGAGACTCACTTGCTATTTGGTGTATAATAAAATACCTGGTGATAGGTCCCAGAGCAGGTAGCAGGGAGAGTAAACGATGTTTGTTATCGGTGCCCTGGTGATACTCAGCGTGAGCACCGTGCTAGCCGGTGTCATGGGTATATCGATGTCTGTTGTCATGTACAAGGTACAGGGCGCCCTCTCCATGGCTCTCATGGACATATTCATGTCTGCTTCAGTGTCTTTTGTCGAAGACAAGATGTTCCTCTGGTAACAGCCCCCACAGCCTACTTCACCGACCTTCGGCTACACCCCAATGTGCATGGTCAGTCTTCCTCACCGGGTTCGTCGTGGAGTTGATAGCCGGTCTGCTCGCCAGCCGCTTCTTTCCTGAGGAATCTGAACGGAAACATGAACATGGCGAGCGTCCTAGGGAATATGATGATTAGCCCGAGTGCAATCATGCCCGCGCAGGTACCGAGTCCCCGGATGGCAAAGGAGTACTCGGTTGTATTCGCTACGGAAATCCGCGTCGCCTCGGGGTCCCACGGCCAGTAGCAGGCATCGAACACCAGTATCGCGCTGAAGACGAATCCGGTTATCCCCACGCCAATGAGAGCACAACCGACGAATTCCACAGACCTCTGTAAAAGAGCCTTCATGTATTGTGTGCCTCCTCTCAATGAACTGGCCCGGGCACTATCCGGTGCTCGCTTCGGTTCGCTAACCGCGTACTCCTCTGGCGAAACGGAACATGATCTCGAAAATCCCGTAGAGAATGGAACATGATAGGACCACACTTCCCCAGATGAGGGTGATGGCGGCGGTCCACCTCACAGCGGTGCTCCAGAAGTCTGACTTGACTTTGACTTCCGGCATGAGCGGAACAAGCACTGTGAACAGCGCCAGTAACAGTGCAGCAAAGAGAAAGGCTTTGCCCAGGTTCTTCATCGTTTCGTCATCAGGGCGCTCTTCAGCAAATAGAGAGGCGCCCGGGCGGCTGCGCCCCAGCCATGATACGATACCTCCTAAAGTGGCTGCCAGTATGGCTAGCCCGATACCCACTATCAAAGATACATAGCCATCCGCAGGAACAGCGGTTTCGGCGGTATCCTCCATGATACCGGCGCCAACGGCCATACTGCGTAGAACTGCAGGCATGCCGATAACGATGAAAGCAGCCACGACCATAACTATTAGAACAGCGATGGCTATCTTCTTCCTATCAGCTCTGGAAATGTCATTGACCAGTCCTTTTAGCTCGAATTTCATGCTTACCGTCCTCCGTAACCGCGCTTTCTCAATCCGCTGGCTGTACCAGTCTCCATTATACTTCCATGCGTCAAGCATAGTCCCGCTGCCGCGGCAGGCGGTACCGTTCGGTTTTAGTTGATATATATAGTTGAGTTTAGGTAATTATTTTCCGTTCGCCCTGAGCCTGTCGAAGGGCGTTCATGGTTCGACAAGCTCACCACGAACGGTTTTAGAACACGGTACTTTAAAAATCATACCAAC
>Ga0209427_10003608_pt1 | contig 18094 bp, 15 predicted proteins | sample DeeMarSWOR136_30_FD_187465 | JGI IMG/M metagenome (GOLD analysis project Ga0209427, IMG submission 187465) | Marine sediment microbial communities from White Oak River estuary, North Carolina - WOR-1-36_30 (SPAdes) (version 2) | ecosystem: Environmental > Aquatic > Marine > Intertidal zone >...
TGAGCAATAATCTTTTCATCATAGAGGGCCCCTAAGATAATATTTTCCGCATTGTTTAAGGATGTTAAAAAATGTTGCTTATCCCATTCCAGGTCTTCTTCAAGGAAATCATATCGTAAATACTTGCTCACTTGACCTAGCCATTTGTGTATATATTCATAATTATTACCTTTTGTATAATCTTCCCGCGTCATTCGTTTGAGTATTACTACTCTTCTATCTTTTAATATAACTTTCTTGTACACGCTAATATCAACAATATTCTTTAACATGTTAACCCGCTCTGATTGGTCTTCTATTTGAATCCAAAAATGTAATATAAGTATTAAATTTAATTACTTTTAAAGTATTACTCGAAAATAAACTAAGATAAAAAGAGATCTAATTTAGTTTAAAGGTCTTAATTCTCGTTAAAAAAATGTATTACTCTATAATCTTTACGTTTTTACTCCTGCGAAAGTATGAACATGAGAGTTCCATGCAAGATTTTCTTTATTAAGAACAAATCGCATTGTCTCTTTAAATACAAGAATCTTAATTATTTCTTTCTTTGAAATAAAGGATTTGTGAGATTGCGACTCGTTATTCAAATATTTTTTATGTTCTACTGCGATCCAATCATATTGTTCGGAAATAAGATGTTCCTTATCCACTTCGCCAATAATTTCTATCATTTGTCCCGTCTGTCCTGGACTATAAAGAATTTTACATATTAGTTTGGTCATAGTAATATTTTATTCCTAATTTATTTAAATAAAAAAATAATAGAGAATTTAAATTAAGAGAGTGAGAGCATTTTTTTGGTGAGAATTCTAAATTTTAGGATTACTAAATTTTAGGATTAATTAATATGAAATTATTTAAACTTTAGAAGTTTAAATTGATAGGTTTTAAATTCTTTATATGGCAGTATTAGTAGAAAAAACGCTCATAGTTGGTTTTGGAACGTTTCTATTAATATTATTCCTGACTTTAATATGGCCCTATTTAGAGAAATTAGGTTTTTTTTCATAAAATAAAATTTTTTTTTTATAAATTTCCAATATAAAATGTTGTATAGGAAGAAGATGGAGTATAAAGAGACGATAAGAGCTGTATTTGATAATATGGTTGCTGATATTTACAAAGTGGAGAAAACAAATTTCTATATAATATTTATTTACGAAATTTCAGAGAACAAGAAAACGCTCATTGCAAAAAAAATAAGACCTCTGCTAAAATGGCAGGGATATCAATCTATAAGGGATGAGATAAAGGAACAATTGTTTCATAAAGCCTATCACAAGAAACATCATCATCCACACCATATAAAAGATGTTTCACTCCTTAGTTGAGATTTTTTTAAGAAATATTGCTTTTCAATTTACTTTTATTAAAAACCTCTGAGTTTAAAAAAGCAATATTAGAATACTCTAATGAATATGACTTTAGAAGATGTAGAGTATTCAGAGACAATAAATCATCTTTTAATTAAGAAATATTTTTTTGATAATCTTCCTGTTTCTAATGAGATCACAAAAATTGAACAAGAAATAAAGATAGGAAACAGAATAGCTGACGTCCACGTTGAGTTAAAGAATGGGAAGAAGGTGGTCATTGAGATTCAACATTCAAAGATCAGTTCCCCAGAAATAATTCAGCGCACTAAAGAATATAATCAGGAAGGAAAGCACGTATTATGGATACTAGACGGAGCAGGACCCTTCGATAAAAAGCCGAGAAATGAAGATTGGGTATTTACTTCATCAGCAGAAAATCAATTACACACCATGTATCGCGGTCGTGTCTATTATATGAATGCGGCAAAAGAGGGCGTTCTTGCACCTCTATATGCCTTACATTTTACTCCATATTTCGAGAACAAGATTAGTAGTTTTGGCGCGAAATATTTTAAAAAATCGAAGAAAAAGCGGAGTGTTGTATATAGCGATATTCATTCCTTAGAATTGACCTTATTTCGACATAAAAGATTTAAATTAGCTAGGTTTATGGATAAAAATTTGAAGGATTTATGCACATCTAAAGTAACTCACTTCATAGATACCTTTATTGCCTATCAAAATAAAAAACCAGATGAAGTGGAGGATCTTACTCCTAATGGTCTGACGTTAGGTATCCTTATTAAGAAATTCCGCGCTAAATTCGGAGAATACTTATTATTTGATGTATTAAGGTCTTTAAAGTTTTTAAGCTCGGCTGATGCCATATTTATGTTTAATAAAAAATATTGGTTTCAAAAATGTATTCTGAAATAATGATATGAAATAAAGAAAAAGCTAGGTTTAAGTAAAAAATCATTAGTAATAAATATCAAGCCCTCTAAATGTTAAATTTGGCAACTTTGGAACGTAGTCTTGAGTTTATTACTTAGATCATTAAAAAAGATCTTAGCTTCTTTGGCTTGCTCTTTCTCAACTTTAAGATGCTCATGTACAATTAGATTACGAGTTTTACGCCACTTGTTTAACTCCTTTAGGATTCTAAACTTTAAATTTAATCGATTTTCGATTTCCTTAACAGCATTATTAATTTTTATTTCATTTTTATCAGATATAATTATATTAAACACACGATAATAGATCAACTCAATTAACTTTTCTGAGGATAAGTATTTAAGCTGTATATAATCACTAAAACGTTCTTCTTTATATGCAAATGCAGCATCTTTATCAATTTCATCTATCTTATCTAAAAAAGGTTTGTATCGCTCTGAAAATTCTAATTGTTCCTCTTTATCGGAATAATCTTTTGCTTGTTTTTTAAGTTTTAAGTATATGTTATTTATTCTCTCCCCAAGTTCTTCAAGAAATTTATCTTTTTCTCGAATTTCCTCGGATAAATTAGGATCAATAGACCTTTTCTTGAGCTCTTGTTCAAAATAAAAAGGAATAAACTCACTTACTTCTTCAAAAATTCGAATATAATTTTTTAAAATCAATTTTTTAAGCTGCTGTGGTTTAATTATTCCGACGCTTAAATCAGTAATGGTTTTTTTAAGTATATTAAGTTCTTCAGGATTAAAAACTATTTTTTCTAAAAGCTCTTCATAATAGGTATTATTAGAATTCCTTGCGCTTACTATAATCGATTCTGAGCAATCTTGACCTTCCAATTCGTTCTCAACATCATACCTAAGATCTGGAGAGATATTTTGTTGATTAGCAACAGGGAGTTCTGGTTGATAATCTTCAAATGTCTCGGTTTGAAATGGAACTGTGGGATTTTTTTGTTGAATTTTCTTAGGGATTTTTTTTTGAGCAGGGATTACTTTAGACCTACGATCGATTCTAAATTTTTGGTCAAACCAATTTGAAATATCTTTACGTTCTGAAAGATTATCTTCCTTTTCCACAGTTATCTAACTTTGTTTCATTTTGTTTTAGTTTTAATTTCAAAATAATATTTAAATCAATTATTTATGAAGTTATATAAAAAAAAAATAAAGTTCGTGTCTAACGTACAATAATAAGAGATATAAATATATTTAAGATCTTAGAAAATTTCACTACTCACTTGAATGTTTATCTTTTATAAAAAAGATCAAATACAGATTTCACTGACTTCAAAATCAGTAATTAAGTCTCGATGCTTCATTTTATCCCAAAATCCTTTTGCTACTGTCCATACTTCAACCACATAAAGCTTCAAATTGCATGCTGATTCACTAAATTTTTGATTTAAAAACTCCAAAGTTCTGCTTCCGAGCCCAATCCTTTTCGGAGTGCTCACGATACTCCAAATCTTAAATAAATCTTCCTCGATATAGGCAACAAGCCTACAACGTGTAAAGTCATCATAATGAAATTGAAGCCAAATATTTTTTTCTTCGAGTTTTAAGTAGTCTCCGCGTTCTGCATATTTTTTCTCTTTATCATTAAGAGAAAATTTCGAGGGATTTTGTATGACATCATCCAATATAGGATCGTATGTAAAATGATAATTTTGCCAAGTTTTCGGGACTTTATAACATTCCATTTAGTAATCCACCAGAAATTGTTAAAATAATTAAATAACACAATTAAATATTGGATATTTATAAAGAAAACAAGACATCCGATTTTCTTGTTTTTTTTACAGAGTTGTATTCTTAAAACTTGAAAATTTTAGGTCCTTTGCTCTTGACAGTGAAATTCTACTAACGACTTTATATTTTGTAAATAAAGTGCCCAAATTAGTTAATTTTTGAATGTGAATCTAATATTCTGTTTAATGTTTTATCAAGCACAAATACAAATTTCTATACTTTTTTTAGAAATTTAAGTTATAAACTTAATAAAAAATCCAAGTTGATCAAAAATGAGTGAAATTGAAAGAAAAGAAGAAGTAACCGAAGTAGAAAAGGTTGAAGAAAAACCATTAGAAGAAAAAAAAGTAGATGAAGAACCTTCAAGAATTGTACTTACTCCAGAGATGTGCTCATGGATCGATGAGGAAGGTACCGGCTATGAAATGGAGGTTTACCTCCCAGGAGTAGAAAAGGAATCGATTAAGCTAAGAATGACTGAAGATACTGTTTTTGTTGCTGGAGATACAGAGAGGATTAGATATGTAGGTTATTACACATTGTGTTGCCCTGTAGAACATGAAAAGGCAACCAGTTCATATAAAAATGGATTACTTAGGATTCATGCCCCATATAAAGAAATAGAAATGAGCTCCGTAGACGTAACAATTGAATAATCTCGTCTACTTTTGATTTATTTACTTTTTTTATTTTTTTTTTATTTATAGGACTAGATTGGTTATTTTAAATAGGGTTGAAATTAGGATGTTATAAAGGAATAAGTTTAAATAAAATATTTAAAAAATTAAGGAATTTAGCTTTTTTTAACCTGTTTCTTCGGTTTTAAAATGGTTTTTTTTGTAGGTCTATGTTTTGGAGATTGTTGTATTGTCTCTTTTGAGAGTTTCAAGTTTAGAAATTTACTTTTCTTTTTAGAAGCGAGTTTTTTCGAGGCAAACTTTTTTCTCTGTGTCTTGATTACTTGATGTTTAACTACCTGAGTATTTGTAGCTTTAGCGCCAGGGTATAGAAGTGTAGCACCCACTCCAAGAACGATGAGTCGTAAATCTCGTTGCATATCTAATGCTCCATACACAAGATCCTTAAATTCTTCGGCTTTTTCTTCAGTGATTTCACCTTTTGAATCCAGCCAAAGAACTGGCATAATTGCTTCCGTGACATTTGGGTACCACCAGTCTGTTTGTCGGACTTTAAGATTGACCTGCATTCTTTGACGAGCATTCATGGTTATACCTGTAATAGGTTCAACTTCAATATAAGTATCGTGATCTGCTTTTTCAGGTTCGGACATCCCACCTATAGAGTTTAATAGTGAATCATCTCCATCGAGGAAATGTGGTTTACTCAAGTATCCTGGGGTACCCAAATCGGGCAGTACGTTAATACACCCATCAATATCCATATAATAATCAGGATTGATTTCAAAAGTATCATCTTCCATTCTAAAACGATAAAGGTCAATATCATAAAGGTTTGTAATTTTATCAAATTCCAATTCCACGGGCCTCACAAAATCGGATACCCACACTTTTAATTTATCATCTCTAGTTACTCCGGGGGCAAATTGGGATCCGTCAGTTCCCCCTACCTTAATATCTTCAGCCCATATTTCAATTTCATCGTTTCCATTAAATTTTACGGTTTGACACACTTCATTTATGTCACCCTTGCCAGTTTTTATGGTATATCTGTTAACTCCAGCCTCATCTGCTTCAGTAGAATTATGGCAATTTGAAAATACTCCAACTCTCGCTCTTGCTGGATCTTGATTATAAACTAACGTGTCGTTTGCATAAAACAACCACTCCTCAACAGTACGAGTAGTTAATAAGCCACTATTCCAGTCAAGAATTTGCCATTCACACAAGTTTTTCAGCCATCCATTTACACTCACCTCAATCCAATCTAAAATATAGTTTAATTGTGTTTCATTTAGGCTAAATTCGTCCATTAAAATGTCTTTACTGCCCACATCTCCCTCCAGAGCATCAAACCATATTGGGTTTTCAAGTCCATCAAAACCAGTAAGCGAAATTGGATTATTATCATCCCAAAGAGCTTGGCATTGAGTTTGATTAATGCCAGATCCACCCTTACTATGAGTAGAAATATTTAGATCCGCATACGGCCCCGGATAATTATAGGGATCTCCACCATCTATGTCAACACCCTCGCCTGTTGCGCTACCCTCCTCGTCAACCAATTGTGCTCCTAAATCCTGAATTAATTCTTCAAGAAAAATTTTAACTGATTGGGAAAATGGACTATTCAAAATAACATCATACATAGTTGCGTTAAGTTCTTCAAACAGAGCATCCTTAATGGCATCAAACAAGTGTAAAACATCCCAAAAGAAAATTAAGTCAATAATCGCATCAATGAGATCAGATAGAAATTGTAAAATTTTATCAAATAATATTGCTAAATCCGCATGAACCTCTGGAAAATAATCATTGGCCCATTCTTCGAAAAAGATCTGTTCAGCTGTAGGCATTGCATCGATCATAAATTCTGTTAAATTTAATATAGCTTTAAGAAAATCTACAAGTCCAGTTGAAATCACTTCTACAGCTTCCACACCAAGAATAGGAATTAATGGATCAAGCATATTAGTGATTTCTCCAATAAGCATAGTACGAATGCCCTCTTCAGTTAAAAGTTCTTCCATCGTAGCATTCAATTCTTCCCCAAAAAGCGTCCTTACTTCTTGAAGCACCACGGGAAACATCACTCTAATCAAACCTGCTTCGCTACCTGTCTCTTCCAAAACTCCTAAATATGCGGGATTGAAGTTAGTAATTTTATCCCGTAAAGAAAGCCCTTTTGAAGCATCAGGGCGGAAACTGTATCGAGTATATGAATTAAATGATACCTCATCATTATCATCATCAAACTTGACATTATACTTATACGAATACTCTCGAAATGTATATGGGCCCAATTCACTAAAGATTGGTTTACTCCCTTGTAATGTCTCTGCGGGATTAGTGAGATTCCACATATAAAATTTCGTATATATAGGTACGGCTCCACTATAATCATTACTTTTCCATTCATCATAATCATCGTCTTCAGGATCCGGGACGGTTATTTGTTCCGCAATCCCTTTATCAATCTCATCTCCGACTGCGTTATATGTTAGAACGCTTGCTGGAAACATCGCAATACCCAACATTAAGGCTAATAGAGCGCCAACCACTTTTTTCTTGCTCGGATATATTATGTTTCCTGCTGGAGGAGGACCTGGCGTACCAGGCTTTTTCTGTTTTTTAAGCACGAATAACACCCGTGGAAAAATCAGATAAGATTATATTCTTTTTTTATTTGATTATTCATTTATATTTTTTGTTCTTATGACCAGGGAAAATAATTTTATTGATCATCGTTATTGCTTAAGCAATAAAGATCAATTAATGATCATCAATTGTATTTAAGATATATTTAAATGTTTGCAAAAAAAGTAAGTAAAAGGTAAGTATGCAGTTTAATTTAGAACCAAAAATTAATCAAAAATTGAGCATTAATTTTTAGTTCTTTAGTTTTTAAAATAAGATATTATTGTATAATTTCAATTATTCGCTAAATTATGATTCTATTATCTATGATAATTTAATTGCTCTAAAAGAAACTAAACATTTTTATAGCTGTTAATACATAATAATCATTGGAGGAAATTTCAATCCTATCGAACATTGGATTTCGCCCTTTATTAAACATTCTCGGATACCACATTTCCGATTGTTTAATTCTTATTATTTTTTTAGATTAGGATTGATTTCCTCTTTCTCTTCCTTTTGAATAATTAATTGTTTTTAATTATCAGATTTAATTAAGAATAAAGTATATTTAATTCTAGCGGATAGATCTTACTTTTTTGTAAAAATCTGGGAGTTATAAAAAATTCTGAATTAAAGTTTTATTAGAGATATTTTTAAAAACAGGGAAAATAAAGATTCAAATATTAAATTTTAAAATAATCAATTAACGTGATGTAAATGGAAACTCGTATTTTTGGAAAAACTGGAGCGAATGTTTCTTTTGTCGCACTTGGAGGATGTGGACCCGGATGGGTTGATCAAGAAGAAGCAGATAAAGCAGTAAAACTTGCGATGGATAATGGAGTGAATATAATCGATGTAGCTCCAACATATGGGCAAGCAGAAACACGACTTAGTCCTTGGGTAGAAAAATATAGAAATAAATTTTTTCTCGCTGAAAAAACATTAAAAAGAAATGCACGGGGCGCTCAAAGGCAACTTAACAAATCATTAGAAACATTAGGGGCTAAAAGTTTTGATTTATATCAATTTCACGCTGTGGCTTCTATTGATGAGTTAAATCAGATTTTAGGGGAGGGAGGAGCCATGGAGACTTTTAAGGAGGCTAAAGAAACAGGAGTAATTAAGCATATTGGGATTACTGCTCATGAGGACGTAAGGGTTTTGCAGAGAGCTCTCGAGGTATCGGATGATTTTGACACAATTCTTATGCCCGTATACGTGGGTGCCATGGTAAATCCGAATCCTGTGAATGATTTCAGACCAGTCCTTCAAATGGCACGGGAAAAAAACGTTGGAGTAACTGCCATTAAAGCAATTTGTAAGGGACGATGGAAAAGCGAAAGTCCACGCAGTAAGAACAAATATAATACGTGGTATGAACCACTTGATACTCAGGACTTAGTCGATCAAGCAGTATGGTTTACTTTATCTCAAGAAGGGGTAACCACTTATTCATTACCTTGCGATGTAAAGTTATGGCCATTAGTATTCGACGCCGTAAATCGCTATAAAAAACTCAGTAATGAACAACAGAAAGAAGCTATAAATATGGCTAAAGGATTTGGCATTAATCCTTTATTTCCCGAATAGAAAATTAAAACGAAGAGAATAAAAAAAAAGAATTTATGGTTTGACATTAAAAATTGAGAAAGCTAATCTCGAAAACCATAGTAGACATTTATAAAAAGGAATAGAACCGTACGCAAGGTGAAGGCATAGAATAACAAGGTTAAAATTTCGTAATCTATTTCGATAGTATAGAGAATCAATGCTATTATAATAGCTATTAATGTGATTACAGAAAGACAATTTTTAGCTTTTTTTTTTAACCAACTTACTTCTTGAGATGATATAAACTCAATCATCCTTTCATTTGAAACGGAAGTATCCTCTGTAAATTTCATGCTTATAAGCTTTTTATTTCTTTTTTCTTCCCGGATGTTTCCGATCCTCTTAAAAATCGAGCCAAGGATAAAAAAGCTGATTATTAACAAGATATCTAATATGGTATTCGTTGTTTCAAAAGGGACCATTGGTCCATATGCATTAATAATCAATATTAATATCAGCATAATTACAAGCGTAATTCTTACGGAATATTTTGGCAAATAGAGAGGATATATTACTTTTTCCTTAGGTTTTTCAGGATGTCTAACTTCATCAATAAGTCCTAAAAGTTCTTCTTTTTTAGCTTTTCTTGTCTCGAAATAAAAAGCAACCAAGATGAATATCGCGCTAGTAATAGCACTGGGTATCTCTTGACCTTCAATTAAATAACTGAAAGGAAATGCAACCACTAGAATCGCGATTAATGCCCGAATTGAACCTCTTGGCATTCCAAGGGGATATCCTTCTACATAATCATCCTTAGCGAATCTCTTATATAAACACCACACAATAAGGATTGAGCCCAAAATCCACGTGATCATAATTTATCATTTTGTTTTATAATTGGGTGTTAAGTTCATTATGATCCCTCTATTGAAAAATTTATTGGATTTTTAGACGTCTTGAGGGGGATTGTAAAGAAATTTTATCAATTGTTATCAAATGAACTACTTTTAGCATTCCAAAAATTTTTAAAAAGATAATTTTGATTAGCTTTTTATAACAATAATTAGAGTTAAAAAAATAATTGGTAAAAGGAAAGCTAATGACTAAGATACTCAATAAAGAGAAATTACAAAGTTTAAAAGAGCAACTATTTGATGGGTTCAATTATCCCGAATCAAAATCAATTTTAGCCCGTTTTTTGGCATTTTTTTTAGTGGTTGCAAGCATAATAAGCGGTGTTATCTCAATTTTGGAAACAGAAGAGAATTTGGCAATAAGTTATTTACTTATTTTTTTTACCTTTGGAATTATATTGGTGGGAATTTTTAGTTTAGAATATGCTTTACGTCTTTGGAGTAGCGATATAAACCCAAATTATGGAGATATTAAATTAAAAAGATTAAAATATATAATAAGTTTTAAGGGAATTATTGATCTTGGAAGTGCAATTCTTTTCTTCTTAGCGATAATCATTAATGCAAAATATGAGTGGATGGAGGGATTAAGGATACTCCGTGTAATTGCTCTTCTTAAATTAACACGATATTCCGAATCTTTTAAGATTATTTTTGATGTTATTATGCGTAAAAAAGAGGAACTTTTAATTACATTTATGTTATCGTTGCTATTGCTCTTTTTTGGGTCAATACTTATGTATATTGCAGAACACGATACCCAACCCGACAAATTTACAAACCTTTTCAGTTCGATGTGGTTTACAGCGATAAACCTGTTCACCATCGGATATGGAGAGATGGTTCCGAAGACCCCCTTGGGCAAATTAATATCTGCTGTAGTATCAGTATTAGGTATCACGCTGTTTTTATTACCCGCAAGTGTTATAGGATCAGGATATATTGATGAGCTCAAGGAAAGGAATCCACAATATGAAATTTGTCCAAACTGCAATACAGCCGTCCAAAAAGAAGCATTATTTAGGGACATTTATAAGAAAAGAAGGGGAAGACTTCCTAAAATAATTAAACAAGTTCTAGAAGCCGAAAAAGCGAAAGAACAGCCAAAATTAACACCCGAGCTACAAATCAAGCGTAAATACTATAATTTATTTCAATTTCGATTTCCAAGAAGTATAGGTCAAATTATCGTATTTCTATTCTTTATGACTTTTATCACTCTTAACGTATTAGCAATTATGGTTGAGACCAATCCACGATTATCTGAAGAATTAAGACCTGCTCTAAATAGCGTATATATAATTTCAATTATAATATTTACATGTGAATATGCTCTACGAATTTGGAGCTGTGCTGGCTCTGAACAGGAAGCATATCAAGATCCAACTCATGGAAAATGGAATTTTGTAAAAAGTCCGCTTGCTGTAGTGGACCTTATCGTAGTAATTGCGTTATACCTTATGTTGATTCCCGGTCAGTTAGTACCTACAACCCGGCAGTTTTTTCTAATCCTATTGATGTTTGTGGTTTTTAAAATCGGGCATTTTATAGATGTATTTAGCATATCTGGGTTAATTTTCAAGGATACCAAAAGAGAATTTATGAGTACCATGTTCATCTGTTTTATGTTTCTAATATTCGCTTCCTCGGCAATTTATTTTTTTGAGCATCGCGCCCAGCCTGATAAATTTTCAAGCATCCTTGCGACTTTATGGTTTGGCATTGTTACCCTCACTACGACTGGATTTGGCGATGTATATCCCGTGACAACCTCTGGTAGATTCTTAACCGTATGTTTTGCATTTATAGGTGTAGCATTATTCACTTTACCTGCCGGTATCCTCGGTTCAAGCTTTTTCAGTAGCATGCAAGAATATAGGTTGCATAGAATTTGCCCGAAATGTGGATTTATCTTAAGTAAGCCAAAAATCACAAATAATAAATGATGAAAAATTAAATTCCTCATTTTTTTTCTTTACAGTTTTCAAAACCTTGTTCAGAGTGATTTTTGGTAAGTTTTATTGTTATAATAGTTATTTTTGTTGATTATTATTTATAATTTAGAATGACTAAGGTTTTAATCAAAATTTTTAAATTTTATACCTTTCATTTTATCATACTTAATATATCTTCATGAGCGAAAAAAGGTATTTTAAAAATGGTTTTAAAGACGGAAATAACTGAAATGTTTGGGATCAAACATCCCATATTTGCTGCTCCCATGGGTCCTTTTTATACAAAAGAATTGACAGTCGCTGTCTCCGAGGCTGGAGGAATGGGTGTAATAAGTCACACCAACCTGTTAGGACAAAAGAGCGAAGTAGAAATGAAGAAAGATATGGAATATGTGGTTGAATATACAGATAAACCTTTTGGGTTTAATATTCGGACTGGACGATTGCAATATGACGCAAAAAAACTCTGTAGGGAGGTCCCAAAAATCATTTTGGGAAATCAGAGAATAAGAGAACAATGTATTTATGCTCTGACTAGTGCGGGATCTGCAAGAATGTTGCCTGAAAATAAAGGTTTTCAAGAATTGAGAGAAAAAAGTGATATTAAGCACTTTCATGTTGCCCCAGCAGCATGGCTTGCCGATAAATGTGTCGCTTCGGGAGTTGACGGTATGGTTATAACTGGAACTGAAGGTGGAGGACATCAATCATATGAAAAGACTGGTACGTTAGTGCTGCTCCAACAAGTAAAGGAAAAGCATCCTGATGTTCCCATTATCGCCTGTGGAGCATTTGGAAATGGTTATGGACTTGCTGCCGCATTAGGAATGGGTGCAGGAGCAATTGCAATGGGTTCTAGATTCATAGCGTCAGTAGAAAGTGAGTTTCATGAAAAATACAAAGGAATCGTCCCCCCTGCAAATCCGGAAGATACCATATTAGTCACAGGCTTTTTAGGACCGATTAGGTTATGGAAAAACAAATATGCTATTCATCATGGTCTTGTAGCCAATAAAGAAGAGAAATTGGCAGAAGAAGCGGGGATTACGATGGAGATGCTGCTTGAAGACGGAAAACATTATGAATCCGTTTATCTGAGAGGAGATCTAGAAACTGGAGCGATACCTTTAGGTCAAAGTTGCGGATTAATACACAGCATCGACAAAGTTTCTGATATAATAGAATCTATTGTAAAAGTTGCAGAAGAACAACTTAAGAAATCGTTAAAATATATTCAATAACTAGTTTATATCTTTAGTATTTTTTTTTTAATTTTTTAAATAAACCATTTTTAAGTTAATTTAATAGTTAATAATGCGATGTGTTATTATTTTTATGGGATGATTTAAGATTTTGAAACCATTATATGTATAATATAAATAAGTATTTTGATAAGATGACCCTTGATATAATGAAAGAGATAGACTACGACCAATTAAGGGCAGGATTTCTTAAATACACACGTAGAGCATTTGGAATTTTACCAAAGTTGGATAAACCACATATTCTTGATATAGGGTGCGGAAATGGGATACCCACAATAGAATTGGCAATTTTAAGCGATGGTGAAATAATAGGTGTTGACATTGACCAGCCTGCTTTAGAAGAATTAACCGAGAAGGCTAAAAATTTAAATTTAGGACACCGGCTAAAAGCCATTCGGTGTTCTATGTTTGAATTGGATTTTCCAAATGAAACTTTTGATATCATATGGGCTGAGGGGGCTATAGCTCCCATAGGATTTGAGAGAGGTCTAAAGGAATGGAATCTTTTTCTTAAGAAAGGGGGATTCATGGTGCTTCACGATGATTTAGGAGGGAAGGAGTTTAAACTAAAAATTATACCTGAATGTGGATATATGCTCGTAGACCTTTTTCAATTACCAGATGATGCTTGGGGAGTAGAATATTATGAACCATTAGAAAAAAGAATCAATGCAATGCGAACTATTCATGGTAAAGATCCTACTTTCTTAAATGCGATTAAGAGATTTCAGGACGAAATTAACGCTTATAAAGCGAATCCGATGCGTTTTCGTTCTATTTTTTATATTCTTAAAAAAGTTACAGATTATAATAGATCATAAAAAGAATTTTTAAATACAAGTTCCTTTTTTTTAAATAAGATATGTTCACGGATATATTATATTTCATATTTTTAGCATTTTTGATTTCATATCTTGGTATAGTCATCATAATCGGGATTTTATTTAGTATACGAGCCTATCAAACTCGATTAGATAATTTGATTTATGCGAGTATTTGTTTTATTTTAATTTTAATGTTCTAATTGAGAAAATATTTTTAACTCTTCATTATATATTTGCTGTATTTTTTGTTAAATCTACTTTTTATAAAGATAGAAAATCCGCATATCGTTTTGTACTTTTCATCACTATCATTAACTCAATCATTCTATATTATTTAGATTTTCAAAAATTATTTCAAAACTCTCCGCAAATTCACTATTCAGAGGTTACTATAGATTTCATTACGAGATTTATAATCTTCTTTTGGCTAGCATGGGCTGCTTTTCATGCCTATAAAGAATTTAAAGTCGCAGATATTGAACCTTGGATAATAACACGATTCAAGTTAACTGCTCTCGTCGCATTAATGGTGAGTCTATATAATTTAAATCGTTTTTTGCTACCTTGGAATGTTAGGACAGGGTATCCTATTAATATATTAAGTTTTACGATATTTGGAATTATGGCTGTTGTTTCATTTATAATATCTATTGGATTTTATCTAGCATGGGTTACTCCTGATAGGTATAAAAATTATTTAAATAGAGGATATGAACCCAGAGAACAGAAAGAATTCACTGAAGAAGAAGCGATTGAAATTGTTAAATATTTAGGAGATTTTCTATCCGAAAAAACCAACTTAAGTTCAGCTGCGGGACGCGGAGCAATTAAATTAGCGATTAAGGAACAACTAGATCCTTTTAAACCCTTACATCAAGTGAGCTACGGTGATTTAAAAAAAGTAATTCAAACTGCTTTAAAAAAGCGATTAGAGAAACTGGAGATACAAGACGTGGAATCATTGACAATAGAAATGTTGCAACAATTAATAAGAGGGCAATCCTTGATTTCTATGGCGTATCTTTAAAGTACTATCGAATGGAATAATACAATAATCAATACTTATAAAACTTTACTCATCATTCTCTCAATAAGTTCAGGAAGCATTAAAACCTCTACATCTTTCAATTTGCGTTTCATTTTTAATGCTTGACTATAGCACCCGGTACAAATATGTACCATTTGTTTTGTTTTTATATTGCTGATCATGTGTTCAAGCCCTTCGGGTTTATAACAACATATTGGTGCGCTAATACGGTTGATATTTAGACCTTGAAGCTTTGAAAACACTTTATTAGTCGATTTTAAATCCATAGGAGCAGGAGAAAATCGTTTATGTAAGCGATAACAACCGGCATAATAATCTATTTCACTATCAATATTATATGTATCCATGACTTCATATATCGCTTCGGGGTAGAAAATAATATTCTCATCTGGAAATGCATGTTTATAAATTGGATAGCAAGGAGAGCAAAAAATTATCATTCTTTTTGCTCCAAGCTCTTTGGTTTGCTCAATATTTTTCTTTATAAAATCTTTTGAAATTTCTTGACATTCTTTTATCGATTCTTGGTCGCGATTTTTTATGGCTGGACGATACAGATAATTACCGCAACAATATTCTTTTGATAAAAAAGAATAAGATAAACCCTTTTTATCAAATATATTGGCCAAAGATCTAATAATGTTAGGGAGCAAAGATAAAATTACACATCCAGTTATTATAACGTTTTCTGCCTTTTTGTCATACGGTAAATTATACTGATCTAAAATCTTTATTCTATCAGTAACCTTTCCCATGCAACATCCTTCTGAATAGATGTTATCTACCATATTTTGGTCAATAAGTTTGCTCATAATTATCACCATCTTTTTAGTTACATATTTATTTTCAGGCTTGCTTCAAAAGAGATGATATATAGTCCCATTTCTTATTTATTTTCTCGGCAGTGCGTAATCGATTAAAAATCTTATATTCAAACGCTCCTATTAAATTATAATATCCTTTTACTTGCTCATAAACTTCGAAGGTTTCGAATTTTTTCTTATATTCATCTGTGTGTTCAAATAACATTTTATTGAGTTCTGAAATTTCTTCTTCATATACTAAAATGTTTTTTAAGTCTTCCGAAAACATGTTTACCCAGAAACTTGCCATTTCCATAGAATAGAGGAGTCCAGATGATCCAAATGGGTTTACAAAAGCAGCACTATCACCAATAAGTACTACACCTGGGGCCGGGACATAATTTTCAACCATTTTCGCATTTGGAAGCCAAGTTAATTCTTCATAGTCAATTTTTGCTCCTTTAAAGAATATATTATATCCCGGATAAGATTTCTTGATTTCTGCCCATACTTTCATGATTTCATCATCGCTAGGAATTGTAACGGTCTTCATACTGCGAGCTTGTGACAAACGCAACATTAAACCAACTTCGCATCTTTTATTTGCGAGGGGAAATAAATATGCTACGCATTGAGGGAATCGTGGTGAATACTCCAAATCTCCATTCCCTATGAAATAGAAATGTAGTTCAGGAGTCTTTTTGATATCAATATTTGCTTCACTTATTAAACATTTTACGATAGGACAATTAATTTCCTCATCATAAGGTATACCATAATACCGCCCAAGAACCGCTGAATAGCCACTACAATCTAAAATTACATTACCGTGTAATTCTTTAGTATTCCCGCTCGCATCCTTATATTTAACTCCAATACAAGTATTTTCTTTTTCAATTGGTTCAAAAGCTTCACTTTTTAAAAGGATTTTTACTCCTATCTCTTGAGCAACTTCTACAAATCGATCAATAAATTCCCGCCATTCAAAAAAATAGTGAGGGTATTCTCGGAAGGTGGTCGTAGTCTGAAGATCCCCTGGAGAATGCCAAACCCTTCCCCCGTGCGATCTTAAACCGATTGAAGGAAGATAATCTTTCCCAAGGATATCATCAACAATTTTTCCGTGAGCCATTCCCTCACCGCGGGGTTTAGGACCGGCTACATCTCCTTTTTCCAAAATTACCGCACTAAATCCGTTTCTTGCTGCCACTATGCCAGCAGTTAAACCGGCAGGACCAGCACCTATTATTACAAAGTTATAAAATTCGGATTTGGACATAGTTCAAAAATAAGGAAATAAATAAATTAAATTTTATTTAATCAAGTAATAAAAAGATATTAATGTTTTTAGATTTCATTTAGTAAATAAATGATAAGAAACAAAAGTGCAAAATATGAATCAAAAAGATAAAGATTTTCAATTTAAACGATCTAATCCCTTTACGAAAATTTGCCTTATTGCTATTATAATTTTTTGCCTTATATACATCATAGTTTGGTTGTTTTATTTTTTTGAACGGTAAAAGTTATTGTATAAATACTTTAGAATCTAAAATAGTAATTGTGGAGAGTGCTTTAAAATGAATGATGATAAGACCATACTATATACTAAAAACAGCATTATTTTTTCTTCATTTTATTTAGTTCAGGGACTTCATAATGGAATTTGGGGTATCACATTAGCGTTTTATCTTATTGTTAACATTCGTCGTTTCGATGAGGCACTTTTATTTATGGTAACTGCTTTGACTGTTTTACCGTGGAGTTTAAAGTTTTTTATAGGAATGATTAACGATAAATATCAGATTTCAGAAAAGTTTGGGAGAAGATTTCCCTTCATTTGTATCTTTGGGACTTTTGCTGGAATATGGTGGATTGTAATGAGTTTTTATTTACCATTGGACGTTTCGCTAGTGTATATCTTTCTAATGTTTTATGGAATTCTTATTAATATTGGTTTAGCAATAGCAGATACTGCTATAGACGGACTTATTCTAGATGTTACTCCTAAGGATTTGCTTGGTCATGTGCAAGGATGGACATTTGGTATGCTCATATTCGGTCAAATGGCAGGCGGTTACCTATTGGGAATTAGTTTTATAATATTGTCCCTTCCAATCCCTTGGTTATTCATGATGGAAGGTATATTAATGATTATTGTCTGCTTTACTCCTTATTTTATTGAAGAAGAGCTGATATCAGGTCAAGAAGTCTATGTATGGAAAAATGTAAGGGATATTTTAAGAAAGAAAGTAAATTGGAAGGTATTTGCTTTCTCAACCATCGACAGAATTGATGGGATTATTATTGGGACATTTTATGGGCTCCTGGTATGGATGAGTCTTGGATTTATAAAACTTGAAGGAACGACTGTGACCTATTTGTTATCTGATGAGGGACTTGAATTATATTTAGTCAGCTTATTT
>Ga0209427_10003609_pt1 | contig 18088 bp, 19 predicted proteins | sample DeeMarSWOR136_30_FD_187465 | JGI IMG/M metagenome (GOLD analysis project Ga0209427, IMG submission 187465) | Marine sediment microbial communities from White Oak River estuary, North Carolina - WOR-1-36_30 (SPAdes) (version 2) | ecosystem: Environmental > Aquatic > Marine > Intertidal zone >...
CATTGGGTTACATAACAATAGGTCTCTGTGTCCAATATCGAAGAACTTCCATCTATCCAACTTTTCTCACCAATGGCATTGTTGTTTATGTTTAGCCAGATTCTACCTGAAATACTTTGGAAACCCTATTTTCAGGTAGAATAAAGGCTTATCGAATTGCACTAAACAGTTATTTTAAAGACTACAATGAACATATATTAGCTTGTTATTTTGGTTTGCTATTGCAAAATGAACTTTAGCGTGGTGTAAAGAATGCCCCCTATAAAGGACAACATTAGAGATGCTCTTAACGAGCAAGTTAAGTGGGAGTTATACTCTGGATACATGTATCTGTCGATGGCAACTTGGTTCTATGAGCAAAACCTACCTGGGTTTGCAAAGTTTTTTAGAAAACATGCAAAGGAAGAGCAGCAGCATGCAATCAAGATCTTTGATTATATAATCGAAAGAGGAGGACGCGTAACCCTCAAAACAATAGATCAACCCCCTTCAGAATGGAATTCTCCCTTGAGTGTTCTAGAAGAGGTTTACGAACACGAAGTAAAAGTAACTGGCATGATAAATGAACTTATGAGGTTGGCCAAATCAGAGAATGATTACGCTACTGAAGAATTTCTATGGTGGTTTATAGACGAACAGGTAGAAGAAGAAGATGGTTCTGACGAGGTCTATCAACAACTTAAACTAGCAGGTGAGTCTGGACAAACGTTAATCATGATGGATCGTGCACTTGCCAGTAAAGGAGATTAAACAAACCCTTAACAGTTTAGGAATTGCCATGAGAAAACAGCCCAGAATTTCTTTTTCTTTTTTTGATTTGCACCAAACAGTTGCTTTAAAGATCGAATCCACAATATAGTAGTTCAATAATTTCTAAAAATTGATTTTTTTTATACAAAACTAAAATTTGATGTGGTGAAAGAAATGACTCTTAGTGATACCATGAGAAATGCCCTAAACGATCAAGTAAAATGGGAGTTATGGAGCGGGTATTATTACCTTTCGATGGCTACATATTTCTACAAACAAAATCTTCCTGGATTTGCGAAATACTGGACTGTACATGCAGCGGAAGAACAAACACATGCAATGAAGATCTTCAAGCATATCGTCGAACGAGGAGGAAGAGTAACTCTCCAAACAATTGAGCAGCCTCAAACTGATTGGAATTCACCTTTACATGTTACGGAAGAAGTTGTAGAACATGAGCGAAAAGTAACTGGTATGATAAACAACTTAGTTTCTATGGCCAAATCAGAGAATGATTATGCTACAGAAGTTTTTCTACAATGGTTTATTGATGAACAGGTAGAAGAAGAAGAGAGTGCTGAGAAGGTCTATAATCAGGTGAAACTTGCGGGTGATTCTGGCGCTGCTTTACTGATGTTAGACATTGAATTCGCTAAAAAAGCGGCAGCAAAAGAAGAGGGTTAAATTAATTCTTGTTGGTCTATTCATACTTTAGGAAACCTCTCGCAAGTCTCCTAATAATCTTTTTTCTTTTTTAACGATTTACAATATGCTCAGATTTTTTTTGGTTCATCATGTTAGAAAAGGAGAAAAGAAAAAAGCAAAAAATAAGGCTAATTATAGGCTGAGGACGCGTATTCATAAGCAGCATCAATAGAGTGAATAATCTAACACGGTGTTACAAGAGCATTCTTTATCCGTCGGAATTCTTGGAATAACCTCAAATAGGAGTTTATTCACGTTTTTGACGTTTGCTTTCATAGATTTGGCGACTCGTTCTGCAGTGACCGGAAGCAAGCCGTAAACGTCCGTATCAGTAATTAAAGCAATGCTTGCGAAACATATTTCTGCCTCTCGACATAAGCAAGCCTCAGAAAATGCAGTCATACCAACACAAGACCATCCTTGGTTTTTATAAAAGAGCGATTCAGCACGTGTGGAGAAACGTGGACCTTCCATACAGACATATGTGAACATTTTATTCTCTTTTTCCTCCTCTGGAGTAGGATGGACAACAATTTCATTATTTGGCCAAAGTTCGCGTGCAGTATCGAGAATTACGCGTCTTAATTCATCACAAGTTGGATCAGAAAATGGTACATGCCCTGTTAGTCCTCCTTCATAGAATGACAAGGGTCGACGTATTGTAGTTCGATCAAAAAACTGGTCACTAACTACAAATTCATAAGGCTTGATAAAATCGGGCTGTAATGATCCCACCGCTGCAGGAGAAATAATCCTTTTCACACCCAATTCCTTCATTGCCCAGACGTTTGCACGATAGTTTACACGGAATGGCGGAATTGTGTGATGTCTTCCATGGCGAGGTATAAACGCAACTTTTTTGCCTTTAATCCAACCGACAAGAACAAGGTCACTAGGAGCGCCATAAGGCGTATATATTTTGATTTCTTTTGCGTCCTCAAAGATATCAGGATCATAATTGCCTGTTCCAGCAAAATAACCAATTTCCACATCTTTTTCTTCTGGTTCAATTCGTGTGCTTGCCAAATTCGAAACCTCCGAAGATTGTTTCTAAAGACTGTAGGAATATAGAAAAGAAGTGAAACATTCGCAGTTATAAATGTTAATTTTGGATCACGAACTCAAATAAAAACAGATTTTTTAATTTGTTACCCTAATTCGCAATAAAAAAAACGTAATACATCTAACGTAACAACAAAAAAGAGTTTCTTCATTAACTATAAAAAAGAAAAGTGGGAGGGTTATATACTGCTTGCAGCAGCTATTAATTGCTTTAGACTTAGTACTTTTCGCATAAGACTGCGTAATAATTTCTCTCATGACCGCAAGATGGACATTCTTCTGGTGGCTCAGTTCCGTTATGGACGTAACCACATTCTAAACAGACCCAATCTACTGGAGTGGCTTTTTTAAAGACTGTTCCTGCCTCTACTTCTTTTAGAAGAGCTTTATATCTGTCACGATGATGTTTTTCTGCGAGTCCAATTGATCTTAACTGTTCCGCGAGATCTGGATATCCCTCGCTCTCTGCGATTTTTGCAAACTCCGGATACATCTCTGTGTATTCATAGTTTTCTCCAGCGATTGCACCTTTTAGGTTGACAGCGGTTGTACCAAAACCAGTTGGCGCAGCTGCTGGCACATTGATTTCTCCCCAATCCTCAGAGCTTTGCCCTTTTAATTTTTGGATCCATTCCCATAATTGTTCTGCATGTTCTTTTTCATTTTCTGCAGTTACAATGAAAAGTTGTGAAATTTGTATAAAGCCTTCTTTTCTTGCGACCTTAGAATACATGGTATATCGGTTTCTAGCTTGACTCTCTCCAATAAATGCTTTTGTTAGACTCTCAATAGTATTTTTCATGGTTTTTCCTCCACGTAAATGACGAAAGTTGACTGATTTCGATTATTTAGTGAATTGGTATTAGGAGTGATTACTATTATTAATACTTATGATAGCTACAGAGAAAGTTCGCTCAAGGAGTGTGAGCCCCCTTTTTCTGTAGATATTTACACTTTGAAAAAAAAAAGCAGGTAGAAAAGTAATTGGTTCAGGTAATTCACTAATTTTCAAAATATTCAAAAAAAAGAAAATAGGGATTATTATTCAGTGAATTGAAGGTAGACTGTTTGACTGACCACAAAGTCTTCAATGCTTCCATCTGTTCCCTTTCCTTCCAAAGTAAACGCAAGGGTTAGTTTGACTGTTCTGCCGCTGAGCACGTCCTGGTATTCGGTGAGATCTAAGGTGAGAGTGCCTTTATCCCAGTCGCCTGGGTTAACGGAGACTGTATCGCTGGTACCCCTATCCCAGTCGTTACCATTTACATCCAGCGTACCGCTCCATACCTGGTTTTCAAACTCCCAGAAGAGCACTTTTGTGATCGTCGAGACTGCGACATCGATGTAAAGCAAATACACAATATCTGGTCCGCCGTTATATACCCTCCATGCAACTATAACGGGCCTCGACACACTTACCGATAACGCTTTCCCACTGGTCGTGTGGTCAGCGATGTTAGCGCCATTGATGGTTCCAGAAAGCTCAACGGCACCCCTTCAGCGACCATTATAGTACTGCTAAACAATGTCCCAATCATCAGGAACGTTACGAGGAATACAATCCAATGCTTATTCATTCCTTTTATCCCCTAATGATTCTTAGTTAAAAAACGTCATCATCCTATATACAACTTCCGAAAAACGGAATGAACCTCAACATGGACAATCATAACTCAATTGTGAGCCGTTAAGACACTTGAAAGCGAGTTTCGATCTTAAAATTAACTTAGAATATAGTTAAAATAAGAAAAAATAAGGAATTGTACAGATCTTGAGAAACTGTGACAACGTACAATTGTGTTATTCATGTATGATTTAAAAAAAATTAGGCAGATACAAGCACACGTTCCTTTAACACGGATCTCAATTCATCCATTAAAGCGCCGTGGTTGTATCCATAATTCATGCCAAGTGGCGATTCGACAGCTGAACTATCCATCGAGGAACTCAATTCCATAGGGAGGGATTCAGGGAGTGATTCCCATTTCACATGATTATCATATTTCATTTGTCGCAGTAATTGGCCTAAATTGATTATCAACTGTCGTAAAGAATGAAGTTCTGCTACAATATCTTCTTGAGTAACTGAATTGATGTCTATTAAATTTTGAGGAGAATCTTTTTCTAGCAGACCATTAGTTTCTCCTTTATGCATATGACCTTTATGAATGCTAAGACCTCTTTCATTTTTACAGGTCTTTCCACAGATGTCGCAAATAACAAATGATGTTTCCATTCTTAACACATCATAACTTCTATTATCAACTTCTCATTTTCACATATATACACTGCTTTTTCAAAAAGTTATGAAGCATCCTTTATTTTCAATAAAAAAACGACTATATAAATATTATGGTAAATAAAACATTATTTTAATTACAATGGAGTTTAATACACTACCAATGTACTTAAGATGAAGTTAATATACTCTTTTTGAGCGATTTGTGTGTATCATATTACTGAAATCATTTTTTCGTTTTCGCATATATACGCCACTTAGATTATATTACTGAAATTCGGTTTTTGTTTTCGTATATTGTTATTTTTCCTTCCTAAGTGCTTTTTCAATGCCTTCCTTCATAGCATTAATATAAACGAACATCAGCCTTGAAGAATAATAATAAAGGTGAAAGGCAAGCTTGTTATCAACTTGTGATGTTATTTTTTCTTTAAGATCAACTAAGATATTGAAAAAATAACGTATGTATATGAATAAATCTTCGTGTTCTACTAAATCCTCGAAAAGAGGCAATAATTCCGAAAAATGAACCGTATCAATTTTGTCCTTATTTGCTAAAAGATAATTCTGGAAATGAAACATATGATCTAAATAAGTTCTGTTTAATTCTTCTAACCTTTGACTGATTAAACTTCGCCCCCAACATTCCTCCCCATATTTTGTATATGTGTAAAAGGCACCGACCTTCTCTACTCTCTGTTCCGTAATTAACTCTTTTAAATATTTGCTCAATGTCTTTTTAGTCACTTTAAAACGTCCTCTGCATAAGGAACGATTTAATTCAGAGAATAACTGTTTTTTGTGATCCATCAAGCGCGAAACAATTGCTTGTTTATATTTTTCTTTTGAATCGGCGTCACGTCTCACCATCAAAGTGCACCTATGGTATACTTTCATATACCTTTATAAAAACTCTATGTTTATTTTGCGCGCGCTATAGAAATAGTATAAAGGCACAAGAAGGCAATGATTTGGTAGGTGATATGTAATGACCACTTATAGACCAGAAGGTGTTTACCCTGCTATAGTGACACCTTTTACTAAAGAAGGAGAAATTGATGAAGAAGCATTTAGAAATGTAATTCGGTATGTATTTGATGATCTAGGTGTAACTGGCATAGTACCAGCAGGATCTACTGGTGAATTCAGCTCACTGACTTGGGAACAACACCTCCAAGTTTTAAGAATTGCTATTGAGGATGCACGTGGACCTGTGCTAGCTGGAACTGGTACTTCTGGAACAAGTAGAACAATAAAATTGTCAAAAGCAGCAGCAGATATAGGTGCAGATGGTGTTATTGTAGTTACGCCTTATTACATGAAGCCAACGAATCGCGGATTATATATGCACTTTTCTAAACTTGCAGAAGCGGTTGACATTCCAATTGTAATGTATCAGATTCCCGTATTAACAGGGACGTGGATTCCTAGAACTGTTGTCGAAGATCTTATAGTAGAATACAAGAATATTGTGGGTCTTAAGGATTCAAGTGGTGATATAAAGTACCAACAAGAGTTGCTTGAGCGGGTTAAACCTGTCGATCCAGATTTTAGGATTATGAACGGATGGGACGAAATTGCGTTTCCAGCGTTCTGTTGTGGAATCGATGGGACAATTCTAGCTTCTGCTAATTTTCTCGGCGATTATTGGGTTCAAATACGAAATTTGGTTTTAGATGGAAAAATTGAAGAAGCTCGTAAGAAAGAGATGGAAATCCATAAGATCACAAGGATTATCACGGCAACAGGTGCCGCAGGAACGAAAGCGGCTTTGAATATGATTGGAGTCAAGGTAGGAAAACCCGCATTGCCTCTAGAAATTGGCGGATCTATTTCTTATGAGTTGCGAGAAGAACTGAGAATAGAACTTGAAAAAATCGGTAAGGCCCCGCGTCCAACTTATAAAAAATTCGAGCCAGTGCCTGAAAAACCGCTTGAAGAACGCTTTGAGATAATTGGAATTGCTGGCAAGCAGATCACTGACTTTAAGATGCTTGTAGGTGAGGCATTATTTGGAGGCGGAGCGGAAGTAGCACATATTGACCTATTAATAGGATTAAAGGATGGACCAGTAGGCACAGCGTTTGCTGAGGTATTTAGTGGTCTTGAGAAAAAAGAAGGTATTGAAGGTTTATTAGCAGTAACTCAGCCAAACGAAAAAGTTCGACCGGAGACCTTAATCATTCCGACAGTAACTGTTTCTGACTTAAGAAAAGCACAAATGATTTATGGTCCTGCCCAATCTGCAGTTGCAAGAGCTGTTACCGAGTCAGTCAAAGAAGGTCTCATTCCAGAAGAACTAATAGATAAACTCTGTATAATTGCAAATGTGTTTGTTCACCCGACAGCAGTAGCTAGATACAGGGTTTACATTAATAATCTTAAAGCGATGAAGCACGCATTAAGGCGCGCTGTTGAACAGTATCCTAGTTTAGACGATCTCATTGAAAGCGCTAAAATGTCAAGACATCCGTTTAGGCACGAACCATAGCAGTCTAAAAAAGTTAAACAACCTATTGGATACTTTTTTTTTTCATAAAATTTTAAAAAATGGTCGTAAAAAATTAATGGGGGAAATTATAGCATTTGTTCTTTAATCTACAAAAGGTTAGAGAGCAAAAAAGATGTCAACTCAATATTCCTTTCAGAAATTTCAGAATGTCCACGATATCAGTTATTTTTGTACTTATGAATTTGGTAGCTTCTTTCATCAGATATTCTGCTCCATCAACCTTAGAGATCATAGATATGAAATTTTGAACCGCTGAGATCTCTAAATCTTTCTCCTCATCCATATAACTGACGGTAAAGAAAACAGCATTCTCTTTAGGTTCCTCGATATCATACGCTAACCTTGTGTCCTGCGATGAAAACCCTGGGGCCATCGGGAGGTATTTCGTGAATTCGCTTATGACCGATCCTAGAGCATTACTAAATTTAAGCCAGTTAATTGATTTTTCAAAAATTTTATCAACTTCATTCTTGGTTATTTCTGAAGAATTTCTCTTCTTGACAACTCCAGAGACAGAGTTATCTTTTCCTTTATTCAGATTAATCTCATAATCTACATCTTTGTAAGAAATTGTTATCTTTTCAGAAGCCAATGCTTTTTTTAGATATTGTGCCAAGATTACTACACCTCACAATACAGGATTTGTTGACAGCTTTTTTTGATATTGTCGAAGTAGTTTAAAAGCATTTATTTTTGCGTTTATCAGCAAATTTGTCGATTGCTTCAATTTGTGTGGTATTTCTATGCTTTTATTTTTTAAAAAGAGAAAATTCAAAATCAACAACAGTTTTTGGGTTTAAAGATTTAACCAAACACTGCGGTGCCTTAATAAAAATTCTTTTTAAAAACAAATTCTATTTCAGTTATGCGAATGCAATTGTGGAAAGGAGTTACTAATCATGCCAATTAAAAGCGTACGCGTCGATTTAAAGAAGGTCATTCTAGAGAAAATAAAAAATAAGGAAGATCCTCTCAAAAAAATCATAGGACAGGATGAGGCTAAGGAAGGGATTCTTGCATCACTTATTGCAGGTCATCATGTTTTGATTGAGGGCCCTCCCGGAATTGGAAAAACCACGTTGGCTAAGGAAATTGCAAAACTACTGCCAGCTTTGTTAGTCATAGACGATTGTCCCTATCATTGTGATCCTGAAGAACCAGTATGCCCTTCGTGCAAAGAAAAATCGATTACAGGAGAAAAAATCGAAACTGTTGTGACGGAAGGGAGTGAAAGGTTTATAAGAATACAAGGAAGTCCAGATCTAACTGCTGCCGATTTATTGGGAGATATTGATATTTCTAAAGCGTTTAAATATTCACCCTCTGATTATCGAGCCTTTACCCCCGGAAAACTCCTTAAAGGAAATCACGGCGTCGTCTTTTTCGACGAACTAAACCGAATCCCAGAAAAACTGCAAAACGCATTATTGCAGGTTTTAGAGGAGGGTATTGCAACAATAGGCCCTTATGATGTCGAGTACCCATCTAATTTTATTATGATTGCGACAATGAATCCAGCGGAACATGCGGGTGTTGAAGAATTATCAGATGTTTTACTTGATCGATTTGATATGGTTAAAATGAGTTATCCTGTCAGTATTGAGGAAGAGAAGGAAATAATACTGAAAAACGCAAAGAAATTTGATGAAGTTCAGGTTCCCGCCCAAATGCTGGATACAATGATTGAAATAGTTCGAAGTACTAGAGATCATAGAGATTTAATTCAAGGGGGAAGTGTACGAGCCAGCATTGGATTATATGAAAAGGCTCAGGCGTCTGCTTTGCTTAAAGGACGAACAGTGGTTTCACTTGAGGATATACAAAAGATGGCTGCTTCAGTAATGGTCAAAAGAATCAGACCTTCGCCAGAATCTGCGTATTATGATGATCCTAGTCTTCTTATCACGACGATAGTCGGAGAAATTGTTGAAAAACGTGCTAATACATAGGCGATTAAGTTTGTCGGCTTTATCAGTTCAGGCAGAATTGAAAGAGAATATATTGGATGATCCTGAGGCAATCGATAAGCTATTTGAGGGGCTTATCCTCGAAGAGTCAATAAAGCACAGTTTTTTAAGTAGTTTGATCTCCGGTCATCATATTCTTATTTTGGGTCCACCAGGCAGTGGTAAGACCAAACTAGCCCTGAGTGTCGCAAAGATTCTGCCTCCTATTAGAATCTTAAAAGAATGTCCAATGCGGTGTACACCTGAATCACAATGTCCTTGGTGTGAAAAAGAAAGTCAGGAAACGATAGAGATTTCTGGCGAAGAGAGGGTAACACGAATACAGGGCAGCCCCGAATTAGTTCCCGAGGACATCATTGGCGATATTGACCCAGAAATGGCTTTAAACTGGGGCACCCATGACATCAGATCCTTCAGTCCAGGAAAGGTACTAAGAGCAAATAATGGAATACTCATCTTAGATTTCATCGATAGAATGCAAGAGCGTGTGATTAATACATTATTAGTAGCTATGGAAGGAGATCAAATCGAAATTGGTCATTTCGAAGAGAAAATCCCTGCATTGGATCTAATAATAATTGCTACTGGAGATTATCATGCAGTAGATGTGCTGCCCCAAGACCTGCTGGATCGATTTGATGTTATCCAGTTGGACTATGTCACGGATGATGACGCAGAAAAGGGAATTGTCGCAAAGGAAGCAAATATTTCACGCGAAAAGATGTTTTCTAACGAGTATATTCTCGCTATGGAACTTTTAAGAAACACCCGGGCGCATGAAGACGTCTTAAGAGGAGTAAGCACGAGAGGAGGAATCAGGTTTTTTGAGTTACTGGAAGCCTTTTCCTTAATGAATGAGTCACATTCTCTTACTTCACGAGACATTTTAAAATCAGCTATGATCACACTACCGCATAGAATAAGGTTAAGACCTACAGTTGAAAGATCACGAAAGCCAGCTGATGTTATTTTGGACATTTTTGAAAAAACGGCAACAGCGACATTTGAAGAACAGTTCAAAGAAAGTGAGATTCGAAAGATCATTAAAGAATTGATGACAGAAAAAGAGATACAGAAACTCCTACGCTACGGTCACTATGACATAATCTTAGCGCGAATTGAAAACAGGCCAGATCTTGTTCTTACAAAAGCCCATGAAAAGCTATTGGAACAGATGTTTAAGACCGAAAGAACAGAGTTCGGGTTCAAAGTAATGCCAGACGAGTTGAGAAGAGATATAGAGCGAGAAACTGGAAAAAACCTCATCAAAAAACTCAAACTAAAAGCGCTCGAACAACTATTTGAAAGACTTGGAGAAATGAAAGTTCTGGAGACTACATTCCCAGGGTGGGTTTTAAGCACAAAAGCGGCGCAAGTATTTTTAGAAGAACTATTTCCGAGGATATGGGGCTACGCACCATCTTTGAGTGAAGGATCTCATCCTATCGGTAAAAAAGCATTTTCAGGATCAGGGAAAATTGTAGGAACTAGAAAATTTCGAACCGGCGACAGATACAGAGATGTTTCCATTAAAGAAACTATTAAGAATACCATTAGAGCAGGGCGCTCAACAGTCGAACGAGAAGATATAATGGCCTTTCAGAGAGAACCTCGAACGCGCGTTGAGATAATTTTACTTTTAGATATAAGTGGTACAATGCTTGAAGGAAACAAACTTTTGCATGCTAAAAAAGCAGCGTCAGCATTAGCATTAATGAGTTCCAAATATGGGGATCGAATGGGGATTGTTTCATTCAGTAATAAAGGTAAAAAAGAACTTCGTTTAACAGACGATCCGAATATCTTGACAAAAAAGATCCTGGATCTGTTCGTCTTGAGCAGGGGGGATGAAACGAATATTGGTGAGGCATTGAGGATTGCACGTTTTATGATGATGAGAGAAGGGTCTACTTCTGCAACGAAACATATTATCCTAGTCTCAGATGGAGTACCTACAGCACCTCAACCAAATCCGGAAGACTTCGCACTAAAAGAAGCTGTAGAGGTTATTAGAAAAAAGATAACAATCTCAGCAATCTGTATTTGCACTGAAGAAGCTTCAGCAGAACCTGAATTTCTGCGAAAAATCACCAAGATAGGACATGGTCGCCTCTTTCGTGTTGGAGAAGAGGAATTGCCACAAACACTATTGACTGAACATGAATTTGTAAGAAAGATATCGAAAAAAATGCCAAAGGGGATTGGTGTTGCTGCTGAGAAACCGCTTAGAGCGATGATCTTATCTATTTTGGCGAAAGAAGGAGTAGCCGCAGTAAGTAGTCTTAGTAAGATCTTTGGAGTCAAAACGGAACGCATTGCAAAAGAGCTGAGAGAACTAGAAAATGAAAAACTCGTAGAAAAAATTGCAGTTGAAAGTGTCTGGTTTTATTACATCGCTCCAAAATAAGTTAAAGACGGTATCTCATAACAAGGGAAATTAACAAAGATTTAGAGAACCTAGTATATCCTGAAATTTCGATTAAAAAGATATAGAAAATTCTTGATGTTTTTCAAAAAAACACTTAAATTAAAAAAAAGGATTAGGCAGCGTAAGAGACTGATTCTCTAACAAGAACTGTGTTCGATAGCTTCGTTTGGACATGCTGTGACGCAAGCACAACATTCTGTACATTCGTCAATATTTTTCACGGTTGCTTTTCCGTCTACTACTTCAAAAATTTCGACAGGACACATATCGACACAGTCTCCAACGCCTGTGCATTTATCATTTACAGTGATGTCAATATCTAATTCATCTGAGTGCCAGGTTGGCATCTATATCACCTAAATCGTTTTTTGTGGGGCAAGTAATACCATTTGCTTTAAATAATTTTCGAATTTGGACTCACATACTTTTATTTTGGTTAGCATCAGCAGCTACTATGCTTGATTGCGTCCTCAGGACACACTAAAACACAGGCACAACACTCATTGCAATCCTCAATGCGTATTGGTACTGCTTTTTCTATTTCTTCGTCTATCTCTAAAACTTTTGTAGGGCAATTTTCAACACATGGTAAACACGCGTGGCATTTCTCGTAATCGATTGTAATCGTAAAATCAAGTTCATAATTTTTCCATTCAGGCATAATTGTCACCCACATTTTTAAACTGCGATCAAATATAAAATCTCATAATTTAAATAAATATCTAAATATGCACACTTGCTAATCAAACTAATTTGTTCTTGTTTGCAATATGATTTAAGTCACGTAGGGAATTTTTTAGGGTTGGATATTACGATAAATTTTAAATCGATTAACAACGTTCGTAAAAAGGAATTGTGAAAAATGTAATGACGATGGCAGCTGCGCATTTTTACAAATTACGACACAAGAAAGCCCCATTGCTTCAGCTTGGGGATGAATTGTGTGAGGATAGTACATTTTTTAACTTTGTGCTACTTTTTACTGAGTTTATAAACAAGGACGGAGTACACAGAGTGAGAACTTGTGTTGTAAATTAATAACGAGATATTTTAATTTGTGCGGAGCACTTGTGCCATGTTAACGAAGAACGAACAGATCAAAGTTACCTTGAAGGACACTAAGGAGCGTCGTAAACACATGCTGTGCCGGGTGTATACGGTGAAGCTAGACCGCTCGCATTTAAACCACGACTCGTTAACTCGCTTAAAGCTTCTATTTTTGGAAGCTAAATGGCTGTACAATTATTGTGTTGGGCATCCTAACGTGTTTGCTATCGATGATAAAATCACAGTCGTGCCGGTGAAGGTGAAAGACCAGTTTGAGCGGCGACAATTAAGGCAGTTATCGTCACACATGCGTCAAAGCATTATTACGCGTACCCAGCAGAATATCCGTGGCTTAGCGCGTGTGAAAGCGAAGTGTCACAAGATTGGACGCTTGAAGTTTAAATCCTATGTGAATTCCATCCCGCTCAAGCAATATGGCAATACCTACAAACTCATCAACGGCAAATACTTGCAGCTTCAAAGAATACCACAAAAATTGCGTGTCAATGGACTGGAACAACTGCCTCCTAACTGTGAGTGTGCCAATGCCACCTTACTGCACCAGCATGGTGATTATTACGTATCCATAACTACCTATACACCGCGAGAACACAGGACGGCGGTTGTAGTGCCAGTGAAATCAATTGGTATTGATTTTGGGGTAAAGCATCAGTTAAAGCTGTCGAACGGGATACGAATACGATACAAGGTGCCAGTTACACGCCGTATAAAGCAATTGTGCAAGAAGTTAAGTCGTAAACAGTATCGCAGTAGGAATTGGTGGAAAACGCTCTTTAAACTGCTCAAAGCCTACGCCAAAACCACCAATATTAAACGCGACATTCGCAATAAACTGGTTCATTTCATACACACCACTTTCCAAATGGTATGTTATCAAAATGAGAATTTACGCTCCTGGCAACGCCTGTGGGGTAGAAGAATGCTGTCAACCAGCCTCGGTGGAATAATTAGCATGCTTGAAGTCAAGGTGCAGACACCGGTGGAAATTGACCGTTTCTTCCCCTCCACCAAGAGTTGTTCGCGTTGCGGTCACCAACGCGCCATGAGTTTAGCCGAACGTACCTATGTATGTCACCACTGCGGTCTGGTCATAGATCGTGATTATAACAGCAGTTGTGTGCTAGAACACGAAGGTCATAGAATCCTAGGTAGGGGACCTACCGAAGTCACGCCTGCGGAGACTAATACCTCTACGTTAACGTTGGACTATCTGAATCAGATAGCCTACGTTGAGGCAAGTATGGTAGCAGAAACAGGAAGCCTCACTGCTTTAGCGTGAGGTAGTTCACTTAACTGCAATTAAATGTAACTCTGATAATTGATAGTATATTAGCGCGCGTTGTTTAGTTCAATATAATTAATTATTTTCTGTTTCGAAAATATTATAAATATGAATAATAATGGTGGTTTAAGCAATTTTTTGGAGGAAATACATTGCGAATCACTACATTATTCATCGATATACTAATGAGATTATTTGAGAGATTGGATGTATTTTTACTTAAACATAAAACAGTTTTACGTGTTCTGAAATAATTTCCTCATTTATTTTTTGAACTTATTCATGTTTAAATCATAATTATTCAAGATAACATCTTTTATTATAACATAGATTCTCTACTAGTAGCTATAACCTTGTCTAACTCTGATTGTAATTCTAGGGGAAGCCCTTCAATTTTTACATCCAGGAAACCCCTAACAATGGTAGCAATGGCTTCTTCTTCAGTAAGACCGCGTGCCATCAAATATTCAACTGCTTCTTTGGCAATTTTTCCGATCGAGGCTTCGTGAGATAAATCTATATTTGGTACTAATCCGTCGAGTTGGGGTATTGCGTGAATGAATCCACCTTCTTTTAATAGAAGTCCATGACATTCTAAATGTGCTTTTACTTCAGGGGCATCCCCTATCAGGTGACCGCGTGCCCAAATTTTACCACCAGTTGAGATAGCTCTGCTAATTACCTCAGCACGGCAACCTGGTGCTTTTAAATGGACGCGCGAGCCAATATCTAGTTCTGTCTTTGGTGATGCAAGTAAAATGCTATTATATCGAGCGATTGCATTACGACCAACCAATTTTGTAGTGGGATACATTTGAAGTGAGCGAACAGGTTGCATACAAATGTAATTGCTAAGAAAAATACCGCCTTCTTCTACTATAGCAGCACTTCTTGGTCGCACTTCCACTTTAGGTTTCCAGTTATGGATCATGGTGAATGATAATCGACCATTACGCTTCACAAAGAATTCGCTTACCCCTATATGCGCGCCTCGTTGAACATGACGACTAGTTGCACAACCTGTAATGATATCTAATGAGGCCCCCTCTTCTACAATCAAAATATTGTGAACATTTTGTGAAATATTATCTTGACTTAGATAAAGGCAAGATTGGATTGGAAAGGTTGTTTTTACGCCTGATAGCACTCTTACAAAGTAACCTAGAGCCTCTTTTTTCCCTTCTAACTCGGCAGAAGCTGTATATTTATCAGTATCTACGTCTACTGTCTGCCACCAGTAATTTTTTAACCAGGGATACTTTTCTAACGCATCACCTGTGTTTAGGATTTCCACTCCTTTTTGAGAGACATTATTAAGTACCACTGAGGCATCCATTAAAACAAAAGTTCCCGCACGATTGTGTGCTTCAGGAATAACACCACTCATTCGCAATGTCTGTTGCTCTTCCTTTCCAAGGACAGTAAGATCGTCAATTGGCTCATTTGATGAGGGAATAGTAGAATATTTATCTAAATCAAGATCGGCTCCTAGTGAGGCCTTTTTATACTTTGCAGAAAAAGCTTTTTTCTTTATTTCGTCCGATTCATATGTCATACCGATAACTTTCCTTCAAGAAGTTTTCAATAAACACTTTATGCATTCTTCATAGCCCATCTTCCTGATGTTTGCAAGGATAACAGAGGGTGTACCGCTACATCCTAAGCGTCCATGGCAAAGGACATGCCCGATATCAGCTGACACATAGTCTAAAATATAGCCTGTATGAGTTATAATTAAGCCTGCTTTTGGAGACGGCTGCGATCTTTTGTTGTTGAAATTCATTTCGCTACAGAGCATGTTATTTATTATGCGACCAATGAGCGCGAGATTTTCTAGATCTACACCTGATTCGGGCTCATCTAGAAGTAAAAAATCTGGATTTTGTGCTAATAACTGAAGGAGTTCAGCACGTTTTATCTCGCCACCAGAAAACCCCCGATTAATATCCCGATCCAAAAAATTCTGCAGATTTAGTTGCTTCGCTAATTCTTCTATATTAGCACTCTTATCGTTTGCACACAGTTCCACCAATTGTCTTGTTCTTACTCCAGCTATCGTTGGAGGTCTTTGAAACATGAATCCAAGCCCTAGTTTCGCTCTTTCGTTTATAGACTTGTTTGTAATGTCTTGCCCTCGGAAAAGAATTCGACCTTCGGTCACTTGATAATCGGGAAAGCCCATTATCGTCATAAGAAATGAGGTCTTTCCAGAACCATTTGGACCAAATAGTGCATGAGTTTCGCCCTCTTTGATCTCAAGATTAATAGAATGTAAAATCTCTTTTCCATCGATAGAAACAGACAAGTTTTCAATTAGAAGCATATCTCAAAGTCACCTTTGAAAGCTTATGGACTTGAAAATGACAATCAATGGATAGATATTTGAATGTTTTTACATGCTAGGTAATCGGTAGTTTGTGCCATTGTAAGAAATAGCGACTTTACTAAATGAAAATTATTAGTTTAAGGTTTCTTTGACATAAATACTCTATGACATTGAAAACCAAAACAAAAATGTTAAAAAAAATAATGCGAATAAATTGCAGACTAGACTTTCATTAAAAAGTAAATTTATATTCTTAGATTTTAATACATAGAAAACTTCAAGATATATTCACAAATCAATTGAACGAAATAATTTAACTTGTAAAAGGTTGTGAACTAATGAGATCTTCAAAGGGCTATAGAACGAGGACGAGAAAGTGCCTAAAGAAGCATCCGAGAAATAGAGGAATGCCTCCTTTATCAAAGATGACAAGAAACTACGAAATCGGAGACTTTGTAGACGTAAATCCAGAACCAGCCATACATAAAGGTTTACCTCATCGAAGGTTTATTGGGAAGACAGGAATTGTAATTGGTAAAAGAGGACGCGCATATTTAATCCGGATTAAAGACAAAAAGAAAGATAAGACGCTTATCACTCTTCCAGAGCATATGTCTCCTAGTAAATCTATTATGAGATAAAATTATAGAGGTAAATTAGATGCCGAAAAAAATTATGGAAGAAAAACTTCTTACACTTCCAGAAGTTAAAGAAATTCTCACAAAACGTGGAGAGGATGACGAACTTGGCTATATACAAAGAGTTACTCTCGATTATACTATGAAATTTGCTGCGGCTGACAAAGACAACGCGCGTAAACTTGTGAGCGACTTAGTATCTAAGTTTGATTTTGTTGATGAAAATATGGCCGTTCAGATAGTCAATGCTATGCCTACATCAATTCCTGAATTAAAAGTGTTTGTAACTGAAAAACATAAAGTTGTTTTGACGAGCGATATGGAAAAAATGCTTGGAATTATAGATAAATACAGATAAATGGAACGTTTATGTTTTCTAATTAGCTTTTCTCTATTTTGAATTTTTAAATTTTTGTAGGGGTGAGTATATGCGAGATCAATTCACAAGTCGTAATAAAAAGGAATATGAAGAATATGTGGTGGTACTCGATTTTTTGCCTCTTGGTCGACTAGGTAAGAAACCTGCATATTTACAAGAACCCCTGGTTCAAGTGGTTGGTGAGAAGCATTTCACTTTATTAGAACTCACAACCACAAAAGATGCCCTTATCAACTTACATGATCGTTTAAACATTAATCCACGTGTAAAACGGAAAGGCGACAAAATTTTACATGTCAAGCGGCGTATAAATGACGAAGAATTAACCACAACTGCAAAAAGAGAACTACCGTTTGCAATTGAAAAGATTGTGACAATGCAAGAAACTCGTTTTGTAACCTTTTTTAACGAAGCTAAGCCAATAACCACTCGAAGACATCAATTAGAGTTGCTACCTGGAGTAGGAAAGAAATTTGTCATTGAGATCCTCACTGAGCGAAAAAAAGGACCATTTAAATCATTTATTGAAATTGAAGAAAGGACACGCATTCATCCAACAAAGGTAATCGAGAAACGTATTTTATTAGAAATTGAGGGAAATGAAAAACGCTATCTTTTCGCACGACCTCCCATAGCGGGCTGACTGCCCCCATTCAGTACCGAAAGTTCCTAAAAAGTATGAAGTTCTGGATGGCGATGAAGTCCTCACTAAGAAAAGAGGATGGAGGCTAC
>Ga0209427_10003610_pt1 | contig 18088 bp, 13 predicted proteins | sample DeeMarSWOR136_30_FD_187465 | JGI IMG/M metagenome (GOLD analysis project Ga0209427, IMG submission 187465) | Marine sediment microbial communities from White Oak River estuary, North Carolina - WOR-1-36_30 (SPAdes) (version 2) | ecosystem: Environmental > Aquatic > Marine > Intertidal zone >...
TCGCCGACTCTGCAGGAAATACCACAGCAGCCCAAAGATGCCAGCGAGCACTGCGGCGACAGCGAAACCGGTCGTCTTTCCGGAGAAAGCGAAGAACAATGGCAGGCAGGTGAGGGCCAGGATGTTTTGCAGCTTGATCAGGATATGCAACGATGGGCCGGCGGTATCCTTCAACGGATCGCCAAAGGTATCGCCGATCACCGCTCCCGAATGGGCCTGGCTTCGCTTGCCACCGTAGTGGCCTTCCTCAATATACTTCTTGGCATTATCCCATGCGCCACCTGCGTTGAACATGAACGTTGCCAGCAGGGCGCCGACGATCTTCACCGCGATAAGATAAGCAGCCAGGCTCCAGGGCCCCAGGGTGAAGCCGATTATGAGTGGGGCTATGATGCCCAGCACCGTGGGCAGGATCATCTCCCTTAGGGATTCAGCCGTCGCGATGTCCACGCAGCGCGCATAGTCGGGCTTGGCCTCGCCTCTCAGCAGACCCTTGATCTCCCTGAACTGCCTTCTCACCTCGTCCACGACCTTGAATGCTGTGCAGCTTACTGACCGTATGGCTAGCGCGGAGAACACGAAGGGCACCGTGGCACCGACCATGAGCGCCATGATGTTCCAGGGATTGGCGAGGTTGATCACCACATCGTTGATATGTAGGAACTCGTTGCCTTGCAGTCTGGCCGCTTCCGTGAAATAGGCGAACAGGATGACCAGACTGGTCATCAGTGCGCAGCTCATGCCGTAGCCTTTGGTGATGGCCTTGGTAATGTTGCCCGCGGCGTCGAGTGCGTCTGTGTGGCGGCGCACCGCCGGGCCCAGCCCGGTCATCTGGGTGATGCCACCAGCGTTGTCCACAATGGGCCCGAAAGCGTCAGTGGCCATGATGATGCCCTTTATCTCCCCAATGCCCAGCGTGGCGGCGGTGATCCCGAAGAAGCCCGCAATCCCGCCGCCCATGATTTGATAGGCGGCAATTGTAACACCAACAACGAGCAGCATGCCCAAGAAGGGGCTTTCCAACCCATAGGCAAAACCGGTCAACAGGTTGATCGCTGCCCCAGATTGTGCGGCACTAGCGATCTCCATCACGGGGCGGCGATGGATGTCTGTATAGTACTGGATGACCATAGTGACGGCCAGTGCGGCAAACAGTCCCAGAGACAGGCACCAGAAGAGGCGGTCATCCTGCATGTAGTAGTGGCTCACTGCCCAGAAAGACATCAGGGAGAAGATGCCGGTGGCAAACAGGCCGGTGTTCAAGGCTTTGATCGGCTTAGTGTGCTTTCCGCCCCTTACGGCCAATATGCCGACCAGGGTGCCCAGGGCACCGATGGAGCGCGTCAGCAGTGGAAAGAGGATTGCCTTGAAACCGTACACCGGTAGAAAAGCCAGGCCTACGATCATAGTGCTGACCAGGTTATCGGCCCCAGATTCAAACAGGTCGGCTCCACGGCCCGCGCAGTCCCCGACGTTGTCACCCACCAGGTCAGCGATGACTGCCGCATTACGGGGGTCGTCCTCCGGTATGCCCACTTCGACCTTACCCACCAGGTCTGCTCCCACGTCTGCTGCCTTTGTATAGATGCCTCCGCCAAGCTGTGCAAACAGTGCGGAGACGCTGGCCCCAAAGCCAAAGCCAACCAGCAGATTCACCTGTTCAGGGTTCTGGGCGGTGATACCGAAGAGCAGCCCCAACAGGGCGATGCCGAACAGGTTGTGCGCTACAATGCCCAATCCCATTACCGCGCCTCCCCGGAAAGCAAGAGTCAGCGCTTCAGCGGCACTGCTTCGGCAGGCGTGGGCTGTACGCACGTTAGCGCGTGTGGCAGCGTTCATGCCAATGGCGGTGGCACTGAGAGAGAACAACGCGCCACCCACAAATCCGAATGCGATCTGCCACTTTGGCCACATTACTATCAGGAGTACGAGCACCAATCCGGCGATGAAGTAGATAATCGTCCTGAATTCTCGGCGCAGGAAGGTGTTGGCGCCCTGCTGAATGTATTGGGCCACTTCTTGCATGTCTTGCGTGCCGGGGTCCTGTTTTGCCACCCACCAGTACAGCAAGCCCAGACATATGAACGAAAACACGCTTACCGCTAAGACGAAGGACATGCAAACCTCCAACGTTGCGAGCGATGTTCTGCAATAGCTTTCTGAAAAAGTCCCGCGCCCAAGTTAGGCCCCGGGCTCGCGGACCTTCTGGAGTGCCTCTGCTGAGAGTGATGCATGAGCGTTGCATTGGATGCCCACCTGCAGTGACTGGGGAGATGCAATGAAGAACGCCAAGCTGGTAGTCTCAGCAGCATAGCGCTCAACCTGGAAACCGGCAAAGCAAAAAACACCCCCCGACCGGCTCAAGGTATGATGCACGGTTGATATCGTTGCAGCATACTCGCGGCCTGTCGGGGATGGTATCGCAGATTGGGGAACAACCACATCGTAGCTCCCCTCTCCAGTAGTGAATAAATAATACAATGATTACGCTTCTGTGGCAAATTGGCTCGCAGCAACTGTGGAATGGTTAAAGTGGTAGCTATGCAACACTCTGCACCTGGTGAATGTTCTCTCTACGCACTTTTGAGTAAACCTCAGCTTGCCCCTGATGGCCGAACTCATGTCCGAAGGTCAAGCACTCTGTGTGGTCTGTCCGCGTCGGCTGGTTCTGCGGAGCATGCTGAGCAACAGGCTGGCTTCTCTGACGCCGAGCCGCGTCACACTGAAGCCATAGACGAGCAGCCCGATCATCCCAGCCGCAGCAACGAGGATAGCTCTAGCTGCAAGCCCCTCGCCAGGCACCACAGTTTGTAGCCCAGCAAGACACAGGTGGACAGAAACACCCATCACTGTGGAAGCCAGTGCGATCTTGCCGATGGCGGCCGCTAACTGTTCTCCGGCCAAGGTGCCCACGCGTCGGCGCAGTGATATCAACATGATCACAGCGTGACTGGTCAGTTGGATCGAATTGGCGATGACCAGGCCGATCATGCCTAGACCCATGAGGAAGGCGAGCGTGGGAGCCACCGCCAGGTAAATGAACACGCAGACGATGCCTACAATAACTGGCGTGGCCGTGTCCTTCTGCGAGTAGAAAGCAAAAATCAGCAACAGGTCCACGGCGGCGAACGGCGTTCCCAGCAGGTAGCAAGAGAGGGCCCCGGCGGTCTGGCTGGTGTCAAAGGGGGTGAACTCACCGTGCTGGAAGATCAACGAGATGATCGGAGTGGCCAATACGAAGAGGCCCACTGTTGCTGGGATGATGAGCACTAGGACTAGACGCAGGCCCAAGCCTAGCGTCGCCTTGAACTCTTCGCGGTCGCTATACAGGTCAATACGTGAAAGCGCCGGCAGCACAGCCATAGAGACCGCAGTAGAGACCAGCCCCAGGGGGAATTCCCTTAGACGGGTGGCAGCGGCCATCCAAGCGATGGCCTGCTCACCAACACGTGACGCCAGGTTCCGGTCTATGACGATGCCTATCTGGCTTATGATCAGACTGAGCACCACTGGCACGTAAAGCACAACGATACGCCGCAGTGCTGGGTGTTTAAGGTCCAATGAGAAGCGAATCCTGGCCTTGCGCAGTCCTGGAAGCTGTACGGCCATCTGCAGGAATGCACCGAGCACGATGCCAAGAGTGAGGCTGGCTATGCCAATGTGACGTGCCAGTAACTGCGTGCCGAGAATGCCACCCAAGTTGAATACAGCTGCGCCAACCGCGGGATAGGTAAAGACCTGCTGTGCATAGAGCACAGCGGTCAGGATACCTGATAATCCAAAGAAGATAACCGCAGGCGATATGATACGGATGAGCGTGGTAGTCAGAGCCTGCAACTGGGCGTTGAATCCTCCTACCAACACGCGAGTCACCAATGGAGCTGCCACTTCGGCCAACAACAGGAACCCACCCAAGACGACCACCACCAGGCTCAACACGATGCTAACCAGGTGCCACAGTTCTTCTGGTTCTCTGTCAGCGGCATATTCACTGAACACCGGTACCAAAGCAGCGCTCACCATGCCGCCCACCAGCAGTTCGTAGATATTCTTGGGCACAAGAGAGGCCGCCTCGAAGGCACTCATCGAACCAGTGGCTCCGAAGAAGTAGGCATTGCGGTTGTCTCGTATCAGGCCGAATATGCGGCTAGCAATATTGCCTAAGGAAACGATGGTCGCCGCACGCGCGATGCCTCGCCCAGAAGACGGCGAGACAGGGCCTCGCCCGGAAGGCGCAGAGTCCCGCCATCTCCTAGGCGGGGGCGAGACATGGCCTCGCCCAGAGGATGGCGAGACATGGCCGTGCTCACTATTGGACTGTCCCGATGGATGAGTGGATGCTGCCAACGGCCCTATCCTCCCAGATGCGGTTCAGTTTCATTAAGAATGCGCTGTACGATCTGAGTGGTGGAATGCCCGGTCGTGTACGGCAGGATCACAATGCGACCGCCATAGCTCTTGACGACGGAGGCTTCGGGCAGAGCTTTGCCTTTCTCGCCAGAGGCAGGGCCTGCTTCGCCCGCTCCCGAGACCTCAGCAGCATAGTCTCCACCTTTTGCGTAGACATCTGGCTGCAGGGTTTCTACAAGGCGCTCGGCAGTAGGCTCGTCAAAGATCACGACATAGTCCACACAGGCAAGCGCGCACAAAACCTCGGCGCGTTCTGCCTGTGGGATCAAGGGCCTACCGGGGCCTCTCAGTCTTCGAGTGGATGAATCGCTGTTCAGGCCGACAAATAGGGCGTGGCCCAACTCGCTTGCCGCTTGCAGGTAGCGCACATGCCCGATGTGCAGGAGGTCGAAGATGCCATTGGTAAAGACCACCGTCTTGCCCTGCCTGCGCAGCCTTTGGCGTACGCCTTGTGCCTGAGTAACGGAGACGAGCCTGCCCATCAGCCTCCTCTGCTGGCGAGATTCTGGTCAGCCAGGATATGGGCCAAGATGGGCAGCATCTTTTGCACTGCACGGGCACGGTGGCTGATCCTGTTCTTGACCTCGGGTGGTAGTTGGGCCATTGTCTTTTCATAATGCGGTAGGTAAAAGATGGGGTCGTAGCCAAAGCCATAGCTGCCTTGTGGCTCAAAGGCGATGATCCCCTCGCAAGTGCCCTCCGTGCTGTGAGTTTCGCCACCTGGCACGGCCAGCACAAGAACACAACGGAAGCGGGCGCTGCGCTGCTCCCACGGAACGCCATCGAGCTTTTGCAGGAGCAGGCGGTAGCGGTCTGCGTCACCTGCGCCAGAGCCAGCATAGCGCGCCGAATGTGGGCCGGGCTCACCACATAATGCGTCTACTTCCAACCCAGAGTCGTCTGCAATCGTCAGCAGGCCGCTTGCCTGCAGGTAATGGAACGCTTTGATACGCGCATTTTCAGCATATGTGCCGCCATCCTCGCGCACGGTTATTGAGAGCTCCAAATCCTGCGGAGTGCACAGTTTCACTCTCAGGGGAGCCAACAGTTGCTCGTATTCGCGTTTCTTTCCTGGGTTGTTGGTAGCTACCAGCAGGCTAGTCACGGGGTGAATATAGCATACAATCGCAATTCTTTCAATTTGACGAATCTGCGCATTTTGAGTAAGATAACGCCCGTTATTTGGCGATAGAGGCAGATCTTTCGAGACGGATCGTTGACAGAGTTCTGCCTTTCGAGTATATTGGGCCTTGTTGAGGACGATCGACTCGGCCGATGGCTGATCATCTCGGTCCAGAACTTGCTCCAATAGCCATTACCTTGTTTCCCCCGAGCTTGGGACCGGGAGCTACATCAGCCGTCTCAAACTGGGTGAACTACAATCTGGAGGATACGGTAGAGTGCCCCGAAAAAAGGGAACACAGCCGCTGACTCTGATCGTGGTGCCTCATTCCGAGCGAGCGCCTGTCAGTTTTCGTTTACCTACCTGGTTGCTGCCACTGGTCTTTTTGCTGAGCCTTGCCCTGGTCGTCGGTGCAGGCTTCCTGGCCGTACGTACCTATCGTCTGAGCCAGGAGGTCCGCGAGTTGCAACAGGGCAGGCAAGTTCAGGTAGCGCGTGAGCGCGAGATGCGGACTACAATTCTCGTCCAGCAGGAAGAAGTCCGTGGTCTGTCGCAACAGGTGGAGGATTTCCAGGCTGAATTGGCTGGCGTCAATGCCTTGAGTTATGAGATAAAGACGCTGCTTGGGCTCCCAACACCAACGAATACCCCCGTGGCTACCCCAACAGGATACTCCCCCGATTCTTCGTATGCAAGCACTATGCAAAACAACCGTTTTTCTGTCATCGACTTTGATGCCAGGGGCGGACGAATCAGCCACATGCTCTCCAAACGCAGCATGGCCATGGCTATGGAAAAGGTCCAGGACGTGATTGGGATGCAGGCAACCCTACCCAGCACCTTCCGTGAATTAGTGGATCTGCGTGAGGAGGTGCTTGTGCGTTTGGAGAAGATTGAGCCTGAGAAACGCACCAATCACGCTGATTTGGAGAAACAGCTGCGGCTTCTGGCTGCAGCTCCGCACCTTTGGCCCACGGAGCGTCGGCGCATCACAGACAAGTTTGGATATCGCACCTTGTGGGGCAAGCTGGAGTTTCACAAAGGTATTGACATTCAAGTTTGGTACGGAACTGAAGTCTTTGCTACCAAGGATGGTGTCGTGACCAAGGCTGGTTGGCAGCCAGGCTATGGTTGGACAGTTGAGTTGGAACATGAGATGGGCTTTAGCACCATATACGGCCACAACTCGCAATTGTTGGTAAGCGAGGGTGACAAGGTCAACGCAGGCGATGTTATCGCGCTGTCGGGCAACTCCGGCCGTTCCACCGGGCCTCACCTGCATTATGAGATCCGTTTGAACGATACCCCTGTTGACCCCTTGAAGTATCTCGACACAGACGTGCCGTCTGCTGTGGAGAAGTAGACGTTACGGAGGACTGATTGCTCAGGAAGGAACGCCCCTTCGTTGCTTTTGAGGGCAAGATTGAGAACGTCCTGGGGCCAACAGCCAGTTTCCAGGGAAATCTGAAATCTGAAGGCAACGTACGCATTGACGGCTATTTCGATGGTTCTATCGAGACCGCTGGCAACGTGATTGTCGGAGAAGCAGCAAAGGTTATCGCTGACATCAAGGCCAGCAACGTCCAGGTATGGGGCGCAGTTAAAGGAAGCATCACGGCCTCCGGTCGGCTCGAGATTCTGCCCTCAGGGCGCGTGTGGGGGGAGATAAAAGTAACCTCGTTGCTGATTGACGAAGGAGGGCTATTCCGAGGGAAGAGCGTCATGGCAGGGGATGGACAGGAGCCATTCCTCCTTGAGGGCCCCCAGGAATCGATCATCGAGGTGGAGGAAAAATCAGGGGAGAGCTAGTCTCCAGCAAATCGTAACATGAGTCGTCCCGAGTGCCCTCAGGAAGAAGAGACGTGCCAAGCGGCAGCGTAAACAGGCTACAGACGGCCTAAGGCCGCTCGCAATCGACGAAGCGGAGCCGAGACACTTCGGCTCCGCTTTATACTTCCATGACCACGGGAATGACGAGATTCGAACTCATGATCTGGTCCTCGACTGGTGGGTATGCTGGACCGCTGCAGCACGCTACCACGAGCAGCACACATTAGCATAGAAGGCACTATGGGTCAGAACATCAGGAGTTCGCTGATTTTGTCCACCAGCGGGGGGAGTACGAATAGCACCAGGTTCACTGCCACATGGCAAGCAGTACTGGCTGTCAGTCCGTGCCGCTGATACAGGTAACCATAAAGCAGCCCCAGCAGAGCCGAGCCCAGCGCCACCGCAGCGATCACCGCCGGGTGAGTTCCCACCGCAGAGATAAAATACAGTCCCTGCGCCAGACCGAAGAGCAGCGCCCCATCTAGCAACCCCCGTTCACGTTGCACCAATCCCCGGAAGAAGCTTTCCTCTAGAATAGGCACCAGGAAGATCGCACGTTCCAGCAGCACCTGCAAATCATCAACGCCGTACAGCCGCGAAGCCGTACCATAGAAAAAGTCCTTGGCGAACAGGTAAAAGGGCAAGGCCACGATGATTCCGACCAGTGCGCCACGACTTAGATTCAGCAGGCTATAGTCCGCTTTCAAACGCCCGCTTTCGGCATAGAGCAGAACGATGCCCAGCAGTATTAGCCAGAGCAGCGTGAGCCGCAGGTGATGTTCTAGCCGAAACGTAGCCACGCCAACGCCCAGGAGCAACAGGAAAGCCAGGTAAGGATTTAGCACCCAGCCGCCCAGCAAAGCACGCACTGTGGGCGATTTCTTGCGCTTGCTTCTGCTCCCACGCCCGGTCGCCGTCTTCTTCGTCAAACTCGCCGCCTTCTCATACCTCTTCGTGCGTCGCTGCTTCGTCCGCCGCGCGTCCGGGCACATGCTGCTCACCTCCTCCCACAGAGGGTCCGAATTCCTCCAACGCCGGCAATTCGCTGAGGTCAGACAAACCAAAGTGCTGCAGGAACTCAAAAGTAGTACCATAAATGATGGGCCGTCCAGCCTGATCTAGCCGCCCTTGTGCAACAACAAGCCCGCGGGAAAGCAAGGTGCGCAATACGCTGTCACAGTTCACACCACGTATGGCTTCAATCTGCGCGCGGGTGACAGGCTGCCGGTAGGCAACCAGAGCCAGCGTCTCCAATGCGGCAGTGGATAGTTTGGCATGGGTATCTAGACCCAGGAAGCGCCGCACATAGTCCGCGGTCTCGGGCGCGGTAACGAGTTGAACCCGGCGATCTTTGTGTTGCAGGCGCAAGCCACGCTCCTTGCAGTGCTCCGTGAGCTGCTCTAACGCGGTCGCCACTTCGCTTTGGCTCACTTCAAGTGCCTGCGCCAGGTGCTGGATGCTGACCGGCTCGTCCGCCACAAAGAGCAACGCTTCGATCTTGGACGGCAGATCCAGTTCATGGTTGTTTGAATATGGTTCCGTGTGCTCCATCTCTGGAACCAGAGTGTCCTGAGACATCTGTCAGATTGCGACTGCCTGCTTGATAGCTAGAACTCGCTGTATGTGTCTTCCTCTCCTGCTGGAAACTCAGTTTCCGGCTGCTCAAACGTTTCGGGCTCCGCGGGCATGCTGGGTTGCACTTCGGGGGCAGGTGGCGGCGCTGCAACCTTACCATAGGGCGCTTGCTTGACATTCACTTTGATCCTTGCCACATGCAGGCCCATCTTGCCTTCTATGAGATCGCGAGCTGCCTGCGAGACCTCATCCATCTTCGATGGGATGTCAATCTCAGGGGCGGTTTCCAGGTCAAGCACAATGTCCACACCTGTACGTATGCCACGCACCGTGGCCCGTACTTTCGAAACGTCACTGATTTCGGCAATGTGGTACTGTAGGCTCTGCGCCACAGAAGAAGTGCTCACTTCTGCCTCTGTGCCATCCCTGCCGCGTACGGTGATCGTCCTCTTGGTTTGAGGTCGTATCTCGAGCCACAGCAGCACGAGCAGCAGAAAAACCAGCACGATGGCCACCACCAGAAAGATGATATAGCTCCTCGGCCAGTCAAGCTGCAAAGCGCCTTGTGCCTGCTCCACTGTGTACCGCAACCTCTCCAGCACCGTATAGGGTACAACAGCAGCAACGATCAAAAGGATAATGAGGAGCACAACCTCGAGAATGACCACTACACGGTTAAAGACCTTCATCGTTACACCTCCCTAAGGGTAAGATTTGGGCATTTCATCTGACCGATCTGATGCCCATTATACATTGCCTGCCAACCTACGGCAAGTGAGCGACGGATCCAATTCGCCGCCTGAAGTTGAAAAGCCCTTCAGGGTCTCGGTCAAGCGCATGAGTTTCAGTGCCTGAGAGCCAATCAATCTGTCAAAGTCCATCAGCCCGCATCTGGGAACGCTGACCCACTTCCGATCGCCTGCTGATCAACCAACCCACTACCCCAAGCCCGCTCAGCAATAACAGTGCAGCGGCAGTGATCCACAGGCCCAGTCGGAATGACTGGGGCTCGTAAATGAATTCCACAACGTGCTCCCCGGCCGACAGGTGGACTGCACGAAAGATCAGGTCAGCGCGCAAGAGGTGCGATTCCTGCCCATCAACACGCACACGCCAACCAGGGTACCAGGCATCCGTCAGCACCAGATAGCCATCCGCGGCTGCCTCCACCTCAACCACCACCTTGCGCGTATCGTAGGTCAGCAACTCCGCCCTATCTACACCTGTTGTTGAGAGCTGGCCTGCGACGACCTGCTCTGACGACAGAAGTACTTCGCTATGTGGGTCAAAGCCTGGCTCACGCAAGATACGTATGGACTCTTCGTCATCGGGCACTGCCCGGGCGCTGTGCACAAGAAAGACGCGCGGCAGTGCGTCATGGTTGTAGTACATCGCTACGTCTTCGCTGCGGTAGGACAGCGTATGATCGCCCATATTCACCAAGTGTGAAAGCAGTTGACGCCCACCGGCCTCGTCTACCAGGATCAGACGCTCGATGCGCACAAAAGCATAAGGTACCAGCGGTCGCACTTCAACCGCCTCCACGGTCAGTGGAGTTGGCAACCGAAAGCGCGCACGGTAGGTGTAGCCCGTGTGGGTTTCTGGCGGAAAGCCCGAGCGGGCGGGCCAGGAGCGGGCCACGGGTGCCTGGCGGTGGCGGACGACTGGGCTGACGTCACTGCGATTGTATGCCCACTCAGCAGTGTGCCAGCCTGCACGCAGCGTAATCGTCTCCCGTTCGCCCTCCGTTCCACGCAGCCTGATCTCTGCCACAGCTTGTCCATCGGGCCAATCCACGGAATGGCTGATGAAGGATTCCACCTCTATCGTAGCGACGGCAGTAGGTGGTATGGACACAATGCGCCCAATAGGGTTCAATGCAAATGGGTTCTCCAGGTCGTAGAACTCGCTGGCTTCATCCACTGGCAAGACCTGCGGGATGAGGAAGTACCTCACGCCCAGCAAATCCAGCATACGCGGCGTCATTTGCTCCACGTAACGAGCATAACGGGCCGGCACAAGTGGAAAGATGCCATTGCCAGCAGATAGACCATGGATCAGCGAGAGGTTTGGATAATGGGATTCGCGCATGACTGGCAGAACAGGAACAATCTCCTCATGAGTGTACAGCCGGTAGACACCTCCCTGTCCACGGAAGAAAGAAAGTGAACGGGGTGGCGCCGAGAATTCCGCAAGTGACATGGTCTGGTTGTAGGTCAGGCTATAGACAGCATTGAAGGCAATCAAATCAGCAACGACAAGCACCAGCGCTACAGTGGCCCGGACTGCGTAAGAAGACCCCCTGCCCCGCCAGGTCCACGCCAACCAGGCCGCGGCGAGCAGCCCCAAGACGAGAGGCAACCAACCCCAGATGGCGACCAGGTCATCTGCAGTAGGTACTCGCCAAGTAACTAGCAGCGCCAGCAGGGCAACGCCGCCGATCACCAGCCAGCCACGTCCATCTTCCACCTCATAGACGAGCCCCTGCACACGGCTCAAGAGGGCATCGAGACCCAGGCCAGCCAGCATCGCCGTGGAGAAAGAGAACAGGTACAGATACCGCGCTGGAACACGGAACAGTTTGAAAATTGGCAGACGCAGCAACGCCATATAAGCTGGATTCCAACGGCCCAAGGCGAGCAGCAAGGCCAACAGAGCCAGTGCAGCAAAGAACCAGGCACGCCTGGCGGTACGCAGCGCTGTCCCTACGCGCCAACGCTCAACGAAGGGAGCAAACAGCGCCAGAAGCACCGGCAACCAGCCCAAATAGGCTACTAACTCGATGGAAGCATTGGGATAGGGATTGCCAAGTATGAAAGGCCACAACAGGTTGACAATATAGAGAGGGTGCAACGAAAAAGAAGTGAAAAACGTGGGATCCAATCCCTCAGACCGTACAGAAAGCTGCGTCAACTCATAGCTGGGCAGCAGTTGTGCTGCCGCCAGGGCCAATCCTAGTACCAACGAGAGCACAAAGAGAGCCAGGAACCTGGCTTGAGGCCTGACGGCCCAGGCCAGATACAGCGCATAAGCCACGACGGCCAGAAGTGACAACAAAGCGATCTGTGGATGGCCAGCAAGGAATCCCAAGCCCATGACCAAGGCCAGCAACACAGCATCACGTATGCGGTGTGGGGAAGCATCACCTGCCATCAGGCGGTCAGTCAGCAGGAAAAGCCAGGGTAACCAGGCGGCGCAGGCTACGATGTTCACGTGATTCAAGTGTGCCACTAAGAATCCGCCCAGCGCATAAACCAGCCCGGAGCATAACGCTGCTGCGGGATACAATCTCACCCGCCGCGCAAAGGCATATGCCCCAACGGCAGCCAGGAGGAAGTGTCCCAGGATGAAAATGTTGAGGGCGATAGGCACGGGCAACAAAGCGTGCAGAATCAGGTTCGGAGGATACAACGCACCCAGTTGCCCCTCGGCCAGCAGTGGATAGCCAGCGAGTACATGCGGAGTCCACAAAGGCAAGGAAAGACGCCTCAGTTCATGCGCATAGGCGCTGCGCAGAGGATAGTGCAACTGAAAGATGTCACCAAAGTAGAAGATGCCGCCGAACGTGGCCCGCCAAAAGACGGCTAGAACCAAAGCGACCAGGAGAACCATAGTGATGAGATCCCTACGCTGAACCACGATTCTCTCTCCGTTCCACTATCCCAAGTTGTCTGGCTTGCTACGCCTGCGGCGTATCAGTTGCTGTCGGTGGCACAGGTGTGTCTGTCGGTGGCACGGGCGTGTCCGTTGGTGGCACGGGCGTGTCCGTCGGTGGCACCGATGTTTCTGTCGGCGTCGGCAACAAGGTCTCGGTGGGTATAGGCGTCTCGGTAGCCGTTGGGACAAGAGTAGGTGTTGGCGTGTCCGTTGGCACCATAGTACTCGTCGCTGTAAGCGTGTGTGTCGGCGTGCCCGTTTGCGTGCCTGTTGCTGTCGGTGTGCCGGTACGCGTCGGCGTGGACGTGCTGGTTGCTGTCGGCGTGTTCGTTGGCGTAGACGTGCGCGTCGGGGTCAGCGATGGCGTCTGGGTACCCGTCAGTGTCGGCGTAGGTGTTGGTGGCAATTCGATGACCGTCAAGTCGTAGGTCATGTCTGGGCCATACTCGCCCTTGTTGTTTATGGTGACCACAGCTACAGCTTCTGCCAAGGCTATAAAGCGCACTTCAGAGGCCAGGCCGCCAGCCACCGCATCATCGTTCTCGTAGCGTTGGCCCGCTGCTGAGACGATGATCAACGTGTCTACGCCAATGGCCAAGTCGCTGGTGATAACCGCATAGACCCGGCCAGCCTTGATGCGAAAGCTGACCTTGTCAACATCACCACTTGGATAGAAATTGCGTCGCTGGGTCTCACCAATGGCGATAGGCTTGGGGTCAGTATCATCTGGCTCATAGGCGTCCACCAAGACAGGAGTGGGTGACAGTGTAGGTGTGGGCGACAGCGTAAATGTGGGGGTAGCTAGCAGTGCCGCACGCAACGTTTCACGGCGAGTCTCCGCGGTGGCCGTCAACCTGGCACTGTCCGCGCGCGAGCTATCGTAGGTCTGCACGCCCAGGTAAATGGCAGCCGCCAGAGCCAGCAAACCGATGACAAACGCCATACCACGTGCGAAAACCAGCTCTCGTAGACTGCCCAGCGCCACGCGTACGCTCTGCAATTGCCCGGCCTTGATGGCTTCCTGTAAAGCAGCCTTCATCTCCTGGGCGGACTGGTAGCGGTCGGCGGGATCCGTCTGTAGGGACTTCATGACTGCTGCGCTGAGCGTACGCGGCACTTTGCGGTTGAGGCGATGTGGGGGCACACGATTGCGCAGGTACAACTTGCCGGTCAACATCTCGTACAGTACGAGGCCCAGCGCGTACAGATCAGAGCGCTGATCCAGGTAGCCGCTGCTGCTAGCCTGCTCGGGTGACTTGTACGCTGGGGTACCTGGGTGGGCACGTCCTTCCTGGGTCCGTCGCGTTTCGTGCCCTACCTGAGCCACGCCAAAATCCGTGAGCTTGGCCTGCCCCTCCTTGGTGAGCATGATGTTGCTGGGCTTGATGTCACGGTGGACGATGTCCCACTTCCAGATGGCATCGATGGCCTCACAGAGGTCACCGGCGATGGCCACTGCTCGCTCTGGTTCCAAAGGGCCTTGCGAAGTCAGATCCTTCAGACTGCCCCCGTCCACGTACTCCAGGACGAGGTAGAGGTTGCCCTGGTTATCTGACTCCAGCGAGTAGGCCATTGCAACATTGGGATGGGCAAATTTGCTGACGACCTGGGCCTCTTTGCGGAAGCGCCGCTGATAGTCCTCATAGTCTTCGGGAGCGATGTCTACGCTCTCATGCAGCAACTCCTTGATGGCTACGTGCCGGTCCATACCGGCGTCGAAACCCAGGTACGTCTTGCCGAACCCGCCTGCGCCAATCTCTTCAACAATCTCGTACTTCTCTGCTAGGACATCCCCTACTCTGAGTGCCACAAAGTTTCTCCCACAATCTGCTGCTGTACACGCTACATAGCTGCTGGGCGCTAATGGCCAGCTTCAACCATCGGATGTAAGAAAGCCCTGGACCCGCGCGAGGACTGCTTCAAATGCAGCCTTCGAGACATCAAACCACTCGATCTGCGGGTCGTCCGCGCGAAACCAATTCGCCTGTTGACGCACAAAGCGACGGGTGTGGCGCTTGATCAGCGCTACCGCCTCCTCAAGCGACACCTCGCCACGCAGGTACATGCCAATCTGGCGGTAACCGAGGCCCGACATAGCCGGAACATCATAACTGTAACCGCGCTGGACAAGGGAACATACTTCTTCGACCAGCCCGGCAGCCAACATGCGATCCACCCGCTCATCAATGCGCTGGTAAAGCTGGTCGCGTGGCATGGTCAGGCCAATGCGCAGGATATGATATGGTGGTGGTGACACATCTTGCAAACTGGAGACGGGCTTCCCTACCCGGTAACAGACCTCCAAAGCACGCACAACCCGCCGCACGTTGCGCGCATCAATGCGCTCGGCAGCGACTGGATCCAGTTCGCGCAGACGATTGTGTAGCACCTCGTAACCTTCCGCTTCTGCCTCAGCATGGAGCTGCTCACGCAACTCTTGGTCTGGCTCCACACGCGGGATGTTGAGCCCTTCCAGCACAGCTTTTACATACAATCCGGTCCCGCCCACGAGCAGCGGGATGCGCCCCCGGTGCTGCACATCGTCTATCGCCGCATAAGCCAATTGCTGATACTGCACCAGGGTAAAGGACTCATCGGGGTCGACGATGTCCAGCAAGTGATGCTTCACGCGCTGCCGTTCCTGCGCCGTCGGCTTGGCAGTGCCAATATCCATGTAGCGATAAACCTGGCGGGAATCGGCCGAAACGACCTCCACAGACAGTTCGTCTGCCAGGCGCAGAGCCAGCGCCGTCTTGCCCACGGCCGTTGGGCCTACAATGGCAATGAGAGGACGGGCATGGCCTTCAGCTGTCATGACGTTTCCATCACTGCATTGCGGATGAGCTCGATGCGCTGCAGGACACCGCGCGGCGTGAGTTCCACCGCCACCACATCAATGCCCCAATCCACGTCGGCGTAGCCCTTTTCCTGGAGGTAACTACGCGCCACAGTTGCCAGCCGTTCTTGTTTCCTGGGCGTGATGGATTCCTCTGGCGTGCCAAAAGCTGTACCCCGCCGGGTCCTCACCTCGACGAAAGCCAGGCGTTCCTGGTCACGAGCGATGATGTCCACTTCTCCATGTTGGCAGCGATAATTGCGTTCCAGGATAACGTATCCCAGTCTCTGCAGATGCTGCACAGCCAGTTCTTCGCCCAGTTGTCCGAGAGCACGCCTTGTATTGGACATCACGATTCACTCTTCGCGCAAACCACTACCCAGCAAACCGGCGCTAATTCTATCATATGAAAGCCATATGCACAAGTCGTATGCAGCCCGCCCGTAGGACTTATTCTCGCCGCATCAAGGTGCCAGGCACTTCAAAAAGGTATTATAGACTGCCGCCGGGCTGTTCTAAGGGCAATCCCCGGGTTTAAGTCCCTCAGCAAGTGCCCGGCACCTGCTTTGGGACAGCTCTGTCCGGACGCTGCCAGATTTGACAAAGCCAAGGTTTGTAGATAGAATGTCAGACGTGACGTGGCGCATTCGTCTAGTGGACTAGGACACCTCCCTCTCAAGGAGGAGATCGGGGGTTCGAATCCCCCATGCGCTACCTGCTCTGTGCAAGAGCCACAGGATAGTGGCTCTTGCTGGCCGTATAGTAACCAAAACACGAAGGGGAGTAGCTTCCAGCAGTGACGCCGTCAGCACGGCGTTTATCGCCCGGCCCACTGGTTGGTAGGGAGTTGTAGTACTCCACAGGATCTGCCAACAAGCGAGACCTTCGGCTTGCCCGGGTAGCACACCGGAGATAGCCGAAGGCTTTTTTGGTATAGCTTCTGAATCATTACGCCCTTCGATTACCTGGAGTTCAATATGACAGCGGAAAAAGCGCCTCTGACTTCTCGAGGCGAAGAGGCTCCCAATGGCCTGGATACACTCTACCACGAGTCTGTGGATGCCGTGGCTCGGGTTCTGCACACAGACCTTGTCCAAGGTCTGAGCCGCGAAGAAGCGCAGAAGCGCCAGGATATCTATGGACCCAACCAGCTTGCCGAGGCGCCAGGAGTATCTTTCTGGCAACTCCTCATTGGGCAATTCACAGACTTTTTGGTGTTGCTTCTGATAGCGTCGGCCCTGGTCTCGATCCTGATCGGAGAAGTCGTTGATTCGGCAGCGATCATGACCATTGTTATCATCAACGCCGTATTGGGCGTCCTCCAGGAATGGCGTGCGGAGCAGTCGTTGCAGGCCCTAAAGCGTATGGCTGCTCCTAACGCTGTGGTCATCCGCGATGGGCAGCAGGATACCATTCCGTCCGAGGAGCTGGTACCCGGTGACCTGGTCGTGCTGAGCGTTGGGAACAACGTACCGGCTGACATACGCCTGATCGAGAGTGTCAACCTGCGCATTCAGGAAGCCTCGCTTACTGGAGAGTCCACCCCTGTCGCAAAGAATGCTTCCGCCGTGCTCGATGCTGATATGCCCCTAGGTGACCGCACCAACAGTGCCTTCATGGGCACGTTGGTCACATACGGCCGTGGAAAAGGTATCGTCACCGCCACGGGCATGTACACCCAGTTCGGCCTGATTGCCCAGATGCTCAGCGAAGTTCACACGGAAGAGACCCCGTTGCAGAGGCGTCTCGCGGAACTGGGCAAAGTGCTGGGCACCGGCACGCTGGCTATCTGTGGCATCATCTTTTTGGTCGGCGCTGTCCGTGATACACAACTGGGCCTCGCCGTGTCCCAGGGGCTAGGCTCATATTTCCGCGCTCACCAAAGCCAGCTCATCGAGCTTTTTATGACCGCTATCAGCCTGGCTATCGCCGCTGTACCGGAGGGCTTGCCAGCCGTAGTGACCATCGTTCTGGCCTTGGGCATGCAGCGCATGGTTCGCCGGCACGCACTACTGCGTCGCCTCCCAGCCGTGGAGACGCTAGGTACTGCCACGGCGATCTGTTCAGACAAGACCGGCACGCTGACGAAGAACGAGATGACCGTCACCCAGCTATGGGTTGATGGGAAACTGTACCACGTTACCGGCCGGGGATACACTCCCGAAGGCGAGTTCAAGCTGAGCGACGAAACGATTGACCCAACCAAGATTTCGCCTCTGTGGTGCTTACTACAGGGCGCCTTGCTGTGCAATGATGCCCGCCTGGAGCGCATTGAAAGCGAAAACGGCGAGAAGAAGGAAAGCTGGCGCATGGTTGGCGACCCGACCGAAGGAGCACTGGTAGTCCTTGCGGGCAAGGCCGGGCTGTGGCGAGAGGATTTGGAGAGGGCGCAGCCCCGTGTCGCTGAGGTCCCATTTGACTCTGCTCGTAAACGCATGACAACCGTCCATGCGATGGATATTGGCGAGGCACCATATCGCGCTTACGTGAAGGGTGCCCCTGAGATTCTGCTCGACCTGTGCAGTCACTTCGAGAACGATGGCGACATCATTCCTTTGTCCGACCCTATGCGGAAGCAGATCATGGAGGCCAACGACAGCATGGCCTCCCAGGCCTTGCGCGTCCTGGCCATCGGATTGAACGCAAGCCTGTCGCTG